>Ga0066789_10000551_pt1 | contig 15276 bp, 15 predicted proteins | sample OrgsoiDNA2013049_FD_70960 | JGI IMG/M metagenome (GOLD analysis project Ga0066789, IMG submission 70960) | Permafrost soil microbial communities from the Arctic, to analyse light accelerated degradation of dissolved organic matter (DOM) -... | ecosystem: Environmental > Terrestrial > Soil >...
GGCAGCATCCAGGACAGGACAGCTGTTGACTGTAGGTAGACGATCAGGCACATGAGGAACAGGAAGCCTAGGCTCCATCCGATGACTTTGCGGAAGATGTCGCCTTCTTTGCCGGACATGCCGACGGCTGCGGCGGCGATGGCGAGGTTCTGGGGTGAGATCATCTTGCCGAGTACTCCGCCGGAGGAGTTGGCTGCGGCCATCAGGGCGGGACTGAGTCCGACCTGTTTGGCTGCTGAGACCTGCAGTGCGCCGAACAGGGAGTTCGCTGAGGTGTCTGAGCCGGTGACGGCCACGCCGAGCCAGCCCAGGATGGGGGAGAAGATCGCGAAGGCTGCTCCGGCGCCGGCCATCCATTTGCCCAGTGTTGCGGTCTGGCCGGAGGCGTTCATGACGTATGCCAGTGCCAGGACGACCATGACTGTGACGATTGCGGTGGCGAGCTGTCGGTAGGTGTCCAGCAGGGCCCGGAAGGCCTTGGCTGGGGAGATGCCGATGACGGGGATGGTGATGAGTGCGGCGAAGACCAGCAGGGTGCCGGCTGCGGCGAGCCAGTTGAGCTTGAACGTCGGGACGCTGGAGGGTTTGCCCGATGCGCTTTGGAGGTGCAGGCCTGGCCATAGGAACGACTTGGTGGGTGCTGCGAGGGCGTCTCTGATGAGGGGGATCTGGGCGATGCTGAATACCGCGATGATGATCAGGTAGGGCGCGTAGGCCTTGAAGATGTTGGTGGGGCTGTCGTGGTGGTTGGTGTCTTCGGCGGCTTCCTGGGCGGCGGTGCCGCCGCCTTGGCCGACCGGGTACCCGGTGCGGCTGGCTGCCGCGCCGATCAGGGTGGCGCCGCTCTGGTCGGCTGAGCCGTGGCGGGTGCCGGCGGTGGTGGGCGTCATGGTCGCGGCGGTGAGGACCTCGGGGGCCTCCACGTAGGAGTCGGAGGGTCGCCAGACCCGCAGCAGCGCCACCACCGAGGCTGCTGCTAGTAGTGAGGCGATGATGTCGGTCAGCTGGGTCGAGACGTAGTTGGAGATGGCGAACTGGGTGAGGGCGAAGGTGAGGCCACAGGTCAGTGTTGCCGGCAGGGTTGCCCGCACGCCGCGCCATCTGTCGATGATGAAGACCAGGGCCATGGGGACGAAGACTGCGAGCAGGGGAGTCTGGCGGCCTACGATCTGCGAGAGGGTGTGCTCGGGTTGGCCGCTGACCGTGGCCAGGGTGGTGATCGGTACCGCGAGGGCACCGAAGGCCACTGGTGCGGTGTTGGCGACCAGTGCGACTACTGCGGCTTTTACCGGTTTGAAGCCCAGGGCGATGAGCATGACGCTGGTGATTGCCACCGGGGTGCCGAAGCCGGCCAGGGCCTCCAGGAGTGCGCCGAAGCAGAAGGCGATGATGACTGCCTGGATCCGTTGGTCGTCACTGATCTTGGCGAATGAGCGTCGCAGGACGTCGAAGTGTCCCGTGCGTACGGTCATCTTGTAGACCCAGATCGCGTTGATGACGATCCACAGGATCGGGAAGAACCCGAAGGCGGCACCCTCCAGGCCGGCGTTAAGGGCCTGGCCGGCTGGCATCGAGTACGCCAAGACTGCCACGACCAGGGAGACCACCAGCGAGACGAGTGCCGCCTTCCAGGCGGTCATCCGGGCCACCCCGAGCAGGACGAACAGCGTGAGCAGGGGGAGCATGGCCACGAGTGCTGTCAGGGCCAGCGATCCGGCCAGGGCATCGAGAACTGGGCGATACATGGGTCACCTTGTCTTTGGAAGGAATGGGGTGGTACTCGTGGCTTCGCCCAGGGGTTCGCCCTGGTTGGGGGCTGACCTTGCGCAGACCCAAAGGCTCTCCAGGGGTAGGCCCCGGATCGAGGCGTCGAGCGCCTCGACGGTGTGGGCGAGCGCGATCCGACCACCACGGCGCCCGAGCGCACAGCGTCTGAGGGAACGGTGCCCGAGCGCACCGCGTCTGAGGGAACAGCGCCCGAGCGCACCGCGTCTGAGGGAACAGCGCCCGAGCGCACCGCGTCTGAGGGAACAGCGCCCGACCGATGAGGCCGCCGCGAGCAGTGCGGCCGTGGCCGGCAGAACGTTCGCCGTCTTGCCGTCGGGGGCGGGCAGGGGGCGTAGGAGGGTCGTGATTCCTGCTGAACCGTCCAGTCCGGGGGGTTCCGGTCGGTACGCAGGAATCATTGGGTCTCCGTTCATATGGTCTGACCAAAGGGATGGGTTGACCTTAGTGGTAGAATTCCCAGATGTCGAGGGTTTTCGTAAAATGACCTGGTGATGGACCTTGGGGGCAACATGGCCGACATGAGCGACGTGACCGATCTGAGCCATCTGACCAGGAGACTGCGCGACGTCCCTGTCCCGGGGGAGGGGCCCAGCAGCCGAACCGATCCGTGGCAGCCGGTGTCGCGCGTTCGGACCTACGAGCTGGTGCTGGATCGCATCGAGACGCAGATCGTCAGCGGCACCCTGCGCGCCGGCCAGCGGCTCCCCCCAGAGCGAGAGCTTGCGGCGTTGCTCGGGGTGAGCCGGCCTGCCGTGCGGGAGGCGCTGCGCATCCTCGAGGCACAGGGAGCTGTGCGCTCACAGGTCGGCAAGGGTCCCCACTCCGGGACCACGATTGACAGCGTCCCCAGCCAGGCCCTGGCTCGGCTTCTGCGCCTGCACGTGGCCCTGGGGTCGTTCCCGCTTCAGGACGTCGTCGAGACGCGGGTGGCACTGGAGAGGTCAAGTGTGGTCCTGGCCTGCCGCAACGCCACGGCGCAGAACCTCGCGCGCATGCGGGTGGCCCTGCTGGCCATGGACGAAGAGGATGTCGACCGGGAGAGGTTCAACCAGAGCGATACGGACTTCCACGTGGCGCTGGCCGATGCCGGCGGCAACCGCCTGATGTCCGATGTGACCCGCGCCATCCGCGAGTCCGTGCGGATGCCTATCCTGGCCGCCATGACCGCGATGCTCGAGTCCGGCGAACACAGCTGGCCAGCGATCCGTGACGGCCTGCGCGCCGACCACCACGCAATCTTTGAAGCGGTCGAGGCTGGTCAGGGCGAGCTGGCCGCCGACCGACTGGAAGCCCACATCCGCGGCTTCGCCAGGCACATGGGCACCTCGGACTGACGGCCTCGTGCTCAGGGCGGCCGGCCGGTTCACCAACACCTCCCGACCGCTGACCAGGTGCGCGACCCCGTCGGATGGGCGCTGAGGTCGACGGGCGCTGAAGTCACCCAGGCAGCGGGTCGACGCGCGGGCGCGTGCGGTGGCGCACGTCAATCCCGGCGCTCACGTGCCACCAGCCTGCAGCCACGACCGGGGTCGCAGTCGTGGGTTCGCAGGCGCCCTGCCCCGTCATGACCGTGTCCTCACAGTCCGAGTCGCCATGGTCAGTGCTCGCAGGTCGTCCTCGAGCCCGGGCCTCAAGGGTCGTTGCGGGAAACCCTCGACATCGCGGAATTCTGCCAGTAAGGTCAATCCAACGATTTGGTAAGACCATAAGACCGGAGACCTCATGATCCTTGCGCCACGACCGGACCTCACCGCGCGCGCCGAGCGCCCGCCTGCCACGGCGCCGGCGCCCCTGGTCCCTACCGTCACCGCGCGGTCCACAGGTTTGTCGTGGATGATGCCCTGATGAAGGTGGCGCTGTTCGTGACGTGTCTGAACGACACCCTGTACCCGGGAACCGGAAAGGCGGTCGTTCGACTGCTGCGTCGCCTCGGGGTGGAGGTTGACTTCCCGAGCGCCCAGACGTGTTGTGGCCAGATGCACGTCAACTCCGGATACATCCCCGAGGCGATCCCTGCGGTTGAGGCGTTCGTCGACGCGTTCGCCGGCTATGACGCTGTGGTCAGCCCGTCCGGCTCCTGCGCCGCATCGGTACGCCACCAGCACGAGATGGTGGCACGACGCTCGGGCAACCCCTCGTTGGTGCGGGCGGTCGAGGCGCTCGCGCCACGGGTCTACGAGCTCAGCGAGTTCCTGGTCGACGTGCTCGGTGTCGTGGACGTGGGGGCCTACTTCCCGCATCGTGTCACCCTGCACCCCACCTGCCACTCAAGTCGGCTGCTGGGCGTGGGGGACCGACCCGAGCGGCTTCTGAGGGCGGTGCGCGGGATCACGGTGGTTGACCTGCCGGCGGCTTCGGAGTGCTGCGGGTTCGGTGGCACCTTCTCCCTGAAGAATCCCGACGTGTCGGTGGCGATGGGCTCTGACAAGGCTCGCCACGTTCGCGAGAGCGGCGCCGAGGTGCTCGTCGCGGGAGACAACTCGTGCCTCATGCACATCGGCGGCCTGCTGACCCGCCAGCGGGCGGGCATCCGGGTCATGCACCTGGCCGAGATCCTCGCCGCGACGGAGGCTGTTGCATGACAACCGGTCCCATGACAAGGACGGCAACCTTCTTGGGCATGCCGCCCTTCCCGGTCGCGGCTCGGAAGGCACTGGCCGACAGCCAGCTGCGCGGCAACCTGCGTGACGCGACGCACACCATCCGCACGAAGCGGGCGCGCGTGGCCGGCGAGCTCGACGACTGGGAGCAGCTGCGGGTGGCCGGCGCCGCCATCAAGGACGACGTGCTCGCCAACCTGGACCGCTACCTGCAGGAGCTGGAGGAGTCGTTGACCGCAGCCGGAGCCACAGTGCACTGGGCCCGGGACGGCGCGGAGGCCAACCAGATAGTCGTCGACATCGCCCGCAGCCACGGGGTCGAGGAGGTGGTGAAGGTCAAGTCGATGGCCACCGTCGAGATCGAGCTCAACTCCGCGCTGGAGGCGGCGGGGATCGCCGCCTGGGAGACCGACCTGGCCGAGCTGATCGTTCAGCTCGGCAACGACCTGCCCAGCCACATCCTGGTGCCGGCGATCCACCGCAACCGCTCGGAGGTGCGCGAGATCTTCCTGCGCGAGATGGGCAAGGCCGGCATGGCGGCGCGGCCCGATCTCAGCGACGACCCGGCGGATCTGGCCGGCGCGGCACGTCGCCATCTGCGGGAGAAGTTCCTGCGGGCCAAGGTCGCCGTCTCCGGGGCCAACTTCGCCGTCGCCGACACCGGCACCCTGGTCGTGGTGGAGAGCGAGGGCAACGGGCGGATGTGCCTCACCCTGCCCGAGGTGCTCATCTCCGTGGTGGGGATCGAGAAGGTCGTGCCGACCTGGACCGACCTGGAGGTCTTCCTTCAGCTGCTGCCCCGCTCGTCCACCGGCGAGCGAATGAACCCCTACACCTCGACCTGGAACGGGGTCACCGCCGGGGACGGGCCCCAGGAGGTGCATGTCGTCCTGCTCGACAACGGTCGCACCAAGGTGCTGGCCGACGAGCTGGGCCGCCAGGCCCTTCGCTGCATCCGGTGCTCGGCCTGCCTGAACGTCTGCCCGGTCTACGAGCGGGTCGGTGGGCACGTCTACGGCTCGGTCTACCCCGGCCCGATCGGAGCGATCCTGACGCCGATGCTGCGCGGCGTCGGCACGGACGAGGCGACCGACGCCCTGCCCTACGCCTCCAGCCTCTGCGGGGCGTGCTTTGAGGTGTGCCCGGTGCTCATCGACATCCCCGAGGTTCTGGTGCACCTGCGCGGGAAGGTCGTGGACTCCCATCGAGGAGGAGTACCGGCGGCGCTGCAGGCCGCCATGAGCGCGGCATCGTGGACACTCGGGCGAAGCGGGCGGCTGGAGCTGGTGCAGCGGTTGGCCGGGCTGTCGGGTCGGGTGCTGGGGCGCGGCGGCCTGATCGGGCGGATGCCCGCGCCGCTGAGCCGCTGGACCGATGCCCGGGACGCCCCGGCACCGCCGCGGGAGTCATTCCGCCGGTGGTGGGCGCGTACCGACGGTGGCCGCGCCGATCCCGGGTCACCTCCCGGTACCCCAGGCAAGGCAAGGGAGCAGGTATGAAGGCGCGTGAGGAGATTCTGAGCCGGGTTCGTTCCGCGCTGCTCGCCTCCCCGCAGGGTCGAGCCAGCGACATCGGTGGCCACCGGGGGATACCTCGGGACTATGCCCACACCCGGGAGCTGCCTGACCTGCTGGGCCTGTTCGTGGAGCGCGTCGAGGACTACCAGGCCAGCGTGATCCGCACTGACGAGGCCGGCGTCGCTGCGGCTGTGGGCAAGAGTCTTTCTGGTGCGCGCACAGTGGTCGTCCCGCAAGGGTTCAACCCGTCGTGGCTACCTGACGGAGTCGACATCCGCGCCGACGAGCCGGCGTTGCGCGCCGACGAGCTCGATGCGTGCGACGCCGTCGTGACCGTGGCGGTCGTCGGGATCGCCGTCACCGGGACGATCGTGCTCGACCACACCCAAGGTCAGGGTCGGCGGGCACTGACCCTGGTCCCGGACATCCACGTGTGCGTCGTCACCGCCGACCAGATCGTCGCCGACGTCCCGGAGGCGGTCCACCGGCTCAATACCTGCGTGCAACGTGGGCGCCCCCTGACCTGGATCAGCGGCCCCAGTGCCACCAGTGATATCGAGCTTGATCGGGTCGAAGGCGTACACGGTCCCCGGACACTGCACGTCGTGCTGGTCGAGTCGGCGACTGCTTAGCCACGACCCGCCGGTACCCTCCCGCCAACCGAGCCGGACCTGCTCATGGCTGCCGTGGGCTGCCCCTCGTGCCCGCGGCCGCCGGCGCGAGCGCGGGGAAGGCGAACACCTCGACCAGCCGCGGTAGTGCCGAGGCGTCGCCATCGAGGGTGACTGCCCCGGTCCCGACCGCCGCGGCCGGGGTGAGCTGACGGGTCAGGAGGCGGTGCAGGTGCTCGTCCCTGGTCGCGATGACCAGGTCTGCGTGGTCGGGCGCGCCGGCGGCCACGGTCAGGCTCGTGCCGGCGGCCCGGACCGTGAACGATCCGTCGGTCAGTGCCAGCTCCCATGTTGTCGGCCGGGCGACCTGCGCACCCTGGTCGTGGAACGCGAGCGTTGCCGCGACGAGCCAGCGCGAGCGGGAGGCCACCTCGGTGGGCAGTCGCGCCATGCTCCGGGTCCCCCATCGACCCAGCGCCCACAGGATCGGCGCCAGCTCGCGGCCGTAAGCGGTCAGCTCGTAGACCGTGGCGCGCTCCGGGCGCGGCAGCAGCCGCCGGCGGACCACCCCCGTTCTCTCCAGGTGCTTCAGGCGCGCAGCCAGCGTGTTGGTGCCGATGCCTGGCAGGCCCTGGCCGAGCTCACCAAACCGCAGCGGGCCGAGCAGCAGATCCCGCACGACAAGCAGTGTCCAGCGCTCACCGAGACGTCAAGGGCGGTGGCGATGCCGCACAGCTGGGCGTAGCTGCGCGTCGTCGCGCCGGGCGAGGACACGTGGCGATCCTAACCTCCTACTCACCAACCGCAATTCAACTTGCTAAACGCAAGCGCGTGGGTAGGTTGGGCTGCGCCACCGTCAGAGCGACAGACTCTGGACTTGGAGGGGAGATCCGCATGAGCAAGACCGTGATCGTGCGCTACCGAACCCGCCCCGATGCGGCCCAGGAGAATGCGCGCCTGGTCGAAGGGGTGTTCGCCTCGCTGGCCGAGGTAGACCCGGGCGACTTCCGGTACACCACCTACCGGCTCGCCGACGGCGTCACGTTTGTGCACGTCGCACATTTTTCGGGGACCGAGAACCCGCTGGCGACACTGCCTGCTTTCGCGCAGTTCCAGCGCGAGCTGGCCCAGCGCTGCGTCGAGGCGCCGGCGCCGACCGAGGCGAGCGTCGTGGGCTCCTACGGGTGGAGCTCCTGACTGGCCGGGTCAGCAGCGCGGCCCCCTTTCCCGCGCCGACGGGCGAGGGTCGCGGCCAGGGCGATGCCAAGGATGGCGGCCGGCGCACGTCGTGGCCGCAAAGTGCCTGGCCTCATCAGTGGTCGTGCGCTCGGGTCATCATCTGGTGGATCCTGTGGCTGGGTTCCCTGCTGAGCAGGTCAGACCTTGTCGGGCCCGGCGGCCAGAAGAGCGGCCCGCCGGGTCTGCCAAGTCCGCTGGTCGATCTCGCCGCTGGCCAGCCGGCGCTCGAGGATCTCCAGCGCCGAGCGACCCACGGTTCGGGTCGGCGCACCAGTGCCGGGCAACAACCGTACGACCAGCAATACGATCAGGGCGAGCACGACGAGCCAGAACACGCCCATGCCAAGCCATTGGAGCGGACCTGCTCCACCGCCATACCAACCCATCATCGTGGGCTCCATGCCCGACTCGCCCTGTGTTCTCCGATACCCTCAGCCTCTCGTGCGGTGCGGTATTTGTGCTCAAGAACCGTGAAGAAACGATGAAGAAGCCGCCGACCCCAGTCGGGGCTCACGACTGCTCCCCAGCCCCGGTCAGGACCGCCTGCAACCTTCGGCGCCCTATGAGCTCTCGGCGCGTGGCAGGGCGATGCGAAACTCCGTACCGCCCTTGTCGCTGATCAACGTCAGCGACCCGCCATGAGCCTTCACCACGGCATGCGCGATAGCCAAGCCGAGGCCGGTGCTGCCGATGGCCCGCGAACGCGAGTCGTCGCCGCGCACGAAGCGCTCGAACACGCTGGCCTGCAGGTCTGTGGGAACCCCCGGGCCGTTGTCGCAGACCGAGAGGAAGACCTGGTTGGGTGCCTGCTCGCCGGCAGTGAGCCGGACCACCACGGAGGTCCCGGCGGGGGTATGGGTACGCGCGTTGGACAGCAGGTTTGCCACCACCTGGTGGAGACGGTGCTCGTCACCGCGCACGATGAGTGGCTCGTCGGGCAGGTCCAGCGACCACCGGTGGTCAGGGCCGGCCACCCGCGCGTCGCTGGTGACCTCGATGACCAGCCTGGACAGGTCGACGTCCTCCTGCTCCAAGGGGCGACCGGTGTCGAGCCGGGCAAGCAGCAGGAGGTCGTCGACGAGCCGGCCCATCCGTTTGGCTTCCGACTCGACCCGCCCCAAGGCATGACTCACCTCGTCGGGGACGGGCTCGGTGCTGCGCAGAGCCAGCTCGGCGTAGCTGCGGATGCCGGCCAGCGGAGTGCGCAGCTCGTGGCTGGCGTCCGCCACGAAGCGCCGTAGCCGGGCCTCGCTGGCCTCGCGCTGTTCGAGTGCGGTCTCCACGTGCCCGAGCATCTGGTTGAAGGCCGCACCGAGCTGACCCACTTCGGTGCGCGGGTCGGTCCCGGGAACTCGGTGGGGCAGGTCGACGGCACCGCTGCCAAGGGACATGGACGAGACGCGGTTGGCCGTCGCGGTGACCCGCAGCAGCGGGCGCAAAGAAAGCCGGACCCAGCCGGCCCCGGCCAGACCCAGCAGCAGCAGTGCTACTGCGAAGACGACCAGCTCGGTGGCCTCAAGCCGGTGCACTGTCGACTCGACGTCGCCCAACGGCAGGCCGGCGATGTGGATGTCCCCGTCCGCGCTCCGGGTGGCCCGCAGCCGGTACTCGTCGAGCGAGGACAGCTGGGTGGTCGCCGGCTGTCCGTCGGGGGCCAGGTGCAGGAGCACTGCGCGGTCCGCGCCGGTCAGCGCCACGTTGCTGAGGCTGACCTGGCCCGCCGTGTCGTGGATCACCACTGCCTGGACGATCGACCCGTTGCTGATCCGGGCGGCCAGGGTTCCTACCGCCTGGCCCTGGACCCCGGGGTCGCCACCTGGGGCGGGCGGTCCCTGGGTACCGTCGGGCACGCTGGGGTGCTCGAGGCTGACATCGAGGCGGTCGCCGGCGCTGATCAGGTTCTGGTCGAGCCGGTCGACCAGGAAGCCGCGCAAGGTGATGCTCGTGGTGATCCCGATGCCCAGGCAGGACACCGCAAGCAGGACCAGGACGCCGGTGATCAGTCGGGTCCGCAATGTCCGGGCGGCCAGCCAGCCGCGCATGCTCACGTCGACGTCTTGAGGACGTACCCCACGCCGCGCACCGTATGGATGAGCGGCTCGTGGCCCGCGTCGATCTTCTTGCGCAGGTAGCTGATGTAGAGCTCGACGACGTGGGCCTGCCCGCCGAAGTCGTAGTTCCAGACCCGGTCGAGGATGAGCGCCTTGCTCAGGACCCGGCGTGGGTTGCGCATCAGGAAGCGCAGCAGCTCGAACTCGGTAGCGGTCAGGTCGACCAGCTCCCCGCCCCGGCGTACCTCTCGGGCCTCCTCGTCCATCGTCAGGTCCGCCACCACGAGCAGGCTCTGCGCCGTGTCGTTGCTCATCCCCGCGCGGCGCAGCATGCCGCGCAGCCGGGCCAGCACCTCTTCGAGGCTGAACGGCTTGGTCACGTAGTCGTCCCCGCCGGCGGTGATCCCGGCGATCCGGTCCTGCACCGAGTCGCGGGCGGTGAGGAAGAGCACGCCCACCCGGGGGTTGTCCTCGCGCAGCCGGCGCATGACTTCCAGCCCGTCGAAGTCCGGCAGCATCATGTCGAGCACGATCGCGTCGGGGCGGAACTCCCGACCCGTACGAACAGCGCTCAACCCCGTCCCGGCGCTGCGCACGTCCCATCCCTCGTGCCGCAGAACACTGGACATGACTTCGGCGAGGTTCGGTTCGTCGTCCACGACCAGGACGCGAACGGGGGTGCCGTCCGGGTGGGTCAGGTCAGCGGATCTGGTGGTGCTCACACGTTCGGTCATCACGCTCATCTGTCAAGGGTCGTTGTGCCGGCTCGAGGCTGCCTCAGAGCTACCTCTGAGGTTCCTCTGAGAGTCGGGCAGTGGCAAGTCAGGGATCTGGCACGAGTGCGAGGGCAAGGGTGGGGCAGTCGGTCACGGCCCGGCGGGCGAGCTTTCGCAGCGCCGGCGGGACCGGCTCGTTGGACAGGATGGGGTAGCCCCACTCGTCCAGGCTTATCTGTTCCGGGATCAGCTCCGCGCACAGGCCATGGCCTGTGCACAGGATCGGATTGACGCGCAGTCGCTCCGTCATGGATCAGCTCCAGTCCTGCTCGTATGCCGGTGATGCGGTTGGGATGGGCAGGAACGGCTTGGTGGTTGCGGCGCTGCACCGGCCGGATTCGTGCAGGGCGACCTCGTCGGCGAAGACGGTCAACGCGCTGCGCAGGAAGCGCACCGTGCCGTCGGGGTGATGACAGGCGCCGCGTCGCTCGACCAGCTGGGACCAGCGCGCCAGGTCGTCACGGGCAGATGGGGCGGACCGGTGGTCGGCGAGCTGGGAGAGGGTGGCCGCGATACGGGGCAGGCCGTTCAGACACGGCCCACACTGTCCGGCCGACTCCAGGGCCAGGTATCGCACGACGCGGGCCGACTCGACGATGCCGCAGCGGTCGGCCGGCAGCGCGGCCAGCACCCCGGCGCCGACGGCCGCACCGAGCGGGCGCAGGTCGGCGTTGCTGAGGGTGAGGTGCCTGGCCTGCTCGGGGGTGAGCCAGGCACCGTGGTACCCGCCCACGAGGACCGCTCGCGCGGGGTGCTCAGCGAGTCGGAGCAGCTCAGCGATCGGGGTGCCTATCGCCGTCTCAGCGATCCCCCCGCTACCGTCGGCTCGCCGCAGGGTGGTCAACATGCTGCCGGGCTCCGCCTTGGTCCCGACGCTGCGGAACCAGGCTGGGCCGTATCGCGAGATCAGTGCCAGGTGGGCCAGGGTCTCGATGTTCTGGACCAGCGTTGGTGCCCCGCCCACGCCGCGCTCGAAGATCCGTGGCGGGGTGAACCGGGGCAGCGCTGCGCCGCCCTCGACGCGGTTGGCCAGGGCCGACTCCTCACCGGCCAGGAAGCGGTGCGGGGCGGTGACCAGGTTGACTGCGATGCGGTCGAGCCCGGTGCTTGCCCGCTCGGCCAGCGCCGAGTGCACACGCTGCTCCAGCATGGGTTCTCGGTGGAGGTAGAGGTGGACCTGACGGGCGCCTACGGCCTCGGCCGCGAGCTGGAGCCCATCCAGGACCAGGTGCGGGGAGAACCACAGCAGTCGCTTGTCCTTGTCGCTGGCCGGCTCGCCCTCGGCGCCGTTGCCGACCACTACCGGGCTGCCCTTCTGGCTGGCGACGGCCGTGAGCTTGCGGTGGGTCGGGAACGCCGCTCCGCCGCGTCCGGTCAGGCCGGCGGACTCGATGGTGTGGATGAGCATCTTGGCGCCCCCGCGGTAGGGCGTACGGCCGTGCACCCGCAGGTGCTCGGCCAGCTCCATCGGCTGACCGGTGGCGGGCAGCAACCGGGGTAGGCCGGCGGGACCGACCTTGGCCCCAGCGGTGGTGGCGTTGTACGCGTTGGTGAGGTTGTCTCGGATGGCTGCGGTCATCGCAAGCTCCTTGTCGTGTCTTCCTGGTCAACCCGATCGAACTGTTCGGGTACGCGGTCGGCGCGTGGTACGTCTGTCATCGATTCCGTGACCCGGTAGCCGATGGCGGCGACCACCGCGAGCACCGTAGCCGCGGTGAGTTTGAGCAGCCAGCCGGACTGTAGGTCCTTGCTGGCGCCGATGGCGTGCACGACAGTCACCGGGAAGGACAGATACGACAGCCAGTGCACCGCCCTCCAGAGGGAGGCCTTGAGCCGGTCGCGCAGCAGGCTGGTGATGATGACCGCGGCGACCAGGTCGATCGCCACCGTGCCGAGCCCGATCCAGAAACGCTCGTAGCCTGACGTGAACGGCACGATCGTTGACAGCCACGGGATGTGGGCGTAGCCGTCAGCGATTGCCGTGACGATGTGCAGGCCGAGAAAGGTCACGGCCAGAAGTGACAGGTTGCGGTGCAGGCCGGTGATCGCGAATCGGGGCAGTCCCGGGAGCCGGCCCTGTCGGTTGACCAGGATGCCGAAGATCATCACGACGGAGAGCAGCATGAGACTGATCACGCCGGTGGCCCGGCTGGCGTACCAGAACGCAGTTCCCGTGGTCATGACCTGACCTCCTTCGGCCAACCGGCGACCGTCTTGACCGATCCGTCAACGGCGACAAGGCGAGCGGGCAGCCCGAGCTTGGCCAGCCAACCGGTTGCTCGATGTCCTCGGATGATAGCGGCGGTGCTGGCGATGTTGGCGTCCAGGGCTGAGCCGGCAGCCACGGACACGGTGCGCCACACACTTTCGGCCGGCCATCCGGTCCGCGGGTCGAGGATGTGATGCATCACATCGCCGCCGCGTTCCCACCGGCGGGCTCTCGTGCTGGACGTGGCCAGCCCACCCTCGCGGATGGAGATGACGTCGGCAGGTCCTGTGGTGGGCTCGAGGGGGTCACCGGTGACGTCCTGTACCCGGACAGACCAACCGCCGGGGGGCAGGTCGCCGGCAATGGCGATGTCGCCGCCAAGGCTGACCAGTACCCCGCAGCTGAGCACTCGGGCGATCCGCTGTGCTGACCTGTCCGCGGCCCATGCCTTCGCGGTGGCTCCGAGGTCGAGCCGCACGCCGACGGGCACCGTGAGCAGGCCGGCCGCCTCGTTGAGCTCGATCTGCCGCCAGCTCGCGGCGCGGCTCACCGAGACCCGCATCTTCGCGGCCTGTGGCCTGCTCTGTCGCGCCTGCACCAGGACGAAGTCGCGGTCATAGCCGATCGCCTCCATCGCGTGCCCCAGGGTCGGGTCCACGTCGCCGTCCGTGAGCCGCGCCCCACGCAGGGCGGCGCGGACTGCGCCGGCCAGAACGGGGCTGACCTTGGCCGGGCGGCCGGCGCTGGCCTCGAGCTGAATCAGCTCGGAGTCCGCGCGGAAGCGGCTGCAGGACATGTCCAGGACAGCCAGGTCATCCTCGAGCATTGCCCGCGCCGCCTCGAGCTGGGTCGCGTCGGTGACCACGATCCGGATCGCCGTGCCAATGGCGTTCCAGTTGGCCCAGCACAGCCGCCCTGAGGGCTGTGTCTGAAGCGTCGAGGTGGCCTTCATCATGAACCTCCCGAGGTGGCGGCGGGCGGGGTGGTCGTGGTCGTGGTCGTCGGGGCCGCGCTGGGCTGAAGCTGAGAACTGGAGCTGGCGGTGCCGGAGTTGTCGTCGCTGGAGCTGTTGTCGTCGCCGGAGCTGGCGGAGGTCAGGCTCGTTGTTGCAGGGCTGGCGGACGCGGTGTTGACGGACGTCGACTGGGGCAGCGAGACGGCGATGGCGACCGCGCCCAGGACGCTTGCGGCGCCGACAACGCGGGTGAGGGCCGACATCCGGGCCTGGCCCTGCCTGCGGGCATGCTGACGGGTGGGCCCCGAGATGGGTGAACCATTCATGGCGTGCTCCGATCCTGGTTGGGGGGCGGGCGAGAAACCTTGCTGCTCTTCGTTCATGTGCCCACCATGCCGCTGTCGCCTGTGCGATCTTTGGGTGCTTCCTCTGAATCGCCTATGTGACCTGGTTCACGGGGGTCGCCCAGCATTGCGCGGCGCTGTGGCTCGGTGGCGGGCCAGCGCCAGGACGGTCCTGCGAGCCCACCACATGCCTTGCCAGGCGATCGTGGTCGAGGACCTGGCTGTTGGGCGCTGTGGAGAGGAACCGCCCCTGGCCCGGACCCTGGCCGACGCCTCGTCGGCCGGTTCGCCGGCGGGCGAAGTACAGGAGGGCGTGCACCGGTGGGGCTACGACTGTGGTGGACCCGGGTTCCCCTCGAGGAGGACGTGCTCGGGTTGTGGTGGCGACCAATGCCGAACAGGACCGGTCTGAGCGTGCGTAGCTGCACACCGGGTGCGCCCACGTCCTGCATGGGACCTGAACGCATCCGGGAACCGCGACCTCGTGGGGACACCCCTGGCTGAGCTCCCCGGTGGCTCTTCGGCCACTGGGTTGTCGGTGCTCGCCGGGGCGTGGTTGGGCAGGTCTTCGGGTCGTGGGCGGTCAGCGTGGCCGCGTACTGCGAGTCTGGCATCTGCTGCAGGCTGGTGGCTCGGGCCGCGCTGGACCTGCGCTCTGGGTGAGGCACCGCCAGCTCGTCTGCGGTGCCTGTTCACCGGCGTGGGTGGGCTCTGTCTGCCCAGGGCACACGCCACGGGTCGGCGTCGTTCACTGTGGGCCAACCCCCGCAGGTGGACGCGCTCAGGGCTGCCGCCAGGCTGCCTGGCGGAGGCGCCGCCGGCGGCTTCTGGTCCTCGGCGCTGACCGGTTCAGGCGTCCTCGGGCAGCGGGGGGCCGACGACCTGCAGACCGTAGCGTGGCCCGACCTCGTTCCAGCGCGCGATCTCCTCGCTCATCGGCCGGCCATCACCGCCCGGGAGCCGACGCTCGGTGGCGGGCATCCCGACCTCGTCGTAGAGCGCCAAGAGGTCCCCGGGTGCCGTCAGGCCCAGGAACCGCACAGGGGTCGAGCCGGTCACTCGGAACGCGTGCGGCAGACCAGGCGGGAGCCAGATAAAGTCCCCGCTGGACAGGTGGAACGTTTCGTCACCAGCGCGGTAGGTCATCGAACCGTCCAGCAGGTAGAACGCCTCTGCTTCGCGGGTG
>Ga0066789_10000552_pt1 | contig 15272 bp, 20 predicted proteins | sample OrgsoiDNA2013049_FD_70960 | JGI IMG/M metagenome (GOLD analysis project Ga0066789, IMG submission 70960) | Permafrost soil microbial communities from the Arctic, to analyse light accelerated degradation of dissolved organic matter (DOM) -... | ecosystem: Environmental > Terrestrial > Soil >...
GCCCTGCCGGTTACCCGACCAAACCGCTCGTCAGCTACCAGAGCAATCGACAACTCTCTGGGTGGAATCTTCCTCCACTAGTGATCCGCGCCTTCGGGGCGCACGGTCAATCGCGTCGTTGGCTCCCTGGGCGATTGCGTGCCGCCTGGTGTCTTCGTCGGAACGTTCGGCCGTTCGGCCCTCACTTTCGGCAGGCTGGCAGCGCGAGTTTACAAGCCGGGGCCACTGGACGTTATCGTCGTCGAGAGCACCGACGTGCCGGAGCCAGCAAGACAAGAGGTTCTCATGCCGCATTCGGGCGGCAGGTGTGGGCCCTTGGAACGCCTTGGTCAGAACGGGCAAGCCCACCAACTCCTTGAGAATACTTGATCCTGCGAATCCTCAGTGTGCAGTTGCGGCCCTGTGTGGCGGTCCCACATAGGGAAACTCGGTGAGCAGATCGCTGTGGGCTCCCACCCCGTCCGTCGTGATTTTTCCATTTGTGAGGATCGAGATGAAGCCGTCGAGGACGTCGTCGGTCAACGCCCTGCCATTGTTCGGATAGGACGCCGCGCGTGCGGGGTCGAAGCGCATGATGTCCGGCAGTAGCGTCCCTGCCACCCGCCGTGCTTCCTCGGAAGAATATCCTCCTATGTGCTCCAGCGAGTGCGCAAAGACGGCGATGAAACCGGCGTCGTCCGCCGGTCCCGCGGTGAGATAAGCATCTCTCTCGTCGCCGGGAAGGAAGACAGATTGCGAAGGCCTCGCGCCACGATCTGCCTGAACCCAGCTGCCGCTTGCGCCATCTACAGTTCGAGCCCAAAGGCCAAGCACTTTGGTCCCGAGAGAGGCGTAGGGTACTTCCAGCACAATGCTGCACACGTCTTTGTCGGCGAAGGGATCGTTGCCGGTGAACTGAAAGTTGTTCAAGGCGCCCATCACGTCGAAGAAGAAGGGATCACTACGCCAGCCTGCGAAGAAGCGGTGGTCGCCAGCTTCGGTTATCCGTGCCTCCCGGTCCGTGGAGACCGGCGCTCCTTCGACGATTATCTGCCCGCCTTCGTAGGTCCCGGCGGCTTGTGCGCCCTCGACGCGGCGCACCGTTGCAGTCTGCGCCCCGTCTGTGAATGGAGAGAAGCGTACGCTGTATGCAATATCGGCAACATTGTCGCCGTTCGTGTCAATCTTGATCTCGTATAGCGCGTCGGCCGCGAATGGATCCTGACGGGTCGGTCCCGGCGGATTGAAGCCGGAGGACGGATGCACGTTCATGATCAGGATCGACTTGCCTGCGCTGCCCGGCTTCGGGAACGCATACAGGTCGGTCAAGTCAAGACGGGCATCGCCGTGGGGAAAACTAGTGTCAGGGCCGGAATAATGGTGTGACATGGATCAGTCTCCGCGCGGGCTACTCGTTACAGAAGCATGAAGATGAATGCATTATACGATGGTATTGTCGATCCGAATCTGTCGGCGCGCAACGTCCGCTTTGGATGGCGACGTTTTAACTGTCAGCCGATGACTTCCGGTCTAGCCTAGCGGCGACTGCGTCGGCGCGTCCGGTTCGTGCCAAGTGCCGAACGCCGGAAACTTGTCGGTGCAAATTTCCATACGGGTCATTCGCACCGGCATCAGCCTCTCTAGTACCCGGGATCACAAACCTGTATTGCGGCCCATCCTTCGAGACGGCCACGGAGCCTGTCATCGGGCCGCGCTTTGCGCGGACCCGTTGGCGGCCTCCTCAGGATGAGGTCTAACTTGTTGAAACACACAACCTCATGCTGAGGAGCGAGCCACGCGAGCGTCTCGAAGCATGGGCTACAAGCGACTCACCTATCTCTCACAGTGGGTACTAAATCGCCTCCACCCCGCACCATTCGGCGATGAACAGCGCGGTGGTCTTGGTCGATTTGCGCAGCGAGTCGAGGTCGACGTATTCGTTGAAGCCGTGCATCGCGGCGCCGCTGGCGCCGAAACACAGGCTCGGGATGTTGTAGTTCAGCCCGTAGAACCGTGTATCGGTGAGCGCGGTGAACACCAGATCCTGCACCGCGCCGCCATAGACGGCGTTGTGGGCCTTGCCGAACGCGGCTTCTGCTTCCGCCGAATCCTTCAGCTCATAGCCTTCCGACAGGAACCCCGACCATTCCACCGCGGGCGGATTGTTGGAGAGGAAACGATGATCGCGCGCCGCGGTCGACACACAGCCGAGAATCTCGGCCTGGCAGTCGGCGACCGACCAGCCCGGCAGGATCGCAATCCGGCAATCGACATCGCACCAGGCCGGCACGCTGGAGGCCCAATCGCCGCCCTTGATGATACCGGGGTTGAAATTGATCGGATGCGTCAATGCCTTGAAATGGAGATCGCTTTTGGCGCGCTCGTTCCATTCGGCCTCGAGCTTTTCCAGACTGTGAATGAGATGGTAGGCCGCGGTGATGGCGTTGGAGCCGGAGCCCGCCTCGAACACATGCACGGGAAAACCTCGCACCTTGAGCCGAAACCAGATCACGCCGACCTGCGAGCGCACAATCATGCCGGATGTCGGCTCGGGGATGAAACAGGCGTCGGCGCGGTAGCCGCGCTGCAGGGTCGAGAGCGCGCCGACGCCGGTGCTCTCCTCCTCGATGACCGACTGAAAGTGAATTCGCGCGGCAGGTTTCAGGCCAGCGGCCTTGATCCCATCGAGCGCATAGAGCGCGCCGATGGTGCCGGACTTCATGTCGCAGGCGCCGCGGCCGTACATCCTTCCGTCCTTCACCACCGGCGAGAACGGCGGCGTCTGCCACATCTCAAGCGGCCCGGCCGGCACCACGTCGCAATGCCCCTGCAGGATCAGCGATTTGCCGGCATTGCTTTGCGGACGATAGGTGCCGACCACGGTGCGCGCCTTGGAAAAATCATGCTCGACCGGGCCGAAGCCGCGCAGGTCTTTCAAATCATCGACATCGATATGCCAGTCGTCGACCTCGTAGCCGCGCTGCCGCAGGAGATCGCCGATCATGTCCTGGCAAGGCCCTTCGGCGCCGCGCGTCGAAGGTATCGCGACAAAATCCCGAGTGGTGGCAAGCTGCGCGTCGAAATTGGCGTCGACGGCATCGAGGATCCTTTGGCTGCTATCGATGGCGTTCATTGCGTCGTTGTTCCCGTTGTCTGCCGCATCGCGAAGGCCCCCCGCCCCGATCAAATCACACTTTGCCGGACTTTGCAGACGTTTTAGATCGCTATGAGAATCGCAGCCCAATCAATACAATGCCGGTGAATTCGCGATCGCAACGGAGACGTCAGATGCCCGCCAACCGCAATATCCTGTCTCTCATCATCGGCGCGCTGATCGTCGCGGTCGGCGTGCTCGGCTACAATCTCTACCAGACCAAGAAGGCGCCGGATGGCCTGCAGATCAATGTCGGCCCGAACGGACTGAAGATCCAGAACAAGTGAGACAGGGCGCTGTGCCGATCATGAGGGTCTCCTGCATCAAATGCTTTTCGCTTCTGCTGCTCGCCGGCCTCGCGCTGCGCGCGCCGGCGGCGTCGGCCATGGCGGACCAGGTGTCGCGCGAACAGGACATCGTCGGTCTGCGGCTCGGCCAGCGCATCCAGGTCGATGACGGTTCCTGCCCCGCCGGCCAAATCAAGGAGGTTTCAGGCGCCAAGATGACCGCGACGGGAATCCTCGCCGCAAAAAAATGTGTTCCGCGATTGGGGGTCAAGAGGAAATAAATCCGTCCGGATCCGGCCTAGCGGCGGCGCTGCCGATGATCAGTTCCGCGGCTCGAACATGCATTGCAGCGTCGGCTTGGCGATTTTCGTAAAAGTTGGGCCGATCTCGGATTGCTTTGACCGCGGCACCCACTCGGTCTCGATGGTCGGCACGCCGGTCTCGCTGATGCCGCGCAGCAAGGCTTCACGAAGATCGCTGTCTTCGACGGCGGCGGCGGCATAGTCGTGCAGGCAGCCGCAGACCGCCTCCGGATGCGCCCAGCGTCCCACCATGTGAGGTGCGCACAGCCGCACAAACTCCCCGCGCGGGTCGGGAAGTTTTGGGCGCGACCGCACCTGGGCCTGCGCCGAGCTACCCACCATGACGGAGACGACAATCGCTACAGCATTGATACGGACAAACATGAGCGCCTTACCGACGATTTTCTTGTTCAACTCGGCTGCGCTTTAACGGGCCGCAACAACGATGGTTCCGGCGGCTAAAGCGGCGACCGGCGAACCGCTATACGCAAATGTTCCGATGCCAGGCAAAGAGGTATCCGACGAACCGGCCATCGAGACGCCGGCCACCACGAAGGCAAAGGCAAGGATGAAGCTGAGGGTTCGCATCTGACTGTCTCCGGTTTTGGCTGCCGGCGCTGCCCGCCGTTTTCGTTGACAGTTGTTAACCAAGGGCTGTTTCCGGATGTCTGCGCCGAAGCGGGAAATGGTTTCATCGGCCGGGAGATTTGTTTCGTCGCCCGGGCCCGATGAAACAACTCTCTGAAAAGCTCAATGATTCCAATCAAATGCCATCAGCGAAACAGGGGCTCGTCGGGACGCGGCGGCACGGCGACGGGTTATCCCGTCGCGGCGGCTGAGCCAGCCGCCGCCTTGCCGATCACAGTTGCCCCGCCGGGGCCTATAGACCGCTCGACTGGGTGAGATAGGCGTACACCGCCGTCAATTCTTCATCATCCATTTTTCCGATGGGCTGCCACGGCATCTGTTTGCTAATTTCATGGCCGGTGGGATCGATTCCGGTGCGCATCGTCGTAATGAAATCCTGCAGCTTCCAATCCTTCACGAAGCCGAGGCCGGGACCGACAGGAGGCAACTGTCCCTGCACGCCACCTTTCAAATCGGCGCCGTGGCATTCGCGGCAATCCTGAAACGACAGGATATATTCGCCGTATTGCACGGTCGGTCCGTGTGGAGGAGCCTTGATGGTGCCGTTAAACACGGGCTTTCCTCCGGGAAGCATGCCAGCAGCCAGCATCATCAGCCCGAGCAGATTAAACCGATCAGGCGGATCCGGCGTCGTCTCCCCGGCGGCGGGCTGACTGCGGATGTAGGCGATAAGAGCCTTTAATATCCGCGTCGCTCAGCTTCCCCGCATTCGTGTACGACATCACCACCAGCCAACGCCCGTTGGCATCTATGCCGTTTCGGATCGCTCGAAAAATCTCGCCATCCGACCAGTTTCTCAGTTGCCCGGCCGGCGTCAGGTTCGACGATACAAAGGAACCGACGCGAATCGGAAAATGCTCGCCGATGTCCTCACCGCCGGTGAGTGTCCCGGTCTTCGAATGGCAGGCATCGCAGAAACTCTCGGCGATAGCGCGGCCGCGCTGAATCTGGTCCAGGGTACCAACGACTTTGAGGAAGGGGGCGGTGGCGGAGCGCGCGTTGAGTTTTAGCAGACCCCCGCACATCAGAACGATGACGACCGAAACGATTAAAGTCAGCAGCCCAGCCGAACCCGTACCACCCCATTTAAGAAATCGATTCTTGCTGCGCTAGGCGCGAACGCCGGACCAAACCAGCACTACGTTAATCAGACACAATATCACGAGACCAAATAACAGGATGAGCATTAAATCTCCTTGCCGTTGATTGCTTGGGGGTTGGAAGTGTCGATCGGCTGCTTCGACCGGGCTACGTGCCGGTGACGATGAATGTCTGGCCGAAAAGGGCGTTGCGCACCGCCCCGCAGAACGCGACGTATGGGTTGCAATCCGGCTTGCCGAGAGACGTTCACGACACGGCTTGTGGCTCGGTGATTTTCAAACTCCTGGCCATCTCCGCTGCAACTCTTTCGGCAAGAATCGGATCGCGATAGACGCTTTGTGGCTTCAGCAGGTGCTGGACCTCGACCACCAGCTTGTGCACGGCTGCGTCACCGGCGGCGATCCGGTTCAAGGCGCTTGCGAAACCGAGCGCGCGATCAAAATCGGCGGGGCGTTCCCCGCGCGTTTGCGGATAGATCAAATCCGGGATAGCGGACATTGCCCAGGCGTCCCCAACCAGAAATGCGGCTCCGGAAAGGAAGGACTTCGATAGCTTGTCGAGCGGATCGCGCTCGGTCGATGTTTGCAGCAGGCGATGCAGCAGGCTTGCCTCCTGCACGGCGACGGTCATCCCCTGGCCGTAGACTGGATTGAAGCGACAGATCACATCGCCGATCGGTACCAACCCACGCGGCATTATTTCGAGCCGCTCGAAATGCCGCCAAATGCTTTCGGCGAAGCCAAAGCGGCTGATTTGACCCAGTCGCTTCGCGCCCTTGATGGCATTGTAGACCGTAGGCGTTCGCAGACTCCGCACGAAAGCGATGAAGCCCTTCTCATCTCCTGGCGGCCAGTCACCGTTTCGACCTGCGAGCGCCACCATCCAGCGGTTGTTCTCCACCGGAATCAAGATGCAGCCGCGGACGTCGGCGGGCGCAGACGGATGCAGCAGGACGCCTTTCCAATCGCTCGGAGCATCCTCCGGTATGGCGAAAACAGCCCCCGCATAGCCAATGTCGACACCGATCGAAGTTGCCGGTGGGGAAAATCCGATGGATTCCAGCAGCGCAAGTGTGAGGTTGCCGCGCCCGGAAGCGTCGACAACCAGCTCTGCAGACAGCATCTCGCGCCTTCCATCCACTGTTTCGTACTGCACGCCGGTAACCGCGGTGCTGTCGGCCGACGTCGTAATTCCAAGGGCGCGGCAATTTTGATGAACCAGGATGTTGTCAAAGTCCCCCAGGCGCTGTCGCAAGATGAACTCGATCAGCGGCCGTGACATGGCGTAAGCGGTCCAGCCGAGATCGCGCTGCGGAAAAGGATCGTAGCCCTGCCGCTCGACGCGGGTATCAAGGCCGACCCTGAGCGGCGCCGCTCCAGCCGCGGCTAGGTCCAGCCCGAATCCTGGAAACAACTCCTCGAGCGCGCGCTGCCCGCCACCCAGCAGGCCATGCACCTGCTGCGACTGCGGCACCCCGCTCCGAGCAATCGGCTCTGCCGGCAGGCGGCCTCGCTCGATGATGACGACCTGATCGAAGTGGTCAGCGAGCGCTCGCGCGGCCGAACAGCCGCCGATGCCGGCTCCGATCACGATCGCCCGCCGCCCAATCAGATTAGATCCCATGACAACTCCCGCCAGATGACGTCATAACCACCGGCTTCGCGTCGGCGCTTGCACCCAATTGGTTACCGGAATGAGGATGGATCGCGCGCGCTACTGCACAATTTCAGCAGAGCCAAAACGCGTTACGGCAGTGACAATGACCGTAAGCCGGCGACAGCGCCTCGCTCGCATCAGGCGCCGAGGCTCGGAATGAGCCGCGCCGCATTGCCGCTTTCGATCGCCCGCAGATCATCGAGAGCCAATCCCATTTTCCTCAGCGTTTCGATCTGATTGAGCGGGAAATACGGATAGTCCGAGCCGAATGTAATCTGCGTCGTCGGCACCAGCTTCATCAGCGCCGCCATCGCCGGCGCGCTGGTGGCGTTCGCGGTGTCGTAGTGGAGCCGGCGAAACTCCGCTCCGATGCCGTCGGGCGCGAAGCTGCCGCCGGCGAGCGCCTGCCGGCTGTAAAACGCCTCGATCCGGCCCGCGAGCATCGGAATCGTTCCGCCTGCATGCGAAAACAGCCACTTGATATCGCGCGACCGCGCCAGCGTGCCGCTCAGCAGCAGGCTGGTCACCGCACGCGTCGTATCGTGCGGCACTTCGATCACAGCCGGGAGGGCGCCGACATTGAGTTGCGCACAGCAATCCGCCACCAGCGGATGGACATAAACCACCGCCCTGCGGCGGTTGAGCTCCTCGAACACCGGCTTGTAGAATTCATGTCCGAGCCACTTGTCGCCGTAGTTGGTCTGAAGGCCGACGCCATCGGCGTCGAGCGTTTCGAAGGCGTATTCGATTTCCTCAAGCGTCGCATCGACCTCGAGCATCGACAGCGTCGCGAACAGGCCGAAGCGGCCTTTGTGATTGCGCACCATTTCTGCGCCGTAGTCGTTGCAGGTCCGCACCATCCTTTCGGCACCGGCCGCATCGAGGCCGAACCAGGTGCCGGGCGTGGAGGCAATCGAGAGCACGCCGGCCGCGATGCCGTTCTTGTCGAGTTCCTCCATCGCTTTCGCTTGCGTCCAGCCGACCTGATTTGCGAAGTGGGGAATCTTGCGCACGTCCTCCCAACCGAGCCACGCCTTCTGATAGTCCGGCGGATAGAATGATGATGGGTATCGATCACCCTGGCCTGGGCGCTCTGCCCGCGCACCCCGCCATTCGGCAGGAAGCTGGCTGCGCCAAGCGCGGCGGCGCCGGCGAGAACATGACGCCGGGATACCGACGCGCAGGATGCACACCGGCCGTGGCGGCTTCCGATTGCGCAATCGCGCTCGTCATCGTCATTTCCACCCCCCGCTCGAACGTCATTGGAAGCTGCTGCAGGCCAGGCAGCGTTGCTGCCGACGGTCGAGAACAGATTGGTCCGGCCGTGTTACGGTGAGATTTCTCCGCGGAGAAAACGGTTACGATCGTAATATGCCAACCGATAGCTTCGGCCGTCGGCTCAATGCATCAGGGAATGTGCGGCGCGTACCGACCTGAACGGCGCCCCCGCTTCGGGTTTCCCGAGCGCCAAACAATGATTGAGTGCCGTTGCGATCTCCTGGGCCGCTATCGGCCAACGCACGATGTCCGCGATGCCTGCGGCCACCAAAGTATCGGCATCGATTTCTTCGATCGATTTGGTCGCCAGCACGATCGGCAGCCGGGGCGCTGCCGCATGCAGCGCTGCCGCCAGTTCGAGCGAGCCGATGGCGGATCCGAGCTGTCCCACGACCAGCGCGTCGAACCGCCCGGGTGTCGCGCGGCATGCGGCCAACGCGCCGCGTCGGCGCCGGTAAATCCCACCGGCTCGTAGCCCAATGCCGCCAACATGTCTTCGTCCCTCAGCAATCGCGCGCCGTCGTTGGCGACGATCAGTACCGTTCCGCCGCGTCCCGGCGGGGGTATCGACCCGACCGCCTCCGACGCCGGTCCGGCCGTCGCCAGACCGGGCAGCCAAACCTCGAAACGGCTGCCCTCGCCCGGCGCGCTCTGTACGTTGATCGCTCCGCCGTGCTCGCGCACGATCTCGCGTACCGTGGCGAGTCCCAGGCCGTTGCCGGCCGAACGCGTGGTGAAAAAAGGCTCGAAGATCCGAGCCAGCGTAGTCCCCTCCATGCCGCAACCGGCATCGCGCACCGAGATGCGCACGTAACGGCCCGGTTGAAGCTCACCATGACTGAGGAAACGCTCGGCGGTGACGTCGTGGACCTCGGTCTCGAGCTCGATGCGGCCGGCATTTTCCATCGCCTGCGCTGCGTTGTTGCAGAGGTTGAGGATCACCTGCTGCAGTTGCGCAAGCTCGCCGGACACGATGGCGGCCATCGGCGGTTCACGGATCGCCAGAACGATCCCCGGCGGCAGCGAGACATTCAGCAGCGACTCCGCCTCGCCGACCAAAGCCCCGCGCACTGAGGGGCCGGCGACGCGCGTCGCGGCGGCGTCCGAAAGTCAGTATCTGGTCGACGAGATCGCGCGCCCGCTCCGCGCCGCGGCGAATCGCACGTAGATTGCGCAGCAGCCGGGCGTCCGAGCCGAAATGCTCTTCTATCACTTCCGAATGGCCGAGAATCCCGCCCAGAATGTTGTTGAAGTTATGAGCCATACCGCTGGTGAATGTACCTACCGTCTCCACCATGCGGCGGGCCTGCTGCAGGCGCGTTTCCAGCCGTGTCCGTTCCTTTTCCATCGAATGCCGCCCGACGGCAGAGACAATGGTATCGAGCGCCATGCGCAACAGACTGAGTTCGCCTGCCGTGAGGTGGCAGCGCCCGTCGATCGCATCGAAACCCAGCGCGACTCTGTTGCCGTCCTTATGGACATGAGTGATGCACCCCCATCCCCCCAGGCCGGCGGCAATGCAAACATCCTTGTTTTCGCCGGACGGCATCCGACTGACGCGGGGAATGTGGATAATTCCATCGACGGACTGGCCGAGCTGCGCCGCAAGCGCAGACGCATTCTCTGGCCAGCCCGGCGAAAAGCTCTTTCCCGCCCTGCACCAGAGGTGCGTCCACGGCGCTGCACCCGACAGCACAAAATAAGCCCGGTCGCAGCCGATGCACCCCGCCATGTCGGCGAGTGCCCGGTCGATCTCGGCGCCGATATTTTGGGGCTGAGCGTTGATGAAGCGCATCGAGATGCCCGCGATCACGTGCTCGAACGCCGCACGGCGCTGCAGCGCTTTCGCCCGAGCGCGCAGCTGCAGGCCAAGATAAGCCAGGACGACGACCAGAAGCAGCGAGGTTGCGTAGAGCAGCCGGCGAAACTGTCGTGCCGTCGTCCGGGATGCGCTCTGGCGCGTCAACACCATTGCACGCAGGGCATCCTGGTTTTGGTTTCGCGGCACGGCAAGCATGGCCTTCAAGGCATGGTCGACAGCGGGGAGAAGGTCACGAAGCAGTCGTCCGTGTGCCAGCAGTGGCCTGACGGAATCGGGATCACTGGAGGAGCCGGCCTGCCGGGCAACCTGATCCAACCGGTCCGCGACCTCGCCCGCAGCCGCTGACGACGTATCGAGCGTCAGATGCAGCATTGCGGCGGCTGCGGCGCTGATGGCCGGACCGAGGTCCGATGACGCGAAGCGGACGCTGAATCGCCCGAAGAACGACAGCGAATTGTGCAACAGGGCATTGTCGCTCTTGAACTGTTCGATCAGTTCCTCCTGCCTGCCGACCGACGCGGCAAGTTGATCGACCATCATGCTCGTTGCCGGATCGACGGCGGCGGTCTCGCGCAGCCGATCGAGCGAAGCGCGCAGTTCGTTGATCTCCCGAACGAGCTCCATCGGCTCCGACGGCATAGCTTGCAGAAACACGGAATGGCGCCTCACCGCTTCGGCCCCCGATAAAGACGCCGCCTTCGTGCTGCTCGATGGTCTCGACGAGGTGGCCGCGCCTGACGTCGACACCGAGTTCGAGTACACGCTGTTCGAGAACGCTCTCCGTCGTCGCCTGGGGCAGCAGCTGCACGAATGGAAAGCGGGTGTCGAACACCGAGAAGTCCAGCGGCGTGTCAAGTCCGCCGAAATGGCCGGTCGGGATCCGACGGCCACGTGAAAGAAAGCGATCGGCGAGCCCGCGCAGGGCAAACACCTCAAGGGTGCGGCCATGTATAGCCAGCGCACGGGATTGGGTAACCAGTTCGGCGCGTCGCTCGAACACGATCACATTTACTTTTGCCAGGGCCAGTTCACTGGCAAGCCACAGCCCAACCGGACCTGCGCCAACGACCACGACGTCAAAATCATTACGCACCATCAGCGCTCCAGGTTAGTGTTTGGCGTAGCGGCGAGCTTCGGTACTCACGGACCGCATCTCGTATAAATGCAGCGTCAGTTCAGCCTGATCTGGAAGTGGTGGCAGATTGCACCGCAGTCGATTTGCCGCCCCAGCGCCAGTACACCTGCTGATCGAACAGCAGCACATGCAGGGCGCCTGGAAGCCGCCAAACCGGAGCGCCATCGCCCGGCTTAACGAACTGCAAGAGCGTATCGGGATGCTGATCTAGCGGCGGACAGGCTGTTTCATGGTCATGCTCTTTGGTACACGATCCAGGCAGATGACGTGATCTGCCGAACTGTCAGCGTAGAGCTCTTCAATCCATGCAGCGTGCCGCCGCAGAATGTTGCGTTGACTGATCACGCCCTTGTCCGTTAATTCGCCGGTATCGATCGAGAGCTTTTCAGTCAGAAATGCAAAGCGCAGCACGCGCTGGGCGCTGCCACTTGTTTCCGCTGCCAGAGCTATCAATTTGGCGCGCACGCGCGACTGCGCCGTGTTGTCGTCGACAATCTCCGCCGTAGCCGGAATGCCCAGGACGGCGATGAAGTCCCGGTTCTCCCCGGCGATCACCACGTCACGCACCTCCAGCGTCAAATGCGTCAAGACATGCGCTCTGAGCGCGCCGACACGGACCCACGTGCCGGTAGCCAGCTTGAAATCCTCCGCGAGGCGTCCGCCGTAACGAAAGCCGCTTTGCTGATTTCCGGCTTCCGCCCAGTCCAAGGCATCGCCGGTTTGCAGAAATCCGTCTTCGTCGAAGGCGTCGGAAGTGAGATCGTCGCGCTGCCAATAGCCCGGCGTGACGCTTGCGCTCTGAACCCGCAACTCCAGTTTGCCGTCCGTCGGCGCGAGTTTCAGCGTGACCCCGGGCGGCGGCAGGCCGACCCGCCCGGCCGACGCAGCGTCCGAATGCCGATGGGCCGTCATCATGCCGGCCTCGGTCGAACCCAGCAGCGCCACCCATGGAATGCGCTCGCCGACCGTGGCGCGTGCCAGCACGTCGAACGCGTCGCAGACATGCTGAGCGATGCTGGCTCCGGAATATTGCAGGACTCGAACACGGCTGAAGAAGTTTTCCCGCAGCGCGCGGTCATGGCGCAGCCACGGAATCAACTCCTCGTAACCCTTCGGAACATTCGAATAGAACAGCGGCGCGATCTCGCGCAGGTTGCGAACCGTTTCTTCGATCTAACCCGGTAGCGGCCTGCCGTCGTCGATATAAAGTGTTCCGCCGTTGAACAATGCGAGACCGAAACTGACGGTGCCGCCGAAAACGTGGTTCCAAGGGAGCCAGTCGACGAGCACGGGCGGCTCCTCGGCGAACCAGGGATAGCAAGCCAGCACCTTCTGGATGCTGCTGCACCACATGCGGTGGGTGTGGATCACGCCTTTCGGAACGCCGGTCGAACCGGAGGTGAACAGCAGTTTGGCCACCGTATCCGGATTGACGGCCGTGGCCGCCTGCTCCACCGCGCTGGTCGGAGTGGTCGCGAGCAAAGCATCGAAGCGCGTCGCGCGGCGGCGGGGATTGCCGCACGCGATCACGACCTCGGCATCCTGCGCGATGCTGGCGGAAAGCGCCGCCGCGTAACGACTCCCGTCATCTGCAAATACGAGGCCCGGGCGCACCAGAGCAACAATGTCGCGTAGCCGGGCAAAATCGGTTGAAACCAGGGAATAGGCCGTCGACAGCGGCACGAACGGGATGCCCACATGCAGACACGCGAGCGCCAGCAGGCCGTGCTCGATTCCATTGCCCGACAAGATCAGCACGGGCCGCGTGACCGAGAGACCGCGATCGAGCAGCGCCTGCCCGATCGCGCCCGCGGCTTTCATGGCTTCGCGATAGGTCACCTTCCGCCAGCCCTCGCCGTCACGGCTGGCGAGAAGTACCTGATCGGGTGCCGCCGCCGCCCAGTGCTGCAGTCGCTCGGTAAAGCGGTCTGGATAAGGTCCGAGCGGCGTCGGGTTGCTCACCCGCACGCTACCGTCCGCCGAGAACTTAAATCTCGCCTTTCCCCACAACACAGGAAGCGGTCGGATCCCCATCTCGGTCATCGCTCGCTCTCGCCCGCGCGATCACGGGCTATCTGGAGCAGCTTGATGGACGAATTATCGATTTGATCGAAGGGACGTGACATCGCGAGGTTCTCCGCCAGCTTTCGGCTGGCTACCGGCGAAACATTGCGGCACTATTTCCGAACGCGGCTATCGCGCTACGCCTGTAACACAACCGCACGGATTAGATCGGGCGTCACGCCACGTTGAATTGCCGCCCGAATGCCGGCCTGCCAGGACCGGCGGGTTCGACGCACCGTCCGACTTTTTAACCTTTCTGTGGTGGAGAAGCGGCTCGGGAATTCGACAACCGTCACCCGAACCATCGGCCGACTCGATCGACCATCCGCAACTCTTTCCGGGTTGCTGCGCGTTGCGATATATTTCAAAAGGATTTTAGCCGTGGGCAATGGCGACATCGATGTTGGCAAAAAACCCCTGACCCGCAAAGGCGGCCAGCGGATCGTTGGACGTCTGACCGGGCGTGACGGCGCTGCCGAGCTTCGGGTCGCCGATCCGGATCTCCGGCAGAATGAGCCGGTCAAGGTTTGTGGCGCCATGTCGCAGCAGTACGGCGACGGCGGCCGCGACAACGAGTCAGCCCCGCAGAAATTCGTGCACCTGGTGGGCTACCGCGATCCGAAGGCCCGGCCTGAACCCCGGGTCCGACCGCCCGTCAGCCCGGTAAAGCGATAGCTCGGGACCCTTTCCGTCAGATTCCCGTCACTGGACGAATTCGCCACATTTCTGCACCGCTGCATCGGCGGCTCCCCAGGGCATGATGGGCACCGAGGAAGTCGAGTTCTTCGGCGATCCCTCGATCAGCTTGTCCGAATAGACCATATAGACCAGCACGTTCCGCTTGGCGTCGCAGCCGCGGACGATTTGCATCTTCTTGAAGAACAGCGAGCGCCGCTGCCGAAACATATCGTCGCCCTGCTCCATCTTGCCCTTGAAGTGGATTGGACCGATCTGGCGGCAGGCCAATGAAATGTCTGACACTTCCTCGGCTAATCCCAGCCAGCCCTTGAAGCCGCCCTTCTCCGGCACCGTAAAATGACAGGCAACGCCCTCGACCTCGGGGTCGTCGACGCCATAAGTCGCAAGCTTGTCGTTCGGGCTGACCCACTTGAATACGGTCGACCGCCGGAAAATCAAATCCGGCTCGTCGGCTGCGAACGCCGGCGAAGCCGACCCCAGTACCCAGGCGAGCAGGAACAAAACCGGAGGTAACCAGCTTTTGTCATACGGGCTTAAGGCTCGGGATGTCATGAATCTCTCCGTCGGCGGGGCTTCCACCTATGTAGTGCGTGGAAGTCCGGCGGGAAGTCTGCCCGATGACCGCCACTGTCTGGCGTTAACTGATTGTGAGGCTTTTTTGCTACGCTAGGGACGAAAACCGCGGGACTTGGAAGCCTTGCGCTGGTGAACGCGTTTCTCGTCTGCGACAACAAATATGAGACTGGGATTCGAGGATGGTACGCGTGCGTGGGTATCTTGCGTCTGTTGCGATCCGCCGGCTTTGGCGAATTGCGATTTTAACGGCAGCCGGAGCGATCGGCGCCGGCTCGCACGCGGAAGCGGCGCTTTATTACTGGTCGGATTCCGATCCAGGATTTTTGCGGCCCGGTCCGCCGGTTGCGCAGCGGCGGCAGGCTCGGCGTCGTCAGGGAAAAAAGGCCGAGGCGTCGCTGCAGCAAACAGCCAAGCCGCAGGGACCGCTGATCGTCGCGATCTCGATCCAAAAGCAAAGGCTGAAGATTTACGACGCAGCCGGGGTTTTCGCGGAAACTCCGATTTCCAGCGGCATGGCCGGTCATCCGACGCCGATGGGCGTTTTCAGCGTCATCCAAAAGCAGAAGCTGCA
>Ga0066789_10000553_pt1 | contig 15250 bp, 18 predicted proteins | sample OrgsoiDNA2013049_FD_70960 | JGI IMG/M metagenome (GOLD analysis project Ga0066789, IMG submission 70960) | Permafrost soil microbial communities from the Arctic, to analyse light accelerated degradation of dissolved organic matter (DOM) -... | ecosystem: Environmental > Terrestrial > Soil >...
CTGCAGCGCTTCCGGGCGCGAAGCTTGCCGCGGCGGCGGCGCTCAGGCGATTTGCCGGGGGAAGCGCCAACGCCAGAATCAACCCGCTGCCGGCGCCCGCGGCAGAACGCAGGAACTCACGGCGCGACGCGTTAGCTTCGGTCATGCTGTTTCTCCGACGTCGGCGGCTGCCTTGTGAATTGCCGCGCGGATACGATTGTAAACACCGCATCGGCAGAGGTTGCCGCTCATCGCGCTGTCGATGTCGGCATCGGTGGGTGCCTTATTCTTGGCAATGAGCGACGTCGCGGACATGATCTGACCAGATTGGCAATAGCCACATTGCGGTACGTCGGCGGCGATCCACGCCGCCTGCACGGCTCGACCGGCCTTGAATGCAGCCACACCTTCGATGGTAGTGATTTTATGCCCGACGGCGCTGGCGACGGGCAGCACGCAGGAGCGAGTGGCCACTCCGTCCACATGCACCGTGCACGCTCCGCACAACGCCATGCCGCATCCAAATTTGGTGCCGGTCATATCCAGCACATCCCGCAGTACCCACAGCAACGGCATGTCCGGTGCCACGTCCACCTGGCGAATTTTTCCGTTTATGTCGAGCTTTTGCATTGTGCACTCCTTGGTTCGGCGCAGAGCATGACCTGGAGTCCCCCTGGATCGCAATAGTTACCGCGCGCTGAAGGTCTCTTGAAATGGAAGCAGGGTTCGCGTACCCATTGATGGATTCCCTGAACAGCTAAGAATCAACCAAGGACAGCCCAGCGACGTAACCGTGATCGGGCTGCATGCGACTTTCGAGCATCACATGTCATCAGTCCGGCGGTGCTCAAGGTCTTCATCCACGAGTACCGCGTCGAAATCGGCGCGCGGCGCGCCTTGGCGATGTGCGCCGCACTGCAGCAGCTAGTTGCCACATTTCTAGCGGCTAGTGTCATTCCAGTAGCGACGCTATACGATACGGCGTCTCATGCGACAGACAGTCTCTGTTGCGCCGCGTCAAGTCGTTTCTGTGACTAGGCGCTCACTAGCGAGCGGCAGCGCTACGAGGAAGGGCTTTGAGCGACCCCATCGTGATTACCTCCAAGTTGGCCTTAGAACAGCGGGCTGCCTTGGAGCAATTGCTCTTCTTCAACGTCAATCAGCATCGCGTCCGTGTAGGGATTCAGCAATCCATAGAAACCTACGGCGTACCTGAGATCTACGAGCAAGACGGCGGGCTGCGCGTCCGCGTGGGGGACATCGAAGGTGTACAGACCTTGTTCGCTGTGTCGGACCACGGCAGACCGCTCGGCGTTGCCGTATTCGTACACCTGGCCCGAGAACGTTTCGTGGTGCTGCATCTGGGCGTCGAACCGCGGCCGCGCTCGTCGTCGGACGTCAATACACCGGTGCTCCTCAAGCTGATGCATGGGATACGGAGCGCCGCGCGACGGACTCGGGGCGTCGCCCGCATCGAATTGGTCTACAAAGAGCGCCACGCCGTGCGCTTGAACGTCTGAGCCCGGCTGCGGGCGCAAGTCTAGCCAATGGCAGCCTACGGGCAGGTGCTCGGCGCCGAGCGGCATATCTTCGACGATTTGCGGTCAGTTCTCGCCTGCGCCTCGCCGTGTCGTTCCGGCGACGAACTGGCGGGGATCGCCGCCGCCAACAATGTGCGACGTGTGGCGGCTCGCTACGCGCTGGCGGACATTCCACTGAAACGCTTCCTCAACGACGCGATCGTCCCATACGAGAGCGACGAGGTGACCCGCCTCATCATGGATACGCACGACGCCCAGGCGTTCGCGGCGGTGAGCCATATGACGATGGGCGATTTTCGCGACTGGTTATTGTCCTACGAGACGGACACCGCAGTACTCGCGGCGCTCGCACGGGGAATCACGCCGGAAATGGCAGCGGCCGTCTCGAAGCTGATGCGCAATCAAGACTTGATCGCCGTTGCCGCCAAGTGCCGCACTGTCACCCGCTTTCGCAGCACGCTGGGCCTGCCAGGACACCTGGGCAGCCGGCTGCAACCGAATCATCCCACCGATCATGTCGACGGCATCGCGGGCTCGATCTTGGATGGCCTGTTGTTCGGTATGGGTGACGCCGTCATCGGCGTCAATCCCGCAACGGATAACCTGCGCACGACCATCGCTCTGCTCGAACTGTTGGATGCCGTGCGATCCCGCTACGAGATTCCCACTCAAACCTGTGTTCTGGCGCATTTAACGACCACTTTGCGGGCCATAGAACTCGGCGCACCCGTCGATTTGGTTTTTCAATCCATTGCCGGCACGGAGGCTGCCAATAGCGGATTCGGCATCACGCTGGCCATGTTGGCGGAGGGCAAAGCAGCAGCGGAATCGTTGTGCCGCGGCACCATCGGCAGCAACGTGATGTACTTCGAAACGGGGCAGGGCAGCGCTCTGTCCGCCAATGCGCACCACGGAGTCGACCAGCAGACGTTGGAGGCTAGGGCGTACGGGGTGGCGCGCGCCTACGCCCCGCTGCTCGTCAACAGCGTCGTCGGATTCATCGGTCCCGAATATCTCTACGATTCGAAACAAATCATCAGAGCCGGCCTCGAGGATAATTTTTGCGGCAAGCTCCTGGGACTCCCGATGGGATGCGACGTCTGCTACACGAATCACGCCGAGGCCGATCAGGATGACATGGACTCGCTGATGACATTGCTTGGCGTGGCAGGAGTCAATTTCCTGATTGCGGTCCCCGGCGCGGACGATGTCATGCTCAATTACCAGAGCCTTTCGTTTCACGATGTACTGGGGCTACGGCACCTATTGAATCGGCAGCCAGCGCCGGAGTTCGCCGGCTGGCTGTCGCGCATGGCACTGCTCGATGAACACGGGCGTCTTGCACTGCCGGCCGCGTCGAACCCACTGGTGCGCGGACTACTGACGTAAGGTCCGGTCAGCACTATGCCGCGTCGTGATGTCGATAAAATGTGGGGCCGATTCACCAGCGTGACCCGTGCTCGGATTGGATTGGGCCGGTCGGGAGATGCCCTTCCCACGCAACACTTGCTCGATTTTCAATACGCCCACGCTTGCGCGCGTGACGCCGTGGCCGCGCACGTGGATTTTGCCGCGCTGGCGGCGCAATTGCAGCCCACCCCGACGCTCCGTGTGCACTCGGCAGCGAGCGATCGATCGATCTACCTGCGGCGGCCCGATCTGGGCCGAATACTGGCGAGAGACAGTGCGGCCGGATTGCCCAAAGGTCCTTATGACGCCGCGTTCGTAATTGCGGATGGGTTATCGGCAAGCGCCGTGCAAACCCATGCGGTGCCGACATTCATGGCCGTCACCGCGCGGTTGTCCGGTTGGGCGTTGGGCCCCGTCGTGCTGGCCGAACAGGCGCGCGTCGCGCTGGGCGATGAAATCGGCGCCCTCATGGGCGCTACCATGATCGTCGTGCTCATCGGCGAGCGACCCGGCCTGACGGTCCCGAATAGCTTGGGCATCTATGTCACCTACGCTCCGCGAATCGGCCGGCGCGACGCTGAGCGCAATTGCATCTCGAACATTCATGCCGATGGTCTGCCGTACGCCGCCGCCGCCGCAAAGCTCGAGTGGCTGATGTCGCAGGCGCGAATGATGCGGCTGACCGGTGTCGCGCTCAAAGAGGATGCGCAGGGCGTCGCCATGCCGACCCCCGGTATGCAGAAACCTCTGGATAGCAAGCCCACCTAATGGCGGTGCTCGGACGACCAACCAGGGGTGACAAATGCCGGTACTGACCGTTCGGCGTGCAATGCTCGGATCCGTCCAAGGACAACAAGCCCGCTCGCAGCGGCGTGCAGGTGGCGGCTCTGGTCTGGCCCGGAGCGCTGTTGGAAATCGAGGTCATTGCAGCCAAGCCGCATAAGACCAAGCATTGATCTGGTCCGCGGTACGGACAACCGTCCTCAAAGGCAAACGAAGTGAAGCAGCCCCATACCGGTGCCAGGCGTCACGCCGACGGCAAGCGCCGGTGCGCCTGGTGTACGACGGACCCCCTATACGTCGCCTATCATGACAACGAATGGGGTGTGGCTGTGCGCGCCGATCGAGAGCTCTTCGAAATGCTGTGTCTGGAGGGCGCCCAAGCCGGCTTGAGCTGGCTCACTATTTTGCGCAAGCGGGAAAGCTATCGTGCAGCCTTCGATCAATTCGACGCGGCAAAGATGGCGCGCTACGGGGCGCGCAAACGTAACAGCCTGTTGCTGAACTCAGGGATAGTCAGGAACCGGCTCAAAGTCGACGCCTTCATCAGCAATGCGAAAGCTTACCTTGAGATCTGTGCGCAGCCGGGTGGATTCGCCGGGTACATCTGGCAGTTTACCGACGGCAAGGTGCTCCGGCGGCGACCGCAGTACCTGAGCGGCATCGCTCAATCGACGGCTTACAGCGACGCCATGAGTCAGGATCTCAAGCACAAGGGGTTCCGTTTCGTCGGTTCGACCATCTGTCATGCCTTCATGCAGGCAGTCGGCATCGTGGATGAGCATCAACGTCATTGCTGGCGCGCAGCCGCTGGTGCCGTGAGTACAGCGCCTTAGAGCATCATGTCTTATCCATCGAGCCCGCCGTTTGTCCGAACAGTATTTTTTTCGCCTCCTCGGTCATGAGCGAGTTGTTGCTGAAGCTCGACGCCAACTCGTAGGCGCGAACCGTGGCGGGGCGAGCCTTGAGAGTCTCGAACCAGCGTTTCAGATGGGGAAAGTCGGACAGATTTTGGCCCTGTGCCTCATGCGGTACCACCCATGGATAGGCCGCCATATCGGCGATCGAATAATCGCCGACAATGAATGGGCGGTCGGCGAGGCGCTTGTTCAGCACTCCGTACAGGCGATTGGTTTCCTTGACGTAGCGGTCGATGGCGTAGGGAATCTTCTCCGGCGCATAGCGCGAAAAATGATGATTTTGCCCGGCCATCGGTCCCAACCCCGCCACTTGCCAGAACAACCATTCCGTCACTTGGGTTCTGCGGCGAATGTCCGACGGGATGAACTGTTCGCTCTTGTCGGCGAGATACAACAAGATCGCACCCGATTCGAATACCGAGATCGGCGGTCCCCCGTCCAATGGCTGATGGTCGACGATGGCGGGCATGCGGTTGTTGGGTGAAATGGCGAGAAAATCGGGTTTGAATTGCTCACCCTTGCCGATGTTCACCGGCACGAGACGGTAGGGCATGGCGGTTTCTTCGAGAAACATCGCCACTTTATGGCCATTGGGCGTAGGCCAGTAGTGCAAGTCGATCATCGGTGGTCCTCCGGTGGCTCAAGCGGCATTCCATGTTCGCGCACCAGCGCGATGCAGACATCTTCTTCGCGGGGCATGGCGCGCATTTTCGCGAGTCGTGAACGGGCTCGGGCGTTGCGCAGCCATGGCACCAGCGGCGTGTCGGATATGTTAGCCGACGATACCCGCCATTCAAGCAAACGCCGGCGTTCAGCGATCACGCGCTGTTCCTTGTTGTCCGCAGACGTCCAACGTTTTTCGATGGCGAAACCCACCAATTGCGTCAAGACGGCATCTGCCTTCTGCATGGTCTTTGACAATTTGAGACAGGCGTCGTGACGCTCCCCCGCCGCCGGTTCGCGGCACGCATTGATGAGCGGCGAGAACGACGGCATGACCGCTCCACTCGCGATGCCCAGCGCCTCGGTCAGTCGGCTCAAGTCCGAGGTCGCATAATTGGCGGCCAGCGCTGGGCGTGCACGTTTGAGCGCGTCGAACATCATGACCGTGGCCCGATTCCCGTAGAGATCGAACCGAGCGCCTTGAGCCATATCAGTCAAGACACGATCGACCTGAATCGTGTCTTTGTCTTTCTGCGCGGCCGCCAACGTCGGCAGCCACGCGGCCGCATTGTCGGCGTCCACCCAACGCATGGTGGTCGCTGCATCGCGAATGTCGCAGGCAGGCGCGCTGGCGCATAGATGCAGGCGGAGCCAGCTGATTGCCGGATTATCGGGCGCAAGCTCACTGGCCTTGACGGCAAACTCGACCGCCGCGGAGGCAGCCTTGGCGGATTCCGCCTTGGAGCGCGATGGAGGTCCGACGAAAGTGAGCGCGGCGGCGGTGGCGAGCGATTCGGAATCGGTGCGGGCGGCGAGCACGCGCGCCGCTTCGGCTCGCCATGCTGCATAGGTGTCGGCCTCGGTATTGGGCGAGGTCCCATGCGCTGCATTTCCAGCCAGCGCGCAAGCGATGTGCAGCAACATGAGCGCAAGCACCGGGACGCACTGCTTGACCATGTTCAACGCACCCTCGACGCCGGCTAGAGGGGCTTGGTGCGACTGCCGGCGGTGAGGCCCGCAGTGATTGCCAGTCTCATGGCATCCTCGACCGAAATGTCGAGCGGTTGAATGCGATCCCGCGGCAAGTACAGCGTGTAACCGCCGAATGCATAACTCATTGGGAAATACACCGTCACCCAATCTCGCCCGCCGTGCGCTTCGAGCGCCACGGGAACGTCTTCGCGGGTGACGAAGCCGATGGCGTGCACATCGGCAAAACGTGCCAGTACCACGCGCTGCAGGTCGCGCTTTTCGCCGCTCCCCGAGGGCAATAAGCTGACGACGTCGCGAAATCCACCATACAGGGTCTTGACGAAAGGTATCCGGCCGAGGAAGTCATCCCAATACTTGAGGAAGATCTTGCCCGCATACGCATTGACCAGGCTGCCGACGGCGAGCAACAGGAAAAATCCGGTTATCAAGCCGAGGCCGGGCCAGTAATGTTCGGGCTGCACTACGCCTAAGGCAATCAATGCGCGACGCAGCCAACCCTCGACCGTATTCACCAGCCACCAAATCACATACACGGTCAATGCCAGGGGCAACACGGTGACCAGGCCGCTCATCGTCAGCGCAAAAATCTTTCGCATGGCTTTATCATCGCACATCGCGGTCAGGACGCCGTAACCGCGCAGCGTGTAAGCTTTGGCGCATGACAGACGCTGCCGCCATTGAAATATCACCCGCGCGAGAGGCGGACATTCCGCTCATTCTTTCGTTAATCAATGAGTTGGCCGAGTACGAAAAGCTCGAACATCAGGTCATCGCCACCGAGTCGGCGCTGCGGCACGCGCTGTTCGGTCCCCGGCCGGCGGCAGAAGCGCTGATCGCTCGCAGCGGCGGCGAGCCCGCCGGATTCGCATTGTATTTCCACAATTTTTCGACCTTTGTCGGCAAACACGGCTTGTACCTGGAGGATCTGTTCGTACGGGCTGCGTTTCGCGGCCGGGCGATCGGCAAGGCGCTGCTAGTGCACTTGGCGCGGCTTGCACTTGAACGCGACTGCGGACGATTCGAATGGGCTGTCCTCGACTGGAACCGCCCTGCCCGGGATTTCTATGAGATGCTGGGCGCGGAGGCCAACCCCTCGTGGGTCAATTATCGCATCACGGGCAAAGCGCTCGAGCGACTGGCGAGCGCTAGTCAGTAACGAGCCATCGGCGCCGGTCTTCGCGCCAGAGTTATTGGCGCGGCAGGAGAAACCGCAACCCCTGGTAGCTCAAGATCACCCCGTCACGGCGAATGCGTTCGATGGTGGGCCCTTCCTGCAGCGTTGCGCCTTCGTGATACTTCCGCATGTTGATGTAAACGAAGCGGTCGGCCCCTTTGGTAGCAAACACGTGCACGTCGAGATGCAGCTCGGGGAGCGCTTGCGCTCCGGTCAAACTGATCTCGTTGATCGTGGGTAGTACTTCTTCGTCTTTGGCTTTGTAGTCGTCCTCCGTGAGCACCGGATCTCGACTACGGACCGCACGCGCACCCACACTTCCGGACCTATTCGATTGCGATTGCGATTGCGATTGCGATTGCGATTGCGCGGCTTGCGGCGACGGCGCGGCGGCGACCGGGATCTCCGGCGCGTACACCGGCGCGGCGTCCAGGGGACTGAAGTGATCGCTGCTCGTCGCGGCCGGAGCGGCGCCGGAGTTTGCTCTTGCCGCCGGACCGCCGGCCGCGAGTTGGCCGGCACCCGGTTCGGCGGCCACCGGATGGCCGGCCCCTGAGTCGTGGCGACGCGTCTGCGCCGTCGGTTGTGGTATCGGTTGTGCGGGAGTCGAGGTCATCCATCCCCGCGCCAACACGACCAACAACACGATCAAGTTCACCGCAAGGAGCACGCAGAGGGCGATGGCCCACCTCGGCAGTCTCGCCCGTGGCCGTATGGTCGCGGAATCCACCAGGCCGGGAATGGTTTGACGTTGGCGCTCGATCTCCGATTTCTTCAATGCGTCGAGAATGAATGACATGGGGTTGCTAGCCGTGCGGTGTGCTGTGCAATAACAAGGGCGAAGCCGGATCGGCCAACGCCGTGTCGAGGACGACTTGAGTTTGCAAGCCGGCGATGCCGTCGACGTTCAGGCGATGTTCGCGCTGGAAATTCTGAACTGCGATGGCTAATTCCTGGTCATAGACATCGCTGTGTTCCGGATCCGATGCGGCGCCGTGAAGCGCGTTGAGACTGCGGCGCAGCCAGCGTACTTCATCACCCCGCATTCCCACGGATAAATCGCGGGTGCGAGTGGTCTTGGGCTTCCATACCAGAGTGAAGTCGCCGAACCAATCGCGCGATACTTCGTCCAGCGGCACGCGCTCGCTGTGTTCGCCCAGATCGAGGGTCGCGTATTGATCGTCCAAGGCGGAAAGTACGACGCGATGCTTTCGTCCCGCATCGTCCAACAGGCTCAAAATGACCGGTCGATTCAGCGCCCGCACCTGTGCCCAGGAGCCGCGTTGTTCCAGGCAGGCCAATCCGGCCTTCTGCGCCTGACCGCAAGGATCCCGGTCGTCCGTCATCGCCGTTCCCCACAGCGACAACAACCGACGGAAGGCAGCGGCGTCGCTGGTATAGGCACTGTTCGCGGCCAGCAACGCGTTGATCACCACCGGCTGAGGAGGGGCGATGGGGCGCGGCGCGGCGCTCGGCGCGATTTGGGTGGTCGCATGCGGCTGCGGTTGTGCCGCCCGCAGTTCGGCGGTCCGATTCTGCCAAGTGCGCCAGCTCACCATGGCCGCAGCGGCGAATCCGACCGCGATGATCGCGCCGGCAGTCCAGCTCAACCATCCGGGGGCAAAATGGCGGCCATAGACTTCGTTGGCCGCTTGTCGTACCAGCGCGGCGGTCACCTTGCGCGTTTCCTGAGTGTACGCGCCGAGCAGCGCCCGGTCGCAGGTGACATTGATGACACGTGGGATACCCGATGTCAGTCGGTGCACTTCGCGCAAGGCGCCGGCCGTGAATATCTCTCCGACGGCTCCGGCGACGCGCAAGCGGTGGCGCACATAGCCCTGCGTTTCGTCGCCCGATAGCGGCATCAAGTGATAGCGGCCCGTGATGCGTTGCGCGAGCTGACGAAGGTCGTTGCGATCCAAGAGCTCCCGAAGCTCAGGCTGGCCAATCAAAATGATTTGCAGCAGTTTTTGAGTCGGCGTTTCGAGGTTGGTGAGAAGGCGAACCTGTTCCAGTGTTTCAGCCGAAAGATTCTGTGCCTCGTCGACGATGACGATGATACGACGGCCCTCGGCGTGCGCGGCCAAGAGGCGCTGATTCAGCGCATCGACCATCTGTTTCACGCTGTCGCGATCGGCGTTTTCAATGGGCAGCCCCAGCTCCTCGCAGATCGTCAGCAAGAATTCCACCGGCGTGACGCGCGGATTCAAGATAACCGCTACGTCCGCATGATGAGGAACGCGCGAGAGCAAGGTTCGCACTACGGTTGTCTTGCCGGTGCCGACTTCCCCGGTCAGTTGGATGAAGCCGCCGGATTCGTTGATGCCGTACAGCAGATGAGCCAGCGCCTCGGCATGCCGCTCGCTCAAATAAAGGTAGCGCGGGTCCGGCGTGATCGCGAAGGGCTTTTCACTGAGACCGAAGAAGCTGGTGTACATGACGCGACCAGGGTATACCAACCTCAGCCGTGGCGGGAACCGCCGCCGCCCGGGGTCCGCGGCAACAAGCTGGCGCGGGTGAGCAGTGTGCTTCCGAAGCGGCCGCGGATCCCGTCGATGGCGGCGTCGAGCCGGGACCCTTGGTGGTCCTCGCCGAACAGATCGCCCTGCCGCAGCGTCTGCAAACGGCCCACGCCGACGCCCAGCAGTCGCACTGCAGCATTGGGCTGGCTTCGCAACCATTCCTGCAGGAGGATTTGCGCCATCCCGGCGATGACCGAGGTTTCCTGCGTCGGCGGCTCGACAGTACGCTGCCGCGTGTACGTCGTGAAATCACGCCGGCGGATCTTGACGGTCACTTTACCCGCCGCGAGGCTGTGCGCGCGCAGTCGGGTAGCCGTACGATCCGCGAGATGCGTCAACTGTCGTTCCAGTTCCGCGGCCTCATGAACGTCGAGGTCGAAGGTCTCCTCCGCGCTGATGGATTTTTCTTCGCGATTGGGTTCGACCGGCCGGTCGTCGATGCCGGCCGCCAGGCTACGCATGGCCTTGCCATGCTTGCCAAAGGCGCGCCACACGGTCTCATCTCCCGCGCGCCGCAAGTCGCCGAAGGTGTGTATTCCAGTGGCCGCAACGCCGGGGAGCGACTTTTGGCCCACCCCGAACAACCTATGAACGGGCAACGGATCGAGAACCGCATGCAAATTGTCGGGTCCGAGGCGGCACAAGCCATCCGGCTTGTTGAGGTCGGAAGCGATCTTCGCCAACAGCTTATTGGGCCCGATGCCGACGGATGCGGTGAGACCCGTGTCCTCCCGAATGCGGCGCCGAATCGCCTTCGCGATGAACTCGCCATTGCCGATCAGTCGTTCGCTCCCGGTCACGTCCAGGAAGGCCTCGTCGAGGGAAAGTCCTTCCACCACCGGCGTGAATTCGTGAAAGATGTCGAAAATCCGTGCGGAAACTTCTTTGTACCGATCCATGCGCGGACGGATGCAAATGGCCTGCGGACAGCGGCGCAGCGCTTCGCGCATCGGCATGGCGGAGTGCACACCGAAGCTGCGCACCGCGTAACTCGCGGCGGCGACCACGCCGCGTCCGCCGGTGCCGCCGACGATGAGCGGCTTGCCCTTGAGTTCCGGCTGATCCCGCTCCTCCACCGACGCATAAAACGCGTCCATGTCGACATGCAGAATCGTGCGGGCGTCGCTATGCCGCAACGCCGTCAATCCACGGTGATGGCGATCTTGTTCGAGGACAGCGGCGGATCGAAGGACACATGCTGACAATCCGCCACTACCAGCAACGTAGCACCCAATGCCATCGCTAGACGATTCATCAAGCTCTCCCGTTTGTCGAGCAGACTTGCATCTTACCGCCGCAGCGCTGCCGGGCAGTCGGACTTAGATCAAGTCCTTCACACCATCGCGTTCTGCCAACAGTTCGCGGTGCGTCGCCGACATTTTCTCACGGCTGAACTCGTTGATGCGGAGCCCGTGCACGATGCTGTATTCGCCACCCTTGCACGTCACCGGATAGGAATAAATCACGCCTTCGGGAATGCCGTAGCTGCCGTCGGACGGAATGCCCATGCTCACCCAATCGCCGGCCGGTGTGCCCTGCATCCAATCATGAATGTGATCCAACGCTGCGGACGCCGCCGAGGCTGCGGATGACGTGCCGCGCGCCTTGATGACGGCGGCCCCGCGTTGCTGCACCGTTGGAATGAAGCTGTCCTTGAACCAGCTCTCGTCGACCAGCGACAGGGCCGGCTTGCCGCCGACCGTCGCATGGTGCAGATCGGGATATTGGGTCGCCGAGTGGTTGCCCCAAATGATGACTTTTTTGACATCCGCCGTTGCGCCGCCGGTCTTCTCGGTCAATTGTGCCAGGCCGCGGTTGTGATCGAGGCGAGTCATCGCCGTGAAGCGCTTCGGCGAGAGCGACGGTGCATTGCGCTGGGCAATCAAGGAATTCGTGTTGGCAGGATTCCCCACTACCAGCACCCGCACGCTGCGACTCGCAACGGCGTCGAGCGCTTTGCCCTGCGCCGAAAAAATCTTGGCGTTTTCCAGCAACAGATCCTTTCGTTCCATGCCGGGCCCGCGCGGTCTCGCGCCCACCAGCATGGCAAATTCGCAGTCTTTGAACGCGATGCTGGAATCGCTGGTCGCTGTCACTTTATTGAGCGTCGGAAAAGCGCAATCATGCAATTCCATCACCACGCCCTGAACGGCGGCGCTGGCGGCGGGAATTTCGAGTAGATTGAGGTTGATGGGCTGGTCAGCCCCGAGCATCTGACCCGAGGCTACGCGAAAGGCGAGCGCGTAGCCGATATTCCCGGCGGCGCCCGTGATGGTGACGGTTACTGGCTTCTTCATGTCTCGCTCCCGGCGAAAAACGAAGAATGGTAGCCCAAACCCAGCACCATTGCCCCACGGGTAATGGGGCAGCCGTTGCGCTCGGCATGTCGAGGTCCAGCAGCTGTGCCACGGTAGGCGCGATTTGCCGCATGTCGATGATGCCCAGCTCGGTGCGGGGCGAGGTCTTTTCCGTCGATGAAGAACGCCGCGCGCAGCGACCGATGGTCGGGAGAAAAGCCGTGGCCGCCGTGGCCGAACATGTCGGTCACCACGTCGCCGTTGCCCATCAGCACCCCCAATCGGCTGAAAGGACTTGCGCGTATCACTGTTATATGTAACTATATAACCAGGACACCAAAACACTCGCCATACCGCCCACATATGACAGGAGATTACCCATGACCACGCAGCTTGCTACCAAATTCGCCGCTCTCGCCGCCGCCTTGATGGTTAATTCCATGATGATTGGCGGGATCGCTTACCTATTCGGTGGCCAGATTCACGAGGCGGCCGCCGTTCAGGCACTGGCCCAAACGTCGGCCCTCGCGACACGGTCGGCGGTCTGACGGCCGACCGTGTCAGCCGAGCGTTCTGCTAGATTAGCGCGCTACATGCCCGATACACGGGGCGGCTAGAGCGGCGAATGGACCCAAAGTGGAATGATAACCAACCGATCTATCGCCAACTGCGCGATCGAATGGTCGCCCTCATCCTCGAGGGCGCGCTGAAGGAGGGCGACCCCTTGCCCTCCGTCCGCGCGGTCGCAGCCGACTATCGGCTCAATCCACTGACCGTGCTCAAGGGGTATCAGCAACTGGTCGATGAACGCTTGGTTGAAAAGCGCCGCGGTCGCGGCATGTTCGTCAGTGAAGGTGCCCGCCGGCTATTGCTCGCCGGCGAGCGTGAACGATTCTTGCATGAGGAGTGGCCGCACATCCTCGCGATCATCCATCGGCTTGGGTTTTCGGCCCAAGAGTTGTTCGCCCAAACGCCCGCACTCACCCATCCGGCTCCGCCGCCCCGTGGCAGCGAGCCAAAAGAAGAATGAGTTACCCATGCCAGTCCTGATAGATGCGCGAGACCTGACGAAGAAATACGGAACGCACGTCGCACTGGATCATGCGAATTTCGCAGTTCAGACCGGTCGGATCGTGGGTCTCATCGGCCCCAACGGCGCGGGCAAGACCAGCGCACTGCGCGCCATCCTTGGGCTGACCTCCTACGAGGGCCGGCTGCGGGTGTTGGGGCGCGAGCCTTTCAGCGATCGTGCCGCCCTGATGAAGGACGCCTGCTTCATTGCCGACGTCGCCGTCCTTCCCGCGTGGCTCAGGGTAGACCAGGCGATCGATTTCGTCGCCGGCGTCCACCCGCGTTTTCGAAGAGACCGCGCGCTTGCGCTGCTCGCGAAATCGCAGATCACCGGCAAGCGCCGAATGCGCGAGCTCTCCAAAGGCATGAAAACTCAAGTGCATCTCGCGTTGACGATGGCCATCGACGCTAAATTGCTGGTGCTCGACGAGCCTACGCTGGGACTCGATATATTGGCACGGCGCAGCTTTTACGATGCGTTAGTCAATGATTACATGGACGAGACGCGGACTATTTTGATCACCACGCATCAGGTCGAAGAAGTCGAAAATCTGCTGACGGACGTGATTTTCATCGACAAGGGCCGCATCGTCCTCGACAGCTCGATCGAGGATATTGCCACGCGCTACGCCGCCGTTGCCGTTACCGACGACAACGTCGCGGCTGCTCGGGCCGAGAAGCCTTTTTACCAACGGCGCACGCTCGGCAAAACCTTGCTGTACTTCGAACGACCTGACTTCGACAGGTTGTCGGGCCTGGGCGAGGTGTTGACCCCGAGCGTCTCCGATTTATTCGTTGCGAAACTTTCTCACGGTGCCGCATGAACACCTATTCCTGGCTGGTTCGTCGCGAGTTCTGGGAAAACCGGGCGATCTGGATCGTACCGATCGTCATCGGCGCCGCGCTGACGCTTGCAGCGTTGTTCGGCAGAGCCGATATCGCCGCCGTGTCTTCGCCGGCGCAGAATCGCGTCCTCGGCGGGACGGTGTTGTTCGCATTCGGTGTTACTTTCTTCGTGGTGATGAGCATTTATTCCAGCTGGTATTTGCTTGATTGTCTGTACGCAGATCGTAAGGATCGAAGCGTCCTTTTTTGGAAGTCGCTGCCGATCTCCGACACCGCAACGGTACTCGCGAAGTTATTCACCGGCTTGATCGCGATTCCGCTGGTGTATTTCATCGCAGCCGACGTCTCGACGTTGCTGATCGCATTCATCATCTCGGTACGAGCGCGGTCGACCATCGGTAACTCGTTATGGCAGCCGGACGTATGGTTGCAGCTCCAGGCCCTATGGCTGTACCTGATTGTGACATCGGCGATCTGGTACCTGCCTTTTGCGGGTTGGCTGCTCGCGGTATCGGCGTGGGCGAAGCGCGCCGTCATCCTCTGGTCCATTCTTCCGCCATTGGCTCTGTATCTGTTGGAGCGTTGGTTCTTCGGTACTCACGTGGTGGGAACCGCGCTCGGGGATCGAACGCTGGGCTACATTCCTCGAGCCTTTCACGCCATGTCGGACCAGAGAGCCTGGGTGACGACGGTCATCGACAACGACGCGATAACCGCTCCAGCAAGCGTCTGGAGCCTGCTCAATCCGCTGGGATTCGTGTCGAGCCCGGCGACGTGGATCGGCGTCATCGTCGGTAGCGCATTCATCGCGGGCGCCATCCAATTTCGATTGCGGCATGCGGAACTGTGATAAGTTAAAATGTCGGTCGAACGGAATCCGAAATCTCGAGGAATGCTCAATGTACAAGTCCAAGATCGACCTGCCAGAAAAAGTTCGCCGGAATGTCATCACCATTCTGAATGACCTCCTGGCCGAAGCCATCGACTTGCAGAGTCAGGTCAAACAAGCGCATTGGAACGTCAAGGGTCCCCATTTCATCGCTCTGCACGAGTT
>Ga0066789_10000554_pt1 | contig 15238 bp, 13 predicted proteins | sample OrgsoiDNA2013049_FD_70960 | JGI IMG/M metagenome (GOLD analysis project Ga0066789, IMG submission 70960) | Permafrost soil microbial communities from the Arctic, to analyse light accelerated degradation of dissolved organic matter (DOM) -... | ecosystem: Environmental > Terrestrial > Soil >...
AACAGTTAGTACTTTATCGCAGGTCCCGCCAGGCAAGAATGCGGGGGGCAGATTGAAGTCAGTGGAGGGACTTGCGATAAAGTCTGTTGAACGAAGTCGCTGGCGTTTGCGACGGACGCGGTGGAGCTATGGGTTTTCAATTGCAAACTACTCATGCCAAAAGGGTTGAGCGATTGGGGCCCAAATGGAACACCGCGAGATTTCCTCAACGGCGGCCGGCATGACCCCCTGATCTTATTACTCGCGAGAGGAAGATGGATACAAGAATATTCAATCTCCTCCAGTCCGTCGATAGGACAACACGCGTAGCGTCCGTCGCGCCAGCGACTTCGTTCAACAGGCGATAGCGCTCAGAACTCCACAATGAGTGCTATGGGGATATTACGCCAGTCAAGAATTAATGCTGATCAATACATGGTAGACGGTGCAAATAAACACCGAGCGATGACCCCTTTTTAAACCTGGCACGGCCTGCTCCCTTTGGGCCAATTTGGAAACCGCAAATGAAACGCGCTCAACGATAACTTTCCTTGCAAGGCAACTTCCCTGTGGCGCTTCCGGTCTCGATTTCATTGATGAGAGTCGATTTTAGAAGTGCCCCATTTCGGTAGTGTTTCCATTGCCATAAGCCGAATCCGTTCGCCAGGTAAAACTGTTCTTCGTCAGAACAGCTCTGGAACCGGCGGTTACAGTTGTAGCGGTAGTGCAACACGCGGGTCCACGCTTGACCCACGTTGCCACCCACATCCATCAACGCAGGGGCGTCCAGGTCATTCACCGCTGTGCCGAGCTCGCTCGATTTATAGGGGTGGCAGGCAGAATAGTAGCGGTATCGTGTATCGGCAACCTTGACCTCGGGTCCAGGCTGCCCTTCGGGAACGCAACGGGCTGCGATGGGAAGGTCCGTCACAAATCGCTTAAAGCTGGTGTTATCATTCCAGATGAGCTCGGTAGCACGCATGTAAACGCGCCGCTCATCAAAAGCTTTTACGTCAAAACCATTTGCCGTTGCGCTTTTCAGCCAGAACCAGTAACCCTGGACAGAGAAGTCCCGGTCAGGAAAGACTTCGGTGTAGATTGAATTCTGGGTTCCCCACATAAATTGATCGCCGCGTTGTGCCTTGTTCATCACAAAATATTTCATCACGTCCGTTTGTCCTGCGGGACATACGAAGCCAACCGCGGCTTGTGCCTGGACAAGCCCGGCAATCAACAGCAAGCAGACGGTAGAGACGAGTGAGAATAGCCGCATAATTTAAATCTCCTCGATGTCAATCGTGACGTTAGCATCATAGGATGCTTCCGAGGTGCAGCATCGCCGCACTTATTTCTGCTCGGTCAGGTTTGCGAGCCCAACCTATGATAGAGAGCCTCGCCTGCCTTTACGGGCGCGTTTATCCGTTCGGCCAACTCCAAGTAGTTGTGACAAGCTTTCTGAGAATCGTCTGATGCCTAGAACATCGAGGATCGCGTGCTCATGGATCACATGATATCGCGTGGTCCATTGGGGTGGATTCGGACAAAGGTCAATTGTTGAGACCAGGCGTTAGCACAAGCTTGCGCCGTCTGTTCGCCTTTCTCGTGGGTCAGTGAGTGTAACCGGGATTTATCACCAATTATCACGGGATGTGCGGCTTGGGGTCACCCCCCACGCGCTGTGCCGGTGGTGCCGGGACACGTTTGTAGCTCCCCTGTACGAACTGGCCCTCTTGCCATTGATACGTCACCACGTCGAAATTCTTCGCACAACAGTTCGGGCTGCCATCGTCACTGCGTCCGGTGATGGTCAAAGTGAGGGATTTCTCGTCGAACGTTGCGCCTGTTCCTGTCGCGTGAGAATCATAGACAAACTGCTGCGTTATGACTGGATGGGCCGCCTGAATTACGAACAACTGCACGACTCCTGTCCTCATGCAACTGCCGCCGCAGTCGGTCCAGTCTGTCATCGCCAAGGCATGTTGCCCACCACCGTTCGTGTAGTCAAAACAGAAAACATGGTCGAGTCTGGCCGACTCATAGCTTGAGTCGGACTTCCGCTCATATTTCCCATTTTTTAGGTCTGCGCTCCAGTCCGCGTTTTCGCCGAACATGCGGATGTTTCGGAAGTCTACGCTACACACATCGCTTGCGCTCTGTTCCAGAACGCGGTTCGGCGCGGAAACATCGACGGCGGGAGCCCTGCGAACATCTTGCCCCACCACCGTGCAGGTGAGTCCGACAAATCTCGCCTTCCCACCTTCCATCGTTCGGTGCAGCGCAAAGTCGTAAGTCTTGCCATTCGGCGACTCCCCTACAAAAAGCAGCGATGGGCTGTGGATGGCCAACGCAACGACAGCACCCGCAGAAAAATTGGCGACGGCGGGAACGGCTGATTCGATATGCACGGTCAACGCAAATCTCGGGTCAACATCAACAGGCGTGACTTGCCCTGAAAAATCCGTGAGCGGGACGACGGCCTGCACGCTCGCTCGGAGGTGAATCTCATCATTGGTGTTTTGTGCTTGGCCTGCGGCGCACGCCGAGAGACTCATGGCGAGAATGGCAAGGAAACGAAGCATGGCGCGTTAGGGACTAAGCCGACTCTCAATGATAACTGTTGTTAACAGTTAGCACCTTATCGCAAGTCCCGCCACAGGCCTTGATCTCGGCCTGATTCCTGCTCGGCGGGACCTGCGATAAAGTGCTAACTGTTTTCGGCAGGTATGCGCGTTCTTCGGGAACAATCATCTGTTGCTGGGAGTCTAAGTTGTTATGCGCCATACGTTTGCTCTTTTTTCCCTCATTCTGATTGCGCTCTCCGTGGCGGAAGCTCAAGCGCAACCCGAAAACAGTAATATTGCGGAGCAGTTCATCTTCAATAAAGAGCGGGCCTTTACATATCTGCAATTCGACCACATCGGTAAGGGACCCCGCCGCAATGAGAACGAGCCAGCGTATCGTATCTGGCTTCGCTTCGTGAATAACTGCCGTGTGCCGATTGTCATCAGAACATCTGGGGTGCCCGACGGCAGTCCCGTGGGCGAGGTAGGACTCTTTCACAAGGTAGCCGCCAATCCACCCTATAGTGGTGCCTCGGGCGGCTCCATTTTGAGTTCAGGGGCAAATCCAAAGCCCACCGAAAGCCCCGCAGCAACTCCCCCGATGCCCAGCGGCTATGACGCAGACGTTAGCTCTACGGCGACTCTCGGAGCATCGGAAAGTCTGCTATTCAGCATTCCGGTTAGTCACCTGAGCGCAACATGGCATATCGAGATACCGTTTCGCTTCGACCTGCCGCACAAACGGCCATCACATTACGAAGAGAACATTGGAGGCCAGCCACATATGACGATTGGTTATTGGCTTTCGGATTTGCCAGCAGACGCTCGGAAGCAAATCGAGGCGGGCATCAAGTAGCGTAACATCGCGATATCACTCACTGACCGCGTTGTGAGTGAAGTCGCGGATTTCACCGACAACCGAGTAGCATTGCCGGACCACTATGTGCTAAGCGAAAATCTCATTTACCTTGTCCCGCACATGCTGGCTGCGTGACGGCTTCAGGTACCGCATCGTCGATTCCATGTCGGAGTGACCGAGCCACTGCTGAACTGTACGCAGATCGACCCCAGCCCACAGTGACCATGTAGCGAACGTCGCTCTGAACTTGTGCAGCCAGAAGTTTTCTTTATCCAGCTTCGCCCGTACTGCGACAGCTTTCAGCCCGTCGAGAAAGTCGAGCTTGGGTTTGCAGCCAGCGGTCGGGAAGACCAGGCTACAGGTCTTGTCTGATTTTGCTTTCCATGCCTTCAGACTCTTCACCAGCTTTGAAGGAATGGGAATCTCCCGCTCCTTGTAGGCCTTTGGCGTCCAGCCTCGATCCGGTTTGTGGCTCACACGGACCGTAGATGCGGCAAGATTTACATCTGACCAGTACGTGTACATGGCTTCCTGCTCACGCATCCCTGTCATCAAGAAAAACTCATACCAAAGCCGTTCTTCTGGGTCACACTTTGCGAACAGCTTATCCAGTTCTTCCTGCTCGTAGATCTCCGGTTCTTCTTCGGTGTACCGCGGCCAGTCGTTCTTGCCTACCAGGCCACGAATCCCGTTTGTCTTCAGGAAGGACATTACATTCTCGAACTTGTTGTACACGCTGCGCGGTGCCTGGTCCTTCTCGTCACGCAGGAACGCAGAGAATTTCAACAGGTCTTTTCGGTCGATCTCTTCGAGATTGAGCTTGTGGCAGGATTCTACGAAGTATGCCAGTGCCGTCGAATACGCTGCCAGAGTTTTTGGCTTCTTTGTGAGCTTGGTTTCGTCAAGGAAATCGGCGACGGCTGCTGCCACTGACCTGTTCCCATTCTGGCCATTAGGCACGACAGAGACCCCGTTGTTCACCGCGTTCAGCTCAGCTTCCTTGCGCTGGCGGCGGGCACTGGCATCGGCTGGGTCTTTGCCAACGGAGAGGCGCACACGCTTCGCGTCTTCGCGCCACTCGAGGTAGTACGCGCCTTCCGGGTGCCGCTCTTCCCTTCCATTCAACAACACGACATCGGCCTTGACTCGACCGTTTGCCGACTGAGCGACGGGGCAGTAACGCATACCATTCGTCGTCTGAACCCGTTTCGTGAGATTGACTGAATACCCGCCTGACCTCATGACGAATCGCTTCTGATTCTCTCCCCGAGTGACGTACTCAAGGTTTCGAGCGGCATTGTTCGTGTAGTCGCCGTCTTTGTGGGTGATCTCGTGCTTGGGCGGGCAGTCGCCTAGAAACGCAGCGGCGACCAGGCTGTGAACAGTGCATTTTCGTTGGAACCCATCGCTCGATAGGGTGACGTACAGTCTCCCGTTCTTGATTTTGATGGGTTGAAGAATTTTGCTGGTGTGGGTGTTCCGAACCTGCCCTCGGTCAGAAACTTGATAAATTCCGTCGTACCCTGAGACATCGCGCCATTGTTCGGCCATACCCCACTGCTCCTTTGCGGGGCACCCAGAAAAGGTATACCCCATGGACTCAGTATAGGTATCACCGGCTTGCAAGTGCTAGATAACTAAAGTACTGGCGGAGAGGGAGGGATTCGAACCCCCGATACCCTTTCGGGTATGCCGGTTTTCAAGACCGGAGCCATCAACCACTCGGCCACCTCTCCGGGTACTACTGTTTTACTACAGTCTCAATTTTACGACAGGCGCGTTTCTGGGGGTTACGAAGAGTTACGGTGTCCCGTTTGGATACACCAGGATCTTGCTGGCTTCACCTGTTTTCAGGCGGGCCATGGCTTTGGAAAAATCTTTCATCGGAATACGGTCGGTGATCACGGGGTGAAGATCGAGACGCCCGCTTTTGAGCAGGGCAGTCATCTGGTACCAGGTCTGGTACATGCGGCGGCCGTTGATACCTTGAATGGTGAGGCCTTTGAAAATGATGTCTTCGGAAAAGTTGAGCGGTATAGGTTTCGAGGTGAGGCCGAGGAGAGATATACGTCCGCCACGGCGGATGATGTCGAAGGCGGTTCGAATGGCGTCGGGATGGCCGGCCATTTCGAGGACCACGTCCACACCGAGGCCTCCGGTTTTTTCGGCGACGATGGCACGCACATCTTCCTTCGACGGATCGAGCACGTAGTCAGCGTTCATCCTGGCTGCAAGCTTGCGCCGGTGTTCGTTGACTTCGATCGCGAAGATCGTGGTTGCGCCTACGGCTCTTGCCACGGCGATCGAGAACAGCCCGATGGGGCCGCAGCCGGTGACGGCTACAGTTTTTGCGGCGATTTCTCCGGCGAGCACCGTGTGTACGGCATTGCCCAGCGGATCGAGAATGGAAGCGTACTCCTGCGGAGTCGCCGGATCGAGTTTCCAGATATTCGACTCGGGGATAACGACGTACTCGGCAAAAGCTCCGTCGGTGTCGACGCCGATGATTTTCACGTTCTGGCAGATATGAGCTTCGCCGGTGCGGCATTGCAGACACTTGCCGCAGGCCACGTGCATTTCGGCGGATACGAAATCGCCTTCCTTGACGCTGGTTACCTCATCGCCGAACGCGGCCACCTCGCCGCAGAATTCGTGTCCGGGGATCAGTGGCGGATGAATGCGCCCCTGCGCCCAGCGATCCCATTCATAGATGTGGAGATCGGTGCCGCAAATGGAAGCGACTTTGACTTTGACGAGGACTTCGGTGCGGCCGTAGCTGGGAATTTTGACTTCGCGGATTTCCGCGCCCGGGGCGGCTTCCGGCTTGACCACTGCGAACATCTTGCCGGGCATGCTGCTGGGCATGGAAGCCCCCTCTTGAGTACGGAATGGGAAGAGCAAACGGGCTATTCTAGCACCGGAATCTGGCGAATGCCGACCGGGCGGACGGCTTGCGTTGTCTGGCACTGATGAAGCCCGCAGTCTAGAATTGCTCTGCTGGGGCCTCTTCATGATGCTGCGATTGTCCGCTGTCGTTCTTGGTATTTCTTGTTCCTGTGCATTCGGTCAGGTCACTGCCGCTCGACCACAATCCCGGCAGGAGTTTCTCAAGCGCTTGGTGACGGCGGCGACCGAACGGACGAATCACACGGTTCGCTATGACCCGGCATACGTCCGTATACCCTATCCACGCGGAGACGTTCCTGCCGACACAGGTGTCTGCACCGACGAAGTGATCCGTGCTTATCGGGCTTTGGGGATCGATCTTCAAAAAGAGGTGCACGAGGATATGGTGCAGAATTTCTCCGCATACCAGCGAAAGTGGAGGTGGGGTTTGGGGAAACCTGACAGCAACATCGATCACCGCCGCGTTCCGAATCTGATGGTCTTCTTTGGACGCAAGGGAGGGTCCTTGCCGACCAGCACCCGAGCGGGAAACTACAGTCCGGGAGACCTTGTCACTTACGACCTTGGCGGAAATGTGCCGCACATTGGAATTGTCGTTGACCGCAAAGGCGCGAGCGGACATCACATGATCGAACACAACATTGGGCAAGGGCCCAGGATCGAGGATGTGCTGTTCAACTGGAAAATTACTGGACACTACCGGTACTACGGACCGTCCTGGTGAGATTTCAGATGAGCCCCAGATTTGACTGGGGATGAGTGTCCACCGGTTTCAACTCCAGCCGAATACCGCCAGCCCAACGGGCAGTCAAGTTATAGACCCATGCAGTAAACGCTCCCATAACAAACCCCATGACTCCGTAAACAATCGGGAGGAGGACCGCCAGAAACCACATTGCAATTCCCGCAAGGGGCTGGGACCTTTGGCTTCCAAGCAGCAGGCTTGCAACACCGCCCAAAAAGAAAAACGGCAGAAGAACTAGTCCAAGACAGCCGTAAACGGCGCCCATTATTTTGGCGCAGGACATGACACCGACTGAGCGCAGAGAATACATGATTCTCCTTTCGCGAGAACGCTCACAATTTACACCAGTGCTACATCGCACGCCACGCGAAACCCATAATCCGCGTACTTGAATTCCGGAGGAATGCTGGAGCGGGCCGCGCAGCGTGACATCTTGATTTGATGACGCCAGGAGCCGCCGCGGGAAGCACGCCGCTTGCCGATTTCAGGACCGAGCGGGTTGCGATCGGGAGACTCCGCATAGTAGCTGAGCGCGTACCAGTCGCTGCACCACTCGTGCACGTTGTCGCACATGTTGTAAAGACCATATGCGTTCGGTTCAGCGCGACGAACGGGCTCGGGGCCCGTCTCCCAATGACCTGCGCAGCGATCGGCGTAGCCGGGCAGCGACTGCGGAGGCGCATCTCCCCACGGGAATAGCGAGCCGTCGCGGCCTTCGCGAGCCGCGCGCTCCCACTCTGCCTCACTCGGCAAACGAAATCTTTCACCGGTGCTTGCGCTGAGCCACTCACAGTAGCGGATTGTTTCGTACCACGACACTCCGACAACGGGCTGCTCGGGTTGGTTGAACGCGGGGTCGCTCCAGAACGGTGGTGGCAGAGATGCAGTGTCGCGCAGGAAGCGCCCGTAGTCGGCGTTGGTGACCTGGCAGGCGGCGAGCAGAAAGTCATCAACCCAGACGCGATGCACCGGCTTCTCATTGTCCTGTCCGCTGTCGCAGCCCATGTGGAACCATCCCGCGGGGATGCGGACGAGCGCGGGAACGTATTCTTCCGCGCGGGATTGGGAAAGCCGTTCCGCCGGTGCCATCGGTTCCATGGTGTCAGAGTGCCCGCAGCGCGCGGACAGAGTCTTCAATTTTATTCTCCTGGAACAAGCGGATGGCGGCGATGCCGGCCGCTCCAGCTTGACAACACGATGCGGCGTTCTTCATCGTGACGCCGCCGAGAGCAAGAATCTGGATCTTCGCGCGGCAGGCTTCACGCAAGGCGGCGAGGCCCGTGGGTAACGCGCCGGGAGTTTTGTTTTTTTCGAATACCGGAGCAAAGACAACGAAGTCAGCGGCCTCAGATTCGGCGCGAATCACGTCTTCGTTCGAGTGGCAGGACGCAGCCACGAGAAAGTGGTCAGTGATCAGCGGCCGGTGGGCAGAGGCTTCAACCACCCGGCGTGTCTCATGAGGTGCGACGTCATCCGCTCGCAGGTGAACGCCGTCCGCTCCCGCGGCGAGTGCGATGTCGGTGCGGGAATTAATTAAGAGGCGCGTCACTGGTGAATTCTCGCGCACGGCCGCGACCACTTCTCGAGCCAAAGTTTCCAGTTCCCGCGCGTTCAGATCTTTTTCGCGGAGTTGGATGTAGTCGACGCCGGCACGCGCGGCTTCGGCGACTTTGGCGAGTAGCGTCCGCCGGCGGGCGCGTTCGTTGCCATGAAACTGGCTTCGGTCGGTGATGTAATAGAGCAGACAGCTCATTTTTTGTGTGGCGCGGCCACTCCTGTCCGCGAAACGGTGTCACCAGAAAAAAGTAACGGCAGCGGACAAGAGTGTCCGCTCTACACGGATCTTACTGACCGGTGAACAACTTCAAATTCTCAGCCTTCCAGCGCATCGAAGCGTAAATGCGATTGCGGCCGCTCGGGTGATCGAAAAAGATCCACTCTTCAATGGGACCAGGATTCATCTTGCGGTACTCACCGAGATGGATCGCCCCTTGGGCAAAGCCGTCGGGCTGCCGGCTCGTGTTCAGTCCGTACATGTCGGCTTCGTATTCCTGGGTGCGGATGAAGGTGTTCATGACGGGCGTCGCGACGAATCCGAGGAGGGAGACGAACAGCACCACGAGTGGGAGAACGGCGGTGTCGCCGATGCCCCGAATCTGCCACTTCTGGCCCCAGCGTTGCAGAGTCCAGTCAAGTGCCCAGCGCAAGTAAGCGAAGGCCAGCACGGTGACGATCAAGAAAAACATGATGAACTTGTACACGTGGTTTAACACGTAGTGCCCCATCTCATGTCCCATGACCGCCTGAATTTCTTCCGGGGAGCCACGGCGCAGAAGGTTGTCATTGAGAGTAATACGCATCGTATTGGCGAAGCCGCTGACGTTGGCGCTCATGCGGGTCGTCTGCTTGGAAGCATCCATCGTGTACACATTCTTGGCAGGGATTCCGTTGGCGCGCGCCAGGCTCAGAATGGGATCGACGATTTTCGGATCATTGAGTAGGGTGACCTTATTGAAGATGGGAACAATGTAAACCGGTGCGATCAGGACCGTGAAGATCAGGAACATGGCGGTCACGACCGCACCCCAGATCCACCAGGTTCTTGGAAGTTTCCGAACAATACCGACCAACAACATCATGAGTATGCCGCCCAACACCAGATTGACGGCAAGACCCTTCATCTGATCTCCCATCCAGGGGTTAAAGGTTTGGGTGGCGAGTCCGTACTTGTGTTCGCGGAAATATTCTTCGTAAACTGTCAGCGGAAAAGCGAGGATGGAGGTGATCGCCAGATATTGCAACCAGTACACGAACGTGTGCACCGGCTTGAAGCGGGTGACCCGCACCGCCAGATCACGCATGCGGGCGGACCACCGCAGATTCAGTAACAGCAGCGCCACTGCAACTCCATAAAGGAAGTCCCAGAGAATCATCCAGTAGCCGCCCTCGAAATAGGCGTCGGAACGGGCCGTCTTGTCCGCAGGAATCTGCGCGAGGTAAGCGTTGGTGGCAGCGGTAGCGTCGAAGTGTGGCGAGGCCTGTGCCTCCGGGGGAACCTGGATCACGGATGGCATCTCGTTCGCCGCAGACGGCTGAGCGAGCGCGGATGCCGCGGAGAAAAAGATCGCACAACCGAGGGCTATCGCCAAGAATGTTCGTGATGGCATCTTGTTTGTCTCCGAAAACCCTGACATGTAGGAGTGTATACGGAGACAGGGTGGCGGGAGTTCAACCTGTAGAGGCGGGGCTTGCCCCGTCTTCTTTGGACACGGCGAGAGACGCCGCAAGCCGCGTCTCTACGGGAAATCGGTTGCCCCCTGAAGCGACCGCGCGTCGAGATCGAGCTAGGGTCGCGTCTTGGCGATTTCCGGGACGGCCGGCTCGCCGGTGCGCTTACTTGGTTGCTGGCCGAGATGGTACCTGGTCAATCCTTCTTTCAGGAACTCGAAACTCTCTTCTGGCGAATCCGACATTTTGAACAGTTCGAGGTCTTCTGGTGAAATCACGCCGGCGTCAACCATGGCTTCGAAATTGACGATCTTTTTCCAGTACTCGCTGCCATAGATTACGATGACAATTTTCTTGGCCAGTTTCTCCGTTTGGGCGAGGGTGACGATTTCAAAAAATTCGTCGAGCGTGCCAAAGCCGCCGGGAAAGATCACCAGCGCTTTGGCCAGGTACGCGAACCAGAACTTCCGCATGAAGAAGTAATGGAACTCGAAGTTGAGCGAAGGCGTGATGTAGGGATTCGGATTCTGCTCGAAGGGCAAGTTGATGTTGAGGCCAATGGTTTTTCCTCCCGCTTCGTGGGCACCGAAGTTGGCCGCTTCCATGATGCCGGGGCCGCCGCCGGTGGTCACGACAAAGCGATGGCGCTTGGCGGGAATTTTGGTGGACCATTCGGTCAGCAGGAAGGCCAGCCGACGTGCGTCCTCGTAGTAGCGAGCCATATCAACGGCGGCCTCGGCTCGCTTCATATCCCTGGCTTGCTGCGCGGCGGAGACGTCAGCGGCGTTGCCGCGGACTTCGTTCAGGCGGTTCGCGGCGTTGTCGCGGCTGGGGATGCGCGCGGAGCCAAAGAACACGACCGTATCCTGGATCTGCTCGCGGCGGAAACGCGAGAGCGGCTCGCTGTACTCGGATAGCAGGCGCAGAATTCTGCCGTCCGGACTGTTGAGAAAGGGTTCGTTCTGATACGCGAGCGGAGCGGGCTTGAGTTTGTGATCAGTCATAAGTAGTCGTTGGTTGTCAGGCATTCTTCGTTGAATAAGCGGGGCTGCAGGCAGAGGCCGTTGTTCGCGAACGACCAACGACCATCGACCAATGACAGTTTTTCATTCCTCTTCCCGATACTGAATGGCCTCCCAAAAGCCGATCCACACGTTGAGCACTCCCAAGCCGGTCGCGACGCCGCGCGCGAAGCCGGTGGCTACCACTGCGCGAAGCGCGGGATAGGGAAGGAGCAGAGGATTGTCGGACCACTCGGGGCGCCAAGGCAGAATCATGAGCATCACCCCCAGCGTCGCGCACAAAAATACGAACAGCAGCACTCCGATGCGGCGGAGCCACAAACGCGCGATCGAAGGCGAGGGAGTGGCCGGGGAAATCGGCACTGAAACGGGGGCCACCGATGTTTCCGCCGGGGATTTGAGTTCCCCGACACCGGTGGAGTCGCTGGCGAAGGGTCGCTTGGGTTCTGAAATCATTGCACGCGTCGTTGTGAGTAAGGCCGTGGGGTGGGCGCAGGATCGGGTAGCATCCCGGCGCAAATTTCGAACCCACTTGGTGCATTCTACGACTTCAGAGCCTGAATGCGCTCGGCCACGTCGCGATAATCGATATTCGAGCCGTATACGTCGGTGAAATGACGCAGCGCCGCGGGCCTGTCCAAGGCGGTTTCGCAGGCCGACCCCAGCTCATAGTTGATGGCAAGGCGTGCGTCGCCATCGAGTCCGGGGATGCTCAGCGCCTTTTCATACCAGCGGATGGCGGCCTGAGGAACGCCCTTATCGAGGAAGCACTGGGCCAGCCAGGTGTAGGTCTGGACGGGCTGTGAAAAGGCATGGCCGCGTTCGATCGAGGTGCAGACTTTCTGCAATTCGGCGATCGCCTCGTCGAGCAGGCCCATTTCGCGGAAGGCAACGCCCAGGTTGTAGTGCGTTTCCGGATCGTCATCGCCCGCAATAATCTCTTCTTCGAGTTCCAGTTTCAACGCGCCGAACATCTCCGAAAGGTCGACACTGTCGGAGGCATGCATGGCTTGGGCTCCTGCTCCCAAGGGACGCACGGCAGCCGGGCTGTAGCTCATGGCAGGAGCGGCGGCGGCGCCTCCCACCGATGCTGCGACTGCGGGCGCAAACGGGGCAGACGGAATTTCGATATGAGCCACGGGCGCGGGTTCCGGCTCGGGCGTTCTGGCTGCGGCCGGCGATGGTTTGGCGGCGTGCTTTGGTGCTGGCGCCATCGGCCAGCCCGGCAGCGGGCTGGCAGCGGGAGGCTGCGCTTGCGGGAAAGAATCGCCGAGTGAAGCTTCTAAATCTGCGACAAACGCGTTTAGCTCGCTGGCCTCCGCATGCACGGTTTCTGCGTGCACGGGTTCTGGGTACGTCGGTTCAGGCGCGGGTTCCGCCTCGTCGTGGACCTCGTGGTCGTACCCGGACATCAGATCTGGCGACGCGGCGATCTGAGACCCATGCTGACTTTCCATGTCAACTTCGAATTCCGCGGGCTCGTCGGCGTTGATCTCGGTGATCTCCGGCTCGGGCTCCGCTGGCGGCTGGCCAGCAGATTCGACGGCAGCGCGCAACGGATCGAGAATGCGGGCGTCGCTGGTCAGGGATTCGAGCTTTTCGATCCCGGCGCGGGCCTGGTCTGCCATGAAGTGTTCTAGATAGAAACGGACTTCCTCAACCGTCTCGGCGATCTCGGGATTGCTGGAATCATCAACATCGGGCTCGGCTTTGCTTTCGACGATGGCCGGCAGTCCTTCAGTCGGAACGTGCTCATCGACGGAAAGGGAATGCTCCCACTCGGAAGATAGATCGGAAGAAGGATCGTGCGCGTCCGCGGGTGCGTGCGCCGCCAATTCCTGAACGGCGAATTCCGGGTGCGCGTTATCGGCAATTTCGCGATCGGACGCCGCACGCGTCGCCATCGGCCAGGGTGCGTGCGGAGCCGCAGGTCGAGCGGCGACCGATGAAGTGATTGTTGACGGAGCAGCAGTCGAGGCAGCAAAAGCCGATGAAGCAGCAGACATTGATGCAGCGGACAATGGAGCGGGGGCTTCGGCGTTTTGCTCGTAGCGGGTGGCCAATTCGCCATAGCGCACGGCTTCATCCGGATAGCCGGCATCGTGGTAAACGCCTTCCAACGTGCGGCAGCAGACGGCGGCTTCGGTAAAGCGCTGGAATCGGGTATGAAGAGCAGCCAGGCGCTGGTTCAGGCGCACATCGCGCGGCGCCTCAGGCAGAACCCCCAGCAGGGGCACAACGGCCTTGTCTGGCAGATTGTAAGAAAGGAACAGGTCCGCATCGGTGACCGCAGAGCGTACTGCGATCGCAACATGATCGGGATAATACTGATCGATGACCGGTGCGGTCGCTTCCAACTCCTCGACCACGACCGCCCCTTCTTCGGAGGTGATCCCGTTGGCAGGTGCTAATCCCTCCATGCGCCCCACCACCTGCTGATAGTTCTGCATGTGCAACTGGTTCTGGGGCTCGGTGGTGGCCAGCATCTGGTACAGGTCGCGAGCGCGGGCCAGGTCTCCATCCTTGACGGAGGAGTGAGCCAGAAGCTCGGTGACTTCGTTGACGTGCGTGCTCTCGCCAGCTTTGTTCAGCAGCAGCATCAGCGTGTCCAGCGCACCCGAATCGTCGCGCACATGGGTGATCATGGAATGCAGGCTGCCCAGCAGTTTGGTCGAGTCGGTCGCCAGCAGACGATCGGCGTGCCGGGTGTAAATGTCGAGCGCCTGGTGATACTGACCGAGGCGGGCGCAACCCTCCGCCAGCAGAAACAGCCCCTCGGGATCGTTGTGCACCGTGAGCAGCTTCTCGGCGATCGGGGTAGCCTGGATCGAGTTTCCGATCTGCAGGTATGCTTTCAGCAGATCGCGTAAGCCTTCAGGATGAGAATCGAGGTCGGCGGCCTTCTCCAGATACTCGATGGCGTTCTTGGGATCGTCGCTTTCGATGGCGGCCTTTCCGCGCAGCAGCAGAACGTGGCTGTTGCCCGGATCGAGCACCAACATCCGCTTCAGAATGTCTTCGGCGGCGGCAAGTGAACCGCGCGTACGCAGCGCTTCAGCTGCCGCGCTGAAAATCTCCCACGCCTCTTTCTTCTTCCCGAGCCGGACATAAACCTCGGCGAGCTTGACCCGCATGGGCACATTTTCCGGGTCCATTTCGAGGACCTTCTGGAAAAGCCGCACCGCTTGTTCCAGGTCGCCATTCTTCATGAAGTCTTCGGCGACTTGCAGGTACTGGGCGCGGGCGTCGTTGAACAGTCCCTGCTGGGTGTAGAGTTCCGCCAGTTTCAGAGATCCATCCACGCTCGGTTGGATCTTGGTGATCTTCTTGTACATGGCGATGCCCTTGACGGTGAAACCCTGGGCAGCATAGGCATCGCCAACCGTCTTGAAGCACTCGATAGCCTTGACAGTGTCGCCGAGGCGCGCGTAGAGATCGCCGATGGTGTTGTTGACGGTAAGATCCTTGGTATCGTTCTTGAGGATCTTGTCGTACTCAGCAATGGCGTTCTGCAGTTTGCCCTGCTGGACAAACTTTTCCGCGGCGCTGAGAGCCTTCTGTTTGTTAAAACCAAAACCAAACGCCATAGGGTGCGGACTCCAGCCTTTTTCCCGCCGAACGCCCGCGATTTCCGCCAGCGCCGAACGGCTCCGAACCTCGCCGGGAGATTCCCAGACGAAACCCCGCAAACCACGAAATCGGGATCGCGGAGTAATGTAATTGTAAGGCCGGGTACCCCCGGCACGATGGTTACCAACGATTACCGGGGTTACCAAAAGGGAGTGTACGTCCGGTTACGGAAAAACTGCTCCTTCCGCCTCCGGAACGGGAAAAGAGAAATGGTGCCCGGATGTCGCACACACCGCCCTTTACAGCAATGCGGAGGCTAGCCTCGGATTGAATGGCGGTGGGTCCAGCGCTCGCGCACTCCCGCCAG
>Ga0066789_10000555_pt1 | contig 15228 bp, 16 predicted proteins | sample OrgsoiDNA2013049_FD_70960 | JGI IMG/M metagenome (GOLD analysis project Ga0066789, IMG submission 70960) | Permafrost soil microbial communities from the Arctic, to analyse light accelerated degradation of dissolved organic matter (DOM) -... | ecosystem: Environmental > Terrestrial > Soil >...
GAATCGGGAAACGAACGAGCTTGTAACTTTAGTGTAGGTGTCATCATGGCCAGCGATGCAGTTCCGCGTAGTGCTCCGGCGAACCTCGTGAATGCGAGCCAGGCCCCGAAACCGGCGACAGTCAAGGCGAAGAGCGGCAATTCCGTGCCGCTATGGCCAAAAGGCGCCACCGTCGAGGCGACAGCGAGTCCACCGTCCCAATCACCGGGAACATCGGCGAGGATTTTGAAAAATCCGTCGCCGCCCGCGACAACGACCAACAAGGCGAATTTGCCGCAGTTGGTTACCCAATTGAACAAGTATCTCAACGATTCGGGCCGACCGAATCAATTTCGCGTGGACCCTACGTCCAGCGGCAAGACCATCCAAGAAATCAATCCCGCCAGCGGCGAGGTCATCGGCGAATATTCTGCCGCACAATTTCCCGAGCTGGCGCGCAGCCTGGGCGTTTCGGGCATGCTGGTCGACAGCCGCGCCTGACGAGGGAATCTGGCTCAAGTTTTGCAACGGTTTACCGTTAAGGTCAGCGACGCTAGAGAGGATGTCCACAAATGAGTGCAGCAATAGGTTCCAGCAGTACGGCGACGCCGTCGACTTCGCTGGCATCGGCGACCGCCGCCGGCGGCAGCCTGGTCACATCGACCGGAATCGGATCCGGCCTCGACATCAACAGCATCGTCACGTCGTTGACCACGGCCGAGGGGGCCGCACAAAACAATCAGCTGGCGACCCAGAAGAGTTCGTTGACCGCCCAGGTCTCGGCGTTCGGTACCTTCAGCAGCGCCTTGGCCACACTGCAGGCCGCGCTGATCCCGTTGCAGACCACGGTCAATCTGGCGGGCCGCACCGCCACGGTCGGTGACCTGACGATCGCCACGGCATCGGCGACCACGGCGGCGATACCCGCACAATATTCGCTGACGGTGCAGAACTTGGCGACCGCCGCGAGCCTGTCTTCGGCCGCGAATCCCACGCTGGGCACCGGTACCTTGACGATCGCCGTCGGCGGCAAATCAAGTGCCATCAGCATCGACACCACGAACAATACCCTGTCCGGCATCGCCGCCGCCATCAACAGCGCGGCGGACAACCCCGGCGTCACGGCGACTATTCTGACCACAACTGACGGCTCCCGGCTGGTGCTGTCCGGCACCGCAACCGGCGCGGCCAATGCCATCTCGGTCTCTCAGTCGGGCGGCGATGGGGGCCTTGCCTCGCTGGTGTACGATCCGACGGCCACCACCAACACGTTGACACAGACGCAGGCGCCCCTCGACGCGAACTTCACTTTGAACGGCTTTGCCGCCACCAGCGCCAGCAATCAGATTACGGGCGCCATCAGCGGCGTCACGTTGAATTTGATCAAGGCCACGCCGGTCACGACGCCGGCCACTGCGCCGACCACCGTGACCGTCGGTAACGATACCAAAGGGGCTCAGACGTCCATCGGCACCTTCGTGACTGCGCTCAACGGCCTCGTGACCAGCATCCAGAGTCTCACGAGCTATGACCCGTCGACCAAGATTGCCGGTGTCTTGCAGGGCAATGCCACCTTGCAGTCGTTCCAGACCCAATTGCAGAAAATCGTGGGTCAGGTCGTTGCCGGGAACACCAGCGCCATCAACTCCCTCGCGGGGCTGGGCATCACCGCAAACACGGACGGCAGCTTCGCCACGGATTCGACCAAACTCGGCAATGCGCTCACGGCGAGCGTGACTTCGGTGGCGGGAGTGCTCGCCGGCACCGGCGGCATCGCCACGCAGCTCAACACCTTGATCGCCGCGTATACGAAGCCCGGCGGCTTGCTGAGCACCATCACGAACGGTCTCCAGACCGGCCTCAAGGAAAACGCGTCCCAGCAAACCGACTTGAACGCCCGGCTCTCGACCTATTCGGCCACTATCACCGCGCAGTACAACGCCATGGACACGGCAGTGGCTTTGCTCAAGCAGACACAAACGTTTTTGACGGCTCAGTTCAACGCTTCGTCCGGCTCGTCCGGTTCGGGCAGCACGTCGAGCAACACGAGTCTGGGTAGCGGCAGCTTAAGCACAGGTTAAACCAGTTACATCATGATGCATTCCAACAAAGGCGCGGCCCAGTATCGCGCCGTCCGCAGCCACGGGTTGGTCGCCGATGCGAGTCCTACCCGACTGGTGCAGATCATGTTCGAGCACATCGTTCTGAACCTTGCAACGGCGCAGGGATGCATGGGCCGCATTCAGAACAATCTACCGCTCAACGATGTCATCAAAAAAGGCGCTGCCATCGGCAAGGCTGTGCGCTTGATCGGGCAGTTGAGCGCGACGCTCGACATGGAGAAGGGCGGCAAAATCGCCGAGAACCTGGCGCTTCTCTATGACTACATGCTGCGCCGCCTGACGCTGGCCAACGCCACCAATGATGCAAGCATCGTCGCCGAGGTATCGAGCTTGGTGAGCACCATCAAGCACGGCTGGGACCAGATCGTCCGGGATGATCGATGACGGCCGGGACCCCAGTCGCCCATCTCGAGCGCGCCCTGCAACTCTCGCGTGAACTGCTCACGGCCGCCGGCGACAGCGACGTCGGCACATTGGTGCGGATCGACGCCGAGCGCCTGCAGCTGTTACAGTCATATCGATCGGACAATGGACAACACGCCGCCGACGCTCTATCGTTGCTCCGTGAAATCTCCCAATTAAACGATCTGGCTATCGGCTGCATGGAACATCACCGCCGCATCAAAGCACGCGAGTTGGACCTGGCAGCGGTGGGCCGGCGCGCCGTGAATGCCTACGCGACTACCCGACTGCAACGGTAGCCGTACCCGTCGCAAGGCTGGGAGCCATGCCTGAGTCACTTCTCGGCGATGGTCTGATATTCGAAAACACGATGCCGCTTGCCTGGACTCCCGGTCCGCTGGCGGACGACGTGAGCCTTGCGCGTTTGAATGCCGACAACCATCAATTACTCGCCGCCGACTCCACCTTGGATGAGGTGCGCGTGCATGACGCCTTGAAAGACGAATCCCCGGCGCTGGTGCATGAACTGCAACGCTTGGACTATAAATTGAACATCTTGCTGCGGCTGACGGCGGACCTCGCCATGCGCCAGAACGGTTTGCCGCAGGCTCGCTTAGTCAGATTTTCGTCGAGCTGTCTCGAGTGGGTAGGCGACGACGCCCCCGAACCCGGCACTACGGGTGTACTGATGCTGTATGTGAATCCCTCTTTACCCCAACCGCTGCGGCTCCCTGCCATCGTCAGCGACGCTTCTCATAACGATGTGCGCGCGGCGCGGCTACAGTTCACAGGTCTGAGCGAGGCGGTTGTGGAGCTCATCGAGAAAATGATTTTCCGTCAGCACCGACGCTTCGTTGCAGGCGCTAGGCTCTCGCCGAATCGCCAGTCTTAAGGGCAACTACCATGCCCTTCATTGCGGGCTCGCCCTACATGTGTTGCGGGTGTTTGCCACCTGCTGAACGCTCGAGTTCTTAAGCTAGTATGCAGGTGACCGAGACATTGATTGAACAATGTCAATGAGTTAGACGCAAAGCTTAATACGGAGCTCGAGATATGTGGACTCCGTCACACTTTTCACCGGGAAGGAGCCCCCGATAGTGGTTGACGCGCAAGTAATTGTGATGGACCCGTCAGATTCGCAGGCGCGAACGCTGGTGACGGTGCTGCGATTTTTGGATCTCGAGGCGGTCCACGTTCACGATTTGGCGGAACTGCGCGAATTTCAGCGCAGCTCCGCTCACGATTGGCTGGCCGTCATCGTCGCGCAGGAAACGGTCGCGACTCAAGGCGCCGAACTCGTGACGCAACTGCGCTCGATAGCCCAGCCGCTGCCGGTCATCTATCTGTCCAGCGACGGTCTGCCGAAAATCGCGGAGACCAGCGGCGATCTCGCTTGGTTTCATCTCGAACTGCCGGTCAAACAGCGGCGCCTTTCCGCGGTATTGGATCAGGCGCTAAACGTCCGCAACGGACATCCGACGCAGCCGGGCGCCCACCGCTTTCGTCCAAGCGGTACTTCGCGCGCGATGCGCGCGGTGCATCGCTTGATCGAGCAAGTAGCGCCGTTCGATACGAGTGTACTGATTTTGGGCGAGTCCGGCACCGGCAAGGAAATGGTCGCGCGCCACATCCATGAGTTGTCGGGCCGCGCCGGGCACCCGTTCGTCCCGGTCAACTGTGGCGCCATCCCCGCCGATCTGCTGGAGAGCGAGTTGTTCGGCCACGAAAAGGGCGCGTTCACCGGCGCCCTGTCGACACGGCTCGGTCGATTCGAGTTCGCCGAAGGCGGGACATTGTTCCTCGACGAGATTGGCGACATGTCGCTGCAGATGCAAGTAAAACTGCTGCGCGTGCTGCAGGAGCGAAGCTTCGAGCGCGTCGGCAGCAACCGTACGATCCGCTGCGACGTCCGTATCATCGCCGCGACACACCGCGACCTGGACGAAGCGATCAGCGCCGAACGCTTTCGCGAGGACTTATTCTATCGATTGAACGTGTTTCCCGTGCAGATGCCGCCGTTGCGCGAGCGACTCGAGGATTTGCCGGTACTGATCGAACACCTCGTGCAACGCCAGGGACAGATCTCCGGGCGGCACATTCGGCTCGACAAGCAAGCGATGAGTTGTTTGGCGCGAAACCGCTGGCCCGGCAACGTGCGCGAGTTGTCGAATCTTCTCGAGCGGCTGGCAATCCTATTTCCCGAACACACCATCACGCCCGCTGATTTGCCGGAGCGATATCGCACCGTCGAATCGGCAGGGTGGGCCGGCAGCGCCCTGCTGGTCGCTCCGCCGACCGAATCGATTCCCGATGCGGACTCCTGCACCAGAACACATGCCGCCGACGAATTCGACGAATTGCTGGACGATGCAGAAGCTAGATTGCCGCGCGGCGGGATCGATCTTAAGGACCATTTGTCTGCAATCGAAATCGGTCTGATTCGCAAAGCGCTCGAAGAAGCGGACGGTACCGTCGCCGGTGCCGCACGGTTGCTCAACATTCGTCGCACGACCTTGGTCGAGAAGCTGCGCAAATACCGTCTCTCGGCGTGACAATTTATTGACGCTGCCTTAAGGGCTTCAATCCCGAGATTCGTGTAACCGGTTGATCGAAAGGAAAAATACCGCTGAGGCACGGAAGTTGCTTTCTCCTCACGGCATGACAGCGTCAACACTGGAACGGGGCGGCGACACGCGCGCCGAACTGCAGGCAGCCTTCCTCGCCTTCGGTTCGGTTTCCGAACAGCTTTCCGGGGCATTCGACGCATTGCGCGATCAGGTTGCGCAGCTGCGCGTCGAATTGAGCGAGGCACACGCCGGCAAAGAGCACTTGGCCGCGCGACATGCGGCGCTGGTGAGGGGATTGCCGGGCGGCGTCCTGGTGCTCGATGCGCGCGAACAAATCCAGGAGTGCAATCCCGCCGCCATCGAGTTGCTGGGCGAGCCGTTGCTCGCGCAGCCGTTTGCCGCCGTGCTCGCACGCACCGTAGCCAATGCCACCGGCATGGCCGAGCACACGGAGCTCTCCAGCGGCCGGTTCGTCAATGTCTCACGCCGGCACTTGAGCGGCGGTGGTGAAGTGGTGCTGCTGACCGATGTCACCGAGTCGCATTTGATGCAGCTGTTGTTGCGTCGTCAGCAGCGCCTGCTGACGATGGGCGAATTGGCGGCGGGCCTTGCGCACCAGATTCGAACGCCGCTCGCCACCGCTCTGTTGTACGCATCGCAAATGACGCTGCCCGACCGCAGCCGCGCGGACCTCGAGCGGTGCGCTGAGCGAACGGTGTGCAGCTTGAAGCAGCTCGATTCGCTGGTGAACGACATGCTCGCGTTTGCGCACGGGGGCGCGGCGCGTGAACCCGTCAGTGTGAGCGCCCTGCTCGAACAAGTGGCTCAGTGGCTGCGTCCCGCGCTGCGACGCGGCGTGCGCTTGACGATTCGCACTCAGGCACCCGATCTTAAGGTTCGCGCCAATGCGCCATCGCTGGTTTCCGCCGTACTGAATCTTGCGACCAATGCGCTGCAGGCGGCCGCCGCCGACCTCGATCTCGAGCTTCTGGCCCGGCGCGCGGAGGATGGCCGCGCGCAAATCGTGGTCAGCGACAACGGCCCGGGCGTGCCTGCGCACCTTCGCGAAAGAATATTCGAACCCTTCTTTACCACTCGCGCACGCGGCAACGGCATCGGTCTCGCGATCGTCAAGTCCGTGGTCGAGGCGCATCTCGGAAGCGTCCGCCTGGTCGATTCCGGCGGCGGCGCCACCTTCGTCATTGATTTACCTGCAGAGGAAAGCGCATGAACAAGTTGATCGAGTCGGTGTTGATGGTCGAAGACGACGCGGCGCTGCGCGAGGCATTGCTCGATACGCTGCGCTCGGCGGGAATAACGGCGCTGGGCGCAAGCGATGCGCCAACGGCGCTGCAAATGCTCGAGTCGGAGGAAATCGCACTGGTCGTTTCCGACGTGCAAATGCCGGGGCCGAACGGCTACGAACTGCTGTCGTCCATCAAGCGACTGAGGCCTGATTTGCCTGTGGTTTTGATGACCGCCTACGGCACCGTGGCGCAGGCAGTGGCGGCGATGCGCGAGGGCGCCACGGATTACATCGTCAAGCCGTTCGACGCGAAGGCCTTAATCGACATGGCACAGCGCCAACTTGCAGCCCGAGTGGTGCCCAACGAACTGATCGCGGCGGACCCCGAATCGAAGCGTGGGGTCGGCCTCGCGCGAAAGATTGCGGATAACGATGCCACCGTGCTCATCACCGGCGAAAGCGGTACGGGCAAGGAAGTGTACGCGCGCTTCATTCGCGATCATTCGGCACGCAGCGACAAGCCGTTTGTCGCCATCAATTGTGCGGCGATCCCGGAAAATATGCTGGAAGCGACCTTATTCGGGTATGAGAAGGGCGCGTTCACCGGTGCGCTCGGCGCACACGCCGGCAAATTCGAGCAAGCGCAAGGCGGCACGCTGCTGCTCGATGAGATATCGGAGATGGAGTTGGGACTACAGGCCAAAATCCTGCGCGTTCTGCAGGAGCGCGAGGTGGAGCGTTTGGGCAGCAGCCGCACCATCAGTCTCAACGTGCGCCTGATTGCAACTTCCAACCGGGACCTTCCGGAAGAGGTGCGCGCCGGCCGCTTTCGCGCCGACCTGTATTACCGCCTAAACGTGATGTCGCTGCGGTTGCCGCCCCTGCGAGAACGGCGCGGTGACATTCTGCCGCTGGCGCGTCGCGCCATGCAGGCCTGTGCGCGCGGCGGCCAATTGAGCTTGAGTTTTTCCGCCGACGCCGAGCGCAAATTACTGCACCACGATTGGCCCGGCAACGCGCGCGAGTTGACCAACATCGTGCAGCGCGCTGCATGGCTCGCCACCGGCGGCGAAATCAATGCCGCCGATCTGGACATCGGCGCCGTGAGCGCGGCAGCCGAAGCCCCGGCCGTCTGCGCCGCACAAGATGTCGGCTTGGATCACGGCCTGAAAGAGCGCGAACGCGAATTGATCTTGGCGACGCTGCGGGCGACGGGGGGCAGTCGTAAGCTGGCTGCCGAGCGACTCGGCATCAGCCCACGCACCTTGCGCCACAAGCTGCAGCAGTTCAAAGCCGCCGGCGTCATCGTGCCGCAGCTTCATGAACATCAGTACGTGACGGCCTGAGCCGTGAGCAGCATGCAAATCCAGCAGGTGCTAGCGGAAATGCGTGCGCTTCAGGCGCGCGCCATGGGTGGCTCCGGCGAGAACGCTTCAAACTCGGTGGCGAGCGCCGCCCAACCGTCCGACTTCGCCAACCTACTGAAGAACTCGGTCGATCACATTGCGACCATGCAAAACCAGGCGACGTCGATGGCTGCGTCGTACGAGGCGGGCGACAAGAGCGTCGACCTCACCAAAGTGATGTTGGAAGTCCAGAAAGCGAGCCTGGCGTTCCATGCCATGACCGAGGTACGCAACAAGCTTGTCGACGCGTACACCCAAGTCATGGGCATGCCGGTCTAACCGAATTCAGAGGACTGATTTATGGCTGATATCGTTCCCGCCGCGCCGCGGAGTTTGCTCGACATACCGGGGCTCAAACAAGCGGGCCTGCTTGCCGGCGTCGCGGCGGCCGTGGCTGCTGCGATTTGGTTGGTCCTGTGGTCGCAGGGCCAGAACTACACGGTTCTCTACGGCCAGCTCTCGGAGCGCGAGAGCGGTCAGGTCATGGACGCTCTCACGGCGGCAGGAATCGAATTCAAACTCAATCCATCCGGGGCAGTGTCGGTTCCGGAGTCCAAAGTGCAGGAGGCACGTATTCGCTTGGCCAGTCAGGGTCTGCCGCAAAGCGATTCGATGGGTATCGAGATGATTCAGAAGGATTCCGCGCTCGGCATCAGCTCGATGATGGAGACCGCGCGCTATCAATCCGTTCTCGAGACCGAGTTGGCGCGCACCATCATCAAGGTGCAGGGCGTGCAAAGTGCGCGGGTGCATTTAGCGCTTCCGAAAGCGTCGGTTTTTCTGCGGGATGCGCGCAAGGCGACCGCGTCCGTCATGCTGCAGCTCTATCCCGGGAGGCACCTGGAGCCCGGACAGGTCGCTGCGATCGTCCACTTGGTCGCCTCCAGCGTGCCGGAACTGGGTCCGAGCGATGTCACCGTGGTGGATCAAGCGGGATCTCTGCTCAATTCTCCCGACGAGAGTGCGGAGGCGGCGGCGGCGACGCGGCAATTCGAACATACGCGCAAGCTCGAAGAGACGTATCAGCGGCGAATCATCGAGCTTCTGGAGCCTATCGTGGGCGCCGGGCGAGTGCGGGCGACGGTTACGGCCGATCTGGACTTCACACAGACCGAGGAAACCCACGAAAACTACGACCCGCAGAAAACGGCGGTGCGCAGCGAACAAACCAGCAGCGATATGCGCAAAGCTGCCGACGGCGCGGAAGGCATTCCCGGTGCGCTCAGCAACCAACCGCCGGGGACTTCGGGCGCGCCCGTGCTTCCCGGTGCTGCGGCAACACCCGGGTCACCGGCCAACGGCCAGGCGACGGCAGCCGGCGCCGGACCCAGCTCGAGCTCCTCGCGCAGCACGCGCAATTTCGAAGTCGATCGCACGCTATCCTACGTGAAGCAGCCCACGGGCAATTTGAAGCGCCTCAGCGTCGGAGTCGTGTTCGACGATTGGCAGAAAGTGAGCGACGATGGCAAGGTGACGACGTCGCCGATGAGCGATGCTGACATCAAGCGCTTCGCGCAGTTGGTGAAGGAATCCATCGGTCTCAAGGACGACCGCGGCGATAAGCTCGATGTCATCAATCAGGCGTTCAAGACCAACCCGCCGATTCCGCCCGTCGACGGTCTGCCGCTCTGGCAACAGCCATGGGTCACACAACTTGCGAAGCAGATCGTCGGAGTGGGATTGGTGCTGATGGTTGCGTTCCTGGTCTTAAGGCCGCTGATGAAGTCGTTGACCAAATCGCCGCCCCGTGTGGGTTCCATCAGCGGGGGCTCTGAGCTCGATGGCGACAAATTCAGTCTCTCCGGAAAAGCTGACAACGCCATCAAACTGCAACCCAGCTTTGAGCAACAGATCGCGGCTGCACGGACACTGGTCGGGCAGGATCCGAAACGTGCCGCACAAGTCGTGAAGGATTGGGTCGCCGCCGATGGCTAAGCCGGATGAGCTCGGTGGGACACAACGCGCGGCCATTTTGCTCATGAGCTTGGGTGAACAGGACGCGGCTAATCTCCTCAAACAACTGGACGCCAGGGATGTGCAGAGATTGGGCATGGCAATGGCTGAGCTCAAAGAAGTGTCCCGGGATCAGATGACCTCGGTTCTGGATAAATTCATCGGCATCGTCGACGGCAAAGCCGGCGTGGCGTCCGCGTCGCAGGACTATGTCCGGCGGGTCCTCACCCAGGCCGTCGGCAAACAGAAGACGGAGTTGTTGCTCGATCGCGTGTCGACGGGTCAGACCGGGCAGGGCATCGAAGCGCTCAAGTGGATGGAAGCCAAGGCGGTCGCGCAAATCATCAGCGGCGAGCATCCGCAGATCGGGGCGATCGTGCTCGCACATCTCGAGCCGGAGCAGTCGGCCAGTATTTTGCCGCTGCTGCCTACGGAAATGCGTACCGAGGTGTTGATGCGGATCGCCGCGCTCAACGAAGTGCCGCAATCGGCGCTGACAGAGCTGGACCAACTGGTGGAGAAACAGGCCAACGCGACACCGCCATCGGCGCTGCGACGGATCGGCGGCGCTCGGACGGTGGCGAACATCCTGAATTCGATGGAAAAAGACAAGAGCGGCGCGGAACTCGGCAAGATCGAACAAGCCGACGGCGAGATGCACCAGCAGATAAAAGACCTGTTGTTCATTTTCGACAACTTGTTGGACGTCGACGACCGCGGCATTCAGGCACTGCTGCGCGAAGTGGGATCGGATACCTTGGCGGTTGCACTGCGCGGCGCCGAGCCGGAAGTCCAAGATAAGATTTTGCGCAATATGTCGAAGCGCGCAGCGGAAATTCTCAAGGACGACATGGAAGCGCGCGGGCCTGTGAAGCTCGCGGATGTCGAGGCGGCGCAAAAGGAAATCATCGTGATTGCGCAGCGGCTGGCGGAAGAGGGCACCATCAGTCTAGGCGGCAAGGGAGGCGCCGAATTTGTCTAACCCGTTTACCAAGGTTGCCGCCGCCACTGTCGAAGTGTGGGCCGCGCCGGATGTCGGGAGTAATTCGGCAGGTTGTGCCATGCCAACCGTTACCGGCCTCGCCGATCTGCAAGAGGAAGCATACAACGAAGCATTTCAACAGGGCCTCACGGAGGGTCGTGATGCAGGCCGCGCCGAGGTTCGCGCGCAGGTCGAGCGCCTTTCGGGCATGTTCTATGACTTGGCTAAGCCGTTCGAAGTGCTGGACGCGGAGGTCGAGCGCGAACTGCTGACGCTGGCGATGGCCCTGGCGCGGCAAATCGTGCGGCGTGAATTGAAATCGGATCCGACGCAAATCATCGGGATCATCCGCGAGGCGATCGCGGCGCTGCCCGTCGCAGCGCGCGACGTGCGCGTACATCTTCACCCTGAAGATGCAGCGATCGTACGGGAGAATCTTGCTCCGACGGAGAGCGCGCGGGCCTGGGCCATCGTCGAAGATCCGGTGATGGCCCGCGGCGGGTGTCAGATCACCAGCGCCACGTCGCGCATCGACGCGCGCCTCGAGACTCGGCTCGGCGCCATCTTGAGTGAACTGTTGGGCACCGAACGCCAAGCAGCCCCGCGCGGCGAGTCCGGCGCGTGAGCAGCATCGCCACGGCGAGGCCGCGGCCGAAACTTTGGGCGGCGATGCTGGCGGAGGCGCGCGAGCGCACGGCCAATGCCGCCAAGATCGTGGTCGAAGGTACCTTGAGCCGTATGGTGGGCATGACCCTCGAGGCCGTCGGCTGCGAAGCCGCGGTGGGAGGCCGGTGTCTCATCGACACGGCCGAGGGTAGGCAGATCGAGGCCGAAGTCGTCGGCTTTTCCGGCGAAAAACTATTTTTGATGCCCACGGGCGACATGCGCGGCATCATGCCCGGGGCACGCGTCGTCCCGATGAACAGCATCAGCGAAGTCGCCGTCGGCGATGCATTGCTGGGGCGGGTCCTGGACGGTGCGGGCCGACCTCTCGACGGGCTCGGCGAATTGCGCTGCACCGATCGGGTCTCGCTCGTGGGCGAACCCTTGAACCCGCTCATGCGCCGCGCCATCCGCGATCCGCTCGACGTGGGAGTGCGTTCGATCAACTCGTTGCTCGCGGTGGGCGGTGGACAGCGAATCGGCTTGTTCGCGGGATCCGGTGTGGGAAAATCCGTGTTGCTCGGAATGATGACGCGCTATACGAAAGCGGACGTGACCGTCGTCGGACTGATCGGCGAACGAGGTCGCGAGGTCCAGGACTTCGTCACCAATACGTTGGGGCCGGACGGAATGCGGCGCGCGGTCGTGGTGGCTACTCCGGCCGACAATCCGCCTCTGATGCGATTGCATGGGGCTTGGCTGGCCACGTCGATTGCAGAGTATTTTCGCGATCGTGGCCTGAAAGTGTTGCTGTTGCTCGATTCATTGACTCGATTCGCGCAGGCGCAACGCGAAATTGCGCTCGCGATCGGCGAACCGCCCGCAACCAAAGGATATCCCCCGTCCGTTTTTGCACGGCTTCCGCAATTGGTCGAGCGGGCGGGAAATAGTGATCGCGGCGTTGGCTCGATTACCGCGTTTTACACCGTCCTGGCCGAGGGGGATGATCAGAACGATCCGATTGCCGACGCGGCTCGGGCCATACTCGATGGCCATATCGTGTTGTCGCGGCGCCTAGCCGAGAGCGGCTTGTATCCGGCAGTCGATATCGAAGCTTCCATCAGTCGGGCCATGCATCAAATTTCGACTCGCGAACAACTCGATCTGGCGAACCGCTTCAAACAGGTCTATTCGACCTACCAACAGAATCGAGATCTCATCACGGTTGGCGCGTACCGGCGCGGGTCCGATCCGCGCGTCGATCTGGCGGTCGAACAATGGCCCAAGATGCTGGAGTTTTTGCGCCAGGATATGTACGAACCGCTGGGAATCGAGCGTAGCTACGCGGATCTACGCCAACTCGTGACGCAGTTCTCGGCGCCCGGGGCAGCAACAGTCCGATAGTGCGTCGCCATGATGAGATCCAAACGATTCGAGCCCATCCAGGAGATCGCCTGCTCGTCCGCAAAGGAATTGAGCCGAACGATGGGAGAGGCCGGCAGCCGTGTGGCCGACCTAGAGCGGCAGCTCGAACAATTGAAAAGCTACCGCGATGAGTACCTGAGCACCTCGACCGCAGGTCGCGGCGCCATGGATGCCGTCAAATTGCAGAACTACCGGTCCTTTCTCGATCGGTTGGGTGAAGCGCTGCGCCAGCATTTGACCAAGCTCGAGAACGCGCGTGCCGACTATGAAAGGCGGCGCTTGCAGTGGAGCGAAAAGCGCATCGAAGCGGAGTCGTTGAGCCGTGCGATAGACCGTTTTCGCAAGCAAGAACAGCACGCGGCCGACCAGCGCGAACAGCGTGACGGTGACGACGCAGCCATGCGAGTCTCGCTGGCCCGAGCCGAGACAGGCAACACCTAGCACGAAGCGGTATATCATTCAGCGGCATGCCGCAGCCGCGGCAGAGGTTGGATCGATGGACCCAGAAAGGAGCGAACCCGTCGTGGTACCGCATGCGGATCTCGCGGTGGACTTGTTACGCGCCGTCATCGAGTCATTCGTGCTGCGCGAGGGAACCGACTATGGTGAACAGGAATTCACGCTCGATCAAAAGGTCGAACGAGTGATTCGTCAGCTCGAACGAGGCGAAGCGCAAATCGTTTTCGATCCGGATACCGAGAGTGTGAATATTGCGGCCGGTCGGCAGCGGCCGGGCTCGGGTCAAGGCCGCTAGGGTCGAGGAGCGCTGGCCGTGGCACGCGGTTTGCAGCTTCAATGTCATGAACGCCGCACCAATTATCCAAGTATCCGTTGCCGCCAATGTTAGCCCGTCCGGCTCCGCGGGCACGACGAGTGCCGCGAGCGCGGCCGGGGGCGCTGCAGTCGGTTCCGCAAACGCAAGTTCCGCAGGGCCTACCTTTGCCGGCGCGTTGCTGGCCGCCGGCGCCAAGTCGCCGCGCAAATCCGTCACATCCAAGACGACGGATGTCGGACAGCCCGGCGGGTCTTTGCCGCTGACTGGCAGCCAGCCGCCGCCTGCGGCACCGGCACCGGTGGCGCAAGCCGCTCTCAGCGCGGCCTCGGCGCTGCAAACGCCGCCGGCCACGAATACGGCTGCCGGCGCGTCTGCCGGAGGTGCTGACGCGGAAGATCGCGCTGGTAGCCTCTTGGCGCCCACCGCAAATCAAATTGCGAGCCGCACAGGGTTGCCCAGCGCGGCGACACCTCGCAACGATGCAGTCGACTCTTTCGATGCTTCGACGGCATTGGACGGCGCCAAGGCTTCCGCCGGAGCTACCGCGCCGCCGCTGGCGGGAGCATTCAACGATTTACTTGGGCTGCCGACAGGCGGAGCAGCTACGGGCGCTGCCGGCGGGCGCGCAGCGCCATCCATTGCCGGCGCCGCTGCCGCCGCGGCGACAGAAGAAACTGCCGCCAAGACGCCGAGTGAGCCTGCACTCTCTGCAGTCGCGAAGGGCGCGGTGCGAGATACTGCGCGGGACACGGTGCGTAACAGCGGTGCCGCTGCTTCGGACGCTGCTCTCGCCGCTGGCGGCGGCGGCGACTCATCGCTCTCGGGCGTTTCGGCAAACACGCCGGGGGCGGTGCCGGTTACCAGCGCAATGCTCGCGACGGCGGCGGACGCTGTGGCGGCGTCGACCCAGGCTACAGCGCCGGCTGCGGCTAAGCCCACGAGCGTCGGCGCGACCAGCGACGGTGACTCTGAGGACTCCGGCGCCGCGGTAGGCTCCAGCGCCCCGAGTGCAAGCGCATCCGGCGCCTCCGCATCGGTAACGGCTATTGCGTCACCGCATCAAGCGGCGAGCTTGCCCCGTGCACAAAGTGCAGCGGCGCTGGCGGTGGCCGCCACTCCAGATCAACATGTGCATGCTGCAGCCGACGCAGCAACTCTGTATTCAGCGAATGGCGACGCCGCTGCTGGGTTGTCGCAGCTGAGTTCCACTTCCGCGGTGGGAGGCTCTGTGGCCACCTCAGCCACACCGACGTTACAAGTCCATGCGAGCGTCGACAGCGCCGACTTCTCGCAAGGGCTTTCCGACCGCGTTTCCTGGATGGCGAGCAACGGTGTGAACAGCGCCAAGCTGCAGGTAAATCCACCGCAATTAGGGCCTATCGAACTGAATATCCTGGTGCAGGGCGATCATGCCCTGGTATCGATGACCACCCATAGTGCCGTGACGCGTGATGCGCTGGAGTCGAGTTGGCCGCAGCTTCGTGACATGTTGGCAGCCCAAGGCTTTGGTCAGGTGAGCGTTGACATCTCGCAGGGTTCCTTTCAGGATCGCTCAGCCTACACCCCGCGTTACGATCTGGCGTCGTCCGGCGAACGAAGTGCCGCTGCGACGCCCGCGGTTTCGGCGACCACCACTTCGACACCCCGTAACTCGCTCGGCGCCCTCGATGCCTATGCCTAGCCTGCCGCACGGCCCGCAACCTTTACCGGGTTCGCTTAGGCGTTGCTGAGGGTTGCCCGCGACAAGTAGTAGCGCAATGCAGGTGT
>Ga0066789_10000556_pt1 | contig 15220 bp, 13 predicted proteins | sample OrgsoiDNA2013049_FD_70960 | JGI IMG/M metagenome (GOLD analysis project Ga0066789, IMG submission 70960) | Permafrost soil microbial communities from the Arctic, to analyse light accelerated degradation of dissolved organic matter (DOM) -... | ecosystem: Environmental > Terrestrial > Soil >...
GCGAGCCGTCCGACCACCAGACCTTTGGCGTCGATCAGCACCCACTTCTTCGTCACCTCGGCAGGCTTTGCCGAAAACGTTTTCATGTGAGGAAATCCGTGAAAGGGGGACATCGGACGCATGCGCGCCGAACTGCGCGGTTTCTAGATAGGTCCGCCGCGCACGTCAATGCCCAACGAAGATAATTATCCTAGCAAAACCAGTATCTTATAAATATGGTGTTATATTACCTCAAAAAAGACTAAGCGTTTGGAATGGAATAGGTCACGGTCACATGGGCGATCGGATCGGGTGACATTCCCGAGAGCAGGTTGACCTCGCCGACCGCAAGCCGCTTGCCCAGTTTCAAAAGCCTCGCTGCTGCAAGGATATCCTGCCCCGGCGCACCTTTACGCAAAAAATTGATGTTGAGATTGGTCGTGACGGCAAGGGCGACCGGGCCGATCGCCGACAGCAGCACCACATACATCGCGAAATCGGCCAGCGCCATCAGCGTCGGTCCCGAGACCGTTCCGCCCGGACGAAGCATCTGCTCGCCGTAGCGCCGACGCAGCAGGCACGAAGTACCGTCGGCGCTTTCGATCGAAATATCGCCGCCGCTGAAACCCTGGGGAAATTCGGCCCGGAGAAACTTCTCCAGTTCCGCAACGCTCATCTTCGCACTTGCCATATCGCTCCGCCCGCCCTCGCCTAACGCTGTCTGTTACATTAAGTTGTCCGCCCGGCCCTAGTGGAAATTTCCGATGTCCGCCCAAACCGCCCGCATTCCGACGCGACACGCATCGATCCTGCTGCGCGAGATGCACGGCAGCATCGCCCTGCTCACGCTCAATCGGCCCGAGGCGCGCAACAGCCTCTCGGAAGGCCTGATCGCCGAACTGCATGCGGCGCTCAAGGACATTCACGACGATGCCAGCGTGCGTGCGGTCGTGATCGCGGCCAACGGTCCGGCCTTCTCGTCCGGCCATGACATGAAGGAACTCACCGCCCGGCGCGCCGATGCCGATCGCGGACGCGGCTATTTCGCGCAAGTCATGACCGCCTGCAGCGCGATGATGCAGGCCATCGTTCACTTGCCGAAACCGGTGGTGGCGGCGGTCAAGGGTATCGCCACCGCGGCGGGGTGCCAGCTGGTGGCAAGCTGCGATCTTGCGGTGGCATCGGAGGCCGCGGCGTTCGCCACCCCCGGGGTCGATATCGGATTGTTCTGCTCGACGCCGATGGTGGCGCTGTCGCGCAATGTGCCGCGCAAGCAGGCGATGGAAATGCTGCTCACCGGCGAGCCGGTTTCGGCGGCGCGGGCGCGCGATATCGGCCTGGTCAACCGCGTGGTCACGGCCGGCACCGAGCGGGATGCGGCGATCGCGCTGGCACGACAGGTCACGCTGAAATCCGCCCATACGGTCAGACTCGGCAAGGCCGCGTTCTACCGGCAGGCCGAGATGAGCCTCGCGGACGCCTATCGCTATGCGGCAGAGGTGATGACCGAAAACATGATGGCCCTCGATGCCGAGGAAGGCATCGGCGCCTTCATCGAGAAGCGTGAGCCGAAATGGCAAGACCGGTGAAATAACAAGACCCTCATCCTGAGGAGCGGCTTCTTCAGCCGCGTCTCGAAGGATGAGGAATGTACATCTCATGGTTCGAGACGGCGCAAGAGCGCCTCCTCACCATGAGGACTGCGGAATTATTTCGAAATGAACCACGACGCCTACGCCGACAGCTACATCCGCGAAATTCTGGGCGGCGTGAAATCGATTGCGATGGTCGGGGCGTCGCCGGTCAATGTGCGGCCGAGCTACTTCGCCTTCAAATATCTGGCGCAACGCGGCTACGACATGATCCCGGTCAACCCCGGCCATGTCGGCAAGAGCCTGCTCGGAAAGCCCTTCGTCGCGTCGCTGCGCGATATCGGCCATCGCGTCGACATGGTCGACATCTTCCGGAACTCAAGCCACATCATGCCGGTGGTCGATGAAGCGCTGGAACTGACGCCTCCGCCGAAAATAATCTGGATGCAGCTTGGCGCGCGCGACGATGCCGCGGCCGCAAAGGCGGAAGCCGCCGGTCTCAAGGTCGTTATGAACCGCTGTCCCAAGATCGAATATGGACGGCTGTCCTCTGAAATTTCATGGATGGGCGTCAATTCGCGAACGCTGAGCTCGAAACGCGCGCCGATGCCGACCCAGGGCATGCGGCTTTCATTGAACCGGACGAGCCTCGGCGGCGGCGAGACCACGGCGTCCGATCGCGCGGCGAAAAACAAGAACGACCTTGCATGACGCGGGTGCGAAACGATTCTTTCAAAAATATGGCGACGCAAAGCACGGCCGTGCCGACACGATGTGAGGCACCGCGCCGCCTTGACGGCGGACGCCGCTGACGCGATTGTCACTCATTCGCATGAGGCGGGCTTGCGCCGTCTCGACTATAAGACCGCACCAATTGCTCATCGTTCGAGACGCGGCCGCACGGCCTCTCGATGACGCCTTCACAAAGGAAAAACAATGACCGATCGTCTTCCGGGATTTTCGACCCTTGCCGTGCACGCCGGCGCGCAGCCCGATCCCACTACCGGCGCACGGGCGACGCCGATCTATCAGACCACGTCGTTCGTGTTCAACGACGCCGATCACGCCGCGTCGCTGTTCGGGCTGCAGGCATTCGGAAACATTTACACCCGGATCGGAAATCCGACCCAGGCCGTGCTGGAAGAACGCCTTGCCGCGCTCGAGGGAGGCACCGCCGCCCTCGCCGTAGCATCGGGACACGCCGCGCAGGTGGTCGTGCTGCAGCAATTGCTGATGCCCGGAGACGAATTCATCGCCGCGCGAAAGCTCTATGGCGGCTCGATCAACCAGTTCACCCACGCCTTCAAGAGTTTTGGCTGGAACGTGGTGTGGGCCGATCCCGATGATATTGGCAGCTTCGAGCGCGCGGTGACGCCGCATACCAAGGCGATCTTCATCGAATCGATCGCCAACCCCAGCGGCAGCGTCACCGATATCGAGGCGATCTCCGCCGTCGCCCGCAAGGCCGGAGTGCCCTTGATCGTCGACAATACGCTGGCGACGCCCTATCTGATCCGCCCGATCGATCATGGCGCCGACATCGTCGTGCATTCGCTGACGAAATTTCTGGGCGGCCACGGCAATTCGCTCGGCGGCATCATCGTCGACGCCGGCACCTTCGACTGGTCGAAGGACAACAAATATCCGATGCTGAGCGAGCCGCGTCCCGAATATCACGGTATAAAGATCCAGGAGACGTTCGGCAATTTTGCCTTCGCCATTGCCTGCCGGGTGCTCGGCTTGCGCGATCTCGGTCCGGCGATCTCGCCATTCAATGCATTTCTCATCCTCACCGGCATCGAAACATTGCCGCTGCGGATGCAGAAGCATTGCGAGAACGCGAAAGCCGTCGCTGAATGGCTGCTGGCGCATCCGGCGGTCGCGGCGGTCAATTACGCCGGGCTGTCCGGGGACAAATACAACAATCTCGCGCGCAGATATGCGCCGAAGGGCGCCGGCGCGGTGTTCACCTTCAGCCTCAAGGGCGGCTACGAGGCCGGCGTCAATCTGGTGTCGAAGCTGAAATTGTTCTCGCATCTCGCCAATGTCGGCGACACCCGCTCGCTGGTGATTCACCCGGCTTCCACCACGCACAGCCAGCTCGACGATGCCGCCAAGATCAAGTCGGGCGCGGCGCCCGACGTGGTGCGGCTGTCGATCGGCATCGAAGACAAGGAAGATCTGATCGCCGACCTGGAGCAGGCGCTGAACGCGTAAGTCATCGTCATTCCGGGGCGCGCGCAAGCGCGAACCTCAGATGTGCGATTGCACATCAGGGAATCTCGAGATTCCGGGTCTGGTCCTTCGGACCATCCCGGAATGACGCTGCTGGGGGGAGCCTCGACTCTGTTGGAACCGTCCGGGCGACGCCTTCGGGTCTACGGCTACTGCCCGAAAACTCAATGCTTCGCCGCGCGCGTCGTGGCCTTGTCCTCGCGGGCGAGGCGGCTGCTTCGCTGGATCACCGAGTAGGTCGCCAGCGCGAACACGATCACCAATAGCTGCGCTGACAGCGCCTCGACGGTCGGATTCAATCCGATGGCGCCGAGCCATGCCACGCTTTTCAGCTCGGTGAACGGCAGCATCGACTGTTCCTGGAACTCCTGCACGGCTTCGCCGATGAATTTGATCGCCATCGCGAACAGGAAGGCTGACGTGATGATGAACAACGGCCGCAGCGGAAGCTTTTGCGCGATCAGGTTGATGAAATAAAACAAGACGACGAGCGCGATCGTCGCAGCGCCGAGCCCGGCGAACAGGCCGGCGCTCCAGCCGCCCTCGGCGCCGGCAAGCGCATTGATGAACAGCACGGTTTCGGCGCCTTCGCGAAACACCGCAAGGAAGGCGAGTGCTGCGACCGCCCAGACGGTGTCCTGCGCCAGCGCGTTATCGGCTTTGCGCGCAAGATAGTCCTGCCAGCCGCGCGGATCCTGCTTCACCATCAGCCAGCCGCTGACATAGAGCATCAGACCGGCCGCGAACAGGATGATGATGCCTTCGAGCACGTCGCTGTGTTCGCCCGAATTCAACTCCGCGAACAGCCACGCGGCAATGATGCTGGCGCCGACCGCCGCGAGCGATCCGCCATAGAGTGCCCCAATACGATGGCCGGCTCCCGCCTTGGTCAGGTAGCCGGCGAGCGCGGCGATCACCAGCATGGCTTCAAGCCCCTCGCGGAGCAGGATGACGGCGGCCTGAATGAATGCAGACGACATGAGCGAACCTGAGTTGGGCCGTTTCTATCGCCCGAAGGCAATGGGTAAAACCGTGCCGCGCCACACAACTTCGTTAGAGCACGCGCAGGATAGGCAAAGGCCCGGCAAATCCAGCACTTCTGCCAACGCGAAGAAAACTAGAATCGCTCAATTCAACCGATCTGGGTGACCGGCAGAACCAGTTTTTGCTGCGCCGACACAAGCTGCCGTACAGCCAGCCGTTCAGCCTGAAAAACCGCTGACGTCAGCTCCGCAATCGCAACGGCCTGGTGAGCCAACGCGAGTGACGTCGGGACCTCATTCAGCAGCGTGAGAATGCCGAGCGTCGCCTGCAATGTTATTGCTGCCGCCAGCCAGAATGCGCCGTTGACCACGGCGGGCGCGGCCCGCGAACGAACGGCGTCGAAAGCGTGCAGAACCGCCAGCGCAAACAGCGCATAGGCGATCATGCGATGCTCGAACTGCACCGTGAGCGCATTGTCGAACAGATTGCGCCACCACGGCGCCTCGAAGAACAGCCGCGCCGCGGATGGAATCAGCGCACCGTCGATATCCGGCCAGGTATTGTAGACCTTGCCCGCGCGCAGGCCGGCGACCAGCGCGCCCAGATAGAGCTGCACGAAGGTCAGCGCCAGCAGAGCCATGCTGGTGATCTTCAGCCGCGAAGGTGCAACCGACAACGGCCGGTCCGCCAGCCGGCGCAGCGTCCACACGAGACCAGCGAAAATCAACAGCGCCAGCACCAGATGGGTGGCCAGGCGATATTGCGAGACCTCCACGCGCTGCGAAAGCCCGGAGGCCACCATCCACCAGCCGACCGCGCCCTGCAGCGCGCCGAGGCCGAAGATCAGCCACAGCCGCCGCCGTAGGTCCGCACTCAAGACACCGCGCCAGAGAAACCAGAGGAACGGCAGCAAATAAGCGATGCCGATCACGCGCCCGAGCAACCGATGGCTCCATTCCCACCAGAAGATGGTCTTGAACTCGGCCAGATTCATGCCGGCGTTGAGTTCGCGATATTGCGGAATGGTCTTGTAGGCGTCGAACGCCTCTGTCCATTGTTCCTGATTGAGCGGCGGCAGCGTGCCGGTGACCGGTTTCCACTCGACAATCGAGAGCCCGGATTCGGTCAGACGCGTGGCGCCGCCGACCAGCACCATGATCGCGATCAGCGCGGCGACCCCGAACAGCCACCATCTGACGGCGCGGGTCTGTGATGCGTTTCGTGCGGGAATACCGGTCATCGAAGCTGCGCTTGAATGAATTTGCGCGCCCCTTATAGTCCGCCCCTTCCCGCGCGCAAGGCGCGCCGACCTGCAACGGGCACCACATTTCCGTCATGACCATACGCACCCGCAAATTCTTCGGAACCATCGCCCTGCTCGTGCTCGTCGTGGTCTGGTCGCTGATGGGCATGACGCTGGCGCAGACGCCATGGCTGGCGAATTCCGGGCTGCTGCAGGCCGTCTTCTATGTCGTGGCCGGCATTGGCTGGGTGTTGCCCGCGATGCCGATCATCAGCTGGATGGCGCGGCCGGATGGCTAGACGCTAACCGGTTTCCACTTCGCTTGAAAACGCTCTAGATCTTCGCGCTCGGACCGCGTTTCGCCTGACGGAATGTGACGCCCGAAAGCATCACGCGCATGACGCGCAACGAACGCTGTCGCCCGTCCCAGGCGATGCGCGGAAGCGCGTGCAGGCTGGTTCCGCCCTCGGTCTGGACGACGCCCGGTATCGCCGACACCGCACTGGCGAAGCCGGCCTCCTCGGCCATCCCGACATGTTGCCGGCCGAAGGCGGCGCGATCGCCGAACGGATAGGCAAAATGCCGGACATCCCCGCGGAATGCGGCTTCCGCGACCGCCCGGCCCATCGTCATCTCGCGCAACGCGTCGGCATCCCTGAGGTTGGACAGCACAGGATAGTTCACCGTCGCGCTCGCCATCGTCACCAGCGGATCGGCCGCGAGTCTTGTCAGATCATCCCAATCCATCGTCGCTTCGCGCGACAGAGCTGCAAGATTGACGGAATATCGCTTGCAGAGGTCGTTGATCGCGGCAGACAGATCCCGCGGCGGCAGCGAGCGCATCCAGCCCGCGAGGAAATCGTAGAGCTGATATTTTTCCGACGTATTGCCGACACTGAACCGCTGCTCCTTGCGATCCATCAGGAGGCTGATGCGATTCTCGCGCGCAATCACTTCCTCCAGCGCCAGCCACCATGCCTCGCCAACGCGGTCCGGAAACGCCGTCGGCACATAAACGGTGAAGGGAACGCCGTGTTTCGCGAGCAGCGGATACGCCGACGTGATCAGATCCTTGTAGCCGCCGTCGAATGTCAGGCAGATAAACCGTCGCGGCGAGGCCAGCGTCACCGCCCGCCGGCAAACCTCATCCATTGAAACGATATCGAATTTCCAGCGCTGCAAAGCCCGGATCGTTCGATCGAGAAATCCGGGCGTGATTTCCAGGGATTGGAGCGGTTGAAAGCGCGTGGAGCGCCGCGGACGCACGCGTTCGAACCGCAAGACGACACCGGCGCCGCCGGTGCGCCGCTGCATCAGCCGTGAGTAGCCGCTGAAATACGCGAGTTCCTGCCCCGCACGTGCCAGAAAAGCGCTCCCAGATGGCACCGTCTCGTCCCCTCCATGCGGATATTCCACCCCGCCGCGACCGCCCTGTCATTACCCTTTGTTGACCTTTCTTTGCAAAGGTCGGTTACGCTGAAAAATATAAATAATTTCCTGAAGACAGGTTTTGCAATGAGCATGGCTGCCGCAATCGAAAGCCGCACGGCGGCTGCGCTGGCGCGGTCGAAATCAAGCCGGATTGCCGACGTCGATATTGTTCGCGATTCCGGCAAAGCGGAGGCGATCTGGCGCGCTCTCGAAGATCCGCGGCAGTTCTCCACGCCGTACCAGCGGTTCGATTTTCTTGGGCCCTGGCAACGCCAGGTCGGAGCGCACGCGGGTCTTTCACCGTTCATCGTGATCGCTTACGACGCCGAGCGTCGTCCGTTGCTGCTGCTCCCGCTCACGCTTCGGCATCAGCACGGCGTCCGCACCGCATGTTTCATGGGCGGCAAGCACGCCACCTTCAACATGGCGCTCTGGAACAGGGATTTTGCAACTGGCGCAACCGCCGTCGACCTCGACGCCCTGATATCGGCAATAGGCGCGCGATCCGAGGCCGACGTTCTGGCGCTGACCCGACAGCCACTGCGCTGGCGGGATTTGCCTAACCCGATGGCGCTGCTGCCGAGCCAGCCTTCGGCCAACGATTGTCCGCTGATGACCATCGTGCCCGGTGAGCCGCCGACCACGCGGATCAGCAGTTCGTTCCGCCGCCGGCTCAAGGGCAAGGAACGCAAGCTGCAGACGCTGCCGGGCTATCGCTATGGCGTGGCCGCCACCGATGCCAAGATCAGGCTGCTGCTCAACTGGTTCTTTCGCGTCAAGCCGCTGCGGATGGCGGAGCAGAAACTGCCCAACGTGTTCGCCGAGCCCGGCGTCGAGGATTTTGTCCGCGCGGCCTGCATGGCGCCGGTTCCGGGCGGCGGCCGCGTCATCGATATCCACGCGCTCGAATGCGACGACGAGGTGATCGCGATCTTCGCCGGCGTCGCCGACGGCGACCGGTTTTCGATGATGTTCAATACCTACACAATGTCGGACAATTCGCGGTACAGCCCCGGGCTGATCCTGATGCGCAACATCGTCGATCACTATGCCGAGCTCGGCTATGGTGCGCTCGATCTCGGGATCGGATCGGACGATTACAAGCGGCTGTTCTGCAAGAGCGACGAGCCGATCTTCGACTGCTTCATCCCGCTCGGCCTGCGCGGCAAAATGGCAGCGGCCGCGATGTCAGGCGTCAACCGCGCCAAGCATCTGGTGAAGCACAATCCGGCGCTTCTTGACATGGCGCAAAGGCTGCGCAGCGCGCTCAACTAGCGTTCAGGCCGCCACCACCGCCGGCGGGCCGCGCTCGACGGCATCGAAGGGCTGCACCGGTTCGCTCAGCATCGTCAATTCGGTGAAACAACCCGCCGCCCTCAGCTGATCGCACATCGACGCGCGGGCGTCCGCGGTCATCGCTACATCCGGCACCACAACGGCGCGCGCCTGCGCTGTCAGCAGTTCCGCAGGCAGGTCGGAGGCAGTGCCGGCATCCAGCAACACGTGATCATAGACCCGCAGCAGTGCATCGATCGCAAGCCCGAGTCGCGGCGATTGCAGTAACGCGCGGTCGGAACCCGAACGTCCGGCGCTCACGAGATGAACCCGCGACGAGCGATCCTTGGTGATCACTTGCGAGAAGGAGGTCTCGCCCAGCATCAGTTCCGCGAGCCCCGGTGCGTCCGGATCGACCGAAGCCGCCGAGATCGCCGCCGACGACGCCGACAGACCGACCACCACGACCCTAGAATTGCGCGCGAGCCGGCGCGCCAGCGTCAACGCCGTCAGGGTGATGCTCTCGTTGGCGGCGGTGCCAAGTACCGTGACTTTGCGTGCTGCGTCGCCGGCTTTGTGCACATCGTCCGCCAGTTGCTCGATCTCGGTGAGCCCGGCCGCGATGTCGGGGCGGGCCTCTTTGTGCATCGGAGCGGGCTCGGCGACGGCGACAGCCGCCGCTGGCGCAGGCACTGGCGCCTCCACTGGACCCGGTGAGGACGTAAACGCCGCTGTCGCAAGGGGCGCCGTCATGCGCAAAAGTTCAGCGGTTGCGATCGCGCCTGCGCTCAGCATCAGCGTCGCCAGCGTCGCGATCAGCACGATCGGCAGCTTCTTCGGGTATGCCGGGGTGTTGGAAACGCTGGCGCTGGAAATGATGCGGCCGTCCGCAGGTGCTGCGTCGATATTCTCGCGGGTGGTCGCCTCGCGGTATTTCGCAAGATAGGATTCCAGGAGATCGCGCTGCGCCTTGGCTTCCCGCTCCAGCGCCCGAAGCTGCACGTCCTGGCCATTGCTCGAGGTCGCCTGCTTCTTCAATTGCTCGAGGCTGGCGCTGAGGCCTTCGACCCTGCCGCCGGCGATGCGAGAATCATTGTCGAGCGAGCGCGAGATTTTGCTGGCCTCCTCGCGGAGCTGGTGGTCGAGATCGGCAAGCTGCGCCTTCAGTTCCTTGATGCGCGGATGGCCATCGAGCAGCGTCGAGGACTGCTCGGCAAGCTGGGCGCGCAGCGTGACGCGCTGTTCGGACAGCCGGCGGGTCAGTTCGGAATTGAGCACCTCGGAAGCCTCGATCGGCTTACCGCTGTGAAGCATCTCGCGGATCAGCCGCGCTTTCGATTCCGCGTCGGACTTCAGCGCGCGGGCGTTGTTCAATTGCGTGTTCAGTTCGCCCATCTGCTGATTGGACAGCGTGGTGTTGTTGGTGCCGACAAACAGGCTCGATTTCGAGCGAAAATCCTCGACGCGGGATTCCGCCTCCGCAACCTTCTTGCGCAGGCTGTCGATTTCGCCGGACAGCCACTGCCCGGCCGATTTGGCCTGCTCCTGCCGCGCGCCCTGCTGCAGCACCAGATAACCTTCGGCGATCGAGTTGGCGACCTGCGCCGCCAGCTCCGGATCGCGCGACTGGAATTCGATGACGATGACGCGCGATTTATCGACGGCGTATGCGGTGAAGCGGTCGAAAAAGGCATCCAGCACGCGCTCTTCCGGCGTCAGCGAGAACGGATCGCGACCGATCCCGAACAGGGCCAACATCGATTTCAGCGGCGAAATGCCCTGCAGCACCGGATCGAATTCCGGCCGCTCGGCAAGCCTGTTCTTTTTGATGATGTCGCGCGCGAGATCGCGCGACAGCAGCAACTGCACCTGACTGGTAACGGCCTCGGCATCGAGCGCGCTGCGCTCCTCGTTGCGTTCGCCGTTTGGCCGCAGGAAAATGTTCTCGCGTCCGTCGATCAGGATGCGGGCTTCGGATTTGTATCGCGGGGTAACCAGATTGACGGCGGCAATCGAAAGCACGGCGGCAAGCACGGTCGGAACGATGACCCAGCCCCGCTTGCGCACCAGCGCCTGGCCGAGCGCGCGCAAATCGAGATCGCCGGATTGGGATGCCGTGGCCGGCTTGCCGGTGACCGGCGCGCGCGTCGAGATGGCGGCAAGGGCCATCGTCTTTTCCTCGCTCGCCCTCTCCTCGCCCGCAGGCCAGAACGCTAAACGCATCGCACACTCCCGCCGACGCAACGCGCCGCTCAACCTCGGCGATTACACTCCATTAAGGTTGCCGCTGGGTTAATTCGATGGATTTGCGCGTGCCAACATCGAGGCATGCCCCGCCGCGCTCATGCTTTGTTAACCATGAAAGCCCTTTAATCGGAGCAGATACTTTTCTCAGGGTTGTCCGATGCGAGGCGTGTGCGCCGTTACATTCTGCCTGCTCGCTGCGCTCGCTCTGTCGGGCTGCATGCGCACGTCAGGACCCGTCGCCGGAAACGATCTCGATTCGCTGGTCTACGGCCCGCCCTACAACCCTGCTCCTGATCCTTCGCCGCCATCCGATGTCGCGGATTCCGGCGGCGCCATCAGCGCGCTTCGCAACAGCTTTGCCGGAAAACCTCAGCGCGCTTACGCAGCGGTGCCGGTTGCTTATGCGGCCGCGCCAATGCCGCCCGCCCATGATGCGGCCTATCGGTTGGACGCCGGCGACAAATTGCGCATCGTGGTCTATGGCCAGGAAGGTCTCACCAATAACTACGCGATCGATGCCGGCGGCGCGATCACCATGCCGCTGATCGGCGCGGTGCCGGCGCGCGGACGAACCCCGGCGGGCCTCGCTTCGCAGATATCGGCCGAACTGCGCAACGGCTACATCCGCGAACCATCGGTGGCGGTGGAGATCGAGGCCTATCGGCCGTTCTTCATCCTCGGTGAAGTTGCAGCCCCCGGCCAATATCCTTTCGTGCCCAACATGAGTGTCGAAAGTGCGGTGGCCATCGCCGGCGGATTTTCGCCGCGCGCGCGACGCGACCGCGTGACGCTGACCCACACCGACCGTTCGGGCTTGTCCCGCTTTGTGGTGCCGCTCGGCACCGCGGTTGGCCCCGGCGACACTGTTTTAGTCGGCGAACGCTGGTTCTGATCATGTCCGGGATTGCAGATCGACCGCTTCGTATCCTGCACGCCGTGCGCGCGCCGGTCGGCGGAATCTTCCGGCACATTCTCGACCTCGCCAACGGGCAGGTTGACCGTGGCCACCATGTCGGCCTTATTGCCGACAGCCTGACCGGCGGCGAGCGCGCCGAAGCCGCGCTGGCGGCCATCGCGCCGCGCCTCGAGCTTGGCGTTCATCGCCTCGCCATTCACCGCGAACCTTTTCCCGCCGACGTGCTGGTATGGGCGCATTTCAGGCGCCTGATCCGGCGGCTGAATCCGGACGTCCTGCACGGGCATGGCGCCAAAGCCGGCGCCTTCATCCGCCTGAAAACCAGCTCAAAAGGCATCATTCGAGTCTATACGCCGCATGGCGGCTCGCTGCACTACCCACTGAATACGATCAAGGGCAAGCTCTACAGCCGCCTCGAACGCGCGCTGATGAACTCTACCGATCTGTTCCTGTTCGAAAGCGCCTTCGCGCGCGATACCTATCAGCGCACCATCGGCACGCCCAAGGGGCTGGTGCGCTGCGTATTCAACGGGGTGACCGCGGAGGAGTTCGACGCGATCGTCAAGGCGGACGACGCCACCGAAATCGTCTATGTCGGCGAGTTCCGGCACATCAAGGGGGCGGACCTCCTGATCGATGCGGTGGCGCGGCTGCGCGCCGACGGCAGACCGGTCAGGCTGACGCTGGCGGGTGATGGCGAGGAACTCGAGGCGCTGAAGGCTCAAATCCAGAGGCTCGGTCTGACCGAAGCGATCCGCTTCATCGGTCACGTCAAGGCGCGCTACGGCTTTTCGAAAGGCAACGTACTGGTGGTTCCGTCGCGTGGGGATTCGATGCCCTATGTGGTGATTGAGGCGGCGGCGGCCGGAATTCCGATGCTCGCCGCGAATGTCGGGGGCATCCCGGAGATTTTCGGATCGCACACCGAGGCGCTGTTTCCCCCCAATATTGCAAGCGCGATGGCCGACGCCATCGAGAGCGCGCTCGAAGACCCCGGAGCAGCACTGGCGCGGGCAAAATCGCTTCGCGAAAGAATTTTTCTGTATTTTTCGCAAAAGGCGATGGTCGAAGGGGTGCTGGCGGGCTACCGCGAAGCATTTGCAAAGCGTTAACCGCTCTTTACCACGATAGTGCCTCCTCAACTGTTTATTCCGATTTGTCCTCTAAGCCGTGAGGCGGGGAATTCCGCCTCGGTGCGCGCAGGCTCAATTGCCTGCGCAAGAACGGATGTGGATAAGTGGAACCGATCAACGCACGCTCCATGTTAGATGCCGCAGCAATCGCCGCGGCGGATCGCCCTCCAACGGAACGGCGTCGCCGGCTGACGCAGGCCGCACTCGCCGTCGCCAACCAGAAGGTGCGCACGGCGTATTCACCGATCGTGATCGCGGGCGCGGTGCGCCTCGCCGATTTTGTGCTGGTCAGCCTGGTCGGCGTCGCGCTCTATCTCGGCTATGTGGTTCCTCTCAGCGGCTTTCACTGGGAATACATCGCCGCCATTTTTGGCATGACCGCGACCGCGGTGCTGTGCTTCCAGGCCGCCGACATCTACGAAGTGCAGGTGTTCCGCGGACAGCTCCGGCAGATGACGCGGATGATCTCGTCATGGGCATTCGTGTTCCTGCTGTTTATCGGCGCATCGTTCTTTGCAAAACTCGGCGGCGAGGTATCGCGGCTCTGGATCTCGGCGTTTTTCTTTGTCGGCCTTTCCGCACTGATCGCCGAACGCCTGTTTCTGCGCGCGCTGGTGCGCGCCTGGGCGCGTGACGGCCGGCTCGACCGCCGCACCATCGTGGTCGGCTCGGACCAGACCGGTGAGAAGCTGGTCGAGGCGCTCAAGACCCAGGAGGATTCGGATATCGATATCCTCGGCGTGTTCGATGACCGCAATGACAGCCGCGCGTTCGAGACCTGCGCGGGCAGCCCCAAACTCGGCAAGGTCGATGATATCGTCGAATTCGCCCGCCGCACCCGCGTCGACCTCGTGCTGTTCGCACTGCCGATTTCGGCGGAGACGCGGATCCTCGAAATGCTGAAGAAATTGTGGGTGCTGCCGGTCGACATCCGTTTGTCGGCCCACACCAACAAGCTGCGCTTCCGGCCCCGCTCCTATTCGTATTTGGGCAAGGTCCCGACCCTCGATGTGTTCGAGGCGCCTATCACCGACTGGGACCTGGTGATGAAGTGGCTGTTCGACCAGGTCGTCGGCGCCATCATTCTGCTGCTCGCCTCGCCCTTGATGGCGCTGGTCGCGCTTGCGGTAAGAATAGACAGTCCAGGTCCGGTGCTGTTCCGCCAGAAGCGGTTCGGGTTCAACAACGAGCGCATCGACGTGTTCAAGTTTCGCTCGCTGTACCACGATCAGGCCGATCCGCTGGCGACCAAGGTGGTGACCAAAAACGACAGCCGCGTTACCCGGGTCGGACGCTTCATTCGCAAGACCAGCCTTGACGAATTGCCCCAGCTCTTCAACGTCGTGTTCAAGAGCAATCTCTCGCTGGTCGGACCGCGCCCGCACGCCGTGCAGGGCAAATTGCAAAGCCGGCTGTTCGATGAAGCGGTGGACGGCTATTTCGCGCGGCATCGCGTCAAGCCCGGCATTACCGGCTGGGCCCAGATCAATGGCTGGCGCGGCGAAGTCGACGGCGAAGAGAAGATCCAGAAGCGGGTCGAGTTCGATCTCTATTACATCGAGAACTGGTCGGTGCTGTTCGATCTCTACATTCTTCTCAAGACGCCGCTGGCGTTGATGACGAAGAACGAGAATGCTTACTAGACAACGCCCGCAAGACAGCCGGCAAGACAGCCAGTTCGGGCATTGGGTTACCGGTTGCGTTGCGTAAGTTGACGAGCGTGTGATGGCGTATGTGGCGACAGCCGATGGCTCCCTACCGTCGATCACGGCCGCGCCGGGCGTTTTGGCCCTGCAGCGCGCGCTGGTGTGGCTGGTCGGCGCGTCCGGCGCGATCGTTTTCATCGAACCCAGCCCCTACGAACTGGTGACGCTCGCCGCGACCGTCATTTTCTTTGCGACCGGCTTGCGGCTGCGGCTGGTATTCATGCCGCTGTTGCTGCTGCTGTTGCTGCTCAACATCGGCTACAGCATCAGCGCCGCCTCGCTGATGGACAAGCCCGAGGTCCCCAACTGGATCGCGACCTCCTGGTACATGGCGGTCACCGTGATTTTCCTGGCGATGGTGCTGTCCGAAGACACTGCGGCCCGGCTCGACATGATCCGCCGCGGCCTGATCGTCGGCGGCTTGATTGCGGCGACCGCCGGCATCGCCGGCTACTTCAACCTCGTCCCCGGCGGACATA
>Ga0066789_10000557_pt1 | contig 15217 bp, 16 predicted proteins | sample OrgsoiDNA2013049_FD_70960 | JGI IMG/M metagenome (GOLD analysis project Ga0066789, IMG submission 70960) | Permafrost soil microbial communities from the Arctic, to analyse light accelerated degradation of dissolved organic matter (DOM) -... | ecosystem: Environmental > Terrestrial > Soil >...
AAACCGCACTGCGGAAACTGCGGCGTCCCCTTCATGAACAGCACGACGTCGTTCGACTTCACTTCGTTGTCGATGAATTGCTCGATGCTCATATTCGCGTCCTTTTGCGGCACGGCCCCTAGGCCGGCGTCAGCCCTTTAACCCGTCACTGCCATATATGTACCCGAAACCATTGTGCATCAAAAGTAAAATGGCGGGGAGCTGGCATGCATGGGCCCCTCCGACTGGAAATCGCAGCACCGGGCCATAGCCCGCGGCCGCCCCCATCATAGCCACGAACAGGGCCTGGGAGCCTTTTATCCCCGGCGGAAGCCCCTATGTAGGACAGGCTACTCTCGGGGAACCCGACCGCCGGTGCAACGTTCTCTCCCCGAATCGGAGACTATCGTGACGAAAACAGCATCCGCTGCGGCTGCGCTTGCCGCCCCTTGCCCGTCATTATTCTCCGATTCCGGCGGCCTCGCCGAGGATCTGGTGGAAGCGTACCTCACGGTCCGAAACGAGACCGAGTGCCGCGCCGACCCGCTGACGCCAGAGGACCAGCTGATCCAGTCGATGCCGGATGCGAGCCCGGCGAAATGGCACCGCGCCCATACCACATGGTTCTTCGAGCAATTCCTGCTCGGCGAACATTGCAGCGGCTACACGCCCTTTCATCCGGACTATGCCTTCCTGTTCAATTCCTACTATGTCAGTGCCGGGCCGCGCCACGCCCGCCACCAGCGTGGCCATCTGACCCGGCCAGGAGCCGATGAAATCACCGCCTACCGCCGGCATGTCGATGCGGCGGTCGTGAAATTCTTCCAGACCGCCGATCAGGAGACTCTGACCGCGATCGCCCCGCTCGTCGAGGTCGGGCTCAATCACGAGCAGCAGCATCAGGAATTGATGCTGACGGATATCCTGCACGCCTTCGCGCAAAACCCGATTCCGCCGGCTTACGATCCGGCGTGGAAATTCCCCGCTTCCAATCGCGCCGGCAACGAGGAGACTCGCGCTGGCGACGAGAAGACTCGCGCCGGCGACGAATGGGTCAGGCTCAACGAAGGCATTCATACCGTCGGGCACCCGGACGACACCTTTCATTTCGACAATGAAAAACCCGCGCACCGCACGCTGGTGGGACCCGTGAAGCTGGCGCGCAGCCTCGTCACCAACGCCGAGTGGCTCGCGTTCATGCAAGACGGCGGCTACGCGACGCCGACGCTCTGGCTGATGGACGGTTTTGCGGCCGTCGGCAACGACGACTGGCGGGCGCCCGGCCATTGGCGCCAGATCGACGGCGAATGGCAGGTCATGACGCTTGGCGGATTGAAGCCGGTCGATCCGTCAGCCCCGGTCAGCCATGTCAGCTATTACGAAGCCGATGCGTTTGCGCGCTGGAGCGGCAAGCATCTGCCGACCGAAATGGAATGGGAAGTCGCAGCACGTGCGGGCCAGCTCCACGACGCGTTCGGAATTGTCTGGCAATGGACCCGCAGCGCCTACGCCCCCTATCCCGGTTACCGCGCCATCGAGGGCGCGCTCGGCGAATACAACGGCAAGTTCATGGTCAACCAGCTGGTGCTGCGCGGCTCCTCGCTTGCAACTCCGGACGGACACAGCCGTATTACCTACCGCAACTTCTTCTATCCACATCATCGCTGGCAATTTACCGGACTGCGCCTCGCCGACTACGCCACCTGATTTTTCAAGTTTAACCGCGCCGGACAGCGCGTTGTGGAGAGTATCATGAATGGGCACGCCGCCGCTTTGGCCAAAACGCACCGCTTCGACGAACAGACCTCGGCGTTTGCCAGCGACGTGATCGACGGTCTATCGCAGCACCCGAAACGGCTGTCGCCAAAATACTTCTACGACGCCACCGGTTCGGAGCTGTTCGAACAGATCACGCTGCTGCCGGAGTATTACCCGACGCGCACCGAATTGACGATTCTGCGCGACCGCGCCAGCGAGATATCGGCCGTCGTCCCGAAAGGCGCCGCCCTGGTGGAATTCGGCGCCGGCGCGACCACCAAGGTCCGGCTGCTGCTGAACCAATGCGCGTTTGGCGCCTACGTGCCCGTCGATATTTCCGGTGACTTTCTCAAAGCCCAGGCCGACGCCTTGCGCAAGGATTTTCCCGCGCTCGATGTCTATCCGGTCGCGGCGGACTTTACCGCGCCATTCGCCCTGCCCGAAGCGGTGCAGGCGATGCCGAAGGTTGGATTTTTCCCGGGATCGACGCTCGGAAATTTCGAGCCGCATGAAGCCTGCAGCTTCATGCGCAGCGCCCGCGACATCCTGGGCAAGGGCGCGCAGATGGTGATCGGCGTCGACCTCGAAAAGAACGAGCGGGTGCTGTATGACGCCTACAACGATGCCGCCGGCGTCACCGCGCGCTTCAATCTCAACGTGCTGGTTCGCATCAACCGCGAACTGGGCGGCAATTTCGATCTCTCGGCATTTATCCATCGCGCGATCTACAATCGCGACCGCCACCGGATCGAGATGCACCTGATCAGCCGCAAGGCGCAGACCGTGCGCGTGTTGGGCCGCAGTTTTTCATTCCGCGCCGGCGAGAGCATCCACACCGAGAGCAGCTACAAATACAGCCTTGAGCGTTTTACGGCGCTGGCGCACGGCTCGGGCTGGAGCCCGCGCCACTCCTGGACCGACAAGGCCGGCATGTTTTCGGTTCACGCGCTGGTGGCCTCGGACTGAGACTCTGCCGCCGGAGACTCCTCAGTCCGGGATTCGGCGGGTGCGGATTTCAGCGAGATCGATTCCCAGACGGCGACAATGATCATGATCGCGGTGGTGGCGATCGACAGCATCAACGGCGATAGCTCGCTGGCGAACCAGGCAAGTCCGCCAAGGGCCACGATGCCGGCGCCATGCGAGAGCTGAAGAAAGCCGCGAATGGTGTGTTTGAAGAGGATGGTTCCGAGCAGAAACAGCAGCGGTCCGCCGATCGCGCTGAGTACCGTCCTGGGATCGGAATGATCTGCCGGATGGGTCAGCACGAGTTCATCGGCGATCGCCGAAAGAATGATCCCGGCCACGATCGGCATGTGCAGATAGGTGTAGGCCAGCCTCGCCAGCCGCCCCGGCTCGCTGGACTTTGAAATCAGTTCGGACCCCGCTTCGACGCCCTTGTGGAAATAGATCCACCACATCGCGAGGCTGCCGATGAAGGCCGACACGAAGGCGACCACGGTCTCCGTGGTCCAGGCAAGATCGGCGAACGTCGCACCAGTGACGACAATGGATTCGCCGAGCGCGATGATGATGAATCCGGCGCAGCGCTCCGCCATGTGGCCGCCTTCGACCACCCAGTCCTCGATCGAGGACGCGCCGTATTTCGGAATCCAGAACCGGGCCGCCGGCGAGATATATTCGATGCAAAGCGCCACGGCCCACAGCACCAGCCGCGAATGTCCCTCCGCAAGGCCGCCGGCGATCCAGAAGATCGCCGACACCAACAGCCATGCCGTAATACGGACCGCATTCATGCGCGCCTGGCTTCGTGCAGGCGGCGTCGACACCCATAGAAAGACGGTCTTGCCGACCTGCATCGCGGCGTAGGCGGTCGCAAACCACAGTCCTCGCGATTCAAAGGCCTTTGGAATCGAGGTCGAGAGCACGAGCCCGCCGAGCATCAGCAAAAACAGCAGGATGCGGACCGGCGTCGTTTCCGGATTGAGCCAGTTGGTGATCCATGAGGTGTAAACCCACACCCACCAGACCGCGAGGAACAGCAGGGTGGTCTGCAATACCCCAAGCGGAGTGAAACGGCCGAGCAACGTGTGGGATATCTGCGTGACCGCGAAAACGAACACCAGATCGAAAAACAGCTCGGCGTAGGTGACACGGCTGTGCTGGTTGGGCACGGATAGGCGAAACAGCGCGCCGCGCGGATTGTCTCCAGCCATGGACTGGCCCTGCCCCCGCCGGCTACCCCTCCGGCACCCCGGTCTGCAACGCCAGCGCGTGGAGCACACCGCCCATCTGGCCCCGCAGCGATTGATAGACGATCTGGTGCTGCTGGACGCGGGACTTGCCGCGGAACGACTCCGAAATCACGGTCGCGGCATAGTGGTCGCCATCGCCGGCCAGATCGCGGATCGTCACCTCGGCGTCGGGAATCGCCGCCTTGATCATCGATTCGATATCGTGGGCGTCCATCGGCATCCGGGTTTTCTCCAATCCGGCGTTTCGGTCGGCGGTCGGCACTGGCCGCAGGCTCGCCAGAACTTAGCGCGGACGCCCTTCTAGGTCACGCTCTCTCGCACTATATTCGCGGTCCAGTCCTTGCAAAACCGCTGGATCGCCTCTTACGATCAAAACGTGCTGACCATAAGGCGTACAACCATGAAACTCCCAGGTCCCGACCACCCGATCACGATTACGGCCAACCCGAAACGCATCCGCGTCTCAGCGGATGGCGTCGTGATCGCCGACACCACCCACGCCCTGACGCTGAAGGAAGCGACCTACCCCGCAGTGCAGTATGTGCCGCGCGAAGACGCCAAAATGGCGCTACTGGCGCGCACCGACCGGGTGACCCACTGCCCCTATAAGGGCGATGCGAATTATTTCAGTATCGTTGCCGACGGCAAGACCATTGAAAATTCGATCTGGACCTATGAAACGCCGTTCCCGGCGATGGCGGAAATCTCCGGCCATCTGGCGTTCTATCCGGACAAGGTGAAGATCGAGGAAGTGGCCTGAGGTTTGGACGCTTGTGAAAGCGCGCAGGTAATCGACCTCTTCGTCAGGGCCGGGCTTGTCCCGGCCATCCACGTTTTCCTTTGCTGAAGCTCAAGACGTGGATGGCCGGGAAAAGCCTAGACAAGCCCGGCCATGACGAGCACCTACACCCTAAAAATCGTAAGGCCGAGGATCAGCAGGACCAAGAAGATCACGATGAAGACATAGAACAGGAAGCGGGCGACATCCGCTGACGCGGCCGATACGCCGGTGAAGCCGAGAATGCCGGCGACGATCGACACCACGAAGAAGATCAGCGCCCATTTCAGAATTGTCATCGCCCACCACTCCAGCCTGCGGGCCGCCGAATCCGCGGCCCCCACAAAAAAATCCCTGATCTAACTTCGCACGATCGCACTGGTTCCATACGGGTGAGACTCGCGCGGTTTTTTTCACCGCCCGGCGCCCGCTTCGTCGCCATAATTACCCTTGCTGAATCCGGCTGCCGGCGGCAACATCTGAAATGTTCATCCGGCGGGGGCGCGCATGACATCGATTTCCAGCTCAGCGGTGGCCGCAGACACCAGGACGGCACCCAAGGCCGCCACGCGCAATGCAGCGCTCGATCGCACCCGCACCTTTTTGACCCTTGTGGTGCTGATCCACCATGCCGTCATTCCCTACACTCACTTCGGTCATACCGACGGCAAGTCGTGGCTCGGCTTTGACGCCGTGGTGCTCGCCACCGACAGCTTCTTCATGGCGATGTTCTTTTTTCTCTCCGGATTGTTCGTATGGCCAAGCCTTGTTCACAAGGCGCCGGGAATTTTCTTTCGCGACCGGATGCTCCGGCTCGGCCTGCCCTTCGCGATCGCGGCGTTCACCGTCATCCCGATCGCCTATTACGCCATCGCGCTGCGGCAGCACCCCGATATCGGCTTTTCGCCATTCTGGTGGAAGACGGTGACGGTGGGGCCGTGGCCAAGCGGCCCGATCTGGTTCGTCTGGGTGCTTTTGGCTTTCGACCTGTCGGCGAGCCTGCTGTATCGGCTCTCGCCCACGCTGCTCGATTCGATCAATCGCCTGTCGCAGCGCGGTTTTGAGCGGCCGGCCGAGTTCTTCCAGTTTCTGTGGGGCGCCACTGCCGTCGTCTATATTCCGGCGCTGATTTACTACGGTGCGAACCGCTGGTTCGAATTCGGGCCGTTCTCCGTCCAGGCCAGCCGCGTGCTGCTCTATGCGGCCTACTTCTTCATCGGGGCCGGTGTCGGCGCGGCTCATATCGATCGCGGCGTTCTGGGTGCCGACGGACGGCTGGCGAAGAGCAGCTGGGGCTGGGTGATCGCGACCTTGGTTCCTTACTGCCTGATGTGGGTGATGATCTATATCAAGCGCGAAATACTCGGGAATCCCGACGTGCTGCCGCCCTGGTATCATGCAAGCTACGGCCTGTTCTTCGTCGCGTTCAGCGCGGCCATCCTGTTCGCGATCCTGGCGTTCTTCTTGAGGTTCAAACGTTCGGGCTGGAGCGTGCTCGATCCAATGCAGGGTGACGCCTACGGCATGTTCCTGGTGCACTACCCGATCGTGCTCTGGCTGCAATACTGGCTGTTCGATTACGACCTGCCCGCCATCGTGAAGGCGATGGTCGCGTTCGTCCTGACCGTAGCCTTGAGCTGGGCCGCGACGGCGGCGTTGCGGAAGATTCCCGGTGCGACGCGGGTGCTGTGAGAGGCGCTGGATTTGGGTCGGATTCTCAGGACGCCTTGCCGTTCATGTAGGCCGGAAACCAGCCCTCGAAACCGGCCTTGAGCGAGGCGATCGAAACCGGCGTCTCGCCCGCAATCGCGATCGTCTCGCCGCCTGACGTGCCGATCCGGGCGCAGGGCACGCCGGCGCCTTTCATCTTCGCCAGCACCAGCCCGGCCTGCCCCGCCGGCACGGTCACGACATAACGCGCCTGGTCCTCGCCGAACCAATATGCGTGCGGCACGATCGCGCCGGGGGCGGCCAATAGCTGCGCGCCGATCCCGCCCGCCATCGCCATCTCCGCCAGCGCGATCAGCAACCCGCCGTCGGATACGTCGTGCGCCGCGGTCGCGGTGCCCGCATGGATCATGCCGCGCACCACGTCGCCGTTGCGCTTTTCAGCCGCGAGATCGACCGGCGGCGGCGCGCCCTCTTCGCGGCCGCAGACGTCGCGCAGGTAAACCGACTGGCCGAGCCAGCCATGGGTTTCGCCGATCAACAGGATCGCCTCGTCCGCGGCCTTGAATGCGAGCGTCGCGGATTTGGTAAAATCATCGAGCAGGCCGACGCCGCCAATCGAGGGCGTCGGCAGGATGCCGCGGCCGTTAGTCTCATTGTAGAGCGAGACATTGCCGGACACGACAGGGAAGCCGAGCGCGCGGCAGGCTTCGGAAATACCCTTCAGGCAGTCGACAAACTGGCCCATGATTTCCGGCCGCTCCGGATTGCCGAAATTGAGATTGTCGGTGATCGCCAGCGGCCGGCCGCCAACGGCCGTGATATTGCGCCAGGCCTCCGCCACCGCCTGCATGCCGCCCTGATAGGGATCGGCCTCGCAATAACGCGGCGTCACATCCACGGTCAGCGCCAGGCCCTTCGGCCCGTCCTGAACCCGCACCACGGCGGCGTCGCCGCCGGGACGCTGCACGGTATTGCCCAGAATCACGTGATCATATTGCTCCCACACCCAGCGCTTCGAGCAAAGCTCCGGCGTAGCGATCAGCGCTTCCAGCGCCGCCGCAATTCCGACCGGCGGTTTTACATCGCGCGCATGGACGACAGGCAATAGCGGCGACACCACATGCGGACGGTCATACAGCGGCGCTTCGTCGCCCAATTCCTTGATCGGCAGGTCGGCCATCACGTCGCCGCCATGCTTGACGACAAAACGCTTGCTCGGCGTGGTGTAGCCGACCACGGCGAAATCGAGCCCCCATTTGCGGAAGATCGCTTCGGCTTGTTTCTCTTTCTCGGGCTTGAGCACCATCAGCATGCGCTCCTGGCTTTCGGAGAGCATCATCTCGTAGGCGCTCATGCCGGTCTCGCGGGTCGGCACCGCATCGAGATCGAGATCGACGCCGAGATCGCCCTTGGCGCCCATCTCCACCGCCGAGCAGGTCAGGCCAGCCGCGCCCATGTCCTGGATCGCGATCACGCAATCGGCGTGCATGATCTCAAGGCAGGCTTCCAGCAGCAGTTTTTCGGCGAAGGGATCGCCGACCTGCACGGTCGGACGCTTCTCGGCCGAGTCGTCGTCGAACTCGGCCGACGCCATCGAGGCGCCGTGAATGCCGTCGCGGCCGGTCTTGGAGCCCAGATAGACGATCGGCATGTTCACGCCGGAGGCCGCCGCATAAAAGATCTTGTCGGTATCGGCGAGCCCGACCGCCATCGCATTGACCAGGATGTTGCCGTCATAGCGGGTATGGAAACGCACCTGGCCGCCGACGGTCGGCACCCCGAACGAATTGCCGTAGCCACCGACGCCGGCGACGACGCCAGACACCAGATGCCGCGTCTTCGGATGCTCCGGCGCCCCGAAACTCAGCGCATTGAGGCACGCGATGGGGCGCGCGCCCATCGTGAAAACATCGCGCAAAATGCCGCCGACGCCGGTGGTCGCGCCCTGATAGGGCTCGATGTAGCTCGGATGGTTGTGGCTCTCCATCTTGAACACGACCGCCTGGCCATCGCCGATGTCGATGACGCCGGCGTTCTCGCCCGGCCCCTGGATCACCCACGGCGCCTTGGTCGGCAACCACTTGAGATGCAGCCGCGAGGATTTGTACGAGCAGTGCTCGTTCCACATCGCCGAGAAAATCCCGAGCTCAGTGAAACTCGGCACCCGGCCGATCAGTTTTAAAATGCGCTCATACTCGTCGGGCTTCAGGCCATGGCTGGCGACGAGTTCGGGGGTAATTTGCGGCTGGTTCATGAGGCTTCTTATTAGGGAGATCGGGAACAGCGGAAAAGGCCTTTTATGGCGCAATTTCCTGATGTCCATAGCTTTGCGGGCGCTCAACGCGTCTTTGCGGGTTTGCACATCCGCCGTGGATCGGATTTAAGGGTTAAATACCTCAAACCAAGGCCAAATCGCGTGGACGACCTGACCAAAAGCGCATTCCTCAACCGCCCCGATCTGCATGTCGAAACCGAGGGCGAGTTCAAGGGCTGGCGGACCTGGAGCCGCGACAATTTTGAGTCCCATAACGGGCCGTTCTGGCACCGGATGGAGGATGACGGCCAGATCCGCTGCGCGTTCCGGGTCGAGAAGAAACACCTCAACGGCATGAGCAATGTCCATGGCGGCGCCTTCATGGCGTTCGCGGACTATTGCCTGTTCGCGATGGCAGCCCCGGTTTTGCAGGGGCCGGGGGTGACGGTGTCGTTCGGCTGCGAATTTCTCGACGCCGCGCGCGAGGGCGAGTTGGTCGAAGGCACCGGTGACATCATGCGCGCCGGCGGCTCGATGATCTTTTTGCGCGGCCTGTTGAAGTCCGGCGAGCGTCCGCTGTTCACGTTTTCCGGCACCATCAAACGCGTGAAGCGGCGAATGCCGGTCGCTGCGGGCACGTAGGGCCGCATCTCTTTTCGGGCTGCTTCCTGAGACGCCAAGTGAGCCGTTTCGCAAAAAAACTCCGGCGGGTGCCGGGGCTTCGGTTTAGCCGCCACTAAATAGGTCAAGGTCCTCAAGCGGCCAGTGGATCCGACCGCCGGTCGCCCGCACGGAATCCAATTGCGCCCTTCCATCCGGCGGATCGAAGCTGTTCAGAGCCGCTGGCGATGAAGACATTCCCCGGAGATTGGCGAAATCGTAGTTGGCCGGCACGCCGCCGATATGCGCTCGTGTCGTAGCCGGTGCTCACGGTCGCGAAAATTCCGCGGCTGCCGCCATTGGTGACGCCACGGTGGAAAGGAAGCCCGGTCAGCGCATCTCGCGCGCTGGCGTCACTGGTGAGCAAGCCTTGCCCGTTGCCGCCAATGTAGAATCCGCTCCAGCTGAAGCCGGGGGCCACGAGAGGTGCTTTGATTTGGAGCCCGGTCCGCAGTCCGGCGGCAAAAGCTTTCGAAACGCTGACCGCAATGGAGGCCGCAATAGCGAGCTTTTTCATCGAGCGCTCCAAGTACCCAAGCACACCAGTTCTTGTCCGAAATTTGTTAGCAAGGTTTCCGGAGAATGGCTGTCCCTGGGCAGCAACACCTGGAGGGTTCGAACCGACAACCGCATTTTGAGCTTCCGGATGTGGCGCCGGGGCAACATCGGATGCCACTACGGCCGCTCTTCTCGACGCCGCGCGTCCGCGCTGATCTTGTTCCCCCGGCCTTACTGCACGCTGACCAGCGTCAGATCGACGAACCATGATTGTGGCGAAACAAAACCCTTCACCTTCGGGCTCATCGCGCGCGGGTTGAGATCGTGGACGATATAAAGCCAGGGCGGATTGTCGACGAGACGCTCATGCGCCTTGCGATAGGCCGCCGAAACGATTTTCGGATCGGTCGCCTCTGAAATCGTCTTCAGCGCGTCCTCGAATTCGTCGTCTTTCCATTGCTCGAAATTGAAGCCGTTTGGCGAGAAATTGGCGGCCAGGAAATAGCGCGCCATGACGCCAGCATCCGATGATGGCGAACTGATATTGAGCGCCATGGCGCCTCGCAGATTCGGGCTATCGGGCGTGGCGCGGGCCGCCGTCAGAAGGACCTGCCATTCGATCACGTCGAATTCCACGTTCACGCCGCAGGCCTCTTTGAGGTTTTGCTGCAGGAATTCATTCATCGGCAACGGCAACATTTGCCCGGAGCCGGAATTGGAGATCAGCGCCTTGAACGCCAATGGTTTTGCCGGCGTGTATCCGGCCTCGGCGAGCAGCGCCTTGCCTTTGGCGGGATCGAATTTGTAGCGGTTGACCGGATTGCCAAAATCGGGATCGCTGGTCTTGAGCCAACCGGCCGAGGGCTCCGCGGTCCCATTCAGCAACGACACCAGCCCTTCCCGATCGATGCAATAATTCAGCGCCTGGCGAACCCTGACATCCTTGAAGGGGCTATTGGCCGCGCCGATGTTGTAGAACCAGGGCCAGACATGCGGATATGAGCCCGTCGTAATGGCAAAGCCGGCCGATTTCAGCGAGGCGATGCCATCGGCCGGCGGCACTTCGATCCAGTCGACCTGGCCCGAGCGCAACGCGGCCAGCCGCGAATTCGCCTCGGGGATCGGCATCAGCACCACGTTGTCGACTTTCGCGGCCTTGGCGCGGTCCCAGTAGTTATCCCAGCGCGCCAGATCCGCCTCCTGCCGCGGCACAATTTTGGTGATCCGGAACGGCCCGGTACCGGCGGCCGGCAAGGTCGCGACCTTGGCCCAATCTCCGCCGGCCTTTTCGAACGAGGCGGGCGAGGTGAACAGAAGATACACCGCCATATAGGGGAAATAAGATGCCGGCTTGGTCGTGGTGATGGCGACGGTGGCGTCGTCGATCTTCTTGTAGCTGCCCATCACGGGAACGCGCGCCCGCGACATCGCCGAACTCGGCGGCTCGAATTGCGGGCTGGTGCTGTTGAAATAGCGATCCAGGTTCCAGATCACGGCATCGGCATTGAAATCCGTGCCATCGTGGAATTTGACGCCGTGGCGCAGATGAAAAATCCAGGTCTTGTTGTCAGCCGGATCCTGCTCCCATTTCTCCGCGAGCCCGGGACGCAAACCCGCCAATTTATCGGTCCTGGTCAGGTCCCACAGCACCAATCCCTCGAAGATCGGGTAGCCGAGGAAGCGCATGCCCTCAAAGCCGTTATTTGGCAGCCCGGTTGCGGTCGGGATATCGGACGCCGTCATGGCGATGCGCAGCGTGGTCTCGGCCAGCGCCGGTTGGTGCGACAGCAAGAACGCGGCGAGCGCGACGGCGCAGGAAGCCTTATGAATGAGCATGATATCCCTCTGTCCGACGATCGGACGATCCGCTTTCGGCGAAGTGCTGGGAATTCAGGAGCAAGTTTCAGGCCAGCCGGAGACGCTGCGGTCCGCCTGCTATTGCGGCACTGCCAGCAATTTGCGGCATTTACCGACATCGCGCGTCACGGCCTTGGGCTTCGCGATGATTTCGGGGCGGCGTCGCGTTGCAGCGTTCAAGCCGCGCGCTCCAGATGCGCGACAAGGCCTGCGAACAGGCCGCGGCCGTCGGTGCAGCCCATGATCTCTTCGACGTGGTTTTCCGGATGCGGCATCATCCCGAGCACGTTGCCTTTGTCGTTGACGATGCCGGCGATCGATTGCGCCGCGCCATTGATGTTGGAGTGCTCGTCCACCACGCCATCGGCGGAGCAGTAGCGATAGAGCACCCTTCCCTCGCCTTCGAGCCGCTTCAGCGTCTCTTCATCCGCCTCGTAATTGCCCTCGCCATGCGCGATCGGCACCCGAATGACCTGCCCGGCGTTGTAGCCCCGCGTGAACGGCGTGTCGGAGCGTTCGACCCGCAGATGCACGTCATGGCAGATGAACTTCAGCCGCGCGTTGCGCATGAGCACGCCGGGAAGAAGACCAGCCTCGCAGAGAATCTGAAAACCGTTGCAGACGCCAAGCACGAGGCCACCGCCGGCCGCGAAGGCGCGCACGGCATCCATCACCGGCGCCCGCGCGGCGATGGCGCCGCAGCGCAGATAATCGCCGTAGGAAAATCCGCCGGGCACCACCACGAGGTCGGTGCCCTCAGGCAGCGCCGTCTCGGCGTGCCAGACCATCGCGGGCTCACGGCCTGAGATGAGCCGCAGCGCCCGCGCCATGTCGCGTTCGCGATTGATGCCGGGAAAGACGAGAACGGCGGATTTCATGTGGCTCGCTTGCCTAGCTCAGAACTTCAACCCGATAATTCTCGATTACCGTGTTCGCCAAGAGCTTGTCGGCGGCATCTTTCAGCGCCGCTTCGGCCCTGGCGGTGTCGGAGCCGGACAGTTCGATGTCAAACACCTTGCCCTGACGCACGCTGGCAACGCCATCGACGCCGAGCGATTTCAGCGCGCCTTCGATGGCCTTGCCCTGCGGGTCGAGGATGCCGGACTTCAGCGTGACGGTGACGCGCGCTTTCACGTTTAGCCTCAGCTCTTGACCAGTACCGGACCGGAGCCGACCGGCCGCTCGTTTTCCGTCAAGATCCCCAGCCGCTTGGCAACCTCGGTGTAGGCCTCCAGCACGCCGCCGAGATCCCGGCGGAAACGGTCCTTGTCGAGCTTCTCGTTCGACTTGACGTCCCACAGCCGGCACGAATCAGGCGAGATCTCGTCGGCGACGATGATTCGCATCATCTCGTTTTCGAACAGCCGGCCGCATTCCATCTTGAAATCGACCAGGCGGATGCCGATCCCGAGAAACAGCCCGGTGAGGAAATCGTTAACGCGGATCGCCAGCGCCATGATGTCGTCGATTTCCTGCGGCGTCGCCCAGCCGAAGGCGGTGATGTGCTCCTCGGAGACCATGGGGTCGTTGAGCTGGTCGTTCTTGTAGTAGAATTCGATGATCGAGCGCGGCAGCTGGGTGCCTTCCTCGATGCCGAGGCGCTGCGACAGCGATCCCGCCGCCACATTCCGCACCACCACCTCCAGCGGCACGATCTCGACCTCGCGAATCAGTTGTTCGCGCATGTTGAGGCGGCGGATGAAGTGGGTGGGCACCCCGATATCGTTGAGGTGCTGAAACAGGTACTCCGAAATCCGGTTGTTGAGGACGCCCTTGCCCTCGATTATCTGGTGTTTCTTGGCATTGAACGCGGTCGCATCGTCCTTGAAGTGCTGGATCAGGGTTCCCGGTTCCGGCCCTTCATAGAGTACTTTGGCCTTGCCTTCATAAATGCGGCGTCGACGGCTCATAGGGATGTACCGTGTGTTGTTGAAATCCATGAAGTTGGTGTGCTCCGAATGACTAGGATGCGACCCACGACGGAGCTGCCGTGAAGGCCAGGAACGGGAAACAGAACGAGAACCGGGCCTGATGCCCAACCTAACCGATTGGCCCACCGAGTACAATCGATCCGGTCCCGTGGGTAAGAGTTTTACCGCCCGGCTGCGGCTTTTTAGGCCGTTGTCTTAACCATTTACTCGACTTATCTAGGCGCCGAGGCCAATTGCGGCAACGGCGCCGCCCGTCACCAATTCGGCATCGAGATCGGAACTTTGGATCATGACCACATTCGACAGGCGCGAGGAAGGTTTCGAGAAGAAGTTCGCCCTCGACGAGGAGCAGAAATTCAAGGCCGAAGCGCGTCGCGACAAGCTGCTGGGATTATGGGTGGCGGAAAAGCTCGGATTGTCAGGCGACGCCGCCAGCGACTATGCCAAGACCGTCGTCGCCGCCGACTTCGAGGAAGCCGGCGATGCCGACGTGGTCCGCAAGGTGATGGGCGATCTCACCGCCAAGGGCCTTGTGATCACCGAACCGCAGATCCGCGAGAAGATGAACGAAGTGATGGCGCAGGCCATCGTGCAGGTGAAGGCGGGGACGTAAATCAAGACTCACCCTACTGTCATTCCGGGGTGGTCCGAAGGACCAGACCCGGAATCTCGAGATTCTGGGTCCATGCTTCGCATGCCCCGGAACGACATTTCCGTCGCAGCGCGACGGCAACGTCACTCCTCCTTGAAACCATATTCCGGCACGTTGCCGCTGGCGCCGTAATATTTGTACGGCAGGAATTTGCCCGACATCGTGATCTTGACCCGATCGCCCTTGGGATTGGCGACGCGCTCCAACGCCATGTCGAAGTCGATCGCCGACATGATACCGTCGCCGAATTGCTCCTCGATCAGCGCTTTCCAGGCCGGACCGTTGACCATCACCATTTCGTAGAAGCGATAGATCAAGGGATCGGTCGGCGGCATCGGGGTGCCCTCGCCGCGCATCGGCACCTCGTTGAGCATCGCAGTCTCGCTTTTGGAGAGCCCGAACAGTTCGCCGGCATTCGCCGCTTGCGGTTTTGTCAGCTTCATCTGGCCGAGGATGGCGCCGACGATCAGGACTTCGGAATAGCCGCTGATCTCTTCGCAGATGTATTTCCAGCTCCAGCCCTTCTCGCGCTTGATGTCGAGCAGCTTTTCGGTGAGGTCGGATCGCTTCATGGGTCGTCTCCTTTGCTTCAATCTCGTCATGCGTGGCCTAAAGCGCGAAGCGCGTCTTCGCGCAACATGTGCCGGGCATCCACGTCTTTCTGTCTTTAATTCACCCAGACGTGGATGGCCGGGACAGGCCCGGCCATGACGCCTGCTTGGTTTCATCGTGTTGCGCGTTGGATACCGAGGCGATGACCAGTTCAGGTTTGCCGATCCGCACCACCGGCACATGGCGCGGATCGTGTGCCGGCATATCGGTCGCAAACGTCTTGCTGCGGCTGACCAGAAAATCGACGACGTGGTTTCGCAGCGCATAGTAATGAGGGTGCCGGTGCAGATCGATCCGGCCGCGGTCTTTCGGCAGCGGATTTTCCACGATCTCGGCCAGCACGGCGCCGGG
>Ga0066789_10000559_pt1 | contig 15185 bp, 6 predicted proteins | sample OrgsoiDNA2013049_FD_70960 | JGI IMG/M metagenome (GOLD analysis project Ga0066789, IMG submission 70960) | Permafrost soil microbial communities from the Arctic, to analyse light accelerated degradation of dissolved organic matter (DOM) -... | ecosystem: Environmental > Terrestrial > Soil >...
AGGCCGATAGCCGGTTTGCAGAAGCGGAGCAAGACTATCGCCGCGCTCTTGAGATCGACGAAAAAAGCCTGGGCCCTGATCACCGCAATGTTGCCATTCGGCTCAACAATTTGGGCCTGCTTTATGGGGAGATAGGCGATTGGCAGAGTGCACTCGCGTTCTTCCGCCGCGCGAGCGAGATAATTATCGGGCACAGCGCAACGCTAAAGGAGAACTACACGGAGCTTGTGAAGGCCACCCTCGCAGATAATCGGTTTGCTTTCCGCCATCACGTACTTGTACTCCATCGCGCGGACGTCGTCGACTTTGAGGCACGAGAGGAAAGTTTCCAGATCGCACAGTGGGCTCTACAAACCGACGCCGGCGAGGCGCTAGGTCAGATGGCCGCACGCTTTGCCGTAAATCATGGCGATCTTTCCAATCTCATCCGCGAGCAGCAGGACTTGCTGCGTGATCGCAAGGCGGCAGACACAGACCTGCTCAGCGCTATTGGCGCAGCCGATTCGCGGGCCATCCACGGGAGGCGTGAGGCCTTGGCCGTGATCGAGACCAAGCTTAATGCCATTACTGAGAAATTGAGGAGCGAGTTTTCCGAGTATGCCGCCCTCGCAAGTCCTCGGCCGCTCACCATCTCGGGAGTGCAGGCACTGCTGAAGCAGGACGAGGTCCTGATTCAGTTCCTTGATGTCCCATCAATCAGCCGGCTACCCGAGGAAGCCTTCGCCTGGGTCCTGACCAAAAAGGACGCCCGTTGGAGCAAGCTTTCCATGCCCCCGAGCGCGATCGCCGAAAGAGTCATGGCGCTACGATGCGGGCTTGACCGTACAAGCTGGCTGGACGCGAGCCAATGGCCGGAAAGCAACGAACGTGAAAAGCAGCGCAAGATGATCCAGCAGGTTCGGCTCGGTCGCTGCCACGATTCGCTGGCCGGAAGGGAGGCCGCCGGCGTTTTCCCACCTTTCGACCTTTCGGCCGCGCACGAGCTCTATGCAACTTTACTCGCTCCGTTCGTAGATCTGATTGAGCGTAAGCGTCTGATCATCGTGCCCTCAGGAGCTCTGACCAGCTTGCCGTTCGGGGTGCTGGTGACTGAGGAACCAACGGCTGCATTCCCGAAGGACAACGCAGGCTATCGCGATGTCGCTTGGCTTGCACTTGATAATGCGATTACGGTACTGCCTTCCGTAGCTTCGCTGTCAGGGTTGCGGCGCACCGCAAAGACGAGCACTGCTGATCAGCCTTTTATCGGGTTCGGCAATCCGCTGCTTCAGGGTAGATCCGACGAGCCGGAGGCTAAGGAGCGCGCGGAACTCAGTCGACAATGGCAACATTGCTCGGATATCCAGGGGCGGCACCAGACGATCGCTGAGACAGACCAACGTCACCCCGGAGTCGCCGCGTATGACAGTTTCTTCCGCGGCCCATACGCGAATGTAATCGCCATCCGGGCGCAGCCGCCTCTTCCGGAGACAGCCGAAGAGCTTTGCACAGTGGCGCGGGCACTTGGGGTCGAGGAAAACAATCTCGATCGTGTCGTCTATCTTGGGGAACGCGCTACCGAAACAGCGGTTGAGAATGCGAATGAGCAACGTGGGCTCGAGCGGTATCGTGTCCTGCAGTTTGCGACCCATGGGGTTCTGGCGGGCCAGTGGCGGGGTCTTGCCGAACCAGGCCTCATTCTGACCCCGCCGAAGGAAATAACGGCTCTTGCGAAAGATGATGGATACCTCAGCGCTTCAGAGATCTCCGACCTGAAACTTAACGCAGACTGGGTGGTGCTTTCGGCGTGCAACACCGCAGCAGGTCAAGCTGGCAATGTCGAGGCACTGTCTGGGCTGGCACGAGCTTTCTTCTACGCGGGGGCACGGGCTCTCCTTGTCTCCCACTGGGCGGTAAAGACAAGCGCCGCAGTCAAACTGACAACAGAAGCCTTTGCGGCGCTTCAAGCAGAGCCCTCCATGGGTAGAGCTGAGGCGATGCGGCGCTCAATCAATACCCTGATGCAGAACAGCGCATTCCCCGATAGCGCGCATCCTTCCATTTGGGCGCCATTCGTCCTGGTTGGCGAAGGCACGCAACTTTGATGCGTACTTGCCCTGAATCGGGAGAAGACGCGCCGTGCGGCTACTGATCGAAGCCGTCTGTGTGGTCGCAGGCCGACCGCTCGCCATGGATGAGCCGGCGAACCACAATTAAACGGTTAAGCATCGACTGAGGCGCATCTAGCATCACCGACCGAGCACGCGTTGCTGCTCACAGCTCCGAAAGGAAGGTGTGCGATCCGCATAGGTAGCCGCTGGCCCGGGCTGAAATGAGAATCTGGATGGCTGCCAAGCACCTTCTATCTAATACAACATAGTACTGTGCCTATCGCTTCCTTCTTGCAATTCCGCCTGGAACCGGGTTCTCTTGGAAAGGCACGCCACGACGAGATTACGGTAACGCCCCTCTAAAGCACTGCAGTCAATCAGTCGATCTCAACTATGAGAAATCGAATGCTACCGGCCTCCGTAGACTTGATTTCGAGAACTCAAGTCATTCTCATACGTTGGCTCTTGCTGCTATCCTTCGCATTTGTATTTGGCTTCTCCCACACCGCCGTCGCACGGCGTTGCGACGTCGACGAGCTCCGGGAACGCGTCACTCAGCTGAGCAAAGCCGGACGGTACTTTGACGCCGTAGTGTTTGCTCGGTGTCTTCTGGCCTCAACAGAACAGTATTACGGCGCAAGCTCCCGCGAAGTGGATTCTGCACTTATATCTCTCGCTAAGCTGTATCGGTCTCAGCGACGATTTGACTTGGCCGAACCGCTTTCCTTGCGTTTGCTGGCCATCCGTGAAAAGCGATCAGGCGTAAATCAGAACGACGTCGCAGTCGCCCTCACGAGACTCGCGGATGATTACTCGCAGCTCGCTCGCTATGTCGATGCCGAGCCACTCTACCAGCGTGCTCTCGTCATTCGGGAGAAGATTCCTAGTTCGAATAATCTCGATCTCGCCGCGGCCCTGAAAGATCTCGCCGACAATTACCGACAGCTCAACCGTGACGCGGATGCTGAGCCGCTGCACAAACGAGCTCTCATCATCCGCGAGAAGATTTCCAAGCCGGACGATCCCAGTCTCGCTGACGCCTTCAAAGATCTCGCTGACGACTACTGGCAACTGGATCGCTACGCGGACGCCGAGCCCCTGCACAAACGCGCTCTAGCCGTCCGCGAGACGATTTCCAAACCAGACGGCCTCGATCTCGCAGTGGCTCTCAAAGATCTGGCCGACGATTACTATCAGCTCGATCGTTATGCTGAGGCCGAGCCGCTGCATAGGCGCGCGCTGGTTATCCGCGAGAAGATTTCCAAGCAGGACAGTCCCGAGCTCGCTGTGGCCCTCCGCGGGCTTGCCGACGATTACTATCAGCTCGACCGCTACGCCGAGGCCGAGCCGCTGCATAAGCGCGCTTTGGTCATCCGCGAGAAGATTTCCAAGCCGGACGATCCAGATCTCGCTGCAGTCCTCAAAGATCTCGCCGACGACTACTATGAGCTCAATCGATACGTAGATGCTGAACCGCTGCACAAACGCGCTCTCGTCATCCGCGAGAAGATTTCTAGCCCGGACGATCCCGATCTCGCAGACGCGCTCCACGACTTGGCATACGACTACGATCAACTCTCTCGATATAGTGATGCCTCGGATTTGCTCAAGCGAGAACTGGAAGTTCGCGAGAAGAGCACTACCAGTGAAAGCCGCGAAATTGGCCTCTGTCTCAAGAGCTTAGGCAGCGTTTACACCGAAATAGGAAAATACACGGAAGCCGAGCCTCATTTGCTCCGAGCCCTGCATATCTTTGATTCGGGAAGTGGCCCCGAAACAAACGATCTTGCCGTCGTGCTTCGTGAGCTCGGATGGCTATATCAACTCGAAGACAGATATTCCGACGCCGAACCGCTCATAGCTCACGCTTTGCGGATTAGAGAAGCAATCCCAGGGCTCGATCCGGAAGTTGTCTCCGGTTCTCTTAACGCCCTCGCCTTCATATACGAGCGCGAGCAGAAGTACGCTGAAGCGGAACCGCTCTACAAGCGCAGCATTGCGATTAGCGAAAAACTCTATCCAAACAGCAGAAGCGTAGCTATCTCTCTGAAAAATCTCGGTCGATTGTACGAGAATCAGCAGCGCTATAAAGAAGCAGAACCTCTTCTGAGACGCGCGCTAAGCATGTTTGCCTCGGGATCGGATCCCGACAACGAAGACGTAGCGCTAGCTTGGAATAATCTTGGATTTCTGTATCTGGATCAGGACCAATATGACGAAGCGGAAAACTGCTTCCAGCATGAGCTTTCAATAAAAATGGCGAGACTTGGAGCCGAGCACCCGTTCACTGCCGACGCATCGGAAAATGTTGGAATGGCGAAATACGCCAAAAAGGACTTCAACTCGGCATTGAACTACTTCAGACGGGCCGCCGAGGCTCTAATTTCCGTCCTCCGCGTGGAAGGCAATACTTTAGGCCATGCTGTCGTGAGCGACAGCGGCCCGGACAGTTCGGTCGGAGAGTCAATTTTTGAACGGTTCATAAAGGCGGCTTACCGTGTCAATGGGGACGCGATGGGGAAGGCTTCGCCGCTGGCGGAAGAGGCCTTCATGATGGCACAACGCCTAACCTTTTCCTCGACAGCACTTTCACTTTCACAAATGGCCGCACGCGCCGCCAGCGGATCTCCAGAGCTCGCCAAGCTTGTTAGGGAACGACAAGACAGAGTGCTCGAATGGCAGTCGCTGGAAAAGGATCTGATCAGCGCCGCCTCAGGATCAGTGGAAAACCGCAAGCCGAACGTCCAACGAAACCGCTACAGCCATATGACAGAGATTTCGATGCGGATCGGCGAAATCGACCTGCTCCTTGGCCAACGCTTTCCAGCCTATTCCGCGTTCGTGCACCCTCAGCCGTTAACTCTAAAGGCTACACAGTCTTTCCTCAAAGACGACGAGGCAATTGTCGCAATTCTACCCACCGACGTCTACGGGGATGACGACGACGAAACTTTCGTCTGGGCAATCACGAAGACAAACTTCGGTTGGATGCGAGTTGACGCCGATAAGTCAGCGCTTAAGCGCGACGTTCATACGTTGCGTTGCGGGCTCGATCGATCGAATTGGATCGATGCGGACGGCTGGCCGGAGGGAAGCGATTTGGAAAAGGGACGCAAGATCGCCCAACAAAAAAGACGGGCAACTTGTAAGCGACTTACGGGACAGAATATTTCGGAAGACGAATTGCCGCCGTTCGATTTGACGCGTGCGCATCAGCTGTACGTCAGCCTATTCGGTCGAATTGAAGAATTGATCCGGCATAAGCATTTGATCATTGTCCCCTCCCCGCCCCTTACAATCCTGCCGTTTGGGGTGCTTGTAACTGAAGAACCCGAGCGCAGATTTCCGCTGGCCGATGCAGCCTACCGCGATGCCGCCTGGCTCGTCCGAGACCACGCAGTGTCGGTCTTACCTTCGATCGCCTCGCTTGCGGCATTGCGCGCTGGCACAAACGAAAGCATCACCGACCAGCCTTACATAGCATTCGGCGATCCACTCCTGGAGGGCAGCCCGAACAAGCCGACCGATGTCCAGCGCGCCGAGCTCGCCCGCAGATGGCAAAATTGCGCGGATGTCGAGAAACCGCAAGAGATGACCACTCATTTCAACCAGGTTTCTTCTGTGAGCGCAGCTGACGACAATGTTTTCCGTGGGACGTACACAAATATAGTCAATCGATCAGCCATTCGCGCACAGGCGCCGCTGCCGGAAACGGCGCGGGAGCTTTGCGCCGTCGGGCGAGAGATGGGCTTCGATCGCGATAGCCTTGATCGTGCGGTATATCTCGGTCAACGCGGGACTAAGACGACCATCAAGGACCTAAACGAAAAGCACGAGCTCGAGCACTATCGCGTCGTGCAATTCGCCACGCATGGTGTGCTTGCGGGTGCATGGCGAGACCTTGCCGAGCCCGGGCTTATCCTAACACCGCCGGCGGACAACACGGATTCCAGCAACGACGACGGGTATCTGAGCGCCTCGGACATCGCCACCCTTCAGCTTAATGCAGAATGGGTCGTGTTGTCAGCCTGCAACACTGCCGCTGGCGAGACCGGTAATGCAGAAGCTCTGTCCGGACTAGCCAGGGCATTCTTTTACGCTCGAGCGCGCGCTATTCTGGTCTCACACTGGGCAGTCAAAAGCAGCACAGCAGTAAGCCTGACAACAAGGGCATTCGGTGAGCTGAGGACCTCACCTAGCATAGGTCGAGCTGAGGCATTGAGGCGGTCCATGATTGCGGTCATTGATGATAAAACCCAGCCCAACGCCGCTCATCCTTCCGTCTGGGCTCCTTTCATCCTTGTCGGTGAAGGATCGCCATAGATGTGCGGCCTTGTCTTCGGCAAGCCGGAGTCCTACAATTAGGAATTGCGCAACATTTTTTGCACGCCTTATGAGGCCCTCATGTTCTCGTGGCGAAAATGCCCTATTCTGATCCCAATGCACCTGCAGCTTGTCGTTTTCGCGCAACAGACGGCTGCCGCGAGCAATTTGCAATTCGTGGGGAAGCGGGAAAAAGAAACGATCATCATTGTTTCGTCCGCAAATCGCGACCTTGCCAATTCCGCGCTGTTACCGTCAGCGGATTGGACTGGTAACAATCAGCCGACCTGGCGCCTTGCTCAGGACTCGACTACGGCAAAACAGCCGACGGCGGGAAACCCCTCGGCTATCAAAAAAGACGATCCGGATAGGCAGACCACTGACGTTGATGACGTCATATGTACGGCATTGAAGTCTGAGTACGACAAATGCGTTCCCGCATGTCAGTCGGACTGCGAGTCATTATATGAAGAAGCGCGAGAATGCCCGAAAGTGGTCCATCGCTGCACGCGTTAAGGCAGGATAGCTTTGGATGACGAAATGCAGCGCGAGTGATCAGGTCGTAGGACCGTTCCCCTTCAGCAGTTTGCTTCACGTCTTGGGCGTGATGTTGGTTCCTATTTTACTTTGCGCGGTTACCACCCTCCTCCTCTTGTATCCCGATCAGATGAAGGAAGTGTACCGCGCTATCGCACAGGACCTCGCATTCTCGGAGGGCAGCGGGCTGGAAGTGCTTTTGGATTATCGAGAGGTAGTTCTAGCCGCATCTGGCCTTTCCCTTTTGGGCGCGACCTTCTGGCTAGTGGCGCGGCTCTTGAGTCTGAAGTTTTCGGGTGCCGCGACGAACGACTCGCCGCTGGCCCAGATGGCCGAGCGGTGGGTTCCACGTTTGTTGGCCGTGCTTCCACTGGTCTGCGCCTCCTGGGGTTTTTGGCATGCTCGAACAGACGCCTCGAACGCGACGTCTGCCAAAGGTGTGATTCTCAACTGGATGAAGGATTTTTACGGGGCGATACCGGAAACCATATGGCGGATCATATCCGCCCATATCGGTACCCGAATTGACAGCTACCGAGCTTTTTTCGCGGAGACCTCAGTAGCGTTACTCGGGATCGCTGCAGTCTTGTCGGTCTTGATCTTTTTCTTGGAACGTCTTTCGCACAAGCAGATGCTTAGCAGCAGGGATCACTTTCTCGTCCGTCGCCTGCGCTTCGTGCTCTACGCCGCACTCCTGACCCTGATCCTCTCCGTCTATTTGTTTCCCGTTGCTTTATCACAAGTCCTGGGCGTCATATTTGTCTTCTCGACTTTTATGATCTTCCTAACACTCGTCATGGGACAGCTCAGTTTCTGGTCGCAGAAGTTGAACTTCCCGTTTCTCGGCATACTCGTTGCCCTCGGGCTTACTTTCGAATTATTCGGCCTCAACGACGATCACAAGCTGCGAGCCGTAAGCACGACCGCACATTCTCGGACAGAAGCGACGGTCAAATCGGCACCAACGCTCAGGGACGAGTTTGCCAAATGGTACGCTTCGCGGACTGATCGCGCATACTACGAATCGAAACAATCACCATATCCCATTTATGTCGTGGCAGCTGAAGGCGGCGGTATCTACGCCGCCTACCATGCGGCCAGTTTCCTGGGTGCACTTCAGGATCAATGTCCAAGCTTCGCCCACCACCTTTTTGCGATCAGTTCAGTTTCTGGCGGAAGCTTGGGCGCCTCTTTGTTCGCCGCCGTCGCGTCCCAAGCAGGAGATGCAAAGATGCAAGGCGCCGCCGGAAACCCTTGCCGAGGTGATCAGCCGGCGCATTTAAAGCCCGGCCAGATCGACGAGAACAGCGATCGCTTTTTTGATATCATGGCGGATCAGGTTTTTGGGCACGACCTGTTGTCCCCGGTCATCGCCAACATGCTCTTTCCGGATTTTCTCCAGCGGTTTCTGCCGTATCCGATTATTGGCTTCGATCGGTCTCGGTCAATCGAAGCTGCGTTCGAAGGCGCTTGGGACGATACGCTGGGTAATTTGAGGAAGAAAAGTCTGGGCTTTTGGCAAGACAAGGTGAACATCCTTGCCCAGCCATATCGATCACATTGGCGCGCCGACGGCAGCTCTCCTGCGTTGTTACTAAACGCTACCGAAATTGCCACAGGACGGCGTCGCATCATTTCGCCGTTCGTTTTCGCGGAAGATAAGTTGCAATTTTTGCCGATATGGAACGAGCCGTGGGCGGTCAATCTCGAATCCGACAAGCTGGCGCGCGATATTCCACTGAGCACCGCAGCAATCGTCAGCGCAAGATTCCCTTGGGTGACGCCCGCTGGATGGTTCTATGACGTGCCCCTCAAATCGGGAACAAGGCAACCTATCCTGCAGAACGGCAAGCCGGTTCTGGAAGTGATCCAGCTTGTGGACGGTGGCTACTTTGACAATTCAGGAGTGTTCACGGCGTTAGAACTTATTCGAGCCATTAAGGCCGCCGCGAATGAGGCGGGGCTTTCCAAATCATTCCGGATAAACCTCATCGTCCTGACTTCCGCGGTGGGTCCAGATGAACCGCCTTCGCATGCCACCGAGATTTCAGCACCCGTGCAAGCGCTGCTGGCGGCTCGCACCGCGGCCGGGCGCGCGACGGTCGAGGAAGCGCTGCACGGATTCGATGGTGACAGCAAAATCAACTTTTCGAACGCGGACGGTCCGCAATCAGTCCGCAAAGTCGAATTGAGGGATGTTGGATATCCGCTTCCGCTCGGCTGGAGACTGTCCCAGATGACGCGCATGCTGATGCGGACGCAGAGTGGTGACCGAGCGTTGTGCGACAAAATCCGCGGAGCCAGTTCGCCGGAGACCTACGCCGATCCCGCGTGCACTGCTGAGATGGTCTATCAGCAATTGAGCGCAACGCCGTACGGAGACAAATTGGTACCGAAACAGTGAAGAAGCTCACATCGAAATCAGTGCGGCGATGATATTCTCGGCCGTCCCACTTCCAACCATGTAGGAACGTCATGATTGACGGCCTCCGAAGATTCCGAAACATTTTCGTATCGGCGGCCATCTGTTGCTTTGCTCTGGTTACCGCTCAGCCTGCATTTGCGCAATCGAGCCGAGATGATGACACGAGGCGCGCGTTCCAGGCATTGATCGAAAAGGCTGATGCTGGCGACTTTGAGTCGCTGGAGCAGCTTGTCTATGTGCTGCACACCTTGGGCCGCTACAGCGACGCCGTCCCATACGCCACGCGGGGCGTTGAAATTGCCAAGAGACGCTTTTCGGATCGTGACAAGCGTTACGCTCAGAGCCTCAACAACCTCGCCTCACTCTATAAGGAATTGGGACAATATCGCGAAGCGGAGAAACTGACGCGAGATAGCCTGGCGAGCTACGAACGCGCTTTGGGTCCGAATAGTGAGCAGTCGGGGATGCTCTATAATAACCTGGCCGGCATTCTTGATCGTGCGGGTCGCCCTCGAGAAGCTGAGGAGGCCTATACCAAAAGTCTTGAGATACTCACAAAAATCAACGGCAGAAATGATCCGGTTGTTGCTTCCATCATCAACAACATCAGCGAATTCTACCGTGGTCAAGGAGCCATCCGCCGCGCACTCGAACTCTCCGAAGAGAGCTTAAAGATTTTCAAGGGCTTAAAAGGCGAGCATCGACGGGAATTAGGGACGATTTCAAACAATGTGGCCAGCCTCTATCGGGAACTTGGTCGTTATGACGGAGCAGAAGCAATCTATAAGCGATCGCTCGCGTATCTGACCGACCTCGGCGCCACAGACGGACCAGAATTTGCAAGGTCACTGAACAACATCGGCATCCTTTATCGCGACCGTGGCCGCTTCGATGAGGCCGAGGCATCGATGCGGAGGAGTCTCGCGATTCGCGAAGCCGTGTACGGGCGTGAGAATCCGGAAGTCGCGTCAGGACTTCATGATCTGGCCGGCCTGCTCAGCGATTTGGGGCGCTACGCCGAGGCAGAAGAGTTAATCAACCGCAGTCTAGCCATTCGCCTCAAGGTGCTTGGACCGAGTCACCCCGAGGTCGCAAACAGCTTGAATAGTCTCGTCCTGATCTATCGTAACACAGGCAGACAGGGAGAGATCGACAAACGGCTCGGCGCGATGCTCGAGTCGGCGAAGCACACACTGCCACCGGGCCATCCAAATTTGGCCGCACTGATGATGAGTCAGGCCCTGATACTTTCGGACCTCGGCCGCTTTGACGAGGCCGACAAGATCGAAAACGACAGCCTCGAGATGCTTAAAGCGGTCTATGGGGAGTTCAATCCGGCGGTATCTCAGGACCTGAACAATCTCGCGCTGACTAAAAATTCGCGCGGTCAATTCGCGGAAGCCGAGCGTCTCTTGCAGGAAAGCATCCAAATCGTGGAACGACTGTATGGGCCCCGTTCCATCCAAATGGCTGGCGAATTGAACAATCTGTCCGCGCTGCTGGTAGGACAAGGGCGCGAAGCCGAAGCTCGTCCTCTCATGCTGCGCAACATCGATATCCTTCGCCAAGTGGTCGGCGAAGACCATCCCGCCTTCGCGGCCGGTTTGAGCAATCTTGCCGTCATCGAAGAGGCTGTGGGCAATGTGCAGGAAGCGCTTCGCCAAGCCGAAAGAAGTCTGGCGATTAAGAAGCGCCTGATCGGAGAAGAGCATCCCGATGTCGCACTGTCGCTCACCAATCTAGCGAGCCTACTTGCTGAAACCGGCCAGACCGGGCGTGCTATCGAAGACTACGAGCAAGCCAGGAGCATCTACGAGAAGGTCTTTGGACCAGACAATTATTTTGTCGCGGAGACTTTCGCAAGGCAAGGCCAGCTTCTCTCCTATCTTGGGCGCCTCGACGAGGCAGCACCTCTTCTCAAGCGCGGCGCGGAGATCGCCGAGAAGACCTATGGACCCGACCATCCCACAACTGCCGAACGAAAGGCTGCCATTGCTCTCAATGCATTTCGGCAAACAAACCTGACCGATGCCTCACAAGAGATCGACCAAGCAACCAACATTCTCGAGAAGCGAAACAAAGTCGGCCCCGATCGATCCCTTTTAAGCAGCACTCAGGAGACGGCGGACCTGAAAAAGCAGTCGGACATCTTCCGACTATATGTCGTGATCGCCAACCGTAAAGAGACCAACGATGGGCTGCTTAACACGGCCTTCGAGAAGGCTCAGCGGGCGCTCAAGACCGATGCGGACGCGGCGCTTTCCCAGATGGCGGCACGACTAGCCGCGGGATCTGACGACCTCGCACGCCTTTTACGTGAACGTCAGGACCTCTTGTTGGCGCGAGATGCGGCAAACAAACGACTGGTCGCTGATTTGTCGGCCCCCCATGTTCGAGCGGGTAACGGCGGCGCTGAGGTCGAACGAAATATCATTGCGGGTTACAATGAAAAACTGGGCGTGATCGCCGAGAAAGCCCGAAGCGAGTTCCACCGGTTTACGACCGACATCAGCTCGGAGCCGATATCCATTCGTGAAACGCAGGACTTATTGCAAGACGACGAAGCGTTGATCCAGTTCATGGACGTTCCCAAGCAATTGACCGGTAAGACCTTCATATGGTTGGTGACCAAGCGTGATGCTCGCTGGCTATCTGTCGATATCGGTACAGAGGCGCTGGTGGAACGCGTTCAGACTTTGCGATGCGGACTCGATCCGCAGAATTGGATCGAGGTGAGTGACGAAGCCGGTATCAGCGAATCTGAGACTCGGCGAAGGAAGATACAGCGGGCGCTCCTTGCGCGTTGTAATCAGCTGGTCGGAACGAATACTTGGCGCGGATCATTGCTTGCGCCCTTCAATCTTCTGGTAGCACACGAACTGTACGAAACACTGCTTAGTCCCGTCGCGGACTTGATCGCGGAAAAACGCCTACTCATCGTGCCGTCGGGAGCCTTGAGCAGCTTACCTTTCGGAGTTCTAGTGACGGAGAACCCTAAGGTCGCCTTCCCTCCAAACGATACCGGCTATCGCGATGTCGCCTGGCTGATACGCAGACACGCGATAACCACCCTTCCATCCGTCTCTGCATTGTCGGCTTTGCGCGGTTCAGCTCGACCCAGCCGTGCCGACCAGCCATTTATCGGTTTCGGCAACCCCCTCCTCGACGGCAACGCCGACAAGCCTGAGGAGCAAGAGCGCGCACAACTTGCGGTAAAGTGGCAGCACTGCTCAGACATACAAAGCAGACCACAGATACTGACAAACGACGACACGAACGTGTTCGGGCTGGGGCGAGCGCTTTTTCGTGGACCGCGCGCCAACGTCATAGCGATCCAGCATCAACCACCCTTGCCCGAGAGTGCGACGGAGCTTTGCGAAGTGGCACGCGCAAGCGGCGTGGAAGACGGAAATCTGGATTTTTCGGTTCGACTTGGGAGCAGCGCGACGGAAACGGCCATTAGGGCTATGAACGCACGAGGCGAGCTTGAACATTTCAGTGTTGTGCAGTTCGCAACTCACGGTGTTACGGCCGGCCAGTGGCAGGGGCTGGCCGAGCCGGGGCTCATCCTGACGCCGCCACGAAACACAACAAGCGGCGAAGATGATGACGGCTACCTCGCAGCATCCGAGATCGCCGAACTTAAGCTGGATGCCGATTGGGTGGTACTCTCGGCCTGCAATACGGCAGCCGGCAAAGGAGATAATTCCGAAGCGCTTTCGGGTTTGGCGAGAGCGTTCTTCTATGCCGGCGCCCGAGCTCTCCTCGTATCGCATTGGACCGTCAAGACAAATGCAGCCGTTAGACTAACGACCCGAGCTTTCCAGGAGATGAAAGCGGATCCGAAGATCGGGCGAGACGAGGCCATGCGACGCTCGATGCTCGCTTTGCTCGGAGACTCGACTTGGCCTGAAGCCGGCCATCCCCTCATCTGGGCGCCTTTCTTTCTAGTTGGCGAAGGAGCGAGGAAGTAGAAGGCTTTTGCTGAGGCTGCGGCTCGTTGGCCAGTTGCCAACCGTCGAACTGTTTGGATAAGTGAGCTTGCCATCTAGAAGCTCACGCTGTCGCACGAGACGCGCCGTCGCGTTTCTCGTCCGCGCTAGGCCTTGCCTCCGAAATCGGGCGCCGCTGTGATCGTGGCGCGGTCGGCTCACTCCATCAGCGCAAGACGGTCCTTACCGGAGGGATACTCTAAACCTACATCGGGAATTCTTTGCTGTAGTAGTGCTCCATGTCAAGGTCACGCCGCCGTTGCCGTCGGGGACCGGCACGAACTTGGTGCCGAGCACGTCCTTGATGGCGGCTTTCGGTGCCGCGCGCACGAGAACTTCCTTCGCGAGCAGCAACGTGCCGGCGTAGAAATTGCGCACGGCCGAAAGCGCCCGCTTCGGGTCGTTGTGCTCGTAATCCTCGATCCCGAGCCGGATAGACTGGATGGCGTTATCGAACAGGGTATTCATGGCCTAGCGGCCCCTTACGCCTTCGGGAACTCATATTGCAAACAATGGGCGCGGCTACGGGACTTGAACCCGTATCTCCCTGCCTCTAGCTTGGTGTTGCGAAGACCCCTAGATCGAAAGCAGGCGCTCTATCCTTTGAGCTAAACCGCGTTAGGCCGATGCCGCCTCAAGCGTCTTGCGCTTGAGGCGGGCCTGCTCGGCGGCCTTGGTGAACTCCGGCTCGATGGACTTGAGCTTGGTCACCAGCCCGTCGAGTGAGAAGGCGTTGCTGGTCTGTTGCTTCTTGCCGAGGTATCGGGCAACGCGCTTCAGGTATCCCTTCTTCTCAAGCTGCGTCAGAACCCGTTGGACCTGCCGGGGGCTTTTGCCGATGCGGGTGGCAATGGTCTCTTTTGCCAAGAACGGGTAATCGTCCGCGTCCCACCAGTGCATGAGAAGCTGCGCTGTGATATTGAACTGCAGCGGCGACAGCTTCAGCTTGGCCTGCGCGCGCAGCAGCAGGTTCGGCAGTGGCGTATAGCCGAGCTTCATGACTTTCGGCGACCACTTGTTCTTCGGCCCGCATTTTCTTCTTCTTCGGCTGAAGAGGAAGGGCGACGACATTGTTGGGCGGCGTCCCGGTGTTTGTTTGCTGTTTCATAGACAACGATATGCTCTGTCTGAAATCGATCAACAAGTGGCGCAAACCGCGCGAGGGAAGACAAATCTGACCTCCCCCTACAATGTACTTGGCGTGCTGGATCATAGAGTACTAAAGATGCGGTGTACTATTTCCCAGGACACCCGCGGCTCCCGGCACCGAGACAGATATGTCTCTGGTAGGGAGACGGAAGTGTCTCCCCAAAAATTTCAATCCGCTTACAGGCCCGCTACTTCTTCCACGTGATGATGACGTCCTGGTGGGGCAAGCCGTCCTCCCACGAGAGCTGAATTCGGTGTCTGGTCCCGTCCATGTCGAAGACAAAGGCGGCGGGCCTGTAGAGCGCCTTGTCGAGGCCGGTCACATCATGGTCGGCAGCGAGAAGCGCGAACTCCAAGCCCTGCAGGTCCAGCGTGATGCCCATGATCTCGTCGCCGCCAGTCTTCACCACGGGCGCAATCTGGATGTTGTCGCACCGCCAGAACTGGTGGCCGAGCCCCCGCGTCAGGTAAAAGCCCAAGGGCTTCTTCCACTGCTTCGGGTCTTCCAGCAGTTCGACAATGCGCAGCCGATCGACAAAGTTCTGGTCGATGACCGCGCCGTCGATGGCGAAATTGCCCGAGACGCCGAAGATGGCCAGCGACCGCAGCATCCAGCGCTCGACATCATGGCCGGACAGCAAGAACAGCAAGCCCGGCCCGGTATCGGTC
>Ga0066789_10000560_pt1 | contig 15162 bp, 12 predicted proteins | sample OrgsoiDNA2013049_FD_70960 | JGI IMG/M metagenome (GOLD analysis project Ga0066789, IMG submission 70960) | Permafrost soil microbial communities from the Arctic, to analyse light accelerated degradation of dissolved organic matter (DOM) -... | ecosystem: Environmental > Terrestrial > Soil >...
GAGATCGCGACCCTGGAGGTGAGTCCCGGCGTGACGATCCGGTTCAACCGCCGAGCGATCGCCGGCCCGGCGCCCACCGCGCCGTCATCGCCCATCGAACCAGCATCGAGCGACTCGGACACCGACACGGTGTCGGACCCAGCACGCGAAACCGACTAGGACACCCACGTGGCCATTAATCCGCACAATCGTGGGCCTCTGCGCACGATGTCCGTGCTCATTCTGCTGATCGTCGGCCTCTACGGCCTGCTAGGCGCCGTCAGCACCTGGGGCACGGCCCAGCGCACCCCCAAGCTCGGGCTCGACCTGTCGGGCGGCACCCAGCTCATTCTGACGCCCAAGGTTGTCGGCAACCAGCAGATCAACCAGGGCCAGATCCTGAAGGCAGTCGACATCATTCGCGCACGAGTGAATGGATCGGGTGTCACCGAGGCCGAAGTCTCGACGCAGGGCGGCAAGGACATCGTTGTCTCGTTGCCGGGCACCCCCGACGCGGCCACCGTCAACTCGCTGCAGAAGTCCTCGCAGCTGCGTATGCGCGCCACCCTCGTTGAGGCCCCCACCACGCCGACACCTGTTCCCACGGCAACTGGACCGAGCCCGCTCAAGCCGACAGGTCAGGCCACCAGCGGATCGAAGGCCTCAAGCTCGGCGACCACCGCTCCCAAGTCTGGCTTTCCGCCCGCCCTGAGCGCAGCGACCAAGCCTGCGCCGACGGCAAAGCCCACTGCGGTGACGCCGGCGGCCACGCCGACTCCCGCGCCCGCAACGGGTGCCAAGCCCAAGAACCCCAGCGACCTGGCGTGGGTCACCCCGGCGCTGGAGAAGCAGCTTGCGAACCTGAACTGCGCCGACCCCAAGAGCGTCGAAGCCATCGTCGACGACCCCGCCAAGCCGATGGTGACCTGCGACGCCGAGCGTCCGCTCAAGTACATCCTCGGTCCGGCAGAGGTCTTCGGGACCGAGATCAGCAATGCCACCTCGGGTCAGCAGACGACCCAGGGAGGCACAACCAGCGGCATCTGGGAGGTGCGGCTCGACTTCAACTCAGCGGGCACCAAGTCATTCTGTGACCTGACCTCCCGCATCACCTCGCTGCCATCCCCGCGCAACCAGGGCGCCATCGTGCTCGACAACAAGGTGATCTCAAATCCGGTCCCGCAGCAGGCTCTGTGTGCGGGCAACGCCAGCATCACCGGCAGCTTCACCGCCGCCAGCTCCAAGGTTCTGGCCGACCAGCTCAAGTTCGGCGCACTGCCCCTGTCCTTCTCGCTGCAGACCAGCGACCAGATCAGTCCCACGCTCGGCGGGGACCAGCTCACACGCGGTCTGATCGCCGGAGCCATCGGCCTGCTGCTCGTGGTTGCATACTCCCTGTTCCAGTACCGCGCTCTGGGCCTGGTGACCGTCAGCTCCCTGCTCATCGCCGGGTTGCTGACCTATGGCGCAGTAACACTGTTCGGCTGGTCCACCGGCTTCCGCCTGACCATGGCGGGGGTGACCGGCCTGATCGTCTCCATCGGTATCGTCGCCGACTCGTTCATCCTGTACTTCGAACGCGTCCGTGACGAGGTTCGCGACGGGCGGGCGCTGCGGGCGGCGGTCGAGACGGGCTGGAACCGCGCCCGACGCACCATCCTGATCTCGGACGCCGTGAACTTCCTGGCTGCGGTCGTCCTCTACGCCCTGGCAGCTAGCAACGTTCGCGGGTTTGCGTTCACCCTGATGTTGACCACGATCATCGACATCGTCGTGGTGTTCCTGTTCACCCACCCCTTGCTCTCGATCCTGGCCACCACCAAGTTCTTCGGTGAGGGGCACAAGTGGTCCGGTCTGGACCCGAAACGTCTCGGTGCCAGAACCGCGACCTATGCCGGGCGCGGCAGGGTCACGATTGCCGCCCGGCGAGCCGCTGCGACCGAGGGAACCCCGTCATGAGGAGCTTCTCCGAGTTCGGTAACGACCTCTACACCGGCAAACGCTCGATCGAAATCGTCGGTCGTCAGAAGACCTGGTACGCCGTGTCGGCGGTGCTGCTCGTCCTGGCCAGCATGGGTCTGTTCGTGCGCGGCCTGAATATCGGACTGGAGTTCAGGGGAGGCTCTGAGTTCCGGATCTCGTCGATCACCAACTTCAACGGCTTCGAAGCCCGTGCCAAGACAGCCCTCGGCACCGTGAACCCCGGTTCCAACGTCGTGGTCACCAAGACCACCGACGCCGTCCGGGTCCAGACAGAGAAGTTCCAGAGCACCCTGCAGACCGAGAAGGTCAAGGCCGCGCTGGCCCACGAGTTCAACGTCGGCGTGAACAGCATCAGCGCCAACACCATCGGGCCGTCCTGGGGCGCTTCGGTGAGTCAGCAGGCCATCACTGCACTCGTCGTGTTCCTGATCCTGGTCTCGCTGCTCCTGGCTGCCTACTTCCGAACGTGGAAGATGTCGATCGCGGCGCTCATTGCTCTTGCGCACGACCTCGTGATCACCGTCGGCATCTACGCGCTGGCCGGTTTCGAGGTGACGCCGGCGTCGGTCATCGGCTTCCTGACCATCCTGGGCTACTCGCTCTACGACACCGTGGTCGTGTTCGACAAGGTGCGCGAGAACACCCTGGAAGCGGAGGGCAACGGCCGCCTGTCGTATTCGCAGGCCGCCAACCAGGCGGTCAACCAGACGCTCGTCCGTTCGATCAACACCTCCGTCGTGGCCCTGCTTCCGGTTGCCTCCATCCTTGGCATCGGGTATTTCCTGCTCGGGCCCGGCACACTGCTGGACCTCAGCCTCGCCCTGTTCGTCGGAATCGCCGTCGGGACCTACTCCTCCATCTTCATCGCCACCCCGGTGCTCGCGGACCTGCGTGAGCGCGAGCCGGCGATGAAGGAGCTCAAGAAGCGGGCCGCCCGCTTCCAGGCCGCCCAGGCGCGCAAAGAGAGCACCGCCACGTCCGACGGTGACCCCCTCAGCGCGGACGACGAGGGTATGAGGGACGTCGTTCACGCCTCCAGCGGTGGCGGAGCCACGGCACGGCCGGTGCACCCCTACGTTCAGACCGGGCCGCGCAACCAGCCCAAACGCCCGCCGAAGTCGAAGCGATGACTGCTGTAGCGCCCTTGACTGCCCCGATCGGCGAGGTCGTGGCCAGCCGTCTTCGTGACATCCCGGATTTTCCGGTGGCGGGCGTGACCTTCAAGGACTTCACACCGCTGCTGAGCGATGGCCCCGCGTTGCGGGCGGTCGTCCAGGACATCTCAGGCCGATACGCCGGCCAGGTGGACGTCGTCGTCGGCATTGAAGCGCGCGGCCTCATCCTGGGTGCGGCTGTCGCCTACGAGCTCGGGGTCGGGTTCGTCCCGGTCCGCAAGGCAGGCAAGCTGCCCGGCAAGACGCACAGCGCGGAGTATGACCTGGAGTACGGCAGCGCCGTCATCGAGGTTCACGCCGACGCCTTTACCGGCGGCAAGAGGGCCCTGGTCATGGATGACGTCCTGGCCACCGGTGGCACGGCCCAGGCAGCCTGCGAGCTGGTTGAGCGCGCCGGGGCTACCGTGGAAGCGGTCGAGGTGGTGCTGGAGCTGTGCTTCCTGCACGGCCGGAGCAAGCTGGCGGGTCGCCTGGTACACGCCATGCTCTCGCTGTAGGGCCCATAGACTGCTCCCATGAGCCAGGAGAGCATGCCGGACGTCCCCGGCAAAGCGACGCCTCCGATGCCTTCGACACCCCATCGGACTCCGAGGCCCCTGGCCCCCGAGCTGCCGACCAGTCCGATCCCCACCTCATCGCGGGTCAGAGCCAGGTTCGCGCGCTTCGGCGGACCACGCACCGACACGAACCCCGTGCTGGAGCCTCTGCTGAGCACCGTGCGGTCCGCGCATCCCAAGGCTGACCTGTCGATCATCGAGCGGGCCTATGCAGTGGCCGAGAAGGCCCACCAGGGCCAGCTGCGCAAGAGCGGTGACCCCTACATCACCCACCCGCTGGCAGTGACGTCGATCCTGGCCGAGCTGGGGATGACCCCCGACACGCTGGCCGCTGCGCTGCTGCACGACACCGTGGAGGACACGCCGTACAGCCTGGAGTCGCTCACCAGCGACTTCGGTGACGAGATCGCGATGCTCGTCGACGGTGTGACCAAGCTCGACAAGGTGACCTACGGGGAAGCGGCACAGGCCGAGACCGTCCGCAAGATGGTCGTAGCAATGGCCCGGGACATCCGTGTCCTGGTCATCAAGCTGGCCGACCGTCTGCACAACGCCCGCACCTGGCGCTACGTGTCCGAGGAGTCCGCACAGCGCAAGGCTCGCGAGACGCTTGAGATCTATGCGCCGCTGGCCCACCGGCTCGGGATGAACACGATCAAGTGGGAGCTGGAGGACCTGTCGTTCGCCACCGTCTATCCCAAGGTCTACGACGAGATCGTGCGCCTGGTGGCCGAGCGGGCGCCTGCGCGGGAGGAGTATCTCGCCAGCGTCCGCGAGAACATCACCAAGGACCTGGCGGCAACCAGAATCAAGGCTGTCGTGACGGGCCGCCCGAAGCACTACTACTCCGTGTACCAGAAGATGATCGTGCGCGGCCGCGAGTTCGAGGAGATCTACGACCTTGTCGCGGTCCGGGTCCTCGTTGAGTCGGTCCGTGACTGCTATGCCGTGCTTGGTGCCCTGCATGCCCGCTGGAACCCCGTGCCCGGGCGTTTCAAGGACTACATCGCGATGCCCAAGTTCAACATGTACCAGTCCCTGCACACCACGGTCATCGGTCCCCAGGGCAAGCCGGTCGAGATCCAGATCCGTACGCACACCATGCACCGCCGGGCCGAGTACGGCGTCGCTGCGCACTGGAAGTACAAGGAGGATGCCCCGGGTCGTGCGGCGGACTCGGCCACCCCAGGGGGCAAGAACGACACCGGGCCGGTCAACGACATGGCCTGGCTCCGGCAGCTGCTCGACTGGCAGAGCGAGATCTCCGACCCCGGCGAGTTCCTGGACTCTCTGCGCTTCGAGATCAGCGCCCAGGAGGTCTATGTCTTCACCCCCAAGGGGTCTGTGGTCGCCCTTCCAGCCGGTTCGACAGCGGTTGACTTCGCCTATGCCGTCCACACCGAGGTCGGTCACCACTGCATCGGCGGCAGGGTCAACGGCCGGCTCGTCCCGCTCGAGAGTCCGCTGGAGAACGGGGACGTCGTCGAGATCCTGACCTCCAAGGCCGAGGGAGCAGGGCCATCACGCGACTGGCTGACCTTCGTGCGGAGCCCAAGAGCCCGCAACAAGATCCGCCAGTGGTTCTCCAAAGAGCGCCGTGAAGAGGCGATCGACGTCGGCAAGGACGCGATCGCCAAGGCCATGCGCAAGCAGGGGCTGCCGCTGCAGCGAATGATGACCCATGACTCGCTCACCCAGCTCGCGGGTGAGCTGCGCTACCCCGACATCTCCACGCTGTATGCGGCAGTGGGAGACGGCCATGTGTCGGCCCAGCACGTCGTTGGCCGTCTGGTGGCGCACCTCGGCGGCCAGGAGGGTGCCACGGACGACCTCGCTGAGGCCACCACCCCCTCATCCGGGCTGCCGCGCCCACGCAACGGTGACCCTGGAGTCGTCGTCGTCGGGGCGGATGACGTCTGGGTCAAGCTGGCACGGTGCTGCACGCCGGTTCCGGGGGACCCCATCATGGGATTCGTGACGCGGGGCAGAGGGGTGTCGGTGCACCGTTCGGACTGCACCAATGCCGAGTCGCTGCTCTCACAGCCCGATCGGCTGATCGAGGTCGAATGGGCCCCGTCCGCCGCCAGCGTGTTCCTGGTTCAGCTTCAGGTCGAGGCGCTCGACCGCAACGCGCTGCTGTCGGACGTCACACGCGTCCTGTCGGATCAGCACGTGAACATCCTGTCGGCCACGGTGCACACCTCGCGAGACCGGGTGGCCCTGTCCCGGTTCACCTTCGAGATGGGCGACCCGGGACATCTGGACCACGTGATCCAGGCCGTGCGCAAGATCGACGGCGTGTTCGACGTCTATCGAATCACCGGTGGCAAGTCACCCGACAAGGCTGAGCAGCCCGTCTAGCCGCCGAACTCCTGTACTCCGGCACGTGCCTGAGCCAGCCACAGCTCGCGGGCCTCAAGAGCCGAGCGCGCGTCGGCAATCTTCTTGGCACTGCCGGAGGCCTGCGCCTTCTCGAGGTCCTTCCGCAGCCCGTCAACCGCCTTCTCAAGCTGGTCCACCAGGCTCTGTGCGCGCGCCGCTGCCTCGGGATTGACACTGGCCCAACGCTTTTCGTCTTTCTCTCTGACGACCTGCTCGATGTGGCGCATCGCCTTCTCGAGGCGCTCCACGTCGGGACGTGGGACCTTGCCGGCGCGCTCCCACTTCTCCTGGATGACTCGCAGGGCTGACTTTGCAGCCTCGATATCGGTCACTGGCAAGAGCGACTCGGCCTCGGCGAGGAGAGCCTCCTTGACCACGAGGTTGGCCTTGAACTCCTCGTTCTCGGCGGCGACGATCTCATCCTTGGCATTGAAGAAGCTGTCCTGTGCGGTCTTGAACCGAGCCCACAGAGCGTCGTCGTCCGCACGGGATGTGCGGCCGGCCTCTCGCCAGCGGTCCATCAGCCGTTTGAACGCCGTCGCGGTCGAGGACCAGTCCTTGCTCGATGCGAGCGCCTCAGCCTCCTTGACGAGCTGTTCCTTCAATGACCTGGCTTCGGCCTGGGTGTCCTCGAGCTGGGCAAAGTAGACCCGTCGGGCCTTGTCGAAGGAGTTGCGAGCTGCGCTGAACCGCTGCCAGAGGGCGGTCTCAGACTCTCGGTCGAGCTTGGGACCGTTCCGTTGCAGGGACTTCCACTCATCCAGCAGGGCCCGCATCCGGGTGCCACTGGTCTTCCACTGGATCTTCGCTTCCGGCTGATCGGCGATCGTCTCGGCCTCGAGCACCAGCTTCTCGCGCTTGGCCTTGCCTGCCTCGCGGGCTGCGCTGCGCTCGACGCTCTCGGTGGCCTTCTTGGCTTCGACGGCCGCGGCAATCTCGGCGACCCGGGCATCAAGAGCGGCAAGGTCGCCCACGACGCGGGCGTCAGCAGTCTGTTCGCGCAGCTTGGAGAGCCCTTCAGAGCCTTCACGTGCGGACAGGTCTGTGTGCGTCACACGTTGCAGGAGCAGGTCAGCGGAGGCGAGCAGCTCGTCGTACTTGCGGGTGAAGTACCTCAATGCCTCTTCATGGCTGGCACCCGGATAGGAACCGACCTCTCGCTCACCGTCGGCGGTGCGGACGAACACCGTTCCCGACTCGTCCACCCGGCCGTACTTGGACGGTTTCGGTGCCGCACTCCCGTGCAGCCGTCCAGCCAGAGACGCCGGACTGGGAACGTGCATCATCGCGGGGGTTGGGACTGCCGGCGCAGGCTTCGGCGCCGCCGCCTCGGGCTCGGAGGTTGGGATGGCAGCCGGGGGCTCGGGGGCTGGGACTGCGGGCCCAGGCTTCGGGGGGACGGCCTCGGGGGTTGGAGACGTCTCCTCTGTAGACGTCTCGGCGACCGGAGAGGTTGGTGAGTCCTCTACTGTGTCCACCTTCTCGGAGGTGTCCGCTGAACCGTCAGCTGACACGTCGGCGAGTTGATCTTCGGGTGGCATCTGCTCGGTCACTGTCAGGCCTTCTTCTCGGTGACATTCACCGCGAGGATGCTGATGGGCTGCAACGGCGCGGTGTTCTGGTTGGCATCCGCAGGTGTGGCTCCTGCTGCGGCGACTCTCTCGACGATATCCAGCCCCGAGGTGATCTTGCCGAAGATCGAGTAGCCGGTGGGGTCATTCAGCGTTGTCTCCTTGTAGACGATGAAGAACTGGCCACCGTTGCTCTTGGGATCCTGGGTGCGCGCCATGGCAAGCGTTCCGGCCGGATAGGTGAAGTTGGCCGGCGCATTCTCGACGCCGTAGCCGTACCCGGGGGAGCCGCTGCCACTGCCGGTGGGGTCGCCGCACTGCAGGACGAAGAGGGGAGCGTTCGTGGTCAGCCGATGACATGGGCTGTTCGCCCAGTAGCCGCTCTTGGCCAGGCCGAGGAACGAGGCCACGGTCTGCGGTGCCTTGGTCCCATACAGCTCCACCTTGATGACGCCGCAGTTTGTGGTGAACGTCGCGATGAACGTCTTCCCGGCGGCGGTCTTCTTGTCTGGCAGGGTGCCGCTGCGTTTGTCGGTGGGAACTGCCGGCGGTGCAACACACCCGGCGACCGGCTTGGCCAGCGTCGGGGGAGCCGAGGCCGTGGCGCTCGCCGTGACGCTCGCCGCGGCACTGGCCTGCGCGTCGGCTGCGGTGCCGGCCGTGGTCTTGTCGCCGTTGTTCAGGGCGAAGCTCAGTCCGACAAACCCACCGATGATCAGAACCAGGACGACAACGATGCCCAGGACCTGCTTGTTTCGTCTGGACTCCACCGCACGCTGATCCAGCACCGACTGACGTTTCTCGATGCGACGCTTCTGGCGAGCTCGGTCGCGGGAGAGAGGCGACACCTGGGCACTCCTTCGGACAGTAGGCGATAACGCTGGCTTTGGGCGCATTGGAGCCGTGGTCAGTCTAGGCGGGCCACGCTCTGCGGCGCGGGGGCAGGGTCACGACTCCGCGACGGTTAGGCTCACAAGAGTGTTGACCATCGGATTCCCGGCCGTTGTCGCCGGCACCAACTGCTACATCCTTGCTCCAGCCCCCGGTGAGGAATGTCTGATCGTCGACCCGGGCGTGGGGGTCGCCGGGCAGCTGTCCGAGCTCCTGCGCGAGCACCGGCTCAGTCCGGCAGCGGTGCTTCTCACCCACGGGCATTTCGACCATGTGTACTCGGTCACGCCGGTGTGCAGCTCGGCCGGTGCTGCCGCCTACATCCACGGCGAGGATCGCTACCGCCTGAAGGACCCCCTGTCCGCGGTGGGCCCTGAGCTGATCGCCATGTTCGAGCAGCAGTTCGGCAAGCAGGAGAGCTGGAAGGAGCCCGAGGACGTCATCAATCTGGCTCACGGCCAGAAGCTGTCGATAGCCGGCCTCGACCTTCAGGTGCTGCACGCGCCCGGCCACACGGAGGGTTCGGTGGTCTTTGCCCTGCCGGAGGTGCCCGACGGTGTTGCTGCCGAGGTCGGCGCCGGGTCGACCGTGCTGTCCGGTGATGTTCTGTTCGCCGGTTCCATAGGACGCACGGACCTCGCCGGTGGTGACGGGGCCGCCATGAACCGGAGCCTGCGCGACGTGATCCTGCCCCTTGCCGATGACGTGCTCGTGCTGCCCGGACATGGCCCCGCCACCACGATGAAGCGTGAACGCGCCACCAACCCGTACCTGCAAGGATTGGCCTCGTGAGCAAAGTCCGCCCGATCAGTGGCTTCCCCGAGTGGTTGCCCAGCGAACGCATCATCGAGCAGCACTTCCTGGACGTGATCCGCGAGACGTTCGAGCTGCACGGTTTCGCCTCGATCCAGACCCGGGCGGTGGAGCCGATCGAGCGTCTGTCGAGCCAGGGGGAGGACACAGACAAGGAGATCTACGCGATCAGCCGTCTTGCGGCCGGCATGCATGACACCGGGCACACCTCACCGGATGCACGGCTTGGCCTCCACTTCGACCTGACCGTCCCGTTCGCACGATATGTCCTGGAGAACGCCGGGAAGCTGACGTTTCCCTTCCGCCGCTACCAGATCCAGCAGGTATGGCGTGGTGAGCGCCCACAGGAGGGTCGCTTTCGCGAGTTCACCCAGTGCGACATCGACATCGTTGACGTGGGCGCTCTCGCCCCCCAGTACGAGGCCGAGCTGCCCCTGGTGATCGCCGAGGCGTTCAGCAAGCTGCCCATCGGCCCATTCCGGATCCAGGTCAACAACCGCAAGATCCCGGAAGGGTTCTATCTGGGGATCGGGCTCACGGACGTCCAGACGATGCTCCGGATCGTGGACAAGCTCGACAAGATCGGCCCCGAGGCGGTCCACGACCTGATGGTCGCCTCCGGCGCGACGAGCGAGCAGGCCAGTGCCGCGCTTGCCCTAGCCCAGATCAACACCCCTGACGAAAGCTTCGTCGATCAGGTCCAGGCCCTCGGCGTTCAGCACGAGACTCTCGCCCAGGGGCTGGCCGAGCTGGCAGCCGTGATCCGGGTCGGAGCAGAACACGCCTCCGGCCTGATGGTCGCAGACCTGAAGGTCGCCCGCGGGCTGGACTACTACACCGGCACGGTCTATGAGACGCAGCTGATCGGGGCAGAGTCCTATGGATCGATCTGCTCGGGCGGTCGCTACGACGCGCTCGCTTCGGATGGCCGGACGACCTATCCCGGAGTCGGCATCTCCATCGGGCTCTCGCGACTGCTGGCCAAGGTCATGCCCACCCTGTCGGCCAGCCGGTCCACTCCCTCGTGCGTCCTGGTGGCCCTGGCTGATGAGAGCGACCGGGCCCGGGGGATGGGTGTTGCCACTGCACTGCGCAAACGGGGCATCGCCTGTGAGGTGGCGCCGGTTGCCGCCAAGTTCGGCAAGCAGATCATGTTCGCCCAGCGACGCGGCATACCGTTCGTCTGGTTCCAGGCTTCGGGTGAGCAGGGCACCAGCCCGGACAACGGCCCAGGCAAGGACTCCGTGAAGGACATCCGAAGCGGCGACCAGGTCGAGGCGAGCTCAGGATCGTGGATGCCGCCCGCCGAGGACCTGCGGCCTCGCGTGATCGCCTGATCCCGGGCTGGGCGATCCCGCGGCATTAGACTCGGATTGCAGCCCTCGGGCGGCCGATCGACGTGACAATGAGGTCGCCTCGGCGGTGTGCATCGTCAAAGGATGTTGATAACCGTGAAGGTCGGAATCCCACGCGAAGTCAAGAACAACGAGTACCGGGTGGCCATCACCCCCTCTGGCGTGCACGAGCTGGCGCGCAACGGTCACGAGGTCTACGTCGAGACCGATGCCGGCGTCGGTTCTTCGATCACGAACGCTGACTACGTCGCGGCCGGGGCGAAGATCCTGGACGGTGCTGATGACGTGTGGGGCACGGGTGACCTGATCCTGAAGGTCAAGGAGCCGATCGCGTCGGAGTACCCGTTGATGCGTGAGGGTCAGACCCTCTTCACCTACCTTCACCTTGCTGCCAACCGGACGCTGACCGAGGAGCTCGTGAAGCGAAAGGTGACCGGGATCGCCTACGAGACCGTCGAGCTGTCTGACCGCTCCCTGCCTTTGCTGGCCCCGATGAGCGAGGTGGCCGGCCGGCTGGCACCCCAGGTGGGCGCGCACACGCTGATGCGGGCACAGGGTGGGCGCGGTGTCCTGATGGGCGGCGTGTCCGGTGTCTATGCCGCGAAGGTGGTCGTGATCGGCGCGGGTGTGTCGGGGATGAATGCCGCGGCGATCGCGCTGGGCATGCAAGCCGAGGTCCTGCTGCTGGACCGTAACGTGGCCAAGCTGCGGGTCGCGGATGCCATCTACCAGGGCCACTGCCAGACGGTCACGTCCAACGCGTACGAGGTCGAGCGGGCCATCGCGGACGCGGACCTGGTCATCGGCGCGGTCCTGGTGCCCGGGGCGAAGGCCCCGACGCTGGTCACCCACGAGCAGGTGTCGCGGATGAAGCCGGGCTCGGTGCTGGTGGACATCTCCATCGACCAGGGAGGCTGCTTCGAGGACTCGCATGCCACCACGCACGCGGACCCGACGTACAAGGTGCACGGCTCGGTGTTCTACTGCGTGGCCAACATGCCGGGCGCGGTGCCTCACACCTCGACCTACGCGCTGACCAACGTGACCCTGCCGTATGCCGTGGAGCTCGCCAACCTCGGCTGGCGCAAGGCACTTCAGGGCGACGCCGCGCTGGCACTCGGACTGAACACGTACGGCGGCGCCGTCACCTACGGTCCCGTCGCCGAAGCACACGGGTTCGCATCACTGAGCCTCGACGAGGTGCTGCGCTGACCTACGGCGTCGCCGCCGATGCCGAAGCCGGCTCACCGCTGACACTGGCGACCAGTGGATGGCTTGACCATCTACGGGTCGAACGCGGTGCTGCCGATAACACCCTGACCTCCTATCGGCGAGACCTTGAACGATATGGCCAGTTCCTGAACGGTCGGGGGATCAGCGATCCTGCCGTCGTGCGCGAGTCCGACGTCACGGAGTTCCTCGCCTCGCTCCGGGAAGGCGGCCCCGAACGTGTACCGCTGTCTGCATCGTCGGCCGCACGGACACTCATCGCCGTGCGAGGCCTGCACAGGTTCCTCGCCCTCGAGGGCGCGACCGCAACAGATCCAGCTGTCGGGGTGGCGCCACCCAAGGTGCCGAAACGGCTGCCCAAAGCCATCTCGGTCCAGCAGGTCGAGAACCTGCTGTCGGCTGCAAGCCTGGGGGACTCCGCGGCAGCCCTGCGCGATCGCGCGATGCTGGAGGTCCTCTATGGTGCCGGCGCGCGAATCAGTGAGGCCGTCGGCCTCGACCTGGATGACATCGACTTTTGTGAGCCCGGGCCGCGTGACGCCGACCTGGACGACGTCAACCGCGGTCCGGGGTCCGTGCGTCTCGTCGGCAAGGGGAGCAAAGAACGCGTCGTTCCTCTCGGGAGCTACGCCCGGGAAGCCGTCACGGCATACACCGTCCGGGCCCGCCCATCCCTGGCGTTGCGAGGTAAGGGGACGCCGGCACTGTTTCTCAACCTGCGCGGGGGGCGACTCTCACGGCAGGGCGCCTGGGCGGCGATCCACACCGCGGCCGAACGCGCCGGCCTCGGTGACACTGTCAGCCCACACACTCTGAGACATTCCTTCGCCACACACATGCTCGAGGGCGGGGCTGACGTGCGCGTGGTTCAGGAACTGCTCGGTCACGCCTCGGTGACCACGACGCAGATTTACACTATGGTCACTGTCCAGCACCTGCGCGAGGTCTACGCGGAAGCCCATCCTCGGGCCCGATGAACAGAATCCGTCCGCGACAGGCCGAGGCCTGTCTTGAATCTCGACCCCCGGCGCGACTAGGGTCGACGCGATCAGCGAGAGACTGACCGATGACCTATCGACCGCGCTGGGAGGAAACACCTGTGACTAACGTGGTGACTACGGTCGCCGATGGCACGGCCGTCGAGGGGCTGGGCGCCAAGGGCTCGGCAGCGAATGCCGTGGTGGAAGCGCCAGAACGGAATCCGGCCCGGCTACCCGGCACCCAGAACGTCGGAGCAGGTCAGCTGGGCCCGACAGGCCGGATCATGCCCGACTTCCCCGAACCTCCTGCGCTGCGCACCCATGGTCCTGCCCGGATCATCGCAATGTGCAACCAGAAGGGCGGTGTGGGCAAGACGACGAGCACGATCAACCTCGGTGCCGCGCTGGCCGAGTGTGGTCGCAAGGTCCTTCTGGTCGACTTCGACCCGCAGGGAGCTCTGTCTGTTGGTCTGGGCGTCCCCACCTATGAGCTCGAAGTCACGATCTACAACCTCCTGGTCGAGCGCGGACACGACATCCATGACGTCGTCCAGCACACCAGCGTGGAGAACCTCGACATCATCCCCGCCAACATCGACCTTTCGGCTGCTGAGGTGCAGCTCGTCGGAGAGGTGGCTCGCGAGATGGTGCTGGCGCGGGTGCTGCGTCCGATCGTGGACGACTACGACGTTGTGCTCATCGACTGCCAGCCCTCGCTGGGCCTGCTCACTGTCAACGCGCTCACGGCCTCCCATGGGGTGATCATCCCGCTGGAGTGCGAGTTCTTCGCGATGCGCGGGGTCGCGCTGCTGGTTGAGACCATCGAGAAAATCTGTGACCGACTTAACCCTCGACTAGAGGTTGATGGGATTCTGGCCACCATGTACGACAGCCGCACGCTACACAGCCGGGAGGTCGTGCGAAGCGTCGTGGACCACTTTGGCGACCAGGTCTTCCACACCGTGATCAGCCGCACGGTGAAGTTCCCGGACTCATCGCTGGCTGCCGAGCCGATCACGACGTACGCATCGACTCACTCAGCTGCTGAGGCATACCGGCAGCTGGCGCGCGAGCTCATCGCCCGGGGCGGGGCGGCCTGAGCACCATGACCGGGGCCTCGGCCACTGAGGTTGCAGGGGTCACGGCCATGTCGGCCTCGGGTCTGACGCCGGGCGGCGTACTGCGCAGAGCAGAGAGCCAGCCCTTCGAAGTGCACCTCGACGTGTTCCAGGGCCCGTTCGAGCTGCTCCTGGGCCTGATCTCCAAGCACAAGCTGGACATCACCGAGATAGCACTTGCCGAGGTTACCTTCGAGTTCATGGCCCACATCAGGGCCCACCAGGCATCCGACACCGAGTGGGACCTGAGCCAGGCCTCGGAGTTCCTGCTGGTGGCCGCCACTCTGCTGGACCTCAAGTCGGCCCACCTGCTCCCGCAGCTCAACCCGGCCGACGACGAGGATCTGGCGCTGATCGAAGCAAGGGACCTGCTCTTTGCCCGGCTGCTGCAGTATCGGGCGTTCAAACAGGTCGCCAGCACGTTCGCGGAGCGGATCGCCACGGCGGGCCGGATGACGGCGCGGCAGGCAGGTCTGGACCCTCATTTCGCAGCGCTCCTGCCGGAGCTGGTGATGGTCATCACCCCCGAACAGCTGGCCATGATCGCAGCCCGGGCCATCACGCCCAAGGTGGTGCCCACCGTGGGTCTGGAGCACCTGCACGCGCCTGCGGTCAACGTTCGCGAGCAGGCCGCCGTGATGGTGCAGAGGCTGCGAGCCTGCCGCACCTGCTCCTTCCAGTCCCTGGTCGCTGACGCCGACACCACCCTGGTGATCGTCGCGCGCTTCCTAGCCCTCCTGGAGCTGTTCCACGAGTCCGTCATCGCCTTCGACCAGGCGGAGGCGCTCGGAGAGCTCACGGTGCAGTGGACCGGCCAGGACGACGGCGAGATCGGTTTCAGTGACGAGTTCGACGAAGATGTCCCAGACAGCCAGAACGACGTGACCAACCAGGAGACGGTGAGCACAGTTGAGTGACATGCCGGCCGAGAAGACAGAAGAGCAGGTCGCTTTCGACATCAACGACTTTGCCGGTGGCGCGCGCGGTGCGATCGAGGCCGTGCTGATGGTGATCGACGAGCCGGTCACCGAGATGTCCCTGGCCTCTGCACTGGAGCTACCGGTCGAGGACATCCTCGGACACCTGCATGCCCTGGCCGCCGAGTATGACGAAAGCAACCGCGGATTC
>Ga0066789_10000561_pt1 | contig 15161 bp, 14 predicted proteins | sample OrgsoiDNA2013049_FD_70960 | JGI IMG/M metagenome (GOLD analysis project Ga0066789, IMG submission 70960) | Permafrost soil microbial communities from the Arctic, to analyse light accelerated degradation of dissolved organic matter (DOM) -... | ecosystem: Environmental > Terrestrial > Soil >...
GATTGTCGAAGTGAAGATAACCGTCCCCATGCCCCGCGACGAAAAAACCAAAGAGTTGCTGCGAGAACTGGCCAAGCTCAACCCCGAAGACCCGCGGGAAGAACTTTGGAAGCAAGTCTGACTTCCGAACTTCAAGATTTCCCCTGTGCTCCCCTGAGGCAAAGAATTTCTTCGGCCTCTCGGCGGGGAATCTATTTTGACGGCGGACAGCGCCTACAATAGGATTCGCCAAATCCGGAGGATGAATGGCGTCCCCGCCCATAGTTTCGACTCCATCTTCGTTGTTGCCCTTGCGGATCGAGGGGCTGATCAAACGCTTCGGCGACTTGACCGCGGTCAATGGCGTCACGTTGGAATTGAAGGATGGGGAATGCCTGGGATTGCTCGGCCCCAATGGCGCCGGCAAGAGCACCCTGATTCGCAGCATGGTCGGCCGCGTCATCCCGGACGCGGGTACAGTGTCGATCTTCGGCGATCGGGCCGATTCGCTCGGCGCGCGCATGGCACTGGGGTGGGTTCCGCAAGAACTGGCGCTCTACGCGAGGCTCACCTGCCGCGAAAACCTGGAATCGTTCGGCCAATACCACGGCCTGCGAGGTGCCGCCCTGAAAGCGGCGGTGGCATGGTGTCTGGACTGGGCAGCACTCACGGACCGCGCGCAAGAACCGGCGCACCATCTGTCCGGAGGAATGAAGCGGCGGCTAAACATGGCGGCCGGACTGATCCACCGTCCCAAGGTGATCTTGATGGACGAACCCACGGTCGGAGTCGATCCGCAATCCCGCAACCGCATCTTTGAAATGATCGAGAAGCTGCACGCCGAGGGAATCTCCATGATTTACACGACGCACTACATGGAGGAAGCCGAGCGGCTCTGTGATCGCATCGCGATCATCGATCATGGGCGCATCATTGCCCTGGGAACCAGGGATGAACTGGTACAGAGTGCTTTCGCATCCCGCAGCGAGATGCTGGCGCGATTCGCGAGCGCCGATGACAGCGTGGCCGCCTGGGTGAAACAGCGTGGAGGGCTCCTCGAAAACGGAATGGCGCATTTCACCATTGATCATGCGACTGAAATAGCCGGTTTGCTTGACGCTGCGGCCAAGGCGGGACACGAGCTGGCAGACATCTCGCTGCGGAAACCCAACCTCGAATCCGTATTCCTGCAATTGACTGGAAGGGAGTTACGCGATTGATTTTCCCCATTGTGCGCACTGCACTGATCGCCCTGCGCCGCGACCGTGGCGCTCTGGCACTGAGCTTCATTCTACCGATCGTGTTTTTCTCCATCTTTGCGGTGATCTTCGGCGGGCGTCGGGACAGCACGCCCAAGGTAACTGTCCTGGTGGTCGATGAAGACCACAGCCCGGCTTCCGAGAGGCTGATTCAGGGCCTCGAACGTGAAGGATCGCTGTCGGTAAAGAAAAAACCGGCACCGAAGCAAGGCGCGGAGCAAAAGGATTACACGGCCGCGACGGCAGAAGCCGCGGTGAAAGCTGGTACCGCGCCCGTGGCCCTCATCGTCCCGCATGGTTTCGGAGAAAATCCAATTTCATTCGGCGGCGCCAATCAGAAACGGCCCACGATCCAGTTGCTCAAAGACAGCAGCGACATGGTCGCTCCCGAAGTGATCGCCGGACTGCTCCAGAAAGTTGCGATGACCTCGATGCCGGACATCATGGCGGAGCAGGGATCGAAGTACATGGATGAGTTCGCGGGCGGCTTTACCCCGGAACAAAGGAAGAGAATCGACGGCAGCCTCGAACAACTGCGCACGCGGCAAAGCGCGGAGAGAGGCGGCCAACAATCCGCGCCTGCCGATCCCAATCGCGGCATGCCCGTTGCAGTGTCTACTCGCGATGTTGTCGGAGAGAACAAGGACAATCCCATGGTGTCTTTCTACGCCGCGGCCATTGGCGTGATGTTCCTGCTCTTTACCGCCAGCAGCGCCGGCGGCTCGCTGCTGGATGAAGCCGAAAGTGGAACACTGGACCGTGTGCTGAGTTCGCGCGTGACCATGGGAACACTGATGGCCGGCAAGCTCTGCTACTGCTCGCTGTTGGCGTTCTCCCAACTGGTCGTCATGTTTATCTGGGCATGGCTGGTTTTCAAACTTGATTTCATCCCACATATTCCCGGTTTCGTGATCATGGGGCTCTGCACGGCCTTTGCCGTGGGGGCCTTCGGAATGCTGCTGGCCAGCATTTGCCGCACGCGCGCACAACTGGGTCCGTTATCGACGCTGGTGATCCTGATCATGTCTTCGATTGGGGGAAGCATGTTCCCGCGTTTTCTGATGCCCGAAGCGATGCAGAAAGCAGGGTTGCTGACCATCAACGCCTGGGCAATCGACGGCTTCACGAAGATTTTCTGGCGTGATGAACCGATTTCACACCTCTGGCCGCAGGTGCTGGTGCTGCTGGGAGTTGGCGTCGTACTGTGCGCTATCGCCCGCAGACTCGCCCGCCGGTGGGAATATTCGTGAACGGCCTCTCCGCTTACTTCTTGCTCGGATCGTCGGCCGGATTCACATAGTTGAATTGCAGCGGTGACATTCCATGGACCTGAACCACGACCTCTCCGGACGCCATTGCGTAGTGGTGCATGTCGGGATCGAGATACGCGAAGCTGCCGGCTGGGAAAGTCATCATCTTGGTCTCATCGAACTTGTCGCCCATCCCGACCTTGAAGTTCCCTGAGACTACCGTCACATTTTCGCGCTTGGGATGCCAGTGCGGCGCAATCTTGTAGCCGTCGGGCATTTTGAGCCGGATGGTGAAGTCGCCGCTACTCGCGGTTGGGTCGCCCTCCAGCACAGCGAGCTGCGCGCCGGGAGCGATAAACGGCGGTGGCGGTCCGTATTTGATCTGTTCCGGGGTAAACGCATTCTGATGCGCCCCCGATTGGGCAAGCAATAAACCTGCGCAAACACACAGAACTGCGAGCGCTACTGTCCTCATGGCTGGTGCCTCCCTAGAAAAAAATTTTAAGCGTTAAAGAACCCCGGAGCGTTATACATCAATTCGCGCTTCACAGCCACCAGGTTTCGAGCGTTCCAGTCACTGCGGCCACGATCCGCGCAAAGTCCATTTTCAGGAGAACTCTTGGCGCGGACGTTTCTCGGCGTCTCGGCGGTGAATAGTTTCTGCCTCCGTTACTTCCGTACCATCCTAGCTGACAAAAATTTGCAAAAAAATTGTTGCATCTGTGGAAATTTCCCGTAATCTCACACATGCGAACTAACTTTACCGAAAATGCCCGGGAATCGCTGTTACCCGGGAGCCGCGAGAGCAAATCAAGGGAGACGCGGTGGTGAGAGTGAGTCGCCTGAGGAGGAAGACATAGAAATTGGCAACAGCTACCGCACCCACAACTAACCTTTCGCAGCCTTCGCTTGCCGTCGCCCCCCGGAAGAAATCTATCCGTCTCACCCTTTGGCCCTTGGTCGCCGCGACCTTCTTTATGGTCTCGGGCGGAACCTACGGCACCGAAGACATCGTGCACGGCGCCGGATATGGCAAAGCGATTCTCATCCTGCTTCTGACCCCGATTCTCTGGAGCCTGCCGACCGCGTTCATGATCGGCGAACTGGCGAGCGCGCTGCCCTCTGAAGGCGGCTACTACGCCTGGGTGCGCCGCGCCATGGGAAACTTCTGGGGATTTCAGGAAGCCTGGCTGTCGCTGGTAGCGTCCATTTTCGATATGGCGATTTATCCCACGCTGTTTGTCGCCTACCTCACGCGCATGTTCCCCTGGTTTCAGGAGAACCATCGCGGCGTGGCCGTCGCGCTGGGCGTCGTAATCGTCTGCGCGATCCTCAATATCATGGGCGTGAAGGTCGTCTCGACAACTTCGCTTTGGCTGTTCTTCGCCCTGTCAGCGCCCTTCGCGGCTATTTTTGTGCTCGCGCCTTTCAAGATTCACGCGCTCGCAAATGCGGTGACCAAGCCGACCACCTCGAACGTCGACATTCTCGGCGGCCTGCTCATCTGCATGTGGAACTACATGGGATGGGACAACGCCTCCACCATCGCCACCGAAGTAGAGCGTCCGCAGCGCACCTATCCCCGCGCCATGCTGGTAGCGGTGCTCATTGTCTGCGTTACGTACGTTCTTCCGTTTGCCGCCATGTGGATCACCGGCCTTCCCGCCAGCTCATGGGAAACCGGCGCGTGGGCCGACATCGCCCAGTTGATGGGTGGGCCTGCGCTTAGGATCGCACTGGTCGCGGGCGGCATGATGAGCGGCTTCGGCATGTTCAATGCGCTCGTCATGAGCTACTCCCGGCTGCCGCTGGCCATGGCGCAGGATGGCATGTTGCCGAAAGTTTTTGGCAAACTGCATCCGAAATCGCGCGCGCCCTGGGTCGCGATTCTGGCGCTGGCGGTGGGTTGGGGCCTGGCTCTGAATCTCGGCTTCGAACGTCTGGTCACGCTCGACATTATGATTTACGGCGCAAGCCTGACGCTCGAATTTGTGGCCTTGATCTGCCTGCGCATTCGCGAGCCGGAATTGAAACGGCCGTTCCGTGTGCCCGGAGGCATGTTTGGAGCGATCGCCGTTGGCATTCCTCCAATCTTGCTGCTGGGATTTGCCATCTTCCGCAGCGAGCATGAAGTTGTGCTCGGCATGAGCTCGTTCATGTTTGGCTTGGTCGTGGTCGGCGCCGGTGTAGTCGCCTACGCGATCAACCGTGCGCTGAAGCCGGCAGGCTGGGCGGTCGTGACTCAAAAACCGGAGTTGGCGGCGTAGATTTTCCGCGAATCAACCTTTCCTGCAGACGGGCTTGCCCCGTCTCTTTTTTTGCGGCTGCTCGGTCGGCGTTAGCTGTTTGTCTCTTGCCGCCGCGCAGTAGAATGATCTAGACGGAACCGAGGCGATGACCAAACGCAAATCCAAAGGCGCATACATGATCTCGGCCGTGGCTGAGATGTATGAGATTCATCCCCAGACCTTGCGGCTCTACGAGCGTGAAGGACTGCTCAAGCCGAGCCGCACCGAAGGCAACACCCGGCTTTATACCGACGAAGATTTACAGCGGCTCGAATTCATCCTGTCGCTGGCGCGCGATCTGGGCGTCAACATCAGCGGCATGGCCATCATTCTTCAGATGCGCGAACGCATGGAAGAAATGCAGCGCCAGATCCAGGAGTTCGTGCAGTACATCCAACACGAAGTACTGGCGCGGGCCTCGGCGGCCGCGGATCCGTCAAAGGGCGCGATTGTGCCACTGCGGCGAACCCTCGTCCCTCCCACGGATTCACCCCGCCGCAAAGATTCCTCCAAGTAGTTAGGTTGCACCTGTGGAATTTTCCTGTAGTCCCCAGTGCCCCCGTGGTTAGGGGTTCCTGCACTTCTCAACCACAGAGCATAAACGCTACTTCTCTCGCTGGAAGCGATAACGGCCGCCCCTGTCTTTCGCCACTTGCTCCGCCACTTTCAAGAACGCTTGTCCCGCGTGCGACAGCGCGGATTCCTGGCGATACACCAGCCGGAGCTTGCGCTGAAAGTGCAGATCGCGCACCCGGACAGGCACCAGGTCTCCACGGCTGATCTCGCTATCGACGCTCATCTCGGGCACCAGCGCCACCCCATTCCCCATGCACACGAAGCGCTTGATGGCTTGCAGCGTAGGCAGTTCCACGTCCATGTGTAACGGTGTCTTATGGTGGCGGAACGCTTCAATCACTTTGTCGCGATAGGGAGACGCGACAATGTGGGCTACGAACGACTCCGCCCCCAGTTGCCGCACACTGACCTCGCCGGCCGACGCCAGCGGATGTCCCGGAGGAACGATCAATACCAACTCATCCAGATAAACCACGGCCGATCGCAACTGTGGCTCCTGCGGATCGTAGGAGAGCATGCCGAGTTCCACGTTGTGCTTGAGCACATCGTCGGGAATGTGGCTGCCCAGCGAACGCCGCACCGTGATCTTGATCGTGGGATGCAAACGGCGAAACTCGCCCAGCACCGGCAACAGATACAGCGCGGTAAATTCATTGGCGGCGATCACCAGCTTGCCTTTCTGCAATTCGCGCATCTCCACCAGCGCCGTCTGTGCGTCCTGCCGCAGGTTGAGCAACTTCTCCGCGTATTCCTGCAAAACGCGTCCCGCATCGGTGAGCACGCCGTCCCGCGAAGAACGGTCGAACAGCGGCTCGCCGATCTCCAGTTCAAGTTTCCGGATGGTCTGGCTGACCGCCGATTGTGTACGAAACAGCTTTTCAGCCGCCCGCGAAAACCGCCGTTCGCGAGCCACCGTCAGGAAGACTTCGAGTTGCGAAAGGTCCATTTGTCACTCCTAACTGTCGCGGCGAGTTCTGCCCCGTCTCATTCCGCGTCTCTACGGGAAATCAACAGCTCCTGCAGGGTTCGGGGGCGACGCCGAAATTTGGTCCGATCAACCCGTCGTTAACAATCATGCATGTTTCATAAGTTGTTCTAATACTATCTTGATCGCTAATGCTACTGTAAAGATAATAACCTTTTCTTTCGCTCCCATCCGCCGATACAGTAGACAGACAACTTTCCGGAGGTACGGAATCCATGGATCGGCCGCGCATCACCATCTTCGACACCACGCTTCGTGACGGCGAACAGTCGCCGGGCTGCAGTATGAATGTGCAGGAAAAGCTGCGCCTGGCCCAGCAACTCGACCGCCTCGGCGTGGACGTGATCGAGGCTGGATTCCCGATCGCTTCTGACGGCGACTTCGAAGCCGTACAACGCATCTCCGCTTCAGTGCGGCGTCCCATCATCGCTGGCCTGGCTCGCGCTTGTACCGGCGACGTGGATCGGGCGTGGCAGGCGCTGCAGGGAGCCGCGCGCCCCCGCATCCACGTTTTTCTGGCAACCTCCGACATTCATCTGAAATACAAGTTGCGCATCACTCGTGAGAAGTGCCTGGAGCAGGCGCGGGAAGCGGTTCGCCACGCCAAATCCTTGTGCGCCGACGTTGAATTCTCGCCCGAAGATGCCACCCGCACCGATGTCGCGTTTCTCTGCCAGGTTGTGGAAGCGGTCATCGCAGCGGGCGCCACCACCGTCAACATTCCCGATACGGTCGGCTACACCATGCCTGAGGAATACGGCCAGCTCATCCGCACGTTGCGTGAGAAAGTTGCTGGTATCGATCAGGTAACCATCTCCACGCACTGCCACAACGACCTCGGTCTGGCGGTCGCGAACTCGCTCGCGGGAGTGCAGCAGGGCGCGCGCCAGGTGGAGTGCACCCTCAACGGGATTGGCGAGCGCGCCGGCAATGCGTCCCTCGAAGAAATCGTCATGGCCATGCGGGTGCGGCGCGACCGCTATCCCTACGAAACCGCGGTCGCCGGCGAGCACCTGTATCCGTCCAGCCAGATGTTGGCGGAGATCACACGGGTTCCCGTGCAGCCCAACAAGGCCATCACCGGCCGCAATGCGTTTGCGCACGAGGCCGGAATTCATCAGGATGGCATGCTCAAGAATCCGCTGACCTACGAAATCATGACGCCACAGTCGGTGGGCGTTCCCGATTCGCGGCTGGTGCTGGGCAAGCACTCCGGACGCCACGCCCTGGCCCTGCGCTGCGAACAACTGGGACACCAGTTTGAGCGCCGCGAACTTGATGAGGTCTATCGTAAGTTTGTAATTCTTGCCGACCGCATCAAGAAAGTTCAGGACAGCCATTTGCTCGAACTGATTCAGGACGTCATCAGCGGCGATGCCGCCGGCAAAAAGTTCCCACCCGCCGCTGCCCCGCTACCTTTCCCACGCGCCGCGGTGGCTGGAGCGAATTCCAATTCCAACGACTCGCATCCAGCTCACGTTTCCGGCAGCGCCGGCCAAGCGACGGTGTCGATCCCCTTCACCGATCATCACAGCGAGCAGGAAGACTATCTCTGGGGTGTGTAACGACGGGATGGGAACCAACACCGCCGATAGTGAAGAAATGTATAACGCCCCGAAACAGGCGAGGCCTCGTATATCCTTTCGGTGACGAAACGAATCGAGGATGCCATGCAACTCCGTGTCACTTCCCTACCCGGAGACGGAATCGGTCCTGAAGTTATATCCCAAGCCATTTGTGTTCTGGAAAAAGTGGCCGACGGCTTTGGCCACGATCTCGAACTCGACGAAAAAGAAATCGGCGGCGTCGCCCTGACAAAGTTCGGCAATCCATTGCCGGACGCGACCATCCAATCCTGCCTCGCCTCACAGGCCGTGCTGCTCGGCGCAGTCGGCAGTCCCGCCTTCGATCACAATCCTCGAGAACTTCGCCCTGAAGTTGGACTCCTGCGCCTCCGCCAGGAACTCGGAGCTTTCGCCAATCTCCGGCCAGCAGTCTTTTATCCGGTGCTTGCTGCCTGCTCGCCTCTGCGCGAAGAAATTGTCAAAGGAACTGACATCCTCATCGTCCGCGAACTGCTCGGCGGATTATATTTCGGCCAGCCACGCTCGATTGAAGGCGTCCCCGGCGCGCGCCATGCGATCAACACTATGCACTACAGTGAGCCGGAGATCGAGCGCATCGCGCGTATCGCATTTCAACTTGCTCAAAACCGCCGCCGCCGCTTGCTTTCCATCGACAAGTCGAATGTTCTGGAGTGCTCGCGTCTCTGGCGCGAAGTCGTTACTCGCGTTGCCCACGATTTCTCCGATGTTCAGCTCTCCCACATGTATGTGGACTCGGCCGCGATGTCGCTCGTCCTCAGACCCGCCGAGTTCGACGTCATCCTCACCGAGAACATGTTCGGCGACATTTTGTCGGACCAGGCCGGCGGAGTTGTGGGATCGCTCGGCCTGCTCGCTTCAGCCAGCATCGGAGGCCCGGTCGGCCTCTACGAACCCGTCCATGGCTCAGCTCCCGACATCGCTGGTCAGAACGTCGCCAACCCGCTGGGCGCCATCCTCTCGGTAGCACTGATGCTGCGCCATACTTTTCATTTACCCAAAGAAGCGGAGTGCGTGGAGGCTGGCGTCATCTCAACCTTGAAGGGAGGCTTCCGCACCCGCGATCTGGCGCGTCCCGGTGAGCGAACCGTGTCCACCGAAGAAATGGGCGCTCAGATCGCCGAATTCGTGCGCCTGGCCGCAAACACAAACAATCGAGCCGCTTCGTAGGAGTGTGTGGAAGCGGGGCTCCGCCCCGCTTGGACGGGGCAAAGCCCCGTCCCCACACCAAGGTTGGTCTGACTTACAACTTCCCCGGAGAAGGCACGACCGCAGCCGTGTACTCCCCGGTGATCGCATTCCACCGGATCCGCAAAACTTCCACGAACATCCGCAGCCCATCCCGAAAAGGATGCAGCCGTGTTCCCTCGCTGTGCGCCCACAGAACCGGAACCTCTTCCACCCGCAAGCCCGCGCGCCGCGCCAGAAAAAGAATCTCCGGATCAAATCCCCAGCGTTCAATTTTCTGCAGTGGAAAGATGCGTTGCGCGGCCTCTCGCCGGAAAGCTTTGAATCCGCATTGCGTGTCCGCGAAACGCAACCCCAAAATCACCCGCAGCACCAGATTGAAGATTCGTCCAAACGCCTGCCGGTACAGGGGCTGCCGTTCGGTCTGCAATTCCGCCCGCAGCCAGCGCGACCCAATCGCGATGTCGGCACCGCGGCCAAGCGCGTCGATCAGTTTCTGCGCCTCCGTAATCGGTGAAGAAAGATCGGCATCCGTGAACAGGCAAATATCGCCCCGCGCGTGCAGCATCCCGTTGCGCACGCTATAGCCTTTGCCGCGGTTCCCGGGGTTTTCGAGCAGCAGAACCTGGCGATGCAACTTGCCGTATTCCCGCACAATTTGCGCGGTATCGTCGCTCGATCCGTCGTTCACGACCAGAATTTCAGCGTCCCAGTTTTCTTCCCGTGTATAGCGGAGAAGTTCATCGAGCGTGGGCCGGAGGCGTACGCTTTCGTTATAGGCAGGAATGACAAAACTGTAGGTCAAAAGCTGATCGGGTGATCGGGTGATCGGGTCATCGGGCGATCGAGAGTCAAAAGGTTTTGGCATTTGAATTTAGATGGCCCGATGGCCCGATGATCAGATGACCCGATTTGCTTACGCCACTTGCCGCCGCTTGTCGAGCATACCGAAGAACTCCGACACCAACTCCTTGTCCCAGAGTCCGCTTCGCGCCTCGGCCCGCATCGTGATCGCGGCCTGCTCGTGGCCGAGCGACGGCTTGTACGGACGCTCCGTGCGCAACGCATCGTAAATATCCACCACCTGCAGAATCCGCGGCAGCAGCGGGATCTCGTCCTCCCGTAGCCCATCCGGATAGCCGCTGCCATCCGAGTGCTCGTGATGATGCCGGATGATCGGAAGCACCAGCCGCAGCGACTTCAACGGACGGCAAATCGTTTCACCGGTCGCCGGATGCTGCTTCATGATCGCCCACTCCGCCGGCGTCAGATCGCTGCCCTTCTTCAGGATTTCATCCGGTACAGCGATCTTTCCGAGGTCGTGCAGATAGCCGCCGCGCCGCAGCGCCACAAGGGACTCTTCCTCCATCCCAAGAAAACGCCCCAGATCCGTGGCATTGCGCGCCAGTCGTTCACAGTGGCCTTCCGTGTAAGGATCGCGCGATTCCACGCTCAGCCCCAGGGTGCACAGCACCGAATCCACCGTCTCCAGTTCGTCGGTGAATTCCTTCAACTTCAACAACGAACTCACGCGCGCAAACAGTTCCTCGGGACAGATCGGCTTGGTCAGAAAATCGTCGGCACCCGCTTCAATTCCCTCAAGACGGTCCTCTCGAGCGCTCAGCCCGGTAATCATCACGATCGGAATCAGCCGCGTCTTGGAATCTTCCTTGAGTTCGCGGCATAGTTGGTAGCCGCTCTTGCCGGGCATGACCACGTCGAGCAAAATCAGGTCCGGAGCCTCACGCCGGATTTCCGCTTCCGCCGCAGCCGCGCTCTGTACCGCCACCGTTTGATAGCCCCGCATGGCGAGCATCTCCTTCAGCAGCGCCGCGTTCACCAGATTGTCGTCGACCACCAGAATCGACTGCTTCCGCCGCCCCACCAGCAGATCACCCATACCCGTGTAAGAGTTCGTGGGTGAAAAAAGGGTTGTCCGGGGCTTCCGTGGCATAAGACTCATCAATTCATTCTGCTTTGCAGCCGATAGTATCTAGGCCCAATTCGCTGCGATATTGCAGTAGCCTTTGCAGCTTGCGCAAAAACCCGCGATTCGTGTCTGGGTATGCTTTCAGGCATACCTTAAAGTCGCTAAAACCCGGTTCGGCTCTAAAGCCACTCCTCATTACTGCTGGGCGAAAATCACCGCCGCATTCGGATTCGTCTTGTCCACATCCATCATCAGGAAGTCTTGTATCGCGCAAACAGGACTTTGGCCGGTGCAACCTGCAGTGTCAAGAATGTAGATCACGTAATTCTGGGCCGACGGAGCAGTCAGCGGGATTGTACCCGTACCCAAGGTGGACAGCGTGTAAGTTCCGGTCAGCGTTTGGGGCCCTGGGTCGTACTGCGTTCCGGAGACGTTGAAGATCCCGCCTCCTGGGGATGTCAGGAGCAGGTTTGCCGCAATCGGAGTTACTAAGGAGCTGCCGCTGCTGGTGGTCGCCGCGGCATACGTACCCGGCAACTCCGAGCCACCGAAAGCCCCGCTTCCTTTCCCCTGCGGATTCATTGTTCCGGTCATCACAGACGCACTGGATTGATCGAGCAGGAACCCGCGGTTCGCTCCGCTGGCATAGAGAACGAAGGGAAGGGGTGGCACGACGGGATTTGCTCCTGGATTGCCTAGCATCTGGAACGCATATCGTCCGTCGGTGGAGGCGTCGGCGGTGTATTTGTATCCGAAGGGCGATTGCGTTGAACTCGGGTAAGAGAGAATCACGCCGGCGTTATTCTGATCGAATTGACCGGAGAAGTTCCCATTGCCATCGGTCGAGCCGAGCGTCAGCGATACGTTGGTATTGGTCGCATTCGCCCCAGTCCCCGTCAGAGCGGAGACGGAATTGCCTTTGAAGGCCGTTATGCTGTAGGTCTGGGTTGAATCCTGGAGCACCATGGTTCCGGAAACTGCGGGGTGGGTCGCGACGTTGTCCGTGGAAATAGCGTAAAAAGTCAGCGGAGTCGTCTTGTTGGCACTGCCGGAAGAAATGAAGAAATCGAAGGCCATAGGAGAGGCTGTTCCCGCATTTAACGCCATGTGCCACAACCCGAGGATGTTCGGGTCGGCGGAGTAAGTACCCGCAATGCTGCAGGGCGATGATCCGCAAACAGTGGTGGTGGCGGTGCTGTCGTTCACGTCCATCTGACCGTTGACTACCGCAGTGCCATTCATTGGCAAGACTCCAACATAGCCAACGCGGTTGCCACTGAGATCCACACCGGTGAAGCCGAACGCGAAAGTCTGGTTGCCTGTAAACACGCTGGGGTTGGCTGATTTCTGAGCAATGCCGGAGCCGGTGCCATTGCCGTCGGATTCGATCATCTCGATATCGCCCGCGCCGTCGAGAGCGACCTGAAACTTATTGGGAACGCCTCCGGTGAGCGTTAGCACGCCCGCGTTATTCGAGTTGTTCGGATCGGAAAGCGTGGGCTTGTAGGATCCTGCGGTGATCGGGTGTTGCGCCGGGCCGTTCGAAGTCAGTTCGTCTTCCACGCCTGTGATCATTCCATTCGCAGCAACGGTGAACGTTCCAACCACGGCTGTGGGGTGGTCGCTGCTGTCATATCCAGAAAACCGGAATGCGTACGTACCGCTTACACGGGAAGGTACCAGCGCCGCTTTGGCGATGGTACAGAACTTGGGGTTGGCTACGCAGCCCGTCGGATCGAGTGGAGTAACCGCCGATATCTGGACATTACAAGTGCCGCTACAGCTGCCCGGTGCCGTGTAATGGGCCAAGCCGGACACGTTTGGATCCTGAAAAAAGTTCGCCGTCGGGCACTGCACGTTGTTTACGGTGCAGGTCCACGTAAAGGTTTGGGGCGCATCGTCAGGGAGGGCTATGGCGGTAAATTGCTGGGTCAGACCGTTGCCCACGCTCAGCGCCGCTGGCGCCACTTCGGTGGTGATATCAACAACATTCAACGCCAGCGCGCCCGTTTTCGAAGTGTCGGCCACCAATGTCGCTGTGACCGTCGCCGAAGCCGGCGTTGCCGGGGCCACGTAGGTCGCGGTTGCCGGGGTTGTCGCCGGGGTCACGGGCGTTAGCGTCCCTGGGCCGCTCAGACTCCAGGTAACGGCCGTATTCGTCGAGGGCGTCACCGTGGCCGTAAGAGTCACAGACTGGGTCGGGTAGATCGCGCCAGAGTTAACGCCTTTGGGCGTTGTAACGTCAATGGTAATTGGAGGGGGGCCCGTGCCGTTGCCACCCTTGGCGCAACCGCTGGCCAGCGCCAGACTCAGCAAAGCCACTGCAAACAAAAGTTTTTTTATCATGACCCTATCTCTCTTAACCCAAATCTCTTGGAACCCAGCAGTTTGGAATCCGTTGCCCGGACGCACTGTTTCGACTAGAAACTTACCCCAAATGTACCTGAATCCAGGGAATTTTGTCTGCGTGGGAAGGGCTTTCGAACGGCGGGCAGAATGGGGAGCCTGCGCAAGAAATTGCAACTTTCGGGACGAGACTTATACCGGAGCCTCTAACTCAGGACACTGGCTTTGACTACAAGCCTTTCATTGGGCTTTTGATTCCGCTTTGGTCTTTACCTGTTTCAAAATTGCCTTCCGTATCAGTCCGGAGAACGGCCCTACCAGACTCCAGTAAAGGCGGAACTTCCACCGCGCCGAGGGCCCGAAGCATTGGATTCTCGTCTCGGTTGAAAGTATCGTTGTCCCTGTCCCTGTCTTTGTCGCCGGCAATTCCGCCCGCACCCTAAAATTCCACGCGACTTTTGCATACCCTATCCGGGAAAAATCAATGAAGTTAGCCCGCGTGAGATCCATGCAGCGCCCGCCATCCGGACGCCAGAATCGTCCCGCAACTCCAATGACGAGCTCGTCATCCGTAGCCTCCTCCAACATCACGAAGCCCGTGCCCTGGAGCCGCTGATGGAGGTCGCCGGGCATACGATGGCGCGGCATTGGCTTTCCGGTTCTGAGGGTCATCAGCAAGCGCGTCAGCCACAGCTCACTGAAGTCCGTATGGAGAAGGCTTTCGTACACCGCAGAGCGCGGCGCGTTGACGCGGATCTGGTAGGCCGCGCGGAAGTCGTGATTAGGCAGGAATTCGTCGATTCGCAGCATCGTGGGCTTGGTGAAACCACCATCAATGGACATTTCCATTGGGGTCTAACTGGGGACATTACTAATGTGGTATGAAATTCGCTCTATAGGTACTTGACATCCGCAGCCCGCCGCCGCAAAATATCGCCAATTTAGGACAAAACGCATATCCCCGCTCAAGAGTTGAACCGTCGACAAGTTTATGACGCTTAGCCAGCCGTCGCAATCTCCCCAGAAGAAAGTCAGTCCCGAACAGTGCAAGCATCCACGGGTGCAGATCGTCTCCCGCGACGAAGAATCCGAATACGTGGAATGCCAGGAATGCGGGGACGTTTTCGAGTCCAGTGAATTGAAGGACATGGCGATTGAGGAAAAGAAAGAACCGGAAGAAGAGTGAGGCGCGTTCGAGCGCCCTTAGCTTATGGCTATTCTTTGGTCTCCGGGAGCAAATTCTAAATCAACTGATCTTGATCACTAAGTTTTCCGCCGCATCCACCCAAAACATTTTCCCCGCCGGAATCACCGTGGTCGCGCTGTATTCCGTGATCACAGCCGGTCCCCGCATCTTTCGGCTGGGGACAAGATCGCCACGCTCAAACACAGGCGTAGTTACGGTCTTGTCGCGAAAGAACACGGGCGCTCGTTCGACGGGTGCCACGCGTGGCGACGGCTTGCGCGCCGTTTGCCGCCGCGCAACTTTGGAACTGGATTTCGATTGAGCTTGGGGCTGCGGTGTGCGGAGCCTGGCGCGCAGACGCAGCGTGACCAGTTCAATCTCCCGTCCCGCATGGTGATAGCCGTAACGGCGCTGATGTTCGTCATGGAAGCGAGCGGCGACGTTCCCCGTGGCAGGCACGTTGAGTTCGTAGCCCTGACCGCGATACCGCAGGTCCAGACTCCTTTCACACTGCGGAGCGCCGCGCCAACGCTCCGCAAGAAATTCCTTCCGCGCCGCCGCCTCCAGCTT
>Ga0066789_10000562_pt1 | contig 15160 bp, 11 predicted proteins | sample OrgsoiDNA2013049_FD_70960 | JGI IMG/M metagenome (GOLD analysis project Ga0066789, IMG submission 70960) | Permafrost soil microbial communities from the Arctic, to analyse light accelerated degradation of dissolved organic matter (DOM) -... | ecosystem: Environmental > Terrestrial > Soil >...
TAGATGGCGGCGGACTCGAAGCCCACGAAGGATGCCGTCACGAAGCAGAGGCCCGCTCCGAGGGCACCGCCGGCCAGCGCCGGGGGCAGGAACGGGGCCGCGGTCAGGCCCTGCGCTGGTTTGATGATCCCGGCGATGTCGAACGTCAGCACCACGGCCGTCTCGGCGATGAGGAAGAAGCCCAGCACCCGTGCGTTCAGGTCGATCTGCAGGGCACCCAGGATCGCGATGACCACCACCGTCACCAGGACCGGCACGTACCAGGCGACCTTCAGCCCGAAGAACTGGTCGAGGGCGCTAGCCGCGGCAAAGCCGTACAGGCCATAGATGCCGATCTGCATCGCGTTGTACGCCACCAGCGCCACCAGCGCTGCCGCCACGCCCCACGCCTGGCCCAGCCCCCGGCTGACGTAGGTGTAGAACGCGCCGGCGTTGGTGACGTGCCGGCTCATGGCCGCGTAGCCGACGGTGAAGACGAGCAGGATCGCCGCGATGATCACGTAGACAAGGGGTATCCCCCGAAGGGTGGTCACCGCGAAGCTGACCGGCACGCCGCCGGCCACCACGGCCAGCGGCGCCGAGGCGGCGACCACGAAGAAGACGATGCTGGCCACTCCCAGGGAGCGACGCTGCAGGTGGGTCGACGACTCGGTGTCGTCCGGGGTGACAGCCATGGTGCCTCCGGGTCCGATCACGCATATCGGCTAGGGAGCGACGGTATACGAAATACTGAATACAACGGATTGGAGTCATACTGCCCGACCGTGTGGAAGATCACAATGCGCTCTGTGGATCAAATCACTGATGCAAACGTGCCTAATGGCGTCAAATCGCTTGCCAGATGCACAAACGAGGCGAGTCGGCAGCGCAGCCGACCGTGACATCGGCCATCAGCGACCTGATCCGCCTGCCGAGGCTGGCTCAGTAGCCGGCGAGGTCGGCCTCACCAGTTCCAGCTTCTTGCCTCGCCCACAGCAGACCGAGAAACGCCGGCTGCTGATCACCAGTGCCGAGGCAACTGTTCGCCGGCGTGTCGCTGCCCAGCACCGCCAAACGGCGCCAGAGCCTGAAGGCGGCCATCGGTCCACTCGAGGTGGGGGCTCGTGCTTGCGGCATAGAGTGCGCTGGTGGACAACACCGAAGAGCTCGACCGTTACCTCTCCCCCACGTGGTTCATCGACTCCGACAACCCTGGCGTCAGAGCCAGCGCGGTCCAGATCACCAAGGGCTGTACCACTGACCAGGAGCGGGCGGTGAAGTGCTTCTATGCCGTACGCGACGGGGTTCGTTACGACCCCTACTCGATAACTGCCGAGCCGCTCGACTACCGCGCAAGCGTCACCCTCGATCGCCGAGTCGCCTACTGCATCCCAAAGGCAGTGCTGCTCACGGCACTTGCACGGGCGGTTGGCATCCCCGCGCGACTCGGCTTTGCCGACGTGCGCAACCACCTTGCCAGCGAGAAGCTACTGGCCCAGCTCGGTACGGACCTGTTCATCTTTCACGGCTTCACCGAGCTGTGGCTCGCCGGCCGCTGGGTCAAGGCGACGCCGGCGTTCAATATCGAGCTGTGCCTGCGGTTCGGTGTACGCCCACTGGACTTCGATGGCTCTCACGACTCGTTGTTGCACGAGTACTCGCTCGACGGTCAGCGCCACATGCAGTACGTGGGTGCTCGCGGCAACTTCGCCGACCTGCCCCTGGCGGAGATCGTGACGGCCTTCGAGAAGGTGTACGGGCACTCCTACTACGTACCGCGAAGCCAGCGCGCTCGAGACGAGCTCTTCGACGCCCCCGAAACGCTGGCCTGAGCCGCCGCGGACAACCTGTTGGTCTTGGCCTGCCAACCATCAAGGCCTTTTCGACGATGGGTGACATTCGATGACGTCGATCTCACACGCGTAGCGCTCTTTGGAAGTTGCCCCTCCTTGGCGAGCGGAGCCGACAGCGATGCCCTCCACCTGAACGGCCTCGCGTACACCGAACTGCTCAAACACCACGCGACTGGATCTGCGATCGTCGGCTCGCGCTGGCGGTGTCACCGACCGCTAGCGACGGATCAGGGCTCGAGGTCGCCTCTTGATTCCAGCCTCTCCCTGGGGGCCGTTGGCCGACGAGGCGTCAGCTGGTCTGGAGCAAGATGCCCCATGGGACATGTCGCCGGCCCGACGGCTCGACCGCGGTCGTTCCCGCCGCGACGACAATGAAGTCGCCGACCCGGCGAAGCCGCGCATGGCTGCCGAGTTCCTCGAGCTTGTCGTTGCCGTTCAGCTCAGATTTGGTGTTGGATTCCGTCGCGAACTTACTGATGGAATCGGATAGCTAGATCGGATCTCGTATACGATCTCTGGTACACGAGTGAAGGTGGTGGTTGGTATGAGCCTGGTCCTGCGCCCCATCCAGCGCGAGGTCGAGAGTCTGGCCGACGTCGCATATCGCCGGCTCAGCGAGGCGCTGCTGACCGGTCAGATCCCTCCGGGTCAGCGCCTGGTGATGGACCAGCTAGCCGACCAGCTCGACATCAGCCGCACACCGGTGCGAGAGGCGCTGTTGCGTCTGCAGCGTGAGAACCTCATCGAGCCGACCGGCAAGCGCGGTTACGTCGTTCGCAAGATGACCGTTGACGACGCCTTGCACCTCTACGAGACCCGCACGGCCATCGAAGGCTTCGCCGCGCGCCGGGTCGCCGAGATCGGCAAGGCGGCCATCGAGCATGTGCGCCTAGCTATCGCGACGTCCAAGGGCACGGACACCGACGCGCGCCGGGCCTTCGAGGCGAACTTGTCCATCCACCGTGCCGTGGTGGAGGCGACAGGGAACCCGTCGCTGCTGGAGCTGTTCAACGACATCTGGCATCGCTCGCTCGGGCTCGCCCTGTTCGCCGACTTCCTCACCCACGACGTCGAGCACGTGCCGGTGGCCGACAGACACGAGCCGCTGCTGGTCGCGTTCCGCGAGGGATCCGACGCCAGCTTCGTGGCGATGCGCGATCACATCCGCGCGGGCTTGCGCGTTCACCGGGGCTGACCCAACCTTTCGTCGCTGAAGTCTTGCATCCGATTCACGCTTCGCATACCGTATACGAAACGTGAAGACCTCGGAATGGAGAACTTATGTGCGGCATTGCCGGGCGGATCAGCACGGGAGTCGGACCGGTGGGCCACGACATCGTCGAGTTGGCCGCGTGCATGCGCCATCGCGGGCCTGATTCGACTGGGTTCGCCATCTACGGGGTTCCGCGGGAGTCCGGTCTGGTGATCCGGGCCTATCTGGACGATCGGCGGCGCCTGGACAGTGCGCTTGACTCGTTGCGGTTGGTGACCAAGGAGGCCGGTAGCGACTTCGCGGCTGAACCTACGTGGGACGACACCACCCAGCAGCACGTCCTGGTCCGGGCCCAGGTGGAGGACGTCCACGACCTCGCGGCATGGACGTTGGCGGTCGAGGAACAGAGCGGTCTGCAGATCCTCTCGGCCGGCCAGTCGCTGGAAATCATCAAGGACGTCGGTGATGCCCGGGAGGTCGACGCCAAGCACCACGTATCAGCAATGACCGGCACCCACGCCCTGTCGCACATGCGGTTGGCGACCGAGTCGCTGGTCTCCCCGATCGCCAGCCACCCGTTCTGGGCACGGCCATTCGCCGACGTCTGCATCGTGCACAACGGCCAGCTGACCAACTACTACAAGTGGCGGCGCCGCCTCGAGCACGACGGTTACCGCTTCTCGAGTGAGAACGACTCGGAGCTGATCGCGGTATGGAACTCAGTGCAGATGGCAGGCGGGCACACGTTGGAGGAGTCGCTGCGGGCCAGTATCGGGGAGTTGGACGGGGTGTTCACCTACCTGCTCGGCACGGCCGACAGCATCGGCATGGCTAAGGACCGGTGGGCCATGAAGCCGCTCATCGGGGTGCGGGCCGATGACGGGGTCGCACTGGCGACCGAGGAGCAGGCGCTACGCAGCCTGTATCGGGAGGAGATTGCAGTGATCAATTACGACGGGCCCTCGGTCACCGAGGTCTGGGCAGCCGAGCAACCCTTGGGACGTGCGGAGCAACCGGCGGGGCGTGTGGCATGACGACCGTGATCGCGCCATCCCTCGAGGTCGAGGTAGAAGTCGTGGCTGGTGACCGTCCGCTGCGCGAGGTCAACCGCGAGATCCGGTCCGCCCTCGCGGCTGGCAGCAACGTCACCGTCAGCGAACCGATGTCGCGGCACAACCTTGCGGTAGCCCTCACCGGGGCCGGGCGGGTCCGGCTGCATGGCAGCGTCGGCTACTACTGCGGCGGTCTCAGCGCCGGTCCGGACATCCACGTCGAAGGAAACGCTGGCTGGGGGGTCGGTGAGGCCCTGGCCTCAGGGTTCATCCGAGTCGACGGTAACGCTGGGATGAGTGCGGGCGCGTCGATGCGTGGTGGAACGGTGCACATCAGGGGTAACGCTGGGCCGCGGACCGGGATCGCCATGAAAGGCGGAAACCTGGTCGTCGAGGGCGACGTGGGTTATGCCAGCGGCTTCATGGCTCACGGCGGGCGACTCATCGTGTGCGGCGACGCGCTCGCGTCGATCGCCGACTCTCTGTGGTTGGGGTCGGTGTGGGTCGCCGGTGAGATCAAGTCACTGGGCATCGACGCCAAGGTCGTTGAACCGCCGGCGGACGAACTCCAGGAGGTCGACGAACTGCTCGCCGACCTGGGAGTACCGGCGGCCGAGCGTGAGTGGAAAAAGATCGTCTCAGCTGAGGGACTCTGGTACTTCGAGGCAAGGGATGCAAAGAAATGGCTCATGATATGACCGACGCTCTGGCCACCGCCGACGAGGACCTCGTGACGTTCGGCGACGGCGCCGATCCGGACCGACCCACCGGTGTTGCCTCCTCCTACGAGGAGGGCAGGTCGACACGCTGGACGCGTGAGACGATCGCCGACATCCACGCCAAGTCGCAACTGGGTCGCTATCAGCTGCGCGGCTGGTCGACCTTCCAGCGCAACTTGCCCTCCTTCGACGACCTGGTGTTCGAGCCCGCAACGTTGACCCGACTGCCGCTTGAGGGCTACCGCGAGTCGTGTGACACCCGAACCGTGCTCGGTGACGGGCTCGGCCAGGTGGAGAACCCGATCGAGCTCGACATCCCGATCTACATCGCGTCGATGAGCTTCGGTGCGCTGTCAGCGAACGCCAAGTCAGCACTGGCACGCGGAGCGCGCAAGGCCGGGACGATGACCTGCACCGGTGAAGGCGGCATGCTCGCGGAGGAGCGTGTCGAGAACCGCACTCTGGTCTACCAGCTCACGCCGTCGAGGTACCTGCTCGATCTCGAGCACGTCCAACAGGCCGACGGCATCGAGATCGCCGTCGGGCAGGGCGCCAAGCCTGGTACCGGCGGACTGCTGCTCGGCATGAAGGTCTCCGAACGGGTGGCCGAGATGCGCACGCTGCCGGCGGGCGTCGACCAGCGCTCCACCACCCGGCACCCGGACTTCATGGGTGCCGACGACATGAGCATCAAGATCGCCGAACTGCGCGAGGCCACCGACTACCGCGTGCCGATCTTCGTCAAGATGGGCGCCACCCGGCCGTACTACGACACCGCGGTCGCCGCCAAGACCGGCGCGGACGTCGTGGTGGTGGACGGTATGGAAGGTGGCACGGGCGCGAGCCCAGAACTGCTCCTGGACCACACCGGCGTCCCGACACTTGCCGCGATCCCGGCCGCGCGCCGAGCACTCGATGACACCGGCATGTCCGGCAAGGTGAAGCTGGTCGCGGCCGGCGGCATCCGCTCCGGTGTTGACGTCGCTAAGGCGCTGGCTCTGGGCGCAGACTGCGTCATGATCGGCACGGCCAGCATGATCGCGCTCGGCTGTAACAGCCCACGCTACCTGCAGGACTACGAGGCCCTAGGCACAGCACCGGGCGCCTGTCACCACTGCCACACCGGGCGCTGTCCGGTCGGCATCGCGACGCAGGACCCGGAGCTGTCCGCACGACTGGACGTGGACGCGGCAGCCGAGCGGGTCTACCGGTTCCTGACCGCGATGACGATGGAGGCCACCTTGCTGGCCAAGGCGTGCGGCAAGTCCAGTGTGCACAACCTCGAACCGGAGGACCTGCGCGCCCTCACGCTCGAGGCCAGCGCGTTCACCGGTATCTCGCTCGTCGGAGCCGACCGGCCCTTCACCTGGTAGCCGCCCCCGACGCGTGCGCGGACCTTAGCGAGCCACACGGTGGCCCGCAGGCGTCGATGCGGTCTCATCCTTTCCGGTCGCCAAAGCCCCACGAACTGCCCGAGCACACGTCATTGCGTGAACAGGTGCCGCAGTTGCCGGCAACGACGACGTCGAGACGGTGTTCGCGGTGGCGCTCGATGATGAAGTGCGCGTCGATGAAGTGCGCGTCGGCCCTGTTGGCGATCTGGGCTAGGCCATCTTTGTGATCGGCGCCCTGTCGGGACCCAGGAACCGCGTCGCGAGCCGGGGCCACGACCACGCGACCGGGGCCGCGTCGACGATCCGGTCCTGGCCATGCGGATCCAGGGAGAGCTTTCGCCAGATGAGCTCCGCCGTAAAGGCCAAACCGCATATCGCCGTGGATCCAGGCCCCCGCCGCAAACCCCGTCGCCTCGTTCCCTTGTCAGTTTTCCGAATACCGTATACGGTAATGAGGACCCTGTCGGCCGAGCAGCGAGGTGAAGATTGAGCGTCGAGTTGCCTGAAGGCGTCCACACCGTCGAGCTGGCCGTCCCGGATGCCTATGGGGTGCTGCGCGGCAAGCGAGTCCCCGCGAGCGCCTGGCCGGCGGTGGTGAAGTCAGGCCTGCACATGTCCAGCATCATCTACTCCTGGACGCCGCGGTGCGAGATCCGTGACTCCGACGAGTGGCTGCCGCCCGAGCGGGGCTGGCCGGACATGCACGTCCATCCGCTGGCTGACACGCTTCGGCGCGTGTCGTGGCGTCCGGGTGCGGCGATGGTGCTTTGCGACGTCACCGAGGAGGACGGCAGCAAGCTGGAGGTGTCACCGCGCGGGGCACTGAAAGCCGTGCTGGAGCGGGCCGACACGATGGGATTCGTGGTCAACATCGGCTTCGAGATCGAGTTCTATCTGCTCGATGCGGTGACCAAGCTGCCGCGTCACGACGACATCCAGTGCTACGGGATCGCGCGCGGCACCGAGTACGAGCCCGTGCTGGCGCCGATGCGCAACCATCTCGTGGACTTCGGGATCCCGATCGAGGCGTCCAACACCGAATATGGACCCGGGCAGATCGAGGTCAACGTGCGCTACGGCGAGGCGATGGCCACCGCCGACAACGCGGTCCTGTTCCGCAATGCGGTCAAGGAGATTGCGGCCCAACACGGCTACTTGGCCTCGTTCATGGCCAAGATCCGCAGCGACCAGTCCGGCAGTGGCCTTCACCTGCACCACTCGCTGTGGCGCGACGGGTGCAATGCCTTTGCTGATCACGGCCTGCTTTCCGATGTGGGGCGGCGCTACCTAGGTGGCATGCAGCGGCACATGGCGGACTTCAGCCTCCTCGGCTCGCCCACCCCGAATGCGTTCAAGCGGAGGCAGCCGTATTCGTTCTGTCCGCTCTCGGCCGCCTGGGGCATCGACAACCGCACGACCGGACTGCGGGTCATCGAGGGCGCCGACTCCAGCATCCGCATCGAGCAACGCGACGGGTCGGCCGATGCGAATCCGTACCTCATCATGGCCGCACAGATCGCGGCCGGACTGGACGGTGTCGAGAACAACCTGGAGCCGTCCGCGCCCCAGGTCGGGGATGCCTACGCGGCTCCGTCCGGTCCGCTCCTGCCCACAACGGTTCCAGATGCAGCCGACCTGCTTGAACACAGCGAGCTCGCCGCGAAGGTCTTCGGCGACAAGCTGGTCTCGGTCGTCTGTGGGATGGCGCGCCACGAGCACGCGCTGATCACCGCCCAGGTGTCCGATGCCGAGCGGGCTCGATACCTGGACGCGTTCTGATGGAGCTCGTCGTGGTTGATGAACTCGAAGCCGTCGTCATGGTGTGCTCTAGGTGAGGATGGAACCAGATGGGTAGTGATTCTCTGGTGTTCCAAGGTGGGCTCAAGGGCGCCGGTTTGCGGCATCTGCACGAACGTCTCGGGTCCGACGAGCTGCCTCGACGAGCTGATGTCATTGTGGTCGGAGCAGGGATAGTCGGCCTAGCCGCGGCCTACGAGCTCGCCGAGCAGGGGATGAAGGTCTGCCTACTGGACAGGGCGCAGGCGGGATCGGCTCAGTCCACTCGCAACTGGGGTTTCATCCGGCAACAGGGGCGCTGCGTCGAAGAGCTCCCGCTCATGATCGAGGCAACCAGGATGTGGCTCGAACTCGAGAAGCGGCTCGGCTGTGACATGGACTGGGTACAGGGCGGGAACCTGCGCCTCACCGACAGCCCGGACCGAGCTGAGGACTACCACCGCTGGATCGACATGGCCCGCTCGCTCGGGCTCGACAGCCGGGTTGCCCGCGCTGAAGAGGTCGAGCAGATCATGCCGGGTTTCGCCGGACGCTACCTGACGGCGATCTTCACCCCAAGCGACGGTCAGGTCAACCCCGTCAAGGCAGTCGCCGGGTACGCGGGCGCGCTGCGCGCGCTCGGTGTGGAGATATACGAGAACTACCGGGCAGCGGCGATTGTGACTGCCGCCCACCAGGTGGTGGGCGTACAGACCGACGACGGCTTCATCGGCACCTCGAACGTGGTGTTGGCCGCCGGAGCCGGGTCAAAGGCCTTGCTGCGCAGCGTCGGGCTGGAGGTTCCCATCCACTTCGTGGGCCAGACCGTCGCGCTGACCACTGCCGTGCCCAGGCTCACCAACGCCTGTGTGTGGACCGGGGAGATCGGCTTCCGGCAGGCACGCTCTGGCGGAATCGTCCTGTCGTCCGGTGGTCTCGGCGATGTGAAAGTCGATATCGACTCGCTCGCCTCTCTCGTATCGCCTCGCCAGTTCTCCCAGGCGTTCCCGATGTACTGGAAGAATCGAGAGTACCTCCGGATACGTCCCCGCGAACTTGTCGGCGCACTGACGTCTGGCAGGAAGAATGGGTTGTTCGAAGATGTCGCGCGCTACTCCGACGTGGCTCATGCCCTCGAGACTCTTTCCCGGTACTTCCCCGAGCTACGTTGCAAGGTCGCGATGGCGTGGGCCGGAACAATTGACGGTACCCCTGACGCACTCCCCGTCATTGACGCGGTCGATCAACCATCAGGCCTCATAGTCGCGACAGGAATGAGTGGTCACGGATTTGGGATCGCACCTGCCGTCGGCAAGATCGTCGCGGACCTCGTGACCCGTGGGAGCAGCAGCTATGACCTGAGTCCGTTCCGGCTCCGGCGTTTCCGTGATGGCGCAGCGAAGGCACCGCAGCATCTGCTCTGAGGATCACATCGCTACGGCAAGGAATGTACCGATGTGATGAAACCGAGAAAGGATGTTAACGGGACTCGGCCCAGATCGCGGCTCCCAGTGGAATCATGAGAGCCCACCGAGAGACACGATCTCGATATGTCAACAGGTGATCGACTTACTCCCCATCACGAAAGGCTTGTCCAGATGCTCTTGATGTCCGTGTAAGAAACGATTCCTTCCCAACCCATCTCCCGGCCGACTCCCGACGCCTTCATTCCACCCCATGCAGCGCCGGCATCAAGGAATGGCGGCAGGTTGATCCACACCGTGCCTGCCTTGATCTCATGCGCAAGCCGATTGGCGGTGCCGATGTCGCGAGACCAGATGACGGCGCCCAAGCCGTAGTCGGTGTCGTTGGCCCGGCCGGAGAGCTCCGCCGGATCCTCGTAGGGGATCACGCTGAGCACCGGCCCGAAGATCTCTTCCCGAGCAATGGTCATGGAGTCGTCAACGCCCGCGAAGACGGTGGGCTTGTAGAAGAAACCGCGCCCGAGGTCGCCGTCGGCACGCGACCCGCCGGTGACCAGCGTGGCCCCTTCGGCCACGCCGGCATGGACGTACTGGTCGACCCGGTCGAGCTGCTCCTGGGACACCAGTGGCCCCAGCTGGGTGGTGGGATCCAGTCCGTTACCGAGCCGCATCCCGCCGGCAATGGCAGCCATCTTCTCCGCGAACTCCTCGGCACGCCGATGGTCGACGTAGAAGCGCGTATACGCTGCACAGACCTGTCCGCAGTTCAGCAGGCCACCCATGACGTTGCCCTGCAGGATCGCATCGATGTCAGCATCGGGCGCGATGATGCTCGGTGCCTTGCCTCCAAGCTCAAGCGACACGCGGGCAAGGCGACGCCCGGCCTCGGATCCGATCTCGCGGCCGACCTCAGTCGATCCGGTGAAGGAGATCTTTGCCACCTGGGGGTGCCGAACGATCGCCTGCCCCACCTCGGGGCCACCCGTGACCACGTTGATCACACCTGCCGGAACGCCTGCCTCCATGCACAGCTCGGCTAGGCGCAGGGTTGACAACGGCGTCTGCTCGGCAGGCTTCAGGACTACTGTGTTCCCGGTGACCAGAGCGGGTGCCAGCTTCCACGCCGCGATCATCAGGGGGAAGTTCCAGGGTGTGATCAAGCCGCAGACGCCGAGCGGTTCGCGACGAGTGCGGTAGTCGACGCCCGGAATCGAGAGCGGGACGGTAACACCGTGCAGCTTTGTTGCCCACCCAGCGTAGTAGCGAAAGTGCTCGACGGCATTGGGCACGGAAACGGTGCTACTGATCCCGAACGGTTGGCCCTGGTCCCGAGTCTCGAGGCGAGCCAGCTCTTCGCCATGCTCTTCAATGAGATCAGCAATTCGCCATAACAGTCGGGCCCGTGCGGCGGGCATCATTCCTGCCCACTCCGGCGACTCAAAAGCCTTGGCAGCCGCGGCTACGGCGGCGTCGACATCTGCCGCATTGCCCTCTGGAACGAGGTCGAGCACGTCGCCTGTTGCAGGGTCAACCGTCTCGAACGTACGACCCCCCGAAGAAACGGTCCATTCCCCACCAATTAACATCCGAGCGGTCATGCCGTCTCCTCTGGGAGTCAGGTTCTCAGGCTTATCTTGACTGGGCGAGCGAAGCCTCGTCACTAAACAGGAGGAGCACAATCACCCATAAGAACATACTGGTCAATAGATCATCTCACCTGGGTGATGCAGATTGTCGACTCTGTCCTGGATTGCTGATCGGTTTCCACCCTTTGCGGGTGTCAGCGTAATTGTCGGTTAGTCAAGTTTCCTCCGACTGAAGTAACGGTTCAATGCGACGTGTGAATCAAATCAATGATGCAAACGTGCCTAATCACGTCAAACCGCTGACCAGATGCACACGCGCGTCCGGCAGCCAGCCCAAGGAGACGGCGAGCGTCGTTCAGTTCCCGATTCTTGTCTCACGGTCGGCCCAGAACGGCTCACGCAGCTGACGCTTGAGGACCTTGCCGGCACCCGACTTCGGCAGGGGCTCGGCGGTTATCGTGATGTGCTTGGGGATCTTGAACCCGGCGATCCGATCCCGGCAGAACTCGATGAGCTCCTCACCGCTGACCTCCTCTCGCGGAACCACCACCGCGTACAGGCTCTCTCCCCAGTGATCATCGGGGACTCCGAAGACCGCCGCCTCGGCGACCCGGGGGTGGGAGTAGAGGACGTTCTCAACCTCCACCGTGTAGACGTTCTCCCCGCCGGTGACGACCATGTCCTTCAACCGGTCCACCAGATACAAGCGGCCCTGGTCGTCCAGGTACCCCAGGTCGCCCGAGTGGTACCAACCATCGCGCAGCGCAGCCGCGGTCTCCTCGGGCTTGTTCCAGTACCCGGTGGTCACGTTCGCCCCCCGGATCACCACCTCGCCGACCTCCCCCGGCGCAAGGACGACACCCTCCAGGTCCAGCACCCGCACCTGCACGCCCAGGGCCGGATACCCGCAGGAACGAGCGGCGGGCGTATCCAGGAGCAGCTCCTCGTGCGGCAGGCTCGTCGCGATCGGCGAGGTCTCGGTAGTGCCATAGAGGTGGAGCAGCTCCGCGTCCGGGAACGCCTTCGCAGCGCGCCGCAGGATCTCCGTGGCCACCGGGGAGGCCCCATGGCTCAAGAGGTGAAGGCTGCTCACGTCACGGGGACGGGCGAGCTGCTCATCGGTGATGGCCGCAAGCACCGTGGGGACGGCCAGGGTCGAGGTCACCGCCTCACTCTCGATGGTGTCGAGCACATCGCCGGGGCGCGGCGAGGCAGGAATGACCTGGGTCCCGGTGACCCACACCGTGACGAGCACCGAGCAGGTGCCGGCTGCGTGAAAGAGAGGGGCCATGATGAGAAACCGGTCGTCGCGGGTCGGGCGCCCCCAGCTCAGCGCGGTCCAGGTATTGGCCATGAGGTTGCGGTGGGTGAGCATCACACCCTTGGCCTGGCCCGTGGTCCCCCCGGTATAGAAGATTCCCGCGAGGTCGTCCCCGTGGACATCGACGCCGAGGGTGGCCGGCTGGGCGCCGGCGATGGCCTGCTCGTAACCGTCGGGCAACCGGATCACATGCTCGAACAAGGAGTCCAGCGGGCCCGGCTCCCGGTCGGTCAACAGCACCCGAGCCTGGGAGTCGACAGCCGCGTACTCGAGCTCGCTCAGAGCGCTCCTGGTGTTCAGGGGAACGATGACGTAGCCGGCCGCGGGCACCGTCAGATACGCCTCCAGGTAGCGGTGGCAGTTCAGCGCGACGACCGCGACCCGGTCGCCGCGCTGAAGACCAAGACCGGCCAGGTAGCCAGCGAGCCGACCACAACGAGACCACAACATCTGGTAGTCAAGGCGATCCGAGCCACACACAATCGCCTCCCTATGCGCTGCCGTGAGCCTGGCATGCTCCAGCGGGTCAGCAGTGGTCTGCATCGTGGTGCTCCGTGTTGACCATCAGAGGTGGTAGGTGTACTCGCGGAACTCCCAGTCGGTGACCCAGTGGTCGAACCGCTCGAGTTCGTTGCGCTTGTAGGTCAGGAAGGCGTTGACGAACTGTGGGCCCAGCATGTCGGTGAAGTCCGTGTCGGACTCTAGCGCTTGCAATGCGGATCGCAGATCACCCGGAAGCTTGTCGGCCTTCGTCGTGTCATAGCCATACCCCACGAGGGGGTCGGGGGCCGGAAGCTCGTCACGGATGCCGAGATACGCGGCCGCCAGCAGGCCGGCCACCACGAGGTAAGGGTTGGCTGTGGCGTCACCTAGCCGCAGCTCCATCCGTGCGGCTCGACCGCGCTCCGGGGGGATGCGAACCATCGCACTGCGGTTGTCCAGGCCCCAGTCGATCAGCCACGGCGCGAGCGTGTCCGGCCCGAAGCGCTTGTACGAGTTGATGGTCGGGTTACAGACTGCGGCGAGCGCTGGAGCGTGCCGCAGAACGCCAGCGATCGCGGACATGGCTATCTTGGACAGGCCGAACTCGCTGGTGGAGTCGTCGAAGAGTGGTTTGCCGTCCTCGCTCTTGGTCGAGAAGTGGAGGTGGAAACCTGATCCCCCCTCGTCGTTGAAGGGCTTGGCCATGAACGTCGCCAGCTTGCCCTCCTGTCGGGCCAGTTCCTTGACCGCGGACTTGAAGCGGAACGCCCTGTCGGCGGCGTCCAGGGCCTCGGAGTGCCACAGGTTGATCTCGAACTGGCCACTGGAGAACTCGTGGTTGGCGGCCACGACGTCCAGGTTGTATGCCGACAGTTGGCGCAGGGAGCGCAGCAGGGTGTTCTCCGGATCACCTTTCAGACCAGCGACGTAGACGTTGCCTGTCCCCTCTCCGTACCGGTGCCAGCCGCTGGGCGACGTCTCGCAACGTTCCAGCACGTAGAACTCCAACTCGGGGCCGACGAAGGGTCGCATGCCGAGCTCGGCAAACTGGGCGACAACACCCTTGAGCACGTTGCGCGGGCTCTCCTGAGATGGCGAACCGTCGGGGTTGAACACGTCCGCGATGCAGCTCGCGACCCCTGGTTCCCACGGCACCGCCTGCAGGGTCGCGAGGTCGGGGTAGGCGACCACGTCGGGAAGACCCGCGGACATCCCGCCCTCCATGTCGACCACATCGCCCATCGGGGTGGTGCCGTAGACCGAGCGACAGAACGCGACGCCGTCACCCACGGTGCGAGCGAACCGGTTGACCAGAATGTCCCGGCCCCGTTCGGTCCCGATGAGATCGGAGTAGCCGAGGCGAACGACGTCGATCCCGTCCTCGGTGAGCTTGGCTCCGGCCTCTTCCAGCCCGGACTCGTCGAAGTGACCCACAAGCATCCTCCTTCGTCGTTTGCGACGTAATGCCTCGCGACCCGCGAAGTCGACCCGTTACCCGGTCAACTTCGCAGAGCGCTCAGAGCCGTCTCCTCTTCGCTCGCAGCGTCCGCGGACCCAGCCCCCAGTCCGATGCCGGCATAGATCTCGGGTCGCGAGCCCTTCAGAAGCAGGCCGTAGACCAGGCCGACAACCGCAGCCAAGACGATCAGCCCGGGCAGGATCCAGTTCAGCGGGTCGTTCGGCTTGGATCCCAGCAGGACGTCGAAGTTGGTGATCGCCAGGTAGAAGACCACGAACAGTGCCACCGAGGACACGGCGGCGGCGACCTCGTGGAAGACCGTCGACTCGCTCACCATCTCGTTGTAGCGGCGCAGGTAGATCACGATGGACACCGACGTCAGCGCCATGAGGAAGATGACCCCGAGTGCGCCCACGTTGGTCAGCCACGTGAACAGAGCCAGCACGGGGTCCTTGCCACCGACGACGAACACGAGGATGACGACCACCGCCACCGCGCTCTGGGCCATCGAGCCGGCGATCGGCGCGCCCGTCCTGGGCTGCACCCGGGCCAGAGCACGGGGCAGGACCCTTTCACGTCCCAGGGAGAAGAAGTACCGCGCCACGGCGTTGTGAAAGGACAGGAGCGCCGCGAAGAGGCTGGTCACGAACAGGACTGTGGCGACGTCAGAGAACCACTTGCCGACGTTCTGCTCGGCGTAGACGAACAGCAGGCCTGGGCCGAGCTTCTGGGACTGGCTGATGATCTTGTTGTCCCCCACTGCCATCGAGGTCGCCCAGGCCGAGAAGGAGTAGAACACGCCGATGAGCGCCACGGCCGTGTAGGTCGCGCGGGCCACGGTGCGCTTGGGGTCCTTGGCCTCCTCGCCATAGATGGCGGCGGACTCGAAGCCCACGAAGGA
>Ga0066789_10000563_pt1 | contig 15144 bp, 12 predicted proteins | sample OrgsoiDNA2013049_FD_70960 | JGI IMG/M metagenome (GOLD analysis project Ga0066789, IMG submission 70960) | Permafrost soil microbial communities from the Arctic, to analyse light accelerated degradation of dissolved organic matter (DOM) -... | ecosystem: Environmental > Terrestrial > Soil >...
AGAAGACACCGAACAACATCGAGACCCGTCTCCAGCTTGCCGCGGCATATATGCAGGACAAGCGTCCGGACGATGCGCTGGCCCAGTATGACGAGATCCTGAAGGCCGACAAGGGCAACAGGACCGTGCTGCTGGAACGAGGCCGCATCCTGATCACGAAGGGTGACCTCGCCGCCGCCGCCGTGAGCTACCACCAGATCACTGATGTTGCCGCCAAGGGTGAGTTCGCCGGCGCTGACCCGCTCGCGCAGGAGGCCCACTACTACCTTGGCTCGATACTCGTGAAGCAGGGAAAGACGAAGGAAGCCATTGTCGAGTTGCAGAAGGCACTCAAGATCGACGCCACAGACTCGGATTCCCTGTACCTCATGGGAGTTGCCCAGCTCAAGGAAGGCGCGCCCAAGCTGGCCATTGAGTCTCTGAAGAAGGCCCTCTTGTTCGTGCCGACCGATTGGTGTGAGCCCTACTCCCAGCTCGCCCTCGCCTACGGCAAGCTCGCCATGGCCCCCCAGAAGACGTATGCCACCGGGATGGCGAGCTTCTGTCTCAAGAAACCGGCCGAGGCAAAGGCTCAGCTCAAGACGTTGATCACGGGACCGGTGAAAGTCGATGCGTTACTGGGACTCGGCCTGATTGCCGAGACCGATTCCAGCAAGGCCGAGGCTATCTCCTGGTACAAGCAGGTCCTCACCCTCGATCGCACCAACGCCACAGCGACCGCCTCCCTGTCGCGGCTCGGCGTGGAGCCGACGAGTACTTCCAAGAAGCAGGGATGAAGCTGAAATGACGAACTTAGATGTCGCTCCCCCTGTCGCCCCCGGTCAAACTCAGGGGGATGTCGCCGGCACCGGTGCTGTTGCGCCCGCCGGAATGAAGAACAAGAAGCGGAAGATCGCCGCGCTCGTCAGCCTCCTGGTGATCTTGGCTCTCCTGTTCGTCTGGTACCTCATGAACCGCAAGCCGCTCTCAGAGCTGCCAGGCCTCGGCGGGACGGCGCTGCCGCACTACCAGTCCAGCATCTACGGGTCGACCAAGCCTCTTGGCGTGGCCGTTACCGCTTCCGGCGACCGCGTCTATGTCACCGCGAGCGATGGCGACCGGCTGGCCAAGGCCTACGATCACTCCGGCAAGCTGGTCGCAACTCTCAAACCCCCGGCGTCCACGGGCGGCCCGACGGCACATCTACCCATGTACGTGGCCATCAACCCGACAACGCAGGACGTCTACGTCAGCGACCGGATGACCGCCTCCATCTACGTGTACGACGCCAACGGCAAATTTCTGCGCACCTTCGCGCCCAAGGGGAACCTTGACGGCAAGTTTGCCCCTCTGGGGATGACGTTCGCACCGGACGGCACGCTGTATGTCACTGACGTCCGAGGCCCAGAGTCCAAGACCCACCGGGTCGTGGTCTTCGGAGCAGACGGCACTGTGCTGCGGTCGCTGGGTGCACCTGGGCAGCTGTCCTTTCCGAACGGGATCGCGCTGGACGCCAGCGGCAACGTGGACGTCGCCGACAGCAACAACGGCAGGCTTGTGGTCTTCAACCCGGCAGGCAAGATGATCGCCACGATCAGTCCCGGCGTGGGTGAGGGCGACCTCGGCATGCCGCGAGGGGTGGCGGTCGACGACTCCGGAAAGCTCCTGGTCGTGGACACCGCTGACCACATGGTCCGGACCTACAGCACCGACAAGTCGAAGCTGACGCCCACCTACATCGGGTCCTTCGGTACTGAGGGGCAGCTCGACGGAGCGTTCGAGTACCCCAATGGGGTCGCCACCGACAAACGTGCTCACGTCTACATCACCGACCGGGAAAACAACCGGGTGCAGGTGTGGGGCTACTGAGTATGGGAAAGAGGCGTTAGGGGACAAGACCGCCGTTTGGAGCAGTAGAAGGGTTCTAAACATGTATGAATTCAGTGAACGAAATGGAGCACGTGTAATGAGAAATGGAAGCAGGGCAGTAAAGAAACTTCTCCTCCTTGGAGCGGGAAGCGCCCTCATCTTCACGATGGGTGGAATTGGCCCAGCAGCCGCTGACGCCGGTCCGCACAAGACCACCATGGTCCAGCCTGGTCAGAGTGGAGTCCTCATCTCCGTCGCAGGAGGTGGCCGGTGTGCATCCTGCCACCGCGCACACACCGCCAAGGCTGAGTACCTGCTGAAGGACGCTCAGCCCGCGTTGTGCTACTCCTGCCACGGCGGTTCGGGTGCATCGCTCGATGTTGTGGATGGCGTTAACAACGACGACGGCGGCGCACTTCGAGGCGGCGGTTTCGAGTACGCACTGATCAATGGTGCCGGCGCCACGAAGTCGATTAGCCTGCCCGACGCCGCAGGAAAGACGACGAGGACAGTGACTGCCCCTGCTGGGACGGTCGAGGCGCCTGTCACGTCAAGGCACCAGATCGATGGCACGACGACCGGCACAATGTGGGGAAACGGGGCCATCTCGGCCGCCGTCAACCCGGGTAAGGCTGGCGTCACGCTGGAGTGCGGCTCATGTCACGACCCGCATGGCAACGGTAACTACCGCATCCTGAGGCCCATCCCGAACGACGCGGCAACATCAGCCGTCGCCGCAACGGCAACGACGCCGGCTGTCGCAGCCGTTGTGGTCGCGCCTGTCAACATCCCTGACGCGATCACGAAGGTCTACACGACAACCGACTACTGGGCCGTTGCGGACCGCAACGTTCCTACCGTGGCCGCGGCCCCCGGTGTTGCACCGGTGGCCCCGATTGCTGGTCAGACCGACGGGTACATCACCAACGTCGCCCAGTGGTGCACCACGTGCCACACGCGCTACATGGCTACGAGTGGTTCCTACAAGACAAACTCCGGCGATGCGGTCTTCACGTACAAGCACCGCTCGGACAGCATCGACAAGGACGGCGTGTCCAGGCCGAACTGCATCCAGTGCCACGTTTCTCACGGCACGAGTGCCAACATGACCAGCCGCGCGGCCTCGTTCACGGCGCCTGATGGTTTGGTACCCACCCCCCAGGGAGCGGGCGCAACTGTTGGCATCGGCACCCCTCCCGGGCCGTATACGCCGACTCTGGTTGGCGGGACTGCCGTTGGCACCAGCCGACTGCTGCGCGTCGACAACCGTGGTGTCTGCGTTATGTGTCACAACCTCTAACAAAGAGGCTGGCCACATAGAACCACGTGTTCTAGGACATCGGGTGGCCCGGTTTACCGGACCACCCGATGTCGCTTTTCAAGAATCAGTCAGCCAGGGAGCCAAAAAGTGAAGTGCAAGAACAACGACATCGGTCGCCGTGTTCACCTGCGTCCCGTTGTGGCCTATCCAGCCGTCACGGTCGCCCTCGGTGTCTCTTTCGCCCTCGTCTTCACCTCCTTCGGCCCCTCACAGGTCACAGCTCTCGCGGCCACCCCGACCCCCACAGCGACCACATCGACCAGCACTCCCACGACTCCCAGCGCCACCACTTCGACGACTCCACCGGTGGCCACAGCGCCCCGTGCCACCACCTCGACAACCGTCGCGACCCCCAGCCCGGCCATCATTCCCAGCATCTCGGCCGGGGGCGCCTCAGGTGTTCCTGTCGATCATCACGTGCTCGCGCGGATCGAAGGCTCCGGGGTCCAGGTCAAGTACCTGGCAGTGGACGCCCCGATAACCGACGCGTCGCAGTTCCAGTCAATCCGGATGCGCTTCAAGATGCACAACGCCGGGACCACTGCGATCACGGCGGCCCCTCAGCTGGAGTACCGCCTGCAGGGCAGCACCGGATACACCGTTGTACCCCAGGCGCTGCTGAGGGGAATCCCCTTCAGCGTCGACCGTGAATGGGTCCCGAGCGGCACAGCCGCCGGTGGCACAAAGCAGAGTCCTCTCGGTGAGGACATCGCCGTGGATAAGTTCCTGATGGGCAGTCAGGGAGGCGGACTGGCCATGATCGGCCACCACTCGATGGGCGCCAACCCCGACCGTGCGGTCACCCTGCCCTCTGACTCCTACACCGAGCAGGAGTTCACCGTCCTGCTGACCATGGACGCGAAGTACCTCAGCACCTACGAGTTCCGGATCACCAACGGTCGCACCATGCTGGCGGGCAGCCAGATGGCAACGGTTCACCTTGGTGCGCCGCCGACGCTAAAGCTCTCGCCGGGCCAGCACAAGGGTGTCGCGGTTCTCGCACCCAAGCCGACCCGCGGAAATGGTGTTGCCAAGTGAGGATCCACACCGTGAAGACCATCAGCCTGCCGAAGATGAGCTTGCCAAAGATTGGGGTGCTCGTAACCGGCCTGGCCGCCGCGATCCTGGTGGTCACCATGAACCCCCAAGTCGCACACGCCTACCCCACAAAGGCGCAGAACTGCGCAAACTGTCACAGTGGTGCCACGTCGACGGCGACAACGGCGACACCCAGCACCACCAGCCCGGTGGCCGGCGCTACCTACACCGTTGCGATCACCCTCGCGGCAAACCCGGCCGGCGGTAACAGCGGGTACGCGATTGTTCCCGTCGCTCCGGACACGATGATGACGAACGCTGGGAACACAGCGTCTCTGACCTCATACACGGCGACCATGACTGCTCCGGCAGCTTCTGGTACCTACACCTACACCGTCTACACCAACATGGGTCCCACGAACGCTGGTCAGACGGGCTCCGCCGTCTACAGCATCACCGTCGCGGGAGGGTCGACCGCGCCTCCGCCGACCACCCCTCCGGTGACGACTACCCCTGCGACGACTACCCCTGTGGCGACTGCCCCTCCGGTGATGGCTGCCCCACCGGTGATTGTGTGGGGCGATATCCACGGACCCTATTCCTTGACGGCGGACCAGTGCGGGGTCTGTCACCGCGCGCACACAGCGAAAGCGCCCAACCTCCTGGTCAAGGGGTCGCAGAGCACGCTTTGCCTCAGCTGCCACAACGGCACCGCAGCCGACGCCAACGTCCAGGCCCAGTACGACCTGGTGCGGCCTGTCAACAACCCCACGACGCGCGAGTACTACTCGCACGACGCGATGGCTCCGAGCACGCACACCCGCTCGGAGCTGGACGAGTTCGGTGGCGTGAGCAACCGGCACAGTGAGTGCGCTGACTGCCACAACTCCCACAAGGCCAGGGCAACCCCCAACAGCGTACAGACGGCAACCGGATGGGACGCCTCAGGACGCCTGGCCGGCGTCTCAGGCGTCTCAGTCGTGAATGGCGCTGCGGGCGCGGCCCCCACGTACACGTTCCTGAACGGCATCACGGACGTGATGACTCGCGAGTACCAGCTCTGCTTCAAGTGCCACTCGGGCTCCACGCTGCTGCCCCCGAACATTGCCGGGAAGCCCTCGACCGACTACCTGGACAAGGCCGTGGAGTTCAACCCGAACAACCCCTCGTTCCACCCGGTCGAGGCAGCTGGGACCAACCAGACGCCGAAGATGGCCGAGAGCCTCGCCGGCTCGTCGCCTTACAAGCTGTGGAACTTCACACCAACCAGCACGATTCGGTGCCTGAACTGCCACACCAGCAGCAGCACTCCGGACGCGTCGGCCACTCCAGCGCCTGCAGTTAATGGTGCGCTCGCGCCGCACACTTCCAGCAACCGTGGGATCTTGTTGAGGAACTACACCGACCGGGTGCTCAAGGCGACCAGTGCTGCCTACTCCGCAGGGGACTTCGCCCTCTGCTATGTCTGTCACGGCGAGGCGCCGTTCTCCAGTGAGACCGCCACCGCGACCAACTTCAACCTCCATGGGCTGCACCTCACCCAGCTTGCAGGCAAGGGTGCGGGTGGTACGGATATCGACACTCCGGGTGCCGGGCAGGGTAACGCCATCTGTGCGGAGTGCCACTTCCGGCTCCACTCGACGACGAACAAGGTCGGCACACAGACGATCTCCGGCTCCCGCCTGGTGAACTTCGCTCCAGATGTGGAGCCCAACGGCGGAGTGCTCTCGTGGACATCCACTGGAACCGGTAGCGGTTCGTGCACTCTCACCTGCCACGGCCATCCGCATAGTTCAGCGACTCAGACCTACAGTCCCTGAGCCGATCTCCTGCCCAGTACCACTGTCCTGCCCGACGGAAGGCACAGACCCGCCTATACCTTCAGCCGCTCTGTGGGTGGTTTCTGCCTTGGCCAGCCTTGGATCATGTCTATCCGATATGTGCCAAGCGACGGATAGTTCTACAAATCGCTCAAATAGATACTAGTTGAGAGCCACAGCATCACGGTCACGTCCGGGTGCGTACAGAAAGACGGGAAGTCAGCATGAGTCGTCATCCAGTATCCGTGGGGGGTCGTACAGATGCGGCCGAGTTCAGGCAAGAGCTACTCGGCCGTCTCGGCCTTCGAGCCGATGCAAGTGACCAGGAGGTCGAGTCGGCCCACAACGGGCTGGTCGAGTTCCTCGAGCTGGCGCCGCACGAAGTGAAGTTCTGGGCTCAGGCTCAGACGGCTGATGTGGACGAAGCGTTCGCGCTACTGTCCGGCCCGGAGAAGGATCTGGTCCCGCCCGCCGGGTTCGCAGTGATGGCACAGGACGGTCCGGCCGAGGCATCGCCGGTCGCTGCACCTGCCCAGCCTGCTGTGCCAGCCGCTCCCGCCATCCCAGCAGCGCCTGCACCCTCCCGGCTGCCTGCCTCACTCGCCGGAAACAAGCCGCTGCAGAAGAAGATCGCGCTGGCGGCCGCGGCAGTGCTCATTGCCGGCATCGGCTTCGGCGTCTACCGCAACGGCCAGAGCTCGGTGCCCGGCATCTCAGGCACTCCGACCGGCCAACCGACGACAGCAGCCGCCACCACTCCAACCGCGACCCCCGTTGACCCCGCGAAGGTCGCCGCGCTGATGAAGAAGATCAGCGCGAACCCCAAGGACGTTGCGTCGCTCCAGGCCCTTGGCGACCTCTACTTCGCGGCCCAGGACTACAAGAACACCACGGTCTGGGAGGAGAAGGTACTGGGCGTCGACCCGAAGAACCAGGTGGCGCTCCTGGCGGCCGGCGCGGCCCAGTTCAACCTTGCGAACCCTGCTGCGGCCAAGAAGCAGTGGCTGATAGCTGCGGGGCTCTACCCCAAGAACCAAGAGGTGCACTACGACCTCGGCTTCCTCTACATGAGCCAGACCCCGCCTGACTTGGCCAACATGCAGGCCGAGTGGAAGAAGGTTGTTGCCATCGACCCCAACTCCAACCTCGCCAAGACGGTCGCCACCCACCTGGCGAGCGCGACCGCCGCACCGTCGGCTGCACCGAGCGCCAAGTAGCGTTCATGACCATCGCCTACGTCGCCCTCGCGTTCCTCGCCGGAATCGTGTCCTTCGCGTCGCCGTGCTGTCTTCCGCTGGTCCCGGTCTACCTGAGCTACATGGTCGGGACGACCCCAGCGGATTCGCCCACAGCACGGCGGGTGGCGTTCAAACAGGCTCTGGCCTTCGTTCTCGGCTTCACCGTCGTCTTCGTGGCTCTGGGTGCGTCGTTCGGACTTCTCGGCTACGTGCTGCGTGACTACACGTCGATCCTGCGCCAGGTGGGCGGCGTCATACTCATCGTGATGGGCCTGCACGTCGCCGGGCTCATCCGGATCTCGGCCCTCTATCGCCAGGTCTCCGTTCCCGCCGGGCGGGTGCTCGCAAAGTCGGAGACAGGGGACGGCACCGTCAAGGTCCTTGCCCCCAGTTATGCCCGATCCACACTCCTCGGCGTGGTCTTCGCCGCCGGCTGGACTCCCTGTATCGGACCGGTCCTCGGTGGCATCATCGCTCTGGCCACGCAGAGCTCAACCCCTGTCCAGGGCCTGATCGTTCTGGTCGTGTACGCGCTGGGTCTAGGGGTCCCGTTCATCCTCGTCGCAGTGGGGGCGACTGCGGCCAGCCGGCGACTCGTGTGGTTCCGCAAGCACGAGGCCGGAGTCTCGCTGGTCACCGGAGCGATGCTCATCCTGGTCGGCTTCCTGATGTTCACCAACCTGTTCATCAAGCTGTCCGGCTCCCTCCCCAACTTCGGTATCTGAGAAAGAGTTCACATGAGCCAAGACGTCCACACGCGCCCGGCCGAGGCCGCGCCTCGCGAGTCCCTCGACGGGCTCGACGGCGGCCCCTCTGTCTCAGGATCAGACGTCCTGAACCGGCTCTGGCGTTTCTTCATCTCGATGCGCACCGGGCTCTGGCTGATCCTGGCGCTGGGGCTGCTCTCACTGGCCGGGACCCTGCTGGCGCAGGCACCGCCGGGAATGTCAGCCGACCCGGCGGCCTACACGGCCTGGGTCGCCTCGATACATTCCAAGTACGGCGGCTGGACGCCCGTGCTGGACAAGCTCGGTATGTTCGCAGTCTTCACGTCCGTCTGGTTCAAGGGCATCACGGTTCTCCTGACGACCAGCGTCCTTGCCTGCTCGGTCAACCGGGCGCCCCGGCTGTGGAAGCTGGCCTTCCACCCCCGCACCCGGATGGGCGAGACGTTCTTCACCCACGCACCGCTGAGAGCCAGCGTCCTTGTACCAGCAGATCCCGAGACCGTGGTCGACTACGTGCGCGACGTCCTGAAGTCCCACCGCTTCAGGACCATCACCGACCCGGATGACCACGGCCTGAACCTGTATGCCGACCGGTTCCGCTGGGGTCCCTTCGGAACGGTCATGGCTCACCTGAGCTTCGTGATCATCCTCGTAGGCTTCTTCCTCAGCGCTACCACCGGCTTCAAGGACACCAACTTCACTGCCCCGGTCGGTCAGAGGGTTGAGGTCGGTCACGGGACGGGCTTCTCGATCGAGGCGAAGTCCTTCAATGACGTCTACTACCCCGACGGGTCTCCCAAGGACTATGCGAGTGACCTCACCCTGTACAAGGACGGCGTGGTGGTCAAGAGCCAGATGGTTCGTGTCAACCACCCGATGAAGAGCGGCGGCGTCTCCTTTTATCAGTCGTTCTTTGGCGTGGCTGCCGGGATGAAGGTCACCGACGCCACCGGAAAGACGCTCTACGCCCAGGCAGTGCCGCTGGCGTTCACCTCCGACGATGGCACCCACAGCATCGGCCAGTTCGCCATGAAGGACAAAGGGCTCAGCGTGTACGTGATCGGTGCGGCGTCCGGTAAGCCGGACCCGAACATCAAAGCCGGTCAGATGCAGCTAGAGATCCATCAGAACGGCAAAGACACCCCTATTGCGACCCAGGTCGTGGACCAGGGCAAGCCGACGACCATCGCCGGCGTGACCTACACCTTCGAGCGCACCCGTCAGTTCACCGGGCTGATCGTGGCCCACGACCCGGGCGCCAACTTCGTCTGGGTGGGTTCGGCGCTGCTGGTGATCGGGCTGTTCCTGGTCTTCTTCTTCCCACACCGTCGCATCTGGGTACGCGTCCGCAAGACCTCTAGCGGCAGCGAGATCCTCTGCGCTTCGACGATGAAGCGCGACGTCGCCTTCAAACCGCAGTTCAACCAGCTCGTCACCGACATCCAGCTCGCCGGCACCCCGTCGAGCACCATCCAAAAGGTAGGGCAGAACGATGCTTGAGCCGACAGTCGCCATGCAGTTGTCCAAGTACGGTCTTGTGGGCAGTCTCGCCCTGGTCGTCCTGGCTCTGATCTGCTACACGCTTGTTCTGGTGCTCGCGCGGTCCGTCCGCCCAGAGCCGGCCAAGGTCCACGCCGGCGCGGGCGGAGTCCCCATGGACGAGCTCACGCAGCCGCCGGTTGCCCAGGCGTCGCCTCGCGCCCTCGCGCAGTACGGCACCTACTTCACCTGGCTCGGCCTGGTCTTCCTTACCGCGTGCCTGTTCTTCCTGACGGTCGGCACCGGGCATGGGCCGTTCACCAACCAGTACGAGTTCTCAGTTTCCTTCGCCTGGGGCATGCTCGTGGCCTACGTCTACTTCGAGCGCCACTATCATGTGCGCACCATTGGCCTCCTGATCCTCCCGATCGCAGCGGCCTTCCTGCTTTATGCCATGTCGATGGGAGCCACCGCCAACCCGCTGGTGCCGGCTCTGCAGAACCCTCCGCTGCTGATCACCCATATCGCTGTGGCGGTCATCGCCTACGGCGCGTTCTCCATCTCCTTTGCGGCGGCTGTGCTCTATCTGCTCCAGCCTGACGAGGGCAAGCCCGGCCTGCCGAAGCCAGCTCTTCTGGACGAGATCGGTTACCGCGCAGTCATTATCGGCTTCCCGCTGCTGACCCTGACCGTCGTCCTCGGTGCGCTCTGGGCAGAACAAGCGTGGGGCACCTACTGGAGCTGGGACCCGAAGGAGACCGCGTCGCTGTTCACCTGGCTCATCTATGGTGCCTACCTGCATGCCAGGGTGGCGCGCGGCTGGGTGGGACGTCGGGCTGCCTGGCTGCTCATAGCAGGGTTCGCCTCCGTGCTTCTCTGCTTCTTCGGCAACCTCTTCTTCGGCGGCCTGCACAGCTACGGGAACGTGAAGTAGTCGGTACGCCACGGGCTGACACAGCACAGCCACCTCAACAACGGTCACACGAACAGACGAGAGAGAAGCCCCACCATGATTGAGGCACCAACAGGCGAACAGCCGAAAGGCTTGCGGGAACGAGTCGGCCAGAGCCGGTTCGGCACCCTGCTGGTCCTTGCTGTGACGGCAGTCCTCGTGATGGGTGGGGCTTACCTCATAGAGCGTCCGTCGGCGGCGGCGGGTGTCAGCCCGGTCAACGTCGGTCAGAGCGACGGTCCGCCGCCAACGGTCGGCAGTCCTGCTCATGACTTCAGCGCGACAACCGTGGACGGCAAGAAAGTCTCCCTGAGCTCGTACAAGGGTCACCCGGTGTGGCTGACCTTCGGGGCCAGCTGGTGTGCAGCGTGTCAGGCAGAGGCGCCGGACATCGAGGCTGCATACCAGAAGCACCTGGCCCAGGGGGACGTTGTCCTGGCGATCTCCATCTCCGAGGACTCGCCGACAGTTCTTGACTATGGCAAGCGAATCGGGCTGACGTACCCCCAGATTGCGGACCCGAACACTGCTATCGCATCGGCATACCGGGTCAACGGGATCCCGGCGCATTTCTTCATCGACAAGTCAGGCATCATTCGATCGACGAAGGCCGGCGGCCTGAGCCCCGGACAAATGGATGCTGCACTGAAGGAGATCAACCCATGACCGACCCCGCAGAGCCGACGAAGCCGGCCGAAGCGTCCGAAGCGCCCGACGCACCCCGAGCCACGGTGGTCGCCAAGAAGCGGCACTTCCGGCACGTCCGAGCATTCTTCGCTCCTGTGGGCCGGGTCCTGCACAAGATCCCTCACCCGCCCTGGCGGAGCAAGCGCGGCATCCTCCTCCTTTTCATCCTTTTCGGAGGGTTCGGTGCGGCTGCCACGATGGGCGGGGTCACGGCTGTCGGCTTCTCAGAGACTCCCGGTTTCTGCGGTATGTGCCACACGATGGACCCAGAGCTGAAGGCGTACGCGATGTCCCCACACCGGGACGTCACCTGCGCGGAGTGCCATGTGGAACCCGGTGCGGCCGGGTTCATCAAGGCGAAGGTGAATGGCACCAAACAGCTTTTCGACATCGTCACGGGCCAGTTCCCGACGCCCATCGAACCGCCGGACCATGCCAAGCTTCCGCCTGTCAAGGACACCTGCATGAAGTGTCACTCGCTCGACGGGCTCACCGCTAACGGCGGGCCGGTCAAGCTGGTTCTGAGGCCCCAGTACCTGCCGGACGAGACCAACACCCAGCAGACGGTCGCTGTCATGCTCCGCCCCGGCGGCCTGGGAGACTCCAGTGGCGTCCTTGGCGTGCACTGGCACGTCGCCCAGAAGGTGACCTACACCACGAGCGATATCCGTTCGAGCAAGATCGACCTGGTCGAGATCACCGAAAAGGACGGGTCGATCAAGCAGTACGTCTCCGGCAAACAGGTAGCGGTTTCGAACGACGTCAAGTCCGACGTCGACCGGCTCAAGGCGAGCGAGACGACCCGGCGGATGGACTGCATCGACTGCCACAACCGCATAGGGCACGGCGTTCCCAGTCCGGATCAGACCATTGATGAGGCAATGGCGGCCGGAAAGATCAGCGCGTCCCTGCCCTTCGTGAAGCGCGACAGCCTGGCGCTGCTGAACGGGAACTACCCGACGCTGCAGGCTGCTGACACGGCAATCGAGGGCCTGCAGACGACCTACACGAGTAAGTACCCGCTGGTCGCCAAGGCCCAGGCCGGGAAGGTCACCGCGGCGATCGACGAGCTGAAGACCGAGTACCGGCTGATCGCCACCCCGGCGATGAAGGTCCAGGCGAAGACCTACCCGGACAACCTGGGTCACCAGTCGTCGCTCGGCTGCTTCCGCTGCCACGACGGCGGGCACTACCTCGTGGTCAAGGGGCAGGTCACCAACAAGACGATCCCGTCTGCGTGTTCCACCTGCCATACGTTCCCCCAGGTCAGTTCGAGCGCCTCCAGGTTTCCCCTGGAGAACAAGCCCGTCGCGTCCGCTTCCTCAGCCTCCCTGGCCGCTGTGATTGCCAGCATCCCGCTGGGGGCCAAGCCGGCGGACCACAAGGACCAGCTCTACGTCTTCAGCCACAAGAACTCGGTCAAGAGCGTTGAGCCGACAGGGACGTCCTGCGCCGCATGTCATACCCGCAGCTACTGCGAGAACTGCCACAACAGCGGTGCCATCAAGGTCAAGCACGACAAGATGCTCTACAACCACGCCGACGCTGCAGCCGCGGCTGGAGGTACGCAGTCCTGCAACTACTGCCACCAGCCCATCTCCTGCGCGCAGTGCCACAAGGGCCCAGTCCTGAATACCATCGCTCCGGCTACAGCAGCCAAGCCTGTCGCCCTGCTCAGTGCGCCGCCAGACGCCATCAAACAGAGGTTGACTCCGTGACCGAGTCCCGAGCATCAGATGTGGGGGTCATTGAGGAGTGGCTGACCGTCCACGAAGCGTGCGCGCTGATCGGCGTGTCCCCTGCCACCCTGCGCCGCTGGAGCGCCGCCGGAGACGTGCAGGCCTTCACCACCCCCGGCGGGCACCGCAGGTTCGCGCGCTCGACGATCCTGGGCCTGCTGCCTACCGCCCGCCGGCAGCGGCCCACCCTGGAGCGCCTCGGCGAGACCCCGGAGCACATGACGCGGGTCTACCGCCGCCACGTGGCTGAGGCCGTCCATGGCGTGAGCTGGCTCGTCGGGCTCAGTGATGACCAGCTGGAGCCTTTGCGCGATCACGGCCGCCGGATCGCCGGGGCACTGCTGGTGTTCATCGACGCGGAGACGCTGGAGGAGCGTCGATCGGCCATGCTGACGGCCGTGAGCGCCTCCAAGGAGTACGGCCGGCTCGCCGCACAGGGATCCGGGCAGATCCGCGAGACCGTGGAGGCGTTCCTGCGTTTCCGCATGCTCTTTCTCGGCGAGCTCGCCCAGGTCGCCCGACGTCGCGGTCTCGACACGATCGAGGCGACCAACCTGCTTGTCACGGCAACCCAGGCCATCGACCAGCTCCTGGTGGCGCTGATGAGCGGCCATGAGACTGAGCTGGCCCAGCAGCCACTTGTCGGGGGTGGCTCGTGACCATCACGTCCTCTACCCCTCATGTGCTGGCGAGCTGTCCGATCGAGGAACCGAAACCGGCCAGGGGCAAGACACCGACGGCGCAGGCATCGGCCAGCACCGCGTGCGAGGCGCCGACGACCACCGTGCTCGCCCTCATCGCTCACGCCCGGGGTGTCCCGAGCGCTCTGCGTGAGGCGTTTGCGGCCGAGTGCGAGGCACTGGCAGCGCATGACGCGATCATCCTGGTTCACACCTGCCACCGGGTCGAGCTGTACGTCGCACTCGGTGCGTTCGGCGACGGCGTGCTCCCCGAGCTTCCCCCCGGAGGACTCCGGCTCGAGGACGCCGCTGCGGCACGCCACCTGATCAATGTTGCCTGCGGTCTGCATAGTGCCGTGCTGGGTGAGGACCAGATTCTCCACCAGGTCCGCGAGACCTACGCCCTTCGCCACGAGGCGCGACCCCTGGACCCAGTGCTGGATCGGCTCTTCCAGGTTGCCCTGAACGCCGGACGGCGCGCGCACGGATGGTTCGCCGGAGCGCCGCGCTCACTCGGAGACGTAGCTCTCGACGAGATAGAGCGGGTGGCCGGGTCACTCGTCGACCAGCCCATCCTGATCGTCGGAGCAGGCAGTATGAGCCGGCTCAGCGCCCAGGCGGCCGCCCGGCGCGGCGCACGGCTGACCATTACCAACAGGACCGCCGAACGAGCCCAGGCCCTGGCCCATAACGTCGGGGGCAAGGCGGTCGAGAGTGCTTCGGACGGCACGCTTGGGCCGTTCGTGGGCGCGATCGTCGCAGTGTCCGGCAGCTGGGCGGCGCACCCTCAGGATGCAGCGCGTCTGGTCGCGAGTGGCGCCACCGTGGTTGACCTCTCCTCCCCGCCAGCGGTCTCGGACACACTGCAGAACCAGCTCGGGGATCACTTCGTTTCCATCGACGACCTGGCCTGGGGGCCGCAGGTCGAGCTGGCCGGCGGACTGCGTGACCGGCTCGAGAAGCTGGTCACCGAGTCTGGCGGGGAGTATTGCCGGTGGCTCAGGTCCCGCGACTACCTACCCGCGATCCAGGCAATGACCGAAGCAGCCGAGGACCGCCGCCTCAGCGAGCTGGCGTGGTTGAAGCGTCGCCTCCCGAACCTGTCCGAGGAGGAGCGCGCCGTCATCGACCAGATGAGCCACCGCCTGGTGGGCGGCATCCTGCACAAGCCCAAGTCGGCGCTCCGCCTTGATGAGAGCGGCGAGCTCGGGCGGGCAGCCTGGGAGCTTTTCGGGTTGTGACTGGCGCGACACGCCTGCCGAAGGAGCTCATCACCGTCTCTGTTGCGGGGATGACCTGTGCGGCTTGCGAGCGTCGTATCTCCAAGGCCCTGACCGCTTTGCCAGGGGTCGTCTCGGCCACGGCATCCACCCGCAAGGGGACGGCCAGCCTCATCACCACAAGCCAGGTCAGCCGAGCGTCCATCGACAACGCGATCACCGGACTCGGGTACGGTCTGGGGCGCTCGCCGTGGGTCAACCGCGACCCTGCGGTCTGGCGAAGTGCCGCCGTGGCCGGCGTTGTTGTGGCACTCCTGGTCATCATGGTCGGCGCCGGTGACCTCACCGGACGGCTGGGCGACCTCAGCACCGGCGGACTGCTGCTGGTCTTCGC
>Ga0066789_10000564_pt1 | contig 15134 bp, 14 predicted proteins | sample OrgsoiDNA2013049_FD_70960 | JGI IMG/M metagenome (GOLD analysis project Ga0066789, IMG submission 70960) | Permafrost soil microbial communities from the Arctic, to analyse light accelerated degradation of dissolved organic matter (DOM) -... | ecosystem: Environmental > Terrestrial > Soil >...
CGCCGGGTGCGCAGGACCGGCGCGTCCGCATCGGCGGGAAGCGCGCTCTCGACCACGGCAGAGCTGTGCTGCGTCGCCAGTTCGACGAGCCCGAGCTGGATGTCGTCGACGGTCAACGGCGCCTCGGCGGCGGCGTAGAAGCGTTGCAGGGCCGCGGTGGTCTGCTCGAGTTGGCGCGGCATCCCACGCAAGGTGAACGTCGCTCCGCGCCGGGCAATCGTCACTTCCAGCGCGGCCTCGATCTGGCGCAGGTTCGCGTCGAGCGCGCCGCAAAGATTGGCCAGCGCGCGATTGTCGAGCGGCGAGAGCGTGACTTCGGCGCTGTTGGGCTTCAAGCGAGGGACTTCAAGCGAGCGACTTCAAGTGAACCTAGACGCCCTGCCGCTGCAGGGGTGCCTTCAGCGCCTCGTCGAGGGTGGACAGGCTCTCGGCGATGTGCGCCTGGGTTTCCCTCGACATGCCCGTTTTCACCGGCACCGCCTTGAGTTCGTCACGCAGCGCGCGTGCGTCCTGGCGCAACAGCGCGCGCGCATCCGCGGGTGTCGTGGAGGATGCGCGCACCAGAGCGTTGGCCACGCGGGCAAGGTGCTCGCGCTGCAGATTGCGCCGCAACGGCGTGATCTCCTGTCCGGTCTTCAATTCGCTCCAGATCGAGCGATGCAGGAAAACGTACAATTCCGACAGGCGAAAACCGGTCCTCGGGTCGTCAAGCTTGACCTCGCTGTCGATGATGCGCTGCGCCACGGTGTCGCTCATCAGCAGATTCAGAACATCGCGCTGGATCTTGAGAACCTGGCCGGGGAGTGAATAGTCGACGCCTGCGGTCGACAAACCGACGTCGAAAACGTCGCTGCGATCGAGATAGTCGACCTGCAGCCGGCGCATGAACGCCGGCTTGAAGCGGAAGCTGTCCGACGAGAAGAGACCGGTGGCGATGATGTCCAGGGCTTCGCGCTGTTGCGCGGCAGTGACCGGATTCAGCGGCGGCCGCGGGCTGCCGGCATGATCGCGCAGCGTGCTGACGCCGCCGATGTACTTGGCGACCGTCATCGATGACTGGCCGACGACGATGAGGCCGCGGCCGACCGTGCGGCGCAGCACCACATAGGATTCGCCGGCCGCGAGTTCGCGGTCCTGCCAGCGGTCCCACAGCTCGCGCGCGAGCAACAGGCGCCGCCGCGCGAACTGCAGCGGATCGTTGCCGAGGTCGCCGGTGTTGGCTTCGGGGTCGATGCCAAAGTTGTTGTCCTCGTCGGTGGCGTAGGCGAGCAGCGGCTCGTTGCTGCGCGAGGCGATTCGGCGCAGTTCCGCGGTCTCCTGCTCCGGTGCAATCTCCTTGTAGCCGTACTCGATGGCCCAATAGTCGTAGGGCCCGAGCGTCGTCATGCCGTACGCACCCTGGCGCTCACCCGGCAGCGCAATATTGATTGCGTTGTACTCCATGACCGACCCGCCGACGCCGTGTTCGCGGGTGAAGTCGCTGTCGCTGAGCTGCGCCTGCGTGTAGACGGTCGACGCACGAAAATTGTGGCGCAGGCCGAGCGCATGGCCGACTTCGTGCATGGTGACTTCCTTGACATCGGCCTGCACGAATGCCTCGGCTTCGGGCCCATCCGGATCGAGTTCGCCCCGCGCTTCCAGCAAGTCGAACGTGAAGTTAAGTTCCTGCGCCGCGTAATCCTCGATCAGGCACATTCGCTCCGGATGTTCCAGCAATGCCGCCGGTGCGTTCTGCGGCCGGATCTGCTCGACTCGGATGAAGCGGCGGTTGCGCAAGCGAACCGGGTCGATGCCGATGTCGGCGTCCAGGATTTCCCCGGTGCGGGGATCGACTTGATTCGGCCCAATGCCGCCGAACAGTGGCCGCGCAGTGGGCATCCAGCGTATCGACGCGTGACGCGTATCGAACGTGTCGAAGTCGGCGTCGTCGGGCTGGATTTTGGCCTGCAGCGCATCCTTGAAGCCCGCTTTCTCGAACGCCTTGTTCCATTCGAGTACGCCGTCGATGATCGCTTGCCGATATTGATGTGGGATGTTGCGGTCGATCCAGAAAACGATCGGCTCTTTCGGATCCGACAGCGCGGCAGCGGGATCCTTTTTCTCGAGGCGCCAGCGCTTGATCAGATTTACCTTCGGCGTGAACGTCGTGTCGTTGCTGTAGTCGAAGCGGTCCTGCATGTAGTAGCCGATACGGTCGTCGGCGGCGCGCGGGCGCATGGGTTGGTCGGGCAGCTTCGCGATGTTGTAGTAGAACCCGAGGAACAGACTGCGGATGTCCGGGACCGTGGACGGCGGCGGCGTGACAAAGCTCGCACCCGCGGCCGGCTGGCTCACCCGCTGCAGCGCATAGTGCGCGTTGACGTTGATGGCGACGAGATCTGGCGTTGCGCGCGCCTTGGTGATCGACGAATTTCTCGGGTCGAACGAGTACGTCTGCCGGTAGGCGCGCTCGAGCATTCCGTTCGCGCCAGGAATGTCCGCCAAAAGGAGCGCGTTGGCTTCGATGAGAATCGACCTGCGTTCGGGATGCGGCTGGCTCACGACCGGCGCTGCGCTGAGCAGGCTGTCGGAGAAAGCTTCGCTCACGGCGCGCGCCTCGGGCGTGTTGGGCTTGGCGAAGTACTCGGTGTTGCGCGCGATGAGTTGAACCTGCGTCGCGCTCAGCCGATGGAATGAAGCGATGAAGCTGTCGACCATCAACCCGCCGAAGAACCACTTCTCGCCGAGGCCACTCGAAAAATTGAAGGCGAAGAAAAACGGCTGGTCGAATTGCTCGGGGTTGATCTCGATCCAGACCTTGTCGTCGCGCTCGTAGATGTTGTAGAAGCCGGGGGTCTCCTTCGCGCCCTTGATGACTTCGGCGAACGGCTTTTGGCTGCTCAGGGCGGCGACCGCAGCGGCGGCGGCCGCGGCCGCAGCAGACGCGGTGGGTGACGCGGTGCCGGCGCCGGGCGCAGCCGGCCGCGCGGGCGCGTTGGCCGTTGTCGCTGCAGCAGCGGCGCCCGCCGCCGCCGCAGTCGCGGCGACGCGTGCGGCGTCAGGCGCGCTCGCGGCAGGTGCGGTGGATGTGGTGGGTGCGGTTGCGCAGCCGCCAAGCGCCAGCGCGAATGCCGCCAGGGCCAGGGGCACGTGGATCGAAGTGAGGTGAAGTGCGCGCATGCGTGTGTTCTCGATCGAAGGTTGCGCCGAAGACCTGCGGCGGCGGGGGCTTGGGTACACCGCTAGGAGGAAGCGACGAGTTCGCCACGCAACGAATGCGCCAGCGCGGCGGTGATTCTCACTGCGGTGTGTCGACCGATCAGACCATGGTCGCCGGGAAAGTTCACCACACGATTGCTCTCGGTCCGGCCCGCCAGATCATCGGCATTCCTGGCGGCACGACCGGTCACGAGCACGCGCTCGATCGCGCCGACCATTGCCTTGCTCCGGGTCCGGTACTGGGATTCGATTTTCGCCTGCAGGTGCTTGAGCCGGGCCTGCGCGACCGGGCGCTCGACCTGGTCGGCGAATTGCGCTGCGGGCGTCCCCGGGCGGGGGCTGTAGACGAAGCTGAAACTGCCGTCGAAGCCGACGTCGCCGATCAGTTTCATCGTCTGCTCGAAGTCAGCGTCGGACTCGCCGGGAAAACCGACGATGAAGTCGGAAGTCAGCGCGAGCTGCGGGCGTGCCTCGCGCAGGCGGCGCACGATGGATTTGTACTCGAGCGCGGTATAGCCGCGCTTCATCGCCGCAAGGATGCGGTCGGATCCCGATTGCACCGGCAGGTGCAGGTGCGAGACGAGCTTGGGTACGCGGCGGTAGACATCGATCAGCGCCTGCGTCATCTCCTTCGGGTGCGAAGTCGTATAGCGAATGCGATCGAGGCCGTCGATTTCGGCGAGATATTCGATCAGGGTCGCCAAATCGGCAATGCCGCCGGACGCCGCCATCGGGCCGCGGTAGGCGTTGACGTTTTGCCCCAGCAACGTTATTTCGCGGACGCCTTGATCGACGAGGTCGGCGACTTCGATCAGCACATCGTCGAAAGGGCGCGAAACTTCCTCGCCGCGCGTGTACGGGACGACGCAGAACGAACAGTACTTGCTGCAGCCTTCCATGACCGACACGAAGGCCGACGCACCGTCGACGCGAGCCGGCGGCAGGTGGTCGAACTTCTCGATCTCGGGAAAGCTGATATCGATCTGTGGCTTGCCGGAACTCTTTCGCCGCGCGATCAGCTCCGGCAACCGGTGCAGGGTTTGCGGGCCAAAGACAATGTCGACGTACGGTGCGCGCGCAACGATGTTTGCGCCTTCCTGGCTGGCGACGCAGCCGCCCACCCCGATGATGAGCTCGGGATTGGCGATCTTGAGCTCGCGCACGCGGCCGAGATCGTGGAACACGCGCTCCTGCGCCTTTTCGCGCACCGAGCAGGTGTTGAACAGGATGACGTCGGCGTCCGTGGGGGACTCCGTCAGTTCGACGCCGTCGGCGGCGTGCAGTACGTCGGCCATCTTGTCCGAGTCGTACTCGTTCATCTGGCAGCCGAACGTGCGGATGTAGAGCTTGCGGCTCACTCGTGGTCTTGCGGCAGAGTCGCCAAGTCATTGAAGGGGCAAAGATTATAGCAGTTACCGGAGGACGACGCCGCACCCTCGTTGTCCCGCTATAATGAACGGTGCAGGTGTCCACGGTGCGAACGATGCATGTTCATCGTGCCGTGGGTGAAACGGGAAGACGGTACGTCGTGGACGCTTGCTTCCGCGATCATTCCGGCGCTGCCCCCGCAACGGTAAGTCAGTGCGGGCCGCTGTCGACGCCACTGTTCGCCTCGCGCGAATGGGAAGGCAGGCGGTCAAGACTGACGAGCCCGGAGACCGGCCTGCAACCGGCGCGCGCCCAGACGTCGATGAGCGCGCGGCGGAACCAGGCCCATCGCGGGAGGCGGTGTCCGGCAGGACGCCCGCGACTCGCGCGCATTCCGCCGCAACGCTCTCCGCGCTGTTCGATCCACCGCCGTGCGGGGTTGCGCGGCAATTGCGGAGATCGCTGCATGGCACTGCCATTGAAGTCGCACGGCGCACCCATCGGCGCCGTTTGCGCCGCAACTTGCGCGTCGCTGGCGATCGCGCAGCCAGCGGCTGTTCCGACGCTGCTCGACCCGGTCGTGGTGACCGCGGCGCGCACGCCGCAGCAGCTGGACCAGTTGATCGCCGACGTGACCGTCATCGGGCCCGAAGAAATCGCCCGCGCGGGCGCGCAGAGTCTGGCCGAATTGCTGCAGCGTCAGCCCGGCGTGCAGATCGTCACCAGCGGTGGACGCGGGTCGACCACCGGCGTGTTCCTGCGCGGCGCCAACGCCGGCCAGACGCTGGTGCTCATCGATGGCCTGCGCGTGAGTTCGTCGAGTTCAGGCACGACGCCGTTCGAGGCGATTCCGCTGGATCAGATCGACCACATCGAGATCCTGCGGGGACCGGCAGCGAGCCTGTACGGCTCCGACGCCATCGGCGGCGTGATCCAGGTGTTCACGCACATCGGCGGCAGCACACTCGCCGCCAACGCGAGCGCGGGATACGGCAACTTCAACACGAGCCAGTTCGCAGCGGGAGCCTCTGGTGCCAACGGCCCCTGGCGCTTCATGCTACAGGGCGGCTACAACCAGAGCTCGGGCTTCAACGCCATCGCCAATCCCGCGAACTTCAGCTACAACCCGGACCGCGACGGTTATCGCAATGGCAGCGCCAGCGGATCGCTCGTGTACAGCTTCGCACCGGAGCAACTGCTGTCGGTGCACGGCTTCTACAGCCGGATGAACGCGCAATTCGATGGCGGGCCGGATTTCGACGACCGCACGATCACGACACTGCAAAGTTATGCGGCGGCAAGCCGCAACCGCCTGACATCGTTCTGGAAAAGCACGCTCGAAGCCGGCGTGTCGATCGACGACAGCAGCACGCAGACCGCGTTCGGTCCGTCGCAGTTCAAGACCACGCAGCAGCAGTACACGTGGCAAAACGATTTCACACTGCCGAAGGGTGCGCTGTTGGTGGCGTTGACGCGACGCGAGGAGCGCCTCGGGACTGACGCGGAATTCGCCGTCACGTCGCGCAACACCAATGCGATTGTCGGCGTCTACCAGTTGCAGGATGGCCCGAATGCGCTGCAGGCAAACCTTCGCCGGGACGACAGTTCGCAGTTCGGCGGGCAAACATCGGGATCGTTTGCGTACGCCTACACCGTCCTGCCCGGCCTGCGCGCGAGTGCCAGCTACGGCACCGGGTTCAGGGCGCCGACGTTCAACGATCTTTACTTTCCCGGTTTCTCCAATCCCGATCTGGTCCCGGAGACGGCACGCAACTTCGAGGCGGCATTGCGCTACGCCAACAACGAGCTCAATGCGGGAATCGTCGCCTACAAGAATCGCGTGCGCAACCTGATCGTGTTCGAATGCGACGCGAACTTCAATTGCGCGCCGCAGAATGTCGCCGATGCCACGCTCGAAGGCATCACGCTCGAGTTGCAGGCGCTCGTACGCGACACCACAGTGAAGGGAAGCGTCGATTTTGCGCGGCCCTATGACGATGCGACGGGCAACCTGCTTCCGCGCCGCGCGCGCCGCTACGGCACGCTCGACGTCACCCACGCGTTCGGTCCGCTGCAGGCCGGTATGCAGGTGGTAGCGTCGTCAGCGCGTTACGATGATGCGGCAGACATACGGCGGATGGGGGGATACGCAATCGTCAACCTCAATGCCGAATACGCGCTGGCACCGCATTGGGCGCTGTTCGCGGTCGCTGGCAACGTTTTCAATAAGCACTATGAACTCTCGGCTGACTTCAACACGATCGGCGCGAATCTGTTCGCCGGCGTGCGCTACGGGTATTGACGATGCGCTGGCTGCTGCTCGCTGCACTGAGCGCCATCGCGATCGACGCGCGCGCCGCGGTCGCGGCAGTCGACGCCAGCGGCGCCAACATCGAGCTCGCGGCGCCTGCGCGCCGTGTCGTCAGCCTGGCGCCGCATGCCACGGAATTGCTGTTTGCCGCGGGCGCCGGAGACCGCGTCGTCGGCGTGCTCTCGCCCGCCGACTGGCCGCCCGAGGCCGCGAAATTGCCGAGGGTGGGCGATGCCAGCGCAGTCAATCTCGAGGGCATCCTCGCGCTCAAGCCCGACCTGATCGTCACCTGGCCGTACCTAGCACCGGCGCAGGTCGAGCGACTGCGGGCGATGGGCGTGCCGGTGTATCTGTCGGATCCGGTCACGCCGATGGCGATCGCGGACGAGATCGAGCGGCTCGGTACCCTCACCGGCCATGCGGAATCGGCTGCGGCCGCCGCCGCGAAATTCCGCGCAAAACTTGCAGCAGCGCGCGACCGCGCCGCCGGAGCCGCCAAGGTTCGCGTCTTCTACGAAATTTGGAACCGTCCCCTGTATACCATCGGCGGCGGACACTTGATCACCGCGGCGATCGACCTATGTGGCGGCGAGAATGTTTTCGCGGTGCTGCCGTTGCCGGCGCCACAGGTGAGCATCGAAGCCGTGCTCGCTGCCGCGCCGGAGGCGATCGTCGCCGGCGCCGACAATGCGGTGCGCCCGGCGTGGCTCGACGAGTGGTTGGCGTGGCGAGACCTGCCCGCAGTGACCCGCGGCAATCTGTTCGTGGTCGATGCGAATCTGTTGCATCGTTCCGGTCCGCGCTTTGCCGAGGGCGTCGATCAGATCTGCCGCGTGCTTGCCGAGACGCGCGCAAACCGGCCGGGGGAAAAGCGCTGACGAACCGTGAACGCGTGGTCTTGCCGGCTGTCCTATAATCGATCATGAGTAAGGCATTTACACGCGAGGACGACGCCGAAGTCGAAGACGACGAAGTCGAGGACACGTCCCTGCCCGCAGGCACGAAGAACTACGTCACGCCCGGCGGGTTCAGGCGTCTGAAGGCGGAACTCGACGAACTCGTCGACAAGGAACGCCCGGCGCTGGTCGCAGTCGTTTCGTGGGCGGCCGGAAACGGTGACCGCTCGGAAAACGGCGATTACATCTACGGCAAGAAGCGGCTGCGCGAAATCGACCGCCGCATTCGCTTTCTGGTCAAGCGCCTGGACAAGGCCGAAGTCGTCGATCCGGTGGCCCCGCGCGACGACGACGACGCCGACCGCGTCTTCTTTGGCGCCACGGTGGACGTGCGCGACAGCCATGGCAAAAAGCGCACCATCAGCATTGTTGGCGTCGACGAAATCGACACCGATCGCGGCTTCATCAGCTGGATGTCACCCATGGCGCGGGCGCTCACCAAGGCGCGCGAAGGCGACACGGTCACCCTGAAGACGCCGGGAGGCGTCGAAGAGCTGGAGATTCTCGAGGTCCGGTATGTGCCACTCGCGTCGGGTTGACGGCGTCGAAATCTTCCGCCTATAGTCGCCCATGGATGCTGAAATCGCAGGACTCGAACACAAGCTCGCGGCGTTGCTCGCCGAATACCACCGCCTGCGCGCCGAAAATGAGTCGCTGCAACGCGAACTCGCGCGGGCGCAGGAGCAAAGCCGCGCCCTGTCGGAAAAGATGGCGACGGCTTCATTGCGCCTCGATTCGCTGCTGCAGCGGTTGCCCGAAGCCGCGGGCTGATCACCCTTGGATGACCGCGCCGCCATGCTGGACGTGTCGATTCTCGGGCGGGAATACCGCGTGGCCTGCAAGGAATCGGAGCGCGCCGAACTCATGCGGGCGGTGCATTATCTCGACCGGCGCATGCGCGAAATTCGCGACGGTGGCAAGATCGCCGGGACCGAGCGGATCGCGGTGATGGCTGCGCTCAACATCACGCACGAACTGCTCGGCGCGAAAGGCGGCGCAGAGCCTGCAAATGTTTTTGACAGCGCGGGCATTCAGCGTAGAATTTCGGCCATGCAGTCGGCCATCGATCGTGCGATGGCGGAACAGGACAAGCTGTTCTAGCGGCTGCGCCGATTGTCCCCTGCAGTGTTCGAACTGGCCTTACGTTCTTTGAACCAATGCTACCTTAGCGAGGTTGCCGCGCCTTAAGCGGGCTGGTGTGCGCGCCCTACGTGGATGCGCCTGATGGCCCCGGCAGGCGACCCTCTTGAACTGCGGTTCAAGACCACGGCCGGCACGGCACAGGCGGGGGACATCTTATTGCGCGGCGGCGTGGGCCGCACGCGTGCCAGGGTCGACGGATAAATCGCCCGCCAATCATTGCGGGCGAGTCGTGTTGCCATCGCTCAGCGACTCGAGGAAGGCGACGACGTCGTCGATCTCGGACTCGGACAGATGCAGCGGCCGCAATATGCGCTCGCCGTCCGCATGCAGCCGGTCCTCGTCGATCTCCGAATAGTGCTTCACGACATCACGTTCGACGACGCCAGATTAATTAATCGCGCGTGCAATTCTTTCTGGCGTAAGCGGTAGATCTCTTGCCCGGACACCCATCGCGTTAAATAGAGCGTTCGCAACAGCTGCTGCGGTCGGTCCCGCTGCGCACTCGCCAACGCCCAGCCCGGGTTCCGCCGGACGACTCAGGACTAGCACCTCGACCTCAGGCGTTTCATCGAAGCGCAGGATCGGATAGCTTTCCCAGGAGCGCGACAACACCCGGTCGCGATCCCATAGGACTTTCTCTTTGAGCGTCCAGCTGATCGCTTGAACGATCCCACCTTCGATCTGGTTCGTCAGACCGTCGGGGTTGACTACCTGGCCGGCGTCCACCGCAGCGATGACGCGCTTCACTCGCAAGGTCTCGCCGACCTCGACCTCGGCGATCACCGCGCAATAAGCGCTGCGATTCTTGTAGCGAGCGAACGCCACTCCGCGTCCGCGTGCGGGATTGCCTTTCTCGCCGGTCGTCCATCGAGCGGCCTTCGCGACCGCCTCGATCACCTCGCGTGCCCGCGCGTCCTTTAAATGACGCAGCCTGAACTCGATTGCATCCGTATTGGTGCCAGCTGCCAGCTCGTCCATGAACGATTCGATCGCGAACACATTGGCGAACGCCCCCAGCGAGCGCAGCGCCGAAACCCGAAGCGGCATGTCGGCGATGAAGTTGTAGCTGATTTCCTGCGCCGGGAAGTCATAGAGCGGGATCGAGTTCCTGTCCGCGCCCCCCGTGGGTTGCGGCACGTCCTTCGCGGGAGGCACCGGAAACGGCGGATCCATGTGCCAGGCGGCAAGCAGGTTTATGCCTTCGCCCCATCCGGGGCGCTTGATGTGGGTGTGGCTCCAGATCTCATGCTGCCAATCGACCACTCGGCCCGTCGCATCGAGCGACGCCGCGACCCGCACGACCATCGCCGAGCCACAGGGCGACCACGCAAGTTCATCCTCGCGCGTCCACTGGACAAGTACCGGGCGTGCACACGCGCGAGCAAGCAATGCGGCATCGAGCGCGACGTCGTCGGCGCCATTGTGCCCGTAACAACCTGCACCGTCCTTGTGGATCACCTCGACGTCCGCGGGGGCAACGCCCATGACTTGAGCAATCTGGCCGCGGAGGTGATGGCTGCCCTGCGTGTGCGACCAGATCGTGAGCTTGCCGCAGTCGTACCGCGCCAGCGCGCAACTGGGCCCGATCGAGGCATGAGCGATGTACGGTTTAGAATAGCGTGCCTCCAGGTGCTGCACCGAATCAGCGATGGACGTTGCGCCCTGCCGATGCGAAATCGAGCGCACGCTAGGCAGCGCGGGCAAAAAATCGCGCACCTCGGTGGTCGACGGAAGCAAGGGCTCCTCCAGCCACGAGGCTGCGCGCCGCGCTGCCTGGAGTGCGCTTACCGCCTGCTCCTCACGCTCTGCGCAGAGGGCGATGAAGTTTCCACTCACCATCACCGCAACGACTCCCGGCATCGCGCGGATCGCGCTCGCGTCGAACGCAGCGAGCGTGGCTGAATACGACGGCGGCCGCAGCACGCGGCCGAACACCATGCCTGGAATCTCCATATCGTGCACATACGCGGCACCGGTAACCTTGGCGCGAAGATCCCGCCTTCGCGCGCTCTTGCCGACCAGCCCGTACTTCGCCGGCAACTTCGGCGCCGCCCCACCGGTCGCGTCCCGGACAAGGCTGACGCGAGGCGCGAGATTCCAATAGCTCGTACGCAGGTCAGTTCCCGCCACTTCGATCGTTCCGTCGAGGACTCGCAGTTCTGCGACGCTGACTTCGAGTTCGCGTGCGGCGACCTCGAGAAACAGGCTTCTCACCTCGGCGCAGGCGAGCCGCATCGCCATGCCACCGATCTCGATCGACTGGCTGCCGGCGGTGTACCACTCGTCCGGTGATTGCGTCGTATCCCCGGCCACCAGCGAAAGGCGCTCTAGGGCCACGTCCAGTTCGTCGGCTGCGATTTGCGCGATGGCCGTCTCGATGCCCTGCCCGAGCTCGACCTTGCCGCTGAACACCGTCACCGTGCGGTCGGCGTTGAAACGGACCCAGCGATCCAGCCGTGGCGTAGTTTTGAGGCTTTGCGGGAGCGTCAGCGCAATCATGCCTGGGGCGATGCCCGCATAGCGCGCGCAGCCGCGCGAATCGCACGCAGAATCCGGACGTGGGTACCGCAGCGGCAGAGATTGCGATCCAGCGCGGCCGCGATTTGAGCATCACTTGGGTCCGGCTCGCGCACGAGCAGCGCCGCGGCCGAGATGATGATGCCGTCGATGCAGTACCCGCATTGGATGGCCTGCTCGTCGATGAACGCTTGCTGGATCGGGTGCAGCCCTGACTCACCGCCGATCCCTTCGATGGTGGTGATCTCGTGACCCGGGACCGACCAGATTGGTGTGTCGCACGACTGCACCGCATTGCCGTCAAAGAGCACATTGCACGCGCCGCACTGGCCCTCGCCGCAGCCAAACCGCGTCCCCTTCAGCTTCAGGTCGTTGCGAAGAATGTACAGCAGTGGAGTGTTTGGCTCGGCCTGAACCTCGCATTCGTGGCCATTGACCCGAAGCTTGAACGTTTCAGTCATCGGCTTTCCGTGTTGCTGTATGATGTCGTAGTCTCCGAGGCGACCGACGGTCCATCAGTAGCCAGCCGGGGAGGACGCAGATGCTGTTGTGAACGACTCGATCATCGACACCAGCGTCTCCGGTTGCTCGAGCATCGGGCAGTGCCCCGAGTCCTCGATGTCACGATAGACCGCATCGGGAATCGCGTTCGCGACTTCCCGCGCCAGCGCAGGCGGTGTTGTCAGATCAAGCGCACCGCACATGACCAGCGTCGGGTTGTGAATGCCCGCCAACCGTGGCCGCAGATCGAGCGCCGCCAGCGCCAGGCAGGCCCGCGCGAAGCATGACGCGTCCGCCGTTGCGAGCGCAGCCTTGCGCGCCGCGACCACTTCGGGATTCGCCGTCTGGAACGCCGGGGGAAACATGCGTCCGATCGCGGTATCGAGAATTGCGACGATTCCGGTCGCTCGAACTTTTTCCGCCATGCCTCGAAACGGCGCCTTGGCCGGCTCTGGAAACGCCGGCGCCGTATCCGCCACCATCAAGCGGCCGATGCGCCCGCCATGCCGGATTGCCAGTTCCAGCGCCACGAAGGCGCCAAATCCATTGCCGAATACGTCGACGGTCGGAGGCAGCGCAATCGCGTCCATGACGCGAGCGACGTGATCTGCGTGCTCGCCTACGGAGTTCAAGATGACCGCATCCGATGCGCCAAAGCCCGGCAGGTTGAGGCAGGTGACGCGGTGCGTTCGGGCAAGCCGCGGCAGTATGCGTTCAAACACGCTCATCTCGGTGAGCAACGAGTGCAGTAGCAACAAATCGGGACCGTTGCCGGCCTGCTGGTATTCGGCAGTCACGCCACCCATCCAGATCGTCGCCATGTTCTTCGTGTCCTAGAGATCGATCGGGTGCAAACCGTTCGAGCTATTCGAGATTCTTGGCGGGCGGATAGTCGCGCGAATAGGTCGGGCTCGCGATGAACTGCTTGGGATCGTATTTCCAGAATTGGCTGACGTCGGGAATGGTCTCGACGATCGTGTTGACGAGCGTTCCGTCCTTGCGCTCCACCTTGCGGATGTAGATGGTCAGGATCGGCTTGCCGTAATCATCGAGGCGGATCGGGCCCATCGGTCCGCGGGCGAGGCGAACGTCGTGCAAGGCACGCACGAACGCAGCGTTGTCCTCGAATTTGCCGTTGAGTGTCTTGAGTGCCTCCTCGAGGAACAGTCCTGCGGTGTAAGTGCCTGCGGTGTAAAACCCCGGTACCACTTTGTATTCGTCCTGCACCGCCTGCACGAAGCGCTTGTTGTCGGGCGTGTCGATCGTCGCCGTGTACCAGCTTGCCGTCACGACGCCGAGCGCCTCGTCTCCCATATTCTTCAGCACGCCTTCGTCGACGCAGGTCGGATTACCAAGCACCGCAAGTTTGGACTTCAAGCCGTATTCGTTGAACTGCCGCAAAAAGCGCAATCCGTTGGCTCCCGCAAAACCTGCATAGACGGCATCCACATTCCGCTTGATTTCGCCCAAATAGGATCCGTAATCGACGGCGTTCAGCGGTGACCATAGCTTTTGTACGACCTTGCCGCCGTTGTCCTCGAAGGTTTGCTGGAACCCGGCTTCTCCTTCGTGGCCGTAGGTGAAATCGTCGGCGATTGTCGCGACGCGCTTATAGCCGAGCTTTTTCGCTGCGTATTCGCCGAGCACGTGCATCGGCTGCGCCGCCGTACCAACCGCGTGAAGCACGTAATCATTGCGTTTTTGCTGTGCTAGGTCATTCTGAGCGGCGGAGGTCGGCGTAATGAGCGGCACCCGCGCCTCTTTGATGTAATCGTCGATGGCCAATGCTTCGAACGTGGCCAGTGGACCGATGATCACATGCACCTTGTTGCGCTCGACCAGCTCCTGCGTCTTGGTTTTCGCTCCGACGGGATTGCCACCGGTGTCGGCGATAATGAGTTCGACCTTCCTTCCCGCAAGCATGTTGTTGCGCTCCTTGAGGAAGATCTGGATGCCCTCTTCCATCTGGCGGCCGCCGGCGGCAAGCGGGCCGGTGCGGACCGTGAGGAAACCAATCCGGATTGGTTCGGTTTGCGCCTGTGCGAGGTCCGACGACGCGCTCGCGGCTACCGCACCAAGCACCACCGTTGCAATGCTGAACCATCTGCGCAACATCGTTCCTCCTTCGTACAAGAACTCAAGGCCTGGATAAGTCAGCAAGGCACAAGAGATATTCGACCGCTTTGTCGCGGCTATGCGGAACACAGCTATCTCCGTGCGGGTCGCGTTTCGCACGCACGGCCATCAAGATCAATGTTGGCGGTTCATCTCTCCAACGTCAACTGGAAGACACGGACCTCGATGGTCCGACGGGCTGCTAGAATGATTTCGGATCCTGTCGTCTATTTCACGGGTAGCACGACCTTCGCCCCCCCTAATCTAGCGATGCCATGCACTGCCTTAGCACACAACGGGATTTCATATGACGAGACTTACCTTGGAATTAGCTCTTCGAGTGATTGATGGCGCCTTGGGCAGGGCGACCGAACTGGGCTGCGCGCCTTTGACGGTGGTCGTGCTCGATGCGGGAGGCCACGACATGGCGCTCAAGCGCCAGGATGGCTCCGGGATTCTTCGCGTCGATATTGCGCGTGGAAAAGCGTGGGGTGCATTGGGCATGGGTTTCTCGAGCCGCGAACTCGGGGAGCGGGCGCAGAAGTTTCCGGCTTTCGTCGGCGCTTTGACCTCGGTGAGCCAGGGCCGGTTGGTCCCTGTGGCAGGCGGCGTGCTCATTTACGACGAAGGACGAAACATCGTGGGCGCCGTTGGAATCAGTGGCGACACATCGGATCGCGACGAAGATTGCGCTATGAGAGGCATAAAGACTACGCCTCTACAGCCTTAGCCTCGAGTGAATCGGCGCGCCCGCTAGTCCAACCGGAGCAGTCTCACGGCAGTCTGCCCGACGATCAATTCGCGCTCCGCCGTGCTGAGCTCATCAAGACGCTCGACGTCGCCTACCGGATCCGTGAGCCCCATGTCGAAGCAGTAGTCGCTTCCCAACACCACTCGATCGGCGCCAACCAGGCGGATCAAGTTGGTGTTGATCTGGTCGTTGTGCCCGATCGTGTCGTAAGTGAATCGCCTAAGATACGCACTCGGCAACTGTTTCATGTGTTTCAGCTCGGGGCGCACCTTGG
>Ga0066789_10000565_pt1 | contig 15133 bp, 14 predicted proteins | sample OrgsoiDNA2013049_FD_70960 | JGI IMG/M metagenome (GOLD analysis project Ga0066789, IMG submission 70960) | Permafrost soil microbial communities from the Arctic, to analyse light accelerated degradation of dissolved organic matter (DOM) -... | ecosystem: Environmental > Terrestrial > Soil >...
AGAAAACAGCAATGAAGCCAATTGTAAGCGCTGCCGGTACCAAACGGCGGCCTAATTGAGCAATGTCAATGCGCATCCTTCGTCCCTTTTATTTGTGCTTGTCCAAATATTTGTGCTTGTCCAAACTCTCGCTCATCTTCCTCATTGACTACGTAATGGTAGATACCAATTCCCGTATGAACCGTATCTACGTCAGACGGTCCCGGCTGTGCTCTTGACGACAGCCAAATATCAATGTCATCTGCGAATCGCTGCCCGCGTTCACGAACATATTTGTCGAATGCCTTGAGATCAGTCCGTGTTATCCGGTTATCAGTAAAAATCGCTCGCTCGAAAAGGCCTTTGCCACCCACGGACTCCGTTCGGAGATTTCTTTCGCAGGTTTCGCACACGTTATGCACCACATGAGCAAAGTGTCCTATGCTCAACGCGCTCAATGGGTCCGGGATGTGCGAACGCTTTGCCGCCCGATAGAAACCGCTGCCCACGCTTACTACGCATCCGGTCCTGATACATTCATCAAGCAATACTTTTGGGGATATGTCGGGGCAACATTGGCGAGACAATTCCGAGAAAGTTAGACCACCTCGGTCGGCGGAGTCGCCTGAAGCCGCGAACGGTAGGTCCACTAAAACTCCGTATGGACCGCTGTAACGAGGGTCGCTGTGCCATGCAGCCAAAACCTTCGAGACGGGAGTCGTTTGCGGCTCCTCATATTCAAAGTTCTTGCCGGAAGGCGAGCTTAGAACGTCCTTGACTTCCTTGATGTCGACATTGAGCAACACTGCAATCGCCTCCGTGGATGGGCCACCGCCGGACATCCCTATTTGTTTACTCGCTACACCGACGTACGCACTCTTTAAGGCTTCTCCAAATTCGCGCAATGTCACCTCATTTTTTATCGCTAGGCGGACCAGCGGTTTCAAGAGATGTCTAAACGCCGAAAGTAGGTTGCTCTTAACAGATTGTGGCACTGGTCAACATAATACAATCAAAATGTTGCGCCAATCCACACTTTTGAAAAAAGTATGTCTGATGTCTGATGGATTTTTGCGCTAAAGCCTGCTAGAGATGGGGGTTACCCCTAAATTTGTCGCTGTAAAATCGTCCAACCCCTTATTGATGACCGACAGCCTTCTATGCATTCGAATGCGCTCTCAGCAGTTACGGCATTAGCTAACGAGCTAAAGGTATGGAGGCCTTGGCTGCCCAAGGGGTCGACGATCTACATTTAATTTGCAGATATCATAAGCCTCCAAGTCGGCGATTCGACCTGGCGACGTCGAGGGCGCTAAACCGAGAAACGGCCTCCCTCAACCTAAATGCCCAGTGACGAAAACAACTCTTACCGATCCCGCAGGTTTTGATCCACGTGGTTTGGATGTGGATATCAAAATCTAATAATCCCGAGAGGAATTGCCGCTTTGCCGCAAATTCGATTAATCGTTGCCCTGACCCTTATTTCTGGCCTGTGGGCGTGCAGCCACCAGGATAATCCAGCGTCTATAGGGGAAGTTTTACGTCGCGGGCTGGGCGGTGAACCTTCAACACTTGATCCGGCGGCGGCCTCGGACAACTATTCACAGGAGGTACTACGAGACCTATATGAAGGGTTGACAGCCGAATCTCCAAAGGGGGAGGTAATTCCCGGAGTTGCTTACTCGTGGACCATCGACGCGAGCGGGACTCAATACACCTTCCGCCTTCGCGCGGACGCTCGGTGGTCCAATGGGAAGTTGGTGCGCGCGCAGGACTTCGTCACTGCGTGGCGACGCGTAGTTGACCCGAATCGAGCATCCCCGCTCGCCGACGATTTGCGCCTCATTGCCGGCGCGGCTTCAATCATCAGCGGCGCTTCACCTGCAACTGAACTTGGCGTTTACGCGTCGAGCGACAACATCCTCGTTGTCAATCTTGAGCAACCGGCTCCTTACCTGCCGCAACTGCTTACGCATTCGGCAGCCTTCCCCATTTATTCTGATGCAAGCGCCAGCAGCCATAACCCGCTGACATGGGTGTCCAATGGCGCATATGTGCTATCAGCCTGGTCTCCGGGCAGTTCGGTGGAGTTGACCCAAAACGTGAGCTATTGGGACCGTACCAATGTGCACATACCGCACGTCCACTACCAATTTGTATCTGACGATAATTCGCAGTTGGCACAATATCGTGCGGGGCAACTTGACATGACTGACACAGTGCCAGCAAATGCAATGTCTGCGCTTCGCAGCGAGCATTCCGCTGAGATTGTAATCGCGCCATTTTTGGCAACCGCCTACTACGGCCTCAATCTATCGAAGCCCCCGTTTGGTGCCAACCCCAAACTACGTCAAGCCATTGCGATGGCCATCGATAGGAGGCGACTCGTTCACTCACTTGCGTTCGGGCAGCCGGAAGCATACGGGTTCGTTCCTCCTGGCACGTGGAACTACAGCCCGCAATCTTGGCAGTGGAAAGGATTGAGCGACACCGCGCGAATAGCGGAGGCGAAGCGTCTTTATGCCGAAGCTGGCTACTCCGCTGGGGCCCCGCTTCATTTGCGGCTGCTGTTTAATGCTAATCCCGTAATCAGAAATACCGCAATCATAATCGCTGCTATGTGGAAGGATACGCTCGGAATTGACACGATACTGACGGAAGAAGAGTATCGCGTCTTCTTACAGTCACGACACGACAAATCCCGGTGGGACATTGCCCGCTTGGGCTGGACCGCTGACTTTAACGACGCCAGTAACTTCCTAGATATATTTCGTGGACGTTCGACCAACAACGACGCCGGCTACGCAAATCCCGCGTTCGACGCTTTAGTTAATCAAGCAGCGCGCACGGCAGACCCTAACCGTCGACGACACATGCTTGAAAACAGTGAGGAGACAATGCTGTCAGATTACCCCGTCGTACCGCTCTATTTTTTTGTCTCGAAGCGACTCGTTAAATCCTATGTGCACGGCGTCCAATCGAATCCACTCAACCGCGTGAACTCTAAGTCATTGCGGATCGTAGCTCACTAGATTGGCGACAACACCACATGGGAAGTAATTTATCGACGATGTCTCGATGGAAGCATTTCGCGATGAAATGAGAAATTAATAGATGAACGCCTTACCGGATCGTCCTGGCTTTCCCTAAGCGCCCAAAATGTAATGATTATCGCGGGTCATTGATTTTCCTTCGTTATTCGACATAACACACTATAGCTTCCTGAGACGGCTATTTGACTAGACCTTGCTTGACCGCGAAGCTGAGACCGCCGATTCTTAGAGGCAGTACGGCAGAGTCGATGGAGCTGAAGCGTCGATGTTATCCAGAGTCGCGTCATTGGCAATTTGCTTTTTGCCTGCGCAGCAATCAACACGGGGCGCAGTCCAAATTATTGATCGAATGGGATAACCGCTTTTCCGTCGCGGTAATGTACCTGACCAGGACGTAAGCACGAATGAAAAAAGCTTGTGCCAATCAAATTACTCCTCGCCTGAATAAAAAAATGATCATCCCCGCCGCCTCATTGCGCGAAGTAACCGCTAACGAAGTTATTGAAAATCTCTTTAACCTATTTGAGCACTTGGGAATCGACATTCCCCGCCCGGCTTCTCCGTCACCCGATGCAACCGCGATCAACAATTCACTCCATCCGCTTTATCCTTACGCCTCCGCGATAGGTGAACTGCTGACATCTTGGCACCAAGACCCCCATTACTTGGACGATCTTGGAAATCCAACTCCGATCAGATTGCGAGGTCGACGACCCTCGTTTCACAGTTTGGCGCAACATGCAGTGCCGAAACTCAACGAATCCTATCTACTTTCCGAACTTGAGCGGTTAGGCGCCGTCTCAATAGATCGAAGCAACTTTATTCACGTTCACATGCGATCTTTTCCCGCTTACGAGGATAAGCGTCTTGCTATTCAATACACTCTTGCGAGCCTCGACGGCTTTATAAGAACTCTTCGTCACAACCTCGATAGTGCACCCTCTAATTCCGAACAATTATTTCACCGAATAGCGCGCTGCAGTGACTTTGATATTAGAGAGATTCCAGCGTTGAAGATCAGGGTGAAGAGACACGGTCAAAATTTTCTGGAGTCTTTCGATAATTGGCTGATTCGTAAAGCATCAACCAAACCAAAAAAAACGAATCGCGGTCAGAAGAAAGCGAACGTTTCGATTGGCGTTTACCTTTCTGTGGAAAATTAGTTTTGAACGCAAATGCCGCTAGATTCCTCTGCGAAAGTTTCGCCTCTTGTTTGCGATGCGTTGTTTGATATCTTTGACGTACGATTCATGATAAAAAACTGTAACGCTGATACGCGCCAGATCCTTTTTCTTACGTTTTGAGACACGTATCCCAGTGTTCCGATTTAGACTTTCTTGCACCTCGGCCAAGAAATCGGCGCCCTTGCTCGATAGTTCCTTTCGAAACAATGGAAGGGAACTAGACAAAATTGAGGCGTCAGACACGTTGGCAATAAATTTTGCTGCTTCCGGCTTTCGCATATTAAGCAGCATGGTTGACAGTAGTTCAGTCGCTCGATCTCCAAACGCTTTTATTACTCGCGCGCTAATGCCTCGCTCCACAGCTACAGACGCTTTAGCTCGGATCTTCTGACTTGAAAGCAACTCAATCGCGCCTGCGCGGATCAATTCGTCAAGGACTGCGCGCGTCGGTATTCCACGACCATATTTCTTTGCTAATGCCTCAAACGTAGCTCCTCGACCGTACATCTTGAGCTCGGCTGGCTGCCCGTTCGGCCCGGTGAACTTGGGCTCCTCATGCCAAGCCGCGAGTATTCGATTGGTTGACTGTTGCTGACTGTCACTAATTTTTTCCGGAGCTTTTGCCGATACTTTCAATATTCGCGATATGTCGGCCCTGGATATACCTGTCGTTGCGGCGATCCCCGAAATGTTGACGCGATCAGATAACTCAAGTTGCTTGGCAGCCGCACTTTTCACGGCTGCCTCCCGGAATATTGCATGCAGCTCGTTGGTACTGAGACCTGAATCTAGGACAAACCCCGCCAGCGGCTCTAGGAGCTGTAACAGCGCCTTTCTTGCGACGAGGCGCACATCAGCGTTTTTTGATTTGTCTGGATCTTGGCTGGGATCGTATCGCAAGTCGATGTCGCTCAATTCTTCCACAACAGAAAATACAGCCTTTGTGAGAAATTTGCCAAAGCCTAAGAGGTTACCGACCGCGCCAGCTTCAGCTTTGGTTGGCAAATTTAGAACTTGCTTCCGTGCATGACAGAAAGTGTGCGCGTGAACATTCCGAACATACTAATTCAACATAGGGCGAAGATGGCTTTTTCGACCAATGGCCAAACAGACAGGAGCGCAAATCTGCTTCATCACCTCATTCGTCCCGCCCGCGGCGGCGCGATCGGCGGCGTCATTGATTTAGCCGAACTTTTAGCCCTGGGAGGGAAGGCCGGCTTGCTCGGTATCCCGGCGATCTTGATCTCGCTCTCGTGGTTCTTTAAATACGCCTATATTTTGTTTGACCGCGTGGTTCGCGGCCTGGACGAGCCGCCGGCGCTCGACATCGCGACGCTGAACCCCGTCGACGAACAGCGCCCCGTCGGGCAGCTCGCCATTCTGTTGAGTGTGGTTGCCGGCGTCAGATTCGTGGCACAGACGCTTCCCGCGGCGGTCTCGGACGCAGCTATGTCGTGAAATTGGCCGTCCTTGCGGGCATGGCATTGCTCGTCGGCCGTGTACGAGCGGCGTCACGAGTTGGGCCTCGAAGCCTGGCACTCGCCGGAGCGTACGGAAGAGAAGCAGCGCCAAGCTGAACTGCGTCGCACCGAGAACGCCGTGTTGGACGCGTACTGCCAGGTTCGGCTCGGCGCCCATTTGCCAGGCGTGGGCCATGCTCCAAGACTGGCTCAACTCGCGCGGTCACGAGGCCGAAGATTATCGATGGCTCGTCGAGCGAGTGACGACTTGGCCGCAGGCGCGCTACGCCACTCGGCTCGCGGAAGAGTAGGTTGAGAGGCTGCTGGCGTTGCAGCGGAACGGCGAGGCGCTCGATGTCGTCATCCAGTGTTTGCGCGTGGATGATGGATTTCGTTCAAAATCGGCAGCGGCAACACTGCAAATTGCGCAGTTGGCGGCTCAGGGCGGAGGGGCATCGGCGGTTGCTCGGACCTTGCGGCGCGACTTCGGCGAACGCTTGACGGGTGATCCACTGGTCGCGACCGCCAGCGCACTAGCGCGTCATTTGGGGGAATAATGCCGCGCTACCCGACGGATTATGCCCCAACTTGGTGCGTCGTTGCAGCACAGTAACCGTAAGTACATGATTTGGGGCGACACGGCCCGCCTGGCATGGATTTCGCTGTAGGTAACACAAGGGGATCTTTTGGGAAATAAACCGTATAACGAAATGTACCTAAGTGACGGCACCACGCGGCCGCATTATTTGAATTATGACCACTGGCTGAAAGAGCAGCCCGCCGAGCGCCTCAGCCAAAAGCGCGCCGAAGCCGACGCACTATTTCATCGCGTGGGAATTACCTTCGCCGTCTACGGTCAGGAAGAAGGCGCCGAGCGTCTCATCCCGTTCGACATCGTGCCTCGCGTGCTGCCGCTGGAAGATTGGATACGCATTGAGGGCGCCCTCAAACAACGCGTTCGCGCCCTGAATTCCTTCCTTCACGACATCTATCACGACCAGCAGATCCTGAAAGCGGGCGTCATCCCACCGGAACAGGTGCTATGCAACTCGCAGTACCGTCCGGAGATGCAGGGAGTCGACGTCCCCAGCGACATTTACGCCCACATCGCCGGCATCGATATCGTGCGCGACGACACCGGAGAATTCCTCGTGCTCGAGGACAACCTGCGGGTGCCCTCGGGCGTCTCGTACATGCTCGAAAACCGCAAGATGATGATGCGCTTGTTCCCCGAGCTGTTCTCCGCGCATCGCGTGGCGCCCGTGGACCACTACGCCGACGTGCTGCTCGATAATCTACGCAGCGTGGCGCCCACCGGCGTGGCCGATCCCACGGTAGTCTTGTTGACCCCCGGCGCGCACAACAGCGCGTACTTCGAACATGCCTTTCTCGCGCAACAGATGGGCATCGAACTGGTAGAAGGTCAGGATCTCTTCGTACGCGATGAAGCGGTGTTCATGCGCACCACCCAGGGGCCGCAACGCGTCGACGTCATCTATCGCCGCATCGACGACGATTTCCTCGATCCGTTGGTGTTCCGTCCGGACTCGATGCTCGGGGTCCCCGGATTGCTGACAGCGTACCGAGCCGGCCGCATCACCATCGCCAATGCCATCGGTACGGGCGTGGCGGACGACAAATCCATCTACCCCTACGTGCCCGCGATGATCCACTTCTATCTCGGCCAGGCGCCCATCATCGGCAACGTTCACACCTGGATGCTGCGCAAGAAAGAGGATCTGGACTACGTACTCGCGCATCTTCCCGAACTGGTGGTCAAAGAAGTACACGGCGCCGGCGGCTACGGCATGCTGATCGGTCCCGCCTCCACCAAGGCGCAGATCGAGGCCTTCCGCCACCAGATCATCGCGACGCCCGAACGGTATATCGCGCAGCCCACGCTCGCGTTGTCCACGAGTCCCACCTTCGCGAGCCAGGGACTTGAGCCTAGGCATATCGACCTGCGCCCCTTCGTGGTGTCCGGTCGAGACGTGACCATCGTCCCCGGCGGACTTACTCGCGTCGCGCTGCAAGAGGGCTCGTTGGTGGTCAACTCCTCCCAGGGCGGAGGCACCAAAGACACCTGGGTGCTGGAAGCGTAGATGCTTAGCCGCACCGCTGACCACATGTATTGGATGTCGCGCTACATCGAGCGCGCGGAAAGTCTCGCCCGCTTGGTGGACGCGCACTACCGCATGTCGCTGTTGCCGCATGATGACGCCGCATTGGCGCAGTCCTTGCGAGCCACCATGACGGCGTTACAGATGGAAGATGCATATTGGGAGCGGCACGACACCATCGAGCCGCGCGCGGTGTTCGAGTTCGTGAGCCTGGACCGCGAGTTCAGCGGGAGTATTTTCAGCTGCCTACGCGCGGCGCGCGAGAACGCCCGCGCCGTGCGTGGCTCGCTGACGTCCGAATTGTGGGAAACCCTCAACTCGACGTGGCTGGACGCACGCACCCTCGTCGCGCACAGTGCTCCCCACGCGGACATCGGCCAATTCGTCGAATGGGTGAAAGAACGCTCGCACCTCACGCGGGGCGTCGCCGTCGGTACCATGCTGCGCGACGAAGCCTTTCACTTCACGCGTATCGGGACCTTTCTGGAGCGCGCCGATAGCACCGCACGCATTCTCACAGCTCACCAGACCGACCTCAAACCAGGTGCCGACGCGGGCGCCGTCCCCGATCCCTTCGCGTGGAGCGTCTTGCTGCGCGCGCTTTCCGCGTTCGAAGTTTATCGGCGGGTCTACCGCAACGTCATCACACCCGTTAAGGTGGCACAGCTCCTGATCTTGCGCGACGACATGCCGCGCTCGCTGCTGCGTTGCTGCAAAGAGGTGTATTCGAACCTCCGGTCCGTGACCAACGAGCACTCGGCGGAAACGGAACGCCGCGCGGGTGAAATGCATGCCATGCTGCATTTCACGCGCATGGAGGACATCCTGAGCTCTGGCTTGCCCGAGTTTCTCGAGCAATTCTTGGGCAAGCTGCGCGACCTGAGTGATCGCATCGCGATTGACTTCTTGGTTCCACCGGCGGAGGCGTAACGTCTATGCAGCTGCACATTCGACATGAAACGCGATATCGCTACCAGCGTCCGGTGAAGTACAGCGTGCAGAGCCTGCATCTGACCCCGCGTCGCGACCTCAGCCAGCGGGCGCTCTCCTGGAGCATCATCGCCCCCGGTCGGCGCCTGGAACAAGTCGATGCGCACGGCAATATTTCCCACCTGCTCACCATCGAAGAGCCGCATCGGGAAATTCAGATCGTGGTTCACGGCGTGGTCGAAACCGCGGACACCGAATCACGTCAAGACGACGGTCCGCTGTCGCCCCTGGCGTATTTGGCGCCGACGATGCTGACCGCCCCCAACGATGACCTCAAGGCCTTTGCGCAACAGGCCATGGATAAAACTGCGGATCCGCGCGCGCGCGCTCAACTCCTCGCCGAAGCCGTCTTCGGCGCCGTCCGTTACAAATCCGGCACCAGCGACGTCCAGGACAGCGCCGCCGTCGCCTTCAAGAGCGGCGAAGGCGTATGCCAGGACCACGCTCACGTGTACATCGCCTCCGCCCGGTCGGTGGGCATGCCGGCCCGGTACGTGAGCGGCTATTTGTATACCGGCGATACCAGCGAAGCGGCCAGCCATGCCTGGGTCGACGTCTGGTTGGGACCGGACTTGGGTTGGCAGAGCATCGACGTGACCCACCAACGGCCGGCGGTGCGCACGTATTGCCGGCTTGCCGTCGGGCGCGACTACTTGGATGCCGCGCCCGTGCGCGGCGTTCGCCACGGCGGCGGCGGCGAAAAAATGGAAGCTAACGTGTTGGTGGCGGAGTCGGCCCAAGAACAGCAGCAGTGATGTAGAATTTGCCGCCATGACTTACTGCGTCGGCCTGCTGGTCGACACCGGCCTCGTCTTGTTGTCCGACTCGCGGACCAACGCCGGCGTCGATCAGATCAACACATTCCGCAAGATGGCGACGTTCCAGCAGCCCAACGAGCGGGTACTGGTGTTGCTGTCGGCCGGAAACCTCGCCATCACGCAGGCGGTGGTCAACCTGCTGCACGAGGTCCCCGCGAATTCCGATCAGCCATCGCGCATCCATCGCGCTAAGAACCTGTTCAATGCGGCCCGGGTGGTGGGTGATGCACTGCGGGAAATCCATGAACGCGACGCCGGGATGCTCAAGGAGCATGGGCACGACTTCAACGCGACGTTCATTTTGGGCGGCCAGATCCACGGGGAAGAGCCGCGGCTGTTTCACATTTATTCCGCCGGCAACTTCATCGAATCATCGATCGACACGCCGTACTTCCAAATCGGCGAATCCAAATACGGCAAGCCCATCATCGATCGCGTGATTTCCCGAAGCAGCAGCTTGGCCCAGGCCGCGAAATGCGCCCTGGTCTCCATGGACTCGACCATTCGCTCCAATCTGTCAGTGGGTCCGCCGCTGGATCTCGCCATCATTCGGCGCGACGAGTTCAAGCTCGCGACGCACATCAGCATCGATCTCGAGAACGAGTACTTCAGAATGATCCGCACGCGCTGGGGCTACGCCCTTCAAGAAGTATTCGCCGAGCTGCCCAACCCGAACTGGTAACAGGGCGGCCTCGTCACCCGCCAGCGCCCCGCCCCGCCCTTCAAGCGCTCGTTCGCTGCAGCCCGTTAGGCGCCTCGTCCGCCTGCCAGCGCAGCTGGCCGAGCGTCGGCAGCATCCATAACCAGCCGATCAGACCCAGCATGCTCATCGCACCCGCCAGCAGGAACGCCGCGGTGAATTGATGCGTGCTATCGACGATGAAGCCGGTGGCCGCGGGCGCCACGATGCCGGCAAAACTGCCGACGGAATTCTGAATGCCCACCCATCGCCCCGTGGCGCGCGGTCCGGCGAGGATTTGCGGAACTGCGTAGACCCCCGGCGATTGCGCGCCGCACAGGACCTGATAGATAAACATGGCGCCCAGTGCCAGCGGTCGCGAGCCCACGGCCATGCACACCATGCAGGCCACGAAGCCGACGTGCGCGAGCGCCATCGTCGCTTTATAAACCGTATTGGCCGAGCGACCGTTGCCGATCATTCTGTCCAGCACCCAGCCCGCCGACACGGCACTCAGCGCATTGATCACGTAAGCAACCCCGGCGATCTGCGCCATTTCGACGGTGGAGAAGCCGCGCACGCGCACCAGATAGAACGGCATCCAGGTGAGCATAAAATAGAATACGTAATTGCTCGATAACAACCCCAAGGCCGTACCCCAGAGCGACGGCTGCTTGAGAATGGTCCGCAAAGTCGGCGTATCCGCGTCGCTGCGCCGCACGGCACGCGGCGGCAACTTGACCCGCGACCACGGCAACAGCCACAGCAGCGACAAACTGCCGAAGGCCAGGAACGCGGCGCGCCACCCATAGTCGGCCATGAGCAAGCCGCCCACATAAGTTCCCACTGCCGGACCAAACAAATAGCCGCAGGCCACGATGCCGTTGGCCGTGCCTAAGCTCTTGACGGGCACCACCGCCGCGATGAGCTTCGCGACACACGGGAACCCGACGCTCTCGCCGACGCCGAGCAGCAAGCGCAGCGCCAAGAGAATGGGGAACGAGTGTGCGACGCCGACGCATATGGTGGCCACCGCCCAGACGGTAAGTCCCAACGCGAGGACGCGATGCGCGCCGTAGCGCTCGGCGAGCCACCCCATCGGGATCTGGGTCAGGGTGTAGGTCCAGAAAAATGCCGAGAACAACAGCCCGAGCTGCTTCTCGCTCAACAGCAAATCGTCCTGGATCAAGTGCGCCGCGGTGGGCAGTGCGCCGCGATCCACGTAGTTGATGAACAGAACGGCCGCTAGCAGAAAAACCACCGGCCGCGCGGTGCGCGTCGGCAGTTGCGCCTCTGACTCCGCAGGACTCAGCTCGCGTAATCCGGTGAGAGGCGGTCCAACATGCGTTTCAAGGCATCGAAGTGCAGATCCGCACGATCCCGGCCGCCTACCTGGCTGCCGTTCTGGAACTGAGCCGCCGTGGCCTTGACGATCGGCTCCGCAATGAGGCGCAGCGCCCTGCCGGTGGACAACGCCAGCACCTGCGCCTGCGCCGCGCGCTCCAGGAAATACAATCGCTCGAAGGCCTGCGGTACGCTCTGACCCACCGCCAGGACACCGTGGTTACGCATCATGAGCACGGACTTCGATCCCAAGGCACGCGCCAATCGCTCGCCCTCGCTTTGATCGAACGCGAGACCGTTGTAGTCGCACTCGTACGCGATATCGTCATGGAAACCGATCGCGCTCTGACCCGCCATTTCCAGACGAGGGTTGTCGAGCATGCACAAGGCGGTGGCATACGGCATGTGCGTGTGCACGGCGCAGCGCGCCTGCGGCGCCAGCTTATGCACCGGCAAGTGAATGAACAATGCGGTGTCCTCGACCGGCCCGCGCCCGCTCACGATCTGACCGTTGAAGTCGATCACCATGAAGTCGCTCGCCCGCACCTCCGACCAATGCAATCCGAAGGGTGCCAACAAGAAGCGATCCGAGTACTCGGGGACTAACAGCGTCACATGGTTGTCGATGCCTTCGTTCAACCCGAAGTGCGCGGCCAACCGGTAGCAGGCGGCGAGATCGACTCGTGCTTGGGCGCAGGCATCGCTTTGCGTCGCGACGACTTTAATGCTGGCATTCATGACATAAGTATAGACACATACCCGTCACATTGGCGGTTCAAAATAAAAGTACTGGCTGTCCGAGAACTCGAACCTCAATTGCCGACAATCGACCTGGTTTATTTCAATGCGGGCGGCGGACACCGTTCCGCCGCGAGCGCACTCGAAACGGTCATTCGCGAACAAGGCCGGCCGTGGAACGTGCGACGCATCAACCTCATGGAAGTCCTCGACCCCAAGGACATCTTCGGCAAGACCATGGGGATGAAACCCGAGGACCTTTACAACACGCGTTTGGCGCGCGGGTGGAGTTTGGGACTCGCGCAGGAACTCAAATTTCTGCAAGCACTCATCCGGCTGGCTCATCCCGCGATGACCGCCCGACTGCGCCGCTATTGGCGGCGAACCAAACCGGACATGGTCGTTTCCCTGATACCCAACTTCAACCGTGCCATGTACGAGGGGCTGGCCGGCGCTCGACCGGGCGCACCTTACGTGACCATAATGACGGACTTTGCCGATTTACCGCCGCACTTTTGGATCGAACCGGGTCAGGCGCAACACTTCATCTGCGGCACCCGCAAAGCCGTAGTTCAGGCATACGCCATGGGTTACGACCCTACGCAGATTCACGCCACGTCGGGCATGATCGTTCGGCCCGACTTCTACCGAGAGCCGCACGTCGATCGCCAAGCAGAGCTCGCCACGCTGGGTTTGGATCCGCATCGGCCCACCGGCATCGTGCTGTTCGGCGGCCACGGATCCAAAGCCATGCAAGGCATTGCGCGACGGCTGGCGGATACGCAACTGATTCTGATCTGCGGCCACAACGCGGCGCTGGCCGAACGGCTGACGGCGATGCCCGCGCGTGCGCCGCGGCTCGTGGTGGGCTTTACGCCCAAGATTCGCGACTTCATGCACGTGAGCGATTTCTTCATCGGTAAGCCCGGCCCCGGTTGCATCAGCGAAGCCATACAACAAGGGTTGCCGGTGATCGTCGTCAAAAATACCTGGACCATGCCGCAGGAGCGCTACAACGCCGACTGGGTCGAGGAAACCCGGGCCGGCATCGTGCTGGACTCCTTCAAGTCCATTCGCAGCGGCGTCGACGAAATCATCGGCCGCCTCCCGGAATTTCGCGCCAGCGTCGCGCGGATCCAAAATCGCGCTATCTTCGAGATTCCAGAGATTCTCGACCGACTATGGCGCGATGGCCGAGTAACCACGCTTCATCATGCCCGAGCCACCACAGTGCAGCATGACCGAACCGCCATGCTTTGAACTCTATTCGTATTGGCGCACGTCGGCCACCTACCGCGTGCGCGTGGCGTTCAAATCGGTGCGCCGATCCGCTAGAATGCCGCGCCGGCCTCCGGGCCGCAAAACCCACCGAAGGATTCGACTTGGCTACGTTTTTGCTTGCGTTTGGAGCCTTGGTCTCCATCGTCAACCCCTTGTCCGGCGCCTTCATCTTCTTTGGCGCAACCCTGGGACTCGATTCCAAGACCCGCGCCCACGTCTCGCGGTGGGTATCGATTTATGCGTTCTGCATCGTGGCCGCGTCGCTCTATGTCGGCGCTTACGTGCTCAGTTTCTTTGGTATCTCGATTCCCGTGCTGCGCGTGGCGGGCGGCATCATCGTGGCCATGTCCGGATGGCGCATGCTCACCGAGCCGGATGCCACCGAACAGCGCCGCAGTGAAGCGCCCAACCCGCGCTGGGTCGACGTCTCGCCGAGTCGGCTTGCCTTCTATCCCTTGACCATGCCGCTGACCACAGGTCCCGGGACCATCTCCGTGGCGATTTCCATCGGCGCCAGCCGTCCGCATGGGTTCCACAAGTCCTTGCTGGAATTCTTCCTCGAAACGCTGGCCGCGGTGGCCCTGCTCGCGCTTCTCATCTACGTCGCCTATCGACACTCGGCACGGCTTGCCGAATTCATCGGCTCCACCGGCACCTCCATCGTGGTGCGACTGTCGGCGTTTCTGTTGTTCTGTATCGGCATACAGATTTTATGGAACGGCCTGGCCGAGCTGTTGGGCACGCTACCGTTGGGCAGCGTCGGCACGAGTTGAGTCAATCCGGGCCGCCTCCTAGACCTCGATGCCCTGCGCCTTCAAGTACTCGTCGTAGGTGCCCCTGAAGTCGACGATGCCGCCGCTTGGGCGCAGCTCGATCACGCGCGTCGCGAGTCCGCCCACGAACTCGCGATCGTGCGAGACGAAAATGAGCGTGCCCGGATAATGCTCGAGCCCGATTTGCAGCGACTCTATGGTCTCCATGTCCATGTGGTTGGTGGGCTCGTCCATCAACAGCACATTGGGCTTAGTGAGCATGAGCTTGCCGTAGATCATGCGGCCCTTCTCGCCGCCGGACAGCACCTTCACCGATTTCTTGGTCTCTTCGCCCGAGAACAACAAGCGGCCCAAAGTCGCGCGCACGATTTGATCGTCGTCGGCCTTGCCCGTGTACTGCGACATCCACGAAAACAGATCGATCTTGTCCTCGAATTCCGCCTGCGGATCTTGCGGCATGTAGCCTGCTTGCGCGTTTTCCACCCACATGATGCGTCCCGACGTGGGCCGCAGTTCACCCGCCAGACAGCGCATCAAGGTAGTCTTGCCGGCGCCGTTCGGCCCGATGATGGCCACCCGCTCACCGGCCTCGACGTTGATGGTGAGGTCCTTGAGAACGATGTCGTCCGAGCCCGGATAGGCGAAGCTGATCTTTTCCACGGAGACAGCCGACCGGTACAGCTTCTTGCCCTGCTCGAAGCGGATGTACGGATT
>Ga0066789_10000566_pt1 | contig 15131 bp, 13 predicted proteins | sample OrgsoiDNA2013049_FD_70960 | JGI IMG/M metagenome (GOLD analysis project Ga0066789, IMG submission 70960) | Permafrost soil microbial communities from the Arctic, to analyse light accelerated degradation of dissolved organic matter (DOM) -... | ecosystem: Environmental > Terrestrial > Soil >...
AAAGGCGACCTGCCGCTGGCGCTCGGTCTTGGCCTGGTGCTGCTCGCCATCGTGCTTGCGCTCAACGCCGCTGCGTATGTGGTCAAGGAATCGGCGCAGCGGCGGTACGGATGACCACGGCATCGGACATGCGCGCGCCATTGACACTGTTGCCGTTGCGCCTCGAAGACGTGATCTTCGCGGTCGGTAGCCGGCGCATCATCGACGGCGTGTCGATGACGCTGGGCGCGGCGACGCGCACGATGATCATCGGCCCCAACGGCGCCGGCAAGAGCGTGCTGCTGCGGTTGTGTCACGGGTTGCTGCGTCCCACCGCCGGTACCATTCGATGGCATTCGCCCGAAATCGGCGGTGCGCCACGGCGACAGGCGATGGTGTTCCAGCGCCCGGTGCTGCTGCGACGCTCGGCGTTGGCCAACGTGATCTACGCGCTGCGTGTGGCCGGCATCGCGCCAGAGAAACGCGAAGAACACGCACGCGAAGCGCTGCGCACGGTTGGCCTCGAAGCGTTGGCCGGGAACCCCGCTCGTGTGCTGTCCGGCGGAGAGCAGCAGCGCCTCGCCTTGGCCCGCGCGTGGGCGCTGCGTCCGGAAGTCTTGTTTCTGGATGAGCCGACCGCGAGCCTCGATCCCGGCGCAACGCACGAAATCGAGAAAGTCATCGGCGGCATGCACGCGGCCGGCACCAAGATCGTCATGGTGACGCACAACCTCGGCCAGGCGCGCCGTCTCGGCGACGAAATCGTGTTCCTGCATCAAGGGCGAATCGCCGAGCGGGCGCCTGCCGACCGTTTTTTAAAACACCCCGAATCGCCCGAAGCCGCCCAATTTCTGGAAGGAGAATTGCCATGGTAATCACCCGCCGCGCCTTGCTCACCGCAGTCCTTTGCGTCGTCGCCTTCGCATCACCGGCACAGGAAAAATTCATCACCGTCGCCTCGACGACGTCGACCGAGCAATCCGGCTTGTTCGGCTATCTGCTGCCAATCTACGAACAGCAGACCGGCGTCAAGGTTCGCGTCGTCGCGCTGGGCACGGGTCAGGCGCTCGACGTAGGCAGGAGGGGCGACGCCGACGTCGTGTTCGTGCATGCCCGCGCGGCAGAGGAAAAATTCATGGCGGAAGGGCAGGGCGTCAGACGCTATCCGGTGATGTACAACGACTTCGTACTCATTGGCCCGAAGAACGATCCGGCAAAGGTCGCGGGCAGCAAGGACATCCTGGCCGCGCTGAAAAAGATCGAAGCTGCGCAGGCGCCGTTCGTGTCGCGCGGCGATCGCAGCGGCACGCACATGGCCGAACTCGATCTGTGGAAAGCCGCCGCGGTGGACATCGACAAGAGCAAAGGTCCCTGGTACCGCGACACCGGGCAAGGTATGGGACCGGCGCTGAACACGGCAGCGTCGATGGGCGCCTACGTCCTCGCCGATCGAGGAACCTGGCTGGCGTTCAAGAATCGCTCCGACCTCACGATTCTCGTCGAGGGCGACAAGCGACTGTTCAACCAGTACGGCGTGATGCTGGTAAATCCCGAGAAACATCCGAACGTGAAAAAGAATCTGGGTCAGCAATTCATCGACTGGCTCGTGTCGCCGGCCGGGCAGAAGGCGATCGCGGACTACAAGATCGGCGGCGAGCAGTTGTTCTATCCCAATGCGGCGGATGCCAACGCATGAGCGCGACGGGCCGCCCCGAGCGCGAATACCGGAGCGCCAGCGCGAAGGTACCCCAATGAGCATGCGTGGCTTGCTGTTCGCCGTCGCGATGATCGCTAGCATCGCAGCATCTGCGCAGGAACCGGTCCGCGTCTTCGCCGCCGGCAGCTTGCGCGCTGCCATGACGGAGATGGGGCAGGCCTTCACCGCGTCGGGCGGAGCGACGGTCGCCACCACCTTCAGCGCGTCGGGCCTGCTGCGTGAACGCATCGAGAAAGGCGAGGGCGCCGGCGTCTTCGCGTCTGCGGACGTGGGCAATGCATCGACGCTGGCGCGGGCGAACCGCGCTGCGGCACCGGTGGTATTCGCGCGCAATCGCTTATGCGCGCTGCTCGCGGCATGGCTTTACCGCGGTCGCGCTGCCGTAAGCGACCTGGATCGTCAGTCTGTGAGCGCTCGCACTTCGATCGTTCGGAGCCATTTGACGTGGCGCGGGCCGGGTCGCGTGTCCTTGAGCGAGACGAGCGCGAGCGGGCCTTCGGTGTCGGGCAGCGCTGCCCCGTCGCGTTCGTAGACGATCAGCACGCCGTCACCGATCGGCGAGAGATAAAGCTCGGCCCAGGAAAACTCCGCGCGGTAGCCATCGCTGGCCGTCACGATTACGACACTCTTGCGCAGGTCCATGCGATTCTTTTCGACCAGCTTCGCCCGGTCGAGCACGTCGCGCAGCAGGCAACCGGTATAGCGTCGCGCCATCTCCTGCGCGCCTGTCGCAGCACCCTGTTCGCGCACGACACGCACGTCCTCGATGCGTTGTGCCGGAAGCTGTTTCAGTTCATCCAGTGTGAATGCCTGCGTGCGTTCGACGTTGCCCTTGACCGTCAGCGCCGGCGCGCCTGGCGTCTGCGCGAGCAACGACTGCGCGACGGTCAGCAGCGCCACGGCAGCGAACGCGAGCGCGCGCATCCTGCTCACGACCAGTCGACCGCGGCGTAATTCAAGGCGACGCGTAGTCCTCATTGCCCGAAAATAACGATCGTCGTGCTGCCCGTAAGCGGGATCGAACCACCGCTGCTGCCGGACGCCACCGCGACGTACTGTCTGCCTTTCCGCTTGTAGGTGACTACGCCGCCGGCAATCGGGCCGCCCGTGTTGAAGCTGTAGAGTTTTTTGCCGTTGCGCGAATTGAGCACGAGGAAATTGCCGCCGAGATCGCCCGTGAACAGCACATTGCCGGCCGTGGGCGTCAACGCCGCGTACATCGGCGCCGGTGTGTGCACGCGCCACGCCATCTTGCCCGTTTGCGGGTTCACCGCGTTGATCCAACCCGTCCACTTGCTGATGGGATCGTTGGTGCCCCAGCCGTTGGCGAGCCCGGTGTAAGGCACCGTCGCCACCCACTTGGGATCCGGTCCGGCCTTGAACAACGTGCACCAGTCGATGGCGTTCACGTAGAGCAAGCCTGTCGTCAGACTGTGCGCCGCGCCGTTCCACTGCACGCCGGCCACGGGACATACGCGGACCCCTTCCGGCGTGAGCGGCACGTCGTGGTTGAGCATCGTGGTCATGGGCAGCTTGAATGCGAGCTTGCCATTGTCGCGGTTGACCACGTGCAGGATGCCTTCCTTGCCCGCGGTGGCAACAAGCTTCTTCCCGCCGGCATCGAACAGCGACACCACCGTGGCGTCCCAATCGTGGTCGTCGTTGGCGCGAAGCTGATACCACCACTTCAATTTTCCCGTGCGCGCATCCAGCGCCACCGTGGAGATCGTGAACAGATTGGCGCCGGGGCGCATGTCCTTGTTGTAGTCGGGCCCGGGGTTGCCCACCGGAATGAACAGCGTTCCGGTGTCGCGGTCGAGCGCATAGGTCACCCAGGTGGCGCCGCCGCCATGCTCTGCGGACTCGGAGTTTTGCCACGTGTCGGCACCTGCTTCGTTGCCCCTCGGGATGAGATTGAAACTCCAGGCGGGCGATCCATCGGACACGTTGAATGCCATCATCCGCCCGCGGATACCCCAGTCGCCCCCGGCCTTGCCCACATACACGATGTCGTTCCATACGATGGGCGCCGCGCCCACACCTTCGCCGATGCTCCAGTCGGCGGCCTGGCGCACCCACAGGGGCGCGCCGGTCTTGGCATCGAGCGCGTAGAGGAAGCCGTCCTGCGTGCCGCGTATGACGCGGCCGCCGGCAATTGCGACACCTTTGTTGGTCGCGTTCATCTCCGGACCCTGCGCCACGTGCTGATGGCTCCATAGCTTCTTGCAGGTGGTCGCGTCGATCGCATAGGTGCCGAGGTGGGTCGTCGCGTACAGAATCCCGTCGTACACAACGGGGCCCGTCGAGAACGTGCCGAGTTCGCCGAGCTGGAACATGCACACCGGTCGCAACTTGGCCGCATTGCCGGCGTTGATCTGTTTCAAACGCGAAAAGCGCTCGCCCCGATAGCCCTTGTTGTACATGAGCCAGTTGGTCGTGGCGGTATCGGAGGCGTCGAGCTCGGCCTGCGTGGGCCGGTTCGTGGTCGGCTGCGCGAGTTTTCCGTACAGCTCGCCAATCTTCACTTCGCCAGGTGCGGCGCTCGGCGCCGCGCTGTCCGCGGCCGCCGGGGCGGCCAGCACAAGCACGCGATCCATGGGCGACATCGGCGTGAATTTTTCGTCACCGGCCGGCAGTCCGTTCTGCGCCAGGACGTAGGAGACAATGTCGGCGTACTCCTGGCTGCTGAGCTCGCCGCCCTGTCCCAGCGGCATGTTGGTGTGAACGTAGTTATAGAATTCCTTGAGGCTCTTTCCGTTCCACTGGACATTGAAAATGCGTCCCTTGAGTGCGGGCGCACCGCCGCCCTGCAATTGCGCACCGTGGCACACCGCGCACTTCTGCGCGTACTCCCAGCGACCCTGGCTCAGCTGCGCGGGGTTGAAAAAACCCGTGCCGTCGGCGAGCGCGCCTTGCGCCGCAAACAGCAGCATGCCCGCCCCGAACGCTACCGCTTTGCCCCGTTTATGGAATTGCAAACTGGTGCTCGACATTGTCGTCTCCCACGCAAACAGGCCATGCAATCGACCGGCGCGAACGTGAATTCTAATAGCTTACGTTCAACTGCGTGCCGAAGAACCACCAGCCGCTCGCGCTGCCGCCGCTGGCCGAGTAACTGTCTTTTAGACCGGCGCCGGGTGCCGCATAGGCAACGAACGCGTTGACGTTCAGGTTCTTGTAGATCGTGTACGTGTAGCTCACGTCGAACTCGCTGGCGAGCGCCTTGCTGGGCACTCCACCGCCGCCCGTCGGAATCGCTCCCACAACTGGAATGAAAAGAGGCGAATTGGTCTGATCGGCGCTGAAATATAGATAGAGCATTTCGATGATGTTCTTGTTATCGGGTGTGAGCGTGAGCGTGGCGCTGGCGACGTTGAGATTGGTATTGTTGAAGATGGACGAGCCGATTTTCCCCTGATACCAGTTCGGATTGCCCCCGGAGAAATACAGCGGGTCGAATCCTTCCCACTTCGGCGTGCCGGACTTGTCACCCGACAGCGATGCGTAGCGCAATGTGAACAGCGGTTTCCACGCGGTATCGAGCGCGTTGTAGTTGGCCTGCACATACCAGCCGTCGGCGGCGACGTTGCTCTTGTGCTGCGCCGCGTATTCGCCCTGCAGCCAGAACTGCGGCAGCGAAGGGAGCGGATGCACGCGCGCACGCAGGTCGACGATGTTGAGTTTGTCGCGGGTCACGATGTTCGAGTCCGGAACGTAAAGGTACATCGCGCCCAGGCGCACCGGGCCGGCGGGAAGCCACTCGACGTTGATGCCGTTGAAAATCGTGCCCGTCGCGGAATTCGGCGACTCGTTGGGCTTCAGGTAGAACGCCTGCACGTTGAAATCCTGCCAGGTCGCCTTGAGGATCCCCGCGTTCACCCACGCGTTGCGCGGCCCGAGCTGATTGGCGCCGCGCTGCGCGGTGTCATCGCTTGCGCCGCGGCCGATCAACATCTGGTTGCCCACCGTGAAATCCTGCTGGCCGTACGAGGCGTCAAGTGCGAGCCCGCTGCTCGCGTCACGCCAACGAACACCGCCAAAGAGCAGCTCGCGGTTGCCGTAGTAGACGTTGCCCGCGCCTGTGTTGTCGGTCCCGCGCGTGCTCGCTTCGACGTAGGAAAAACTGCCGTAGAGGCTCGCTGCCGGGCTGAGTTTGTACTGCGCGCTCAATCCCGGCTCGATGAAGAACTCGCCCCACCCCGGGTTTTTTTGAAATGCGGAAGGTGCGAGCGAAGGCGGCGGCCCGAACAGATTCTCGGTCATTCCGAACAGTCCGACGGCGCCATTGAGAAGGCCCGTGACAAGAAGGTCGCTGTTGCGGTACAGACGCGGCCACGATTTCAGGTCCCCCGTCTGCAGCGCGCCCGGTTCGGTGTCCGCATCGGGAATGGGCTCGCGCTTTTGCGCATACGTGCTGCCCTCCAGTATTTTAGCCGTCGCGCTGTTGCGTCGCGGATCGACCGTCGCGCGATCGAAGGCGTTGTCTGGCTGCGCAAGGCTAGGCGTGTTTTCGAACTGCGCGTGCGCAGATCCCGCGACCAGGGCCGCGGTGAACGCCGCCCATGCCAATCGCCGACGGAATGTATCGACTGTCATGAGCGCTCCATGGTTAACCTCTCGCCAACCGCGGTCAAGGCCGAGAGCGGACGCACCCGGAACTGGATGCGCGGCTTCGTGGGACTGCCACTTGGCCAGATTTTCATCGCTTCGAAGCAGTTGCGGTATAATGCGGCTGCGGCCTTTGTTCCAGTCCCCTGCCGCAGTCGATTCTGACCTCCGCTGTTTCTTCCGTTTGGCTGTGACTGGCCGCCCGTTAGGGCGAATGGCCGAGCACTCCTTTCGAAAGTTCTCATGTCATTCTCTACACTCGGGCTGTCCGAAGCGCTGATGCGCGCGGTCGCCGACGAAGGCTATACCGCACCCACCCCGATTCAGGCCCAGGCCATTCCTGCGGTACTCGCGGGCGGTGATTTGCTGGCCGGCGCGCAGACCGGCACCGGCAAAACCGCGGGCTTCGTCCTGCCCATACTGCAACGGCTGTCGACTTCGCCGTCGCCCTACAAGAACGGTTCGCGCAAGCCGCTGCGCACGCTGATCCTCACGCCGACGCGTGAGCTCGCGGCTCAGGTCGAGGCGTCGATCCGCGTCTACGGCAAGCATCTCAAGATCACGTCGATGGTGCTGTTCGGCGGCGTCTCCCTGGGCCCGCAGACCGCGCAGCTCAAGCGTGGCGTCGATATCCTGGTCGCGACACCGGGCAGGCTGCTCGACCATCACGGGCAGGGCAACGTGGACTTTTCGCGCATCGAGATCTTCGTGCTCGACGAAGCCGACCGCATGCTCGACATGGGCTTCATTCCCGATGTGAAGCGCGTGCTCGCGCTGCTTCCGAAAAAACGCCAGAACCTGCTGTTCTCCGCAACCTTTTCCGACGAGATCAAGGCGCTCGCCGACCGGCTGCTCGATCGGCCGCAAACGATCCAGGTCGAACCGCGGAACTCAACCGTCGAAACGATCCGCCAGCGAGTTCACCCGGTGGATCGCGATCGCAAGCGGGAACTGCTGTCGTGGTTGATCGGACACCATGACTGGCGCCAGGTCCTGGTCTTCACGCGTACCAAGCATGGCGCGGACAAACTGGCGCGCGCGCTGGAAGCCGACGGCATCCACGCCACCGCGCTCCACGGCAACAAGAGCCAGAACGCGCGCACGCGCGCCTTGGCGGGCTTCAAGGACGGTGACGTGCGGGTGCTCGTCGCAACCGACATCGCGGCGCGCGGCATCGACATCGACCAGCTGCCGCATGTGGTTAATTACGATCTGCCCAACGTGCCGGAAGACTACGTGCACCGTATCGGTCGCACCGGACGCGCGGGCAACGAGGGCGAAGCCATCTCGCTGGTATGCATCGACGAGCACGTGTTCCTGCGCGACATCGAGCGGCTGATCAAGCGCGAAATCCCCGTCACGGTAATCGCTGGATTCGAGCCGGATCCGCGCGCCGTCGCGCAGCCGGTTTTCCAGAAGCAACAGCGCGGACGCGCTCAACCCTCGGGGCAGGGGCACCGCCCGGGAGGAAGCTACGCATCTCCAGGCCGCAACCCGGCCAAGGGCCGCGTACCCGTGCGCGGGCAGCCGGCGGATCAACAGGCGCGGCGAAAGCAGCAGCAATCGCAGCCGCGCAGCGCAATCGCTTCGCGCCAGGACGCGCGCAGTCTGGCACCGCCACGCGCCGCGCACTCGCACGGCAACGCGGCAAGCACGCCATCGAACCGGCAATATTTCAAGACACGCTGAACCGACGTTCCGCTACGTCATCCAACCTCTCGCTGCAGACGTTAGGAACGTCAATGGACAAGACGAATGCCGGATTCCTGTTCCTCGCGGGCGCGCTGGCCGCGGTGGCGCTGCCCGCGTGCGCGGCCGATCATCTCAAGCCGGGCCAATGGGAAGTGGCAGTGAAGGTGAGTCAGAAGGGCGGCCCGCAGATCCCGCCCGAGCAGCTCGAGCAAATGAAAAAGATGGGCATCTCGCTGCCCTTCGGCGGCCAGGCGATCATGACGTCGCAATGCATCACGCCGGAAATGGCGTCGTCCGACAAACCGTTCGCCAACGACGAGCGCGATCCCAACAAGTGCCAGCTCACCAACTACAAGCGTGTCGGCAGCAAGGCGACCGGCGAGATGGTCTGCACTGGAGAGTTCAAGGGCAACGGAGCTTTCGAGATGACGATGGATAGCGAAACCGAATACCACGGCGGTTGGACCGTGAAGGGCGTGAGTGTCGACGTGGGCCCCGTGGAGCAGACCACGCAGCTGCGCGGCAAGTGGACCGCTGCAGCATGCAACACGTCGAGCAAATAGGCGCAGGACCCTTCGTTACGGGTTCGCAATCCGGTTGACCAGCGCGCTCGCGAATTGCGCCGTGCTGGCGCGGCCGCCGAGATCGCCGGTCCTGACCATGTCGACGTTCATCGTGTCATCGATGGCCTTGCGCAAGCGCATCGCCATGTCCGTGAGCTTGCAGTGATCCAGCATCATCCCCGCGGCAAGAAGCAGCGCGGTCGGGTTGGCGATGCCCTTGCCGGCAATGTCGGGTGCCGAGCCATGGACCGCTTCGAAGATGGCCGCGTCGGTGCCGATATTCGCACCGGGCGTCATGCCCAGTCCGCCGACCAGCCCTGAGGTCAGGTCCGACAGAATGTCGCCGAACAGATTGGTGGTGACCAGCACGTCGAACTGCCACGGATTGAGCACCAGTTTCATCGCGCAGGCATCGATGATGACGGTCTCCAGCACGAAGCGCCCCTTGTACTTTCGTTCGTACAGTTCCTGCCCCGTTTCCAGGAAAAGTCCGCTCAGCGCCTTCATGATGTTGGCCTTGTGCACGATCGTGACTTTCTTTCGCCCCAGCGCGATGGCGTACTCGTACGCGTATTCGAGCAGGCGGCGGCTGCCCTGACGCGTGTTGATGCCGGTGGCCATGGCGACGGCATGCGGATCGTCGTCGATCCGGACGAAGTGTTCGTGGCCGATGTAGAAGCCCTCGAGATTTTCGCGAACCACGACCAGATCGATCTTGTCGAATCGGCCTCCCGGGATGATCGTGCGCGCGGGACGCAGGTTGGCGTAGAGCTTGAATTCCTCGCGCAGGCGCACGTTCGAAGAACGGTAGCCGCCGCCAGTCGGCGTTTCGAGGGGGCCCTTCAGCGCAAGCCGGGTGCGCCGGATGCTATCGAGCGTTGCCGATGGAAGCGGGTCGCCTGCAGCCTTGACGCCGGCGAGCCCGGCAACCTGACGATCCCAGTCGAATGGCGCACCCAGTGCCTCGAGCACGGCGAGCGTCGCGTCGACGATTTCCGGACCGATCCCGTCGCCGGGAATGAGTGTGGCAGGGATGCGAGCGGACACGGTGCGGGCTCCTGGTTCAGGATTGGTGCGTTGCCCTCCATCCGGTTCAGCGACAGCTTGTTGTACGTTAGGTGCAATTTCTGCGACAGTTTGCCACGGCCCTGACGACTATGCATCCCTTCGTCTCGCCTCGACGCCCCGAGATAACTGCCGACCGGTAGACACGAACCAAACGATGACCCAATTCGGACGGGTGCTGGTGACTGGCGCGAGCGGATTCGTGGGCTCGGCGGTTGTTCGTGCACTCCTTGCCGCCGGATATCCCGTGCGGGCGCTCGTCCGGGCTTCGAGCCCGCGCGCCAATCTCGCTGCACTGGACGTCGAATCCGTCGAGGGCGATATGCTCGATCCCGCGTCGGTCGCCCGTGCGATGGCAGGCGTGCGCTTTGTCATGCACGTTGCCGCCGACTATCGTCTGTGGTCCTCCGATCGCGAAGAAATTCGGCGCAATAACGTCGATGGCACACGGACGGTCATGGAAGCGGCGCTGCGCGCAGGCGTTGAACGCATTGTCTACACCAGCAGTGTCGCCGCGCTGGCGCTGCGGCCTGACCGGCAGCCAGCGGGCGAGACCATTGCGCTGGCCGAGGCGGCAGCGGTCGGCGCCTACAAGCGCAGCAAAGTCGCGGCGCAGGAACTTGTCGAGACCATGGTCGCGCGCGACGCGCTGCCGGCGATCATCGTCAATCCTTCGACGCCGATCGGGCCTCGTGACATTCGACCGACGCCAACCGGGCGGATCATCGTCGAAGCCGCGTCCGGACGGATGCCCGGATATGTGGATACCGGACTCAATCTTGTCCATGTAGACGATGTGGCGGCAGGGCATCTGGCTGCGCTCACGCGCGGCAGGATCGGCGAGCGCTACATTCTCGGCGGCCAGAATGTGCTGCTTGCGGACATGTTGCGCGACATCGCCAACCTCGTCGGGCGCAGACCGCCCTGGTTGCGCATGTCGCGCCGGCTTCTCTACCCTGCGGCCGCAGCGGCCGAGTTCTTGGCGGCGAGGACCGGACGGGAGCCTTTCCTGACGCTCGACGGGTTGCGCATGGCCAAGAACCGGATGTTCTTCACCAGCGCGAAAGCGCAGCGCGAACTCGGGTTCGAAGCGCGTCCTTACGCTGAAGGATTGAAGGATGCAGTCACGTGGTTTCGCGGCGCGGGATATTTGCGATGATCGTCCTTTGCATGGCATCGCTGGCGTGCGCAGCGTGGCTCTACCTACTGCTGTTGCGCGGTGGCTTCTGGCGTGCCGCCGAGCGCGATGACATTGTCGACAATGCGTCCTTCACGCCCGATGCGTGGCCGCGGGTCACCGCTGTACTGCCCGCCCGCAACGAGGCCGAGGTCATCGCCATCACCATCGGTTCCTTGCTGCGGCAGGACTATCCAGGTACATTCCGGATCGTCGTCGTCGACGACCACAGCAACGACGAGACCGCCGCCATCGCTCGGCATACGGCAACGGCCGTGGCCGCAGCGGATCGGTTGGTGGTCTTGTCCGCGCCGAATCTTCCTGCCGGGTGGACCGGCAAGCTGTGGGCGATGAACTCCGGCGCCAGCTACGTCGATGCCTCGCCGCAGCCGCCGGACTATCTGCTATTCATCGATGCGGACATCAGCTGCGCGGCGGACACGTTGACGGCACTGGTCAAGCGCGCCGAACGCGGCAGTCTCGTGCTGACGTCGCTGATGGCAAAACTGCACTGCGAGAGCCTCGCCGAACGCGCCTTGATTCCCGCCTTCATTTTCTTTTTCCGCATGTTGTACCCGTTTGCCTGGGTCAACCGCCCCGAGCTGACCACCGCGGCCGCCGCCGGCGGCTGCATGCTGGTGCGGCGACAGGCACTGCAACGCGCGGGAGGGATCGCCGCACTGCGCGGAGAATTGATCGACGACTGCGCGCTTGGACGCCTGTTGAAAAAACAGGGGCCGATCTGGCTGGGCCTGACCGATCGCGCGCGCAGTCTTCGCGCCTTCGGATCCATCGGCGATATCCGACCGATGATCTGCCGTTCTGCTTACGCGCAATTGCGTTATTCGCCGTGGCTGCTGATCGGCACGATGATGGCGATGGCATTGGTCTTCGTTGCTCCCCCGCTTCTGGCGATCGGGAGCACGGGAATTCCACAATGGCTGGGCGCAGCCGCCTGGGTACTGATGGCGTTCGCCATGCAACCGACACTTCGCTTCTACGGCGTCTCGCGCTGGTGGGGCCTGGCGTTGCCGGCGATCGCTTGCGTCTACCTTGCCTTTACGCTGGACTCCGCCTGGCAGCACTGGCGTGGCCGAGGCGGCATGTGGAAAGGCCGCACGCATGTTCCGGAGCCGGACAGGCGATAATACGGGCTGAACAGGCCTTCGGCGGGGCCCGGTGCACTGCGCCAGGGTGTATCGGCATATACTTCGGTGCTGGGTCGAGCGTAGCTGAGCCGCTCCCAAGGAATCACGCAACCATAGCAGCGCATGGAGATGTTCGTGTTTGATGCTCTTCGATGGTCGGTGGCGTGATGGCGCACGTCATGCATGGCGCGGAGAGTGCGGTCCGGCAGCCGGTCGTCCTGCCGGTCGAGCCGGCCAGCACGGGCGATTCGAGGCTCGACGCCTGTCTGAAACGCTCGACCGACGCCCTGCTCGCGGCGCAGCGCCGGGACGGCCATTGGGTCTTCGAACTCGAGGCCGATGCCACCATTCCCGCGGAGTACGTGCTGCTCAGGCACTATCTCGGCGAGCCCGAGCCCGCGCTCGAAAAGAAAATCGCGAAGTATCTCCGGCGCATTCAGGGGTCGCATGGCGGCTGGCCGCTGTTTCACGACGGCCCCTTCAATATCAGCGCCAGCGTCAAGGCCTACTTTGCGTTGAAGGCGATCGGCGATGCTCCCGACGCACCGCACATGCGCAAGGCGCGGGAGGCGATACTCGCACACGGCGGCGCCGGCGCGACCAATGTTTTCACGCGCATCCTGCTTGCCTTGCACGGCGTCATTCCATGGCAAGCCGTGCCGACGATCCCGGTCGAGATCATGTTCCTGCCGCGATGGTTTCCCTTCCACCTGTTCAGGATTTCCTACTGGGGACGCACGGTACTGGCGCCGCTGCTGGTCCTGCAGGCGTTGAAGCCCTCGTCGCGCAATCCGCGGCGCGTGAACATCGACGAGCTCTTCCCGGGGCGCTCCGCCCGCATTCGCCGCGCGCCGCGCGCGTTGCACCAGTCGCGTCCCTGGTTCGCGGTCTTTGCGCTCATCGACGCGCTGATCCGGTTCACGGAGCCCTATTTCCCTGCGGGACCACGCAAGCGGGCCATCGCCAAGTCAATCGCGTTCGTCACCGAGCGGTTGAACGCCGAGGATGGCCTCGGCGCTATTTTTCCGGCGATGGCGAATACCGTCATGCTGTTCGACGCGCTCGGCTATCCGCGCGATCACCCGCAGGTCGTCGCCGCCCGCAACGCGATCGAGAAATTGATCGTGCTCAAGCGCGATGAAGCCTATTGCCAGCCCTGCGTGTCGCCGGTGTGGGACACCGTCCTCGCATGCCAGGCGCTGATCGAGGTGGGCAGCGAGCCGGCACTGGCCAGTGCGCGCAAGGGGCTCGTGTGGCTGGCGCCGCGGCAGGTGCTCGACACCGTCGGCGACTGGGCCGATCAGCGGCCGCGCGTGCGTCCCGGCGGTTGGGCGTTTCAGTATGCGAATCCGCATTACCCCGATCTGGACGACACCGCGGTCGTGGTGATGGCGATGGATCGTGGCGCGCATCGTCTCGTCATTTCGGGAGGCGCCGATTTCAGCGAGGCCGTCACCCGCGGGCGCGAATGGGTCCTGGGATTGCAAAGCAGGAACGGCGGCTGGGGCGCGTTCGATGCGGACAACACGAGCGAGTACCTGAATCACATCCCGTTCGCCGATCATGGCGCGTTGCTGGACCCGCCGACCGCCGATGTGACGGCGCGTTGCGCAAGCATGATCGCGCAGCTCGGCCATGCAGCGGACCGCGATGCGTTGGACACCGCCCTCGACTTTCTGCGCCGCAATCAGGAGGCGGATGGCAGTTGGCACGGGCGCTGGGGAATGAATTACATCTACGGGACGTGGTCGGTGTTGTGCGCGTTCAACGCGGCCGGCGTGAATCCCCACGCTCCGGAAATCCGGCGCGCCGTCGATTGGCTGATTTCCATCATCAATGCCGATGGCGGTTGGGGCGAACATGGGAGCAGCTACGATCTCGACTACCGCGGCCATCAGCCGGCGCCCAGCACCGCGTCCCAGACGGCCTGGGCGCTGCTCGGCTTGATGGCGGCAGGCGAGGTGAATCATCCGGCGGTCGAGCGCGGCATCGAGTACCTGATCCGGGGAAACAATGACGCCGGAGTCTGGCCGGAATCGGAATTCACCGCCGTCGGATTCCCACGCGTGTTCTTTTTGCGCTATCACGGCTACGCCAAGTTCTTCCCGCTCTGGGCACTTGCGCGCTTTCGTAACCTGAATAACTCCAACGAGTCTTCCGCTCGATTCGGCATGTGAGCAGCGCCGCGACCGACCGTAGTTCCGTCGTCGCGGTAACCGGCCTGGAGATCGAGGCGCGCATCGCCGCAGGCCCTGGCGTGAGGACGGTCGCCGCCGGTGGCGATGGTCATGCACTCGTCACCGCGCTCGAGCGCGAGATGGCGCGCGGAGCAACCGCAATCATCAGTTTCGGTATTGCCGGCGGGCTCGCTGCAGCGTCGGCTGCGGGCACATGGCTCGTCGCCGACGCCGTCGTCGCGCGCGGCAAGCGCTGGCCGGTCGACGCGGGGTGGGCCGCGGCGCTCGCTGCGCGATTACCAGACGCGCAGCGCGGAGACATTGCCGGCGCCGACGCCATCATTGCCGCAGCGGCGGACAAACGGGCGTTGGGCGACGCGACCGGCGCGATCGCCGTGGACACGGAGTCGCATGTCGTTGCGGAATTTGCCTCGAACCACGGCGTGCCGTTTGCGGTGTTCCGGGTGATCGCCGACCCGGTGGGTCAAGCGCTTGCTCCGGCGGCAACGCTGGGAATGCGCTCCGATGGAACCGTCAACTCGCGCGCTGTGCTCGGTTCGGTGGTGCGGACACCCACGCAACTGCCAACGCTTTTTCGAAATGCAATCGCTGCGCGAGTTGCGTTTCGAGCGCTGTTACGCGGCCGTCGACTCCTTGGTCCGGGCCTCGGTTACCCGGATCTCGGCCAACTTCTGCTCGACGTGCCGTGAGAACACGAATTGCGCCGGGCGCTGTTTGTCGAGCGAGATCTCGGCGGCCATTGCGCCCGCAGTGTCGACACCCCGCCGGCTGACCGCGAACGCCTTCAATGGGTGCCGCACCGCATCCTGCACGGCGGTCGCTTCGAATCCGCTGTGCACCATGCAGTCGGCGCACTTCTCGTAGTTGCCGGTTCCGTACGAATCCCAGTCGGTCTCGTCCATCAGTTGGCGGAAGGTCGGCGCGTAACCTTCGCCCAGCAGGTAGCAGGGACGTTGCCAGCCGAAGACGGTGCGGGTTGGATTG
>Ga0066789_10000567_pt1 | contig 15129 bp, 24 predicted proteins | sample OrgsoiDNA2013049_FD_70960 | JGI IMG/M metagenome (GOLD analysis project Ga0066789, IMG submission 70960) | Permafrost soil microbial communities from the Arctic, to analyse light accelerated degradation of dissolved organic matter (DOM) -... | ecosystem: Environmental > Terrestrial > Soil >...
GAGGACGTCGAGGTCGTGGACGTGGCGCAGATGCTCCTGGCCGCCGTCCGCCGCCCCCCGCAAGCCTAGGGACCGTGCCGGTGATCTGCGGCCCACCTTAAGACCGTGCATGCACCAGAACCCTGGCTCTGGCAACGGAACTCGCACATGGTCCCTTGGTGTGCGTTGTCGAGGCCGACAACCCTCCCCAGGTCAGCGGTCAGCCGAGGCCGTTCTTGGTGAGGAACTCCTTGGCCACGACTACGGCATCCTTCTTGTCGACCACGACCTCCTTGACCAGCCCACCCAGGGTCGCGGTGTCTAGTTTCGCCGAGATCGCGTTCAACGCGGCGGAGATCGTGGCATTGACCTTGGACTTGGTGATCAGTGGCACGACGTTCTGCGCTGCGAACAGGCTCTTGGGGTCGTCCAGGATCACAAAGCCGTTCGCCGCGACAGACGGGTCGGTGGTGAACAGGTTAACCGCGTCAACCTGCCCGTTCTTGAGCGCCTGGACCGACAGCGGGCCACCGGCATCCAGAGGACGGAAGGTCTTGAACTCAAGGTTGTAGACCTTCTTAAGGCCGGGAACACCCGTCGGGCGCGTCTTCCACTCCGGCGGGCCGCCAAGGGTCATGTCCTTGGCGAAGGGCCCGAGATCTGCGATGGACTTCAGACTCAGCCTGGTTGCTGTTGCTTTGGTGACGACGACCGCATCCTTGTCCTCGGCCGCCGACTTGTCGAGGATCGTCAGTGTCGCAGGGACAGCCGCCTTCAGCTCAGCGTAGACACCGGCGGCGTTCGTGGCCTTGGCGTTCTTGTTGAAATACTGGTCGAGGACGCCGGTGTATTCCGGGATCAGGTCGATGGAGCCGTCCTTAAGCGCCGGGATGTAGGCCTCTCGGCTCCCGATGTTCAGCTTCTTCTCGACCTTGACGCCTTTGGCGCTTAAGGCGCCGGCGTAGATCTCGGCGAGCAAGGCGCTCTCGGGGAAGTTGGCCGACCCCACCACGATGGTGCCGGCACCCGATTGGCCGGGCGACCCAGCGGATGCGAGAGGGTCACTTGAGCTCGTGCCGCAAGACGCGACAGCTAGCATCGCCGCCGAAGCAGTCAGCGCGAAGGCGAACCTGGTGCGATTCATGAGCTTCTCTTTCTGATAGGGGTCTAGACGCTGTGCTGCAGCGCCGGTGCCGGGCTGGTCGCCTCAGTTTCGGCGTCCATCAAGGAGACCTTGCCATATCTTCCGGTCAGACCGGGAGACACAACGAGACGCTGGATCAGGGCCAGAACCAGGTCCACGATCAGGGCCAGGACGGCGACCAGTACCGCGCCCGAAGCGGTCTGCGGGGTGTCCCGAACTGCGAGGCCGTCGATCAGAAACCGGCCGAGACCGCCGAGACTCACGACGGCGGCGATCGTAGCGGTAGCTATGATCTGCAACATCGCCGAACGGATCCCGGACAGGATCAGCGGCAGGGCGCATGGAAACTCGACATGGCGCAGAACTTCCGTGCCGCGCATGCCCATCCCGATGGCTGCGTCACGGGCGGCCGGATCGACGCCCTCGACACCGGCGTAAGCACCGGACAGGATCGACGGGATGGCCAGGACGACCAGAACCAGACCGGTCGGCGCCAGGAAGGCGATGTCACCACTGAGCTTAGGCCCGAGCCAGAGGACAGCCAGGAACAGCAGGCCAAGTGACGGAATCGCCCGGGCGGCACCGACGGCGTTGACCACAAGAAAGCGGCCGCGGCCAGTGTGCCCGATGTAAAGGCCCAGAGGAATTGCGATCAGAGACGCGATCAGGAGAGCCGTAAGCGAGTACTCGAGGTGCTCGACGACCCGGCGCAAGATGCCATCGTCGCCATGCCAATGAGCCCCATCGGCCAGCCAGGTGAGAATTCGGTTGATCATACAGACGCCTTGCCAGCGCGCTGCCATGGTGTCACCAGATGGGTGGCCCCAAGGATCGTCATGTCGAAGAGCAGCGCCAATAGCACACAGGCGGTGACGCCCACAACGATCGGGTCCAGAAACGCCCGGTTGAACCCGTCGGTGAACAGCGAACCTAGTTGCGGGACCCCTATGAGCGCAGCGACGCTGACGATGCTCACGTTGCTGACCGCCGCGACACGCAGTCCCGCCGAGATCACGGGCACGGCCAGGGGTAGTTCGACCGACATGAAACGGCGAACTCGCCTGTAGCCCATGGCGGTCGCTGCCTGGTTGACCTCGTCGGGCACCGAGCCCAAGCCGTCGGCGACGGTACGCACCAGTAGTGCGACGGTGTAAATCGTCATCGCGATGACGACATTATTCGGATCTAGGATCTTGGTGCCGAGCAGCAACGGCAACATGATGAACAAGGCTAGGGACGGGATCGTGTAGAGCAGCCCGGTGCCGATGATCAGCAAAGGGTAAAGCCCCCGGTATCGGCGCGCCAGCCAGCCGAACGGAAGGGCGATGAGCAGTCCCAGGAGCAGCGGCACGCCAGCGAGGTAGATGTGCTGGACGGTCAGACCCAACACGTCGCCGAGATGGCCCCGAAGCCAGATCATCGGGGGGCTTCGTCATCCTGAAGCTCGGGCCGGGCCCGCTCCTCGATCTCGGCGAGGACCTTGTGTGCACGAATCGTTCCCAGAAGCGCGCCCTGGTCGTCGACGATGACCCCGCGGCGACTGGGCGAGGAGAGTGCGGCGTCGAGGACGTTGCGGAGTGGACCGCCGGCCGTGGCGACGGTGCCACCACGCTGCAACATCTCAGGCTCGATGGGGGTCGTGATCCGATCGGGCTCGATCCAGCCAAGGGGGCGCCGATTGGCATCGACGACCAGGATCCAACCGTCCCGCGCGCCGTCAGCTGCTTGCGCCGGCGTCGCCCCGAGCGGCACGGTCTGCTCCTGCATAAGCAAGAACTGGGGTGACGCCTGAAAGCCCAGCGCGCGGTAGCCGCGGTCACGTCCGACGAAATCGGCGACGAAGTCATCGACCGGATGCGCCAGCAAGTATGCCGGGTCGGCCAGCTGGGCGAGTTTGCCGCCGGCCCGCAGGACGGCGACCCGGTCTCCCAGCTTGATGGCCTCGTCGATGTCGTGAGTGACGAAGACGATGGTCTTGCCGAGATCGTCCTGCAGACGAAGGAACTCGTCCTGCAGCTGCTCGCGCACGACGGGATCCACCGCGCTGAACGGCTCATCCATGAGCATCACCGGGGGGTCAGCAGCCAGGGCCCTGGCCACGCCGACGCGTTGCTGCTGCCCGCCCGAGAGCTGCGCCGGGTAGCGCTTCGCGAAACTGGTCGGCAGGCCGACCCGCTCGAGCAGTTCAAGGGCCCGGGCTTCGGCTCTGCGCTTGTTCCATCCGAGCAGCATCGGAACCGTGGCGATATTGGCGACGACGGTGCGATGGGGGAAAAGGCCGGCGTGCTGGATGACGTAGCCAATGCCCCGCCTCAGCTGGGCTTCGTCGAGCTGGGCGGTGTCCTGGTCGTCGATCCAGATCCGACCACCGGTGGGCTGAATCATCCGGTTGATCATCCTCAGCGATGTCGTTTTGCCACACCCAGACGGCCCGACAAGCACGGTGATCTGACCGGTTGCAGCCTCGAACGTCAACTCATCCACGGCTCTGGTGCCATCCGGAAAATCTTTAGAGACCGTCTCAAACCGGATCATGCCAACAACCTATCCGAGACAACTCTCAGATTCAGCGAGGACGTCAAGCCGGACCCCGCTACGGCAGAACACCGGTGGAACCTTGCTGCACTGGCGCTAGCAACGTCCTGACCATGAAGTTGGCGCCCCGTTCGTGCCACGGTCTGGCCGGAAACGGCATGGAGTGACGAGCTCCGCGGTAGCTCCCCATCTCGACATCGCCGCCATCCGCTGCGAGCTGCTCGGCAAGCTCGGCGGTCTTGGCCGGATCGGTGATGCGTTCCGCAGTGCCGTGCGCGAGAAGCAGTGCCCTATCACCTAGTTGCGGAAGCGACTCGCGGTAAGGCAGCCACGGCGCCAGGGCGGCCACACTGCGCACTCCCCGAGTGTGAACGCCCACGCGATCAAAAACTCTCAGCGCCACTCGCCCACCCATGGAGTGCCCGACGAGGACAACGGGTAGGTGGCCGAAACGGGCCGCGATCTGGTCAAGGGCCCACCTTTTGCGTCCGGCAGCGGAGACTCCTGATCGCCGTTCCATCCACGCACGGCACATCGAAGCGTTGCCGGCGCGATGCGCCCGCCTCCGGCTCGGAGCAGATTACGACCAAAGGGAATCAGGAGTAGGACCGCAAGATCGAACGCTCGAACAGAGGCGAAACTGTATGTCTTGCCGCCAGGCAGGAGCGGCACATCAGCCTCGGCTTGCGCGTCATCACCGGTGAAGATCAGCTGCGGAACGCGATACATTCGCCCAAGATATGCACTAAGCCTGTGACCTGGCTGAGCAACGCTAGACCTCGCTGCGGTAGAAGTTCTGGAACGACCGGCTTGCCGTCGGGCCACGCTGACCCTGGTAACGAGAACCGTATTTCGCACTGCCGTAAGGGTTTTCGGTCGGGCTGGACAACCTGATGAAGCAGAGCTGGCCGACCTTCATACCAGGCCAGAGCTTGATCGGTAGGGTCGCGACGTTCGACAGCTCGAGCGTCACATGACCGCTAAACCCAGGGTCGACAAAGCCAGCTGTGGAGTGCGTGAGAAGGCCGAGTCGACCCAGGGAGGACTTACCCTCGAGCCGCGCAGCAAGGTCATCGGGCAGTGTCACGACCTCGAAGGTGGAGCCCAACACGAACTCGCCGGGATGCAGGATGAACGGCTCGTCGCGCGCGACCTCGATCAAGTGAGTAAGGTCAGGCTGCTCCTCGGCCGGGTCAATGTAGGGGTACTTGTGGTTGTCGAAGAGCCGAAAGAACTTGTCCAGGCGCACGTCGATGCTCGAGGGTTGGACCATGGCCTCGTCATACGGCTGGAGACGCACCCGCTCGCCATCGATCTCGGCCCTGATGTCTCGATCTGAAAGCAGCACGCCGACACGGTACCCGGTCGTCACCTAAGGTGGACTCCGGCGCTGGGCCAGCGTCAGTTAGACTGCCGACCGCGCCGCAGCCGCATGCCGGTCAACGCGCCCGCGGGTGTAGTTCAATGGTAGAACATCAGCTTCCCAAGCTGACAGTGCGGGTTCGATTCCCGTCACCCGCTCCAAACGCCAAAAGCGTTGCAGCACATACGAATCGGGCACTATCTCCAATGTGGAGACAGCGCCCGGCGGCGTCCGAAATCGGCTGCCGTGCCATTACCGTGCCATTACCCCAACCTGGCAAGCGCTCCAGCCCCATCCTCATCGTCGTCGTCCGGGCGCGTCTTCGTCGACGCCGCAGGCTTGGCGTCCGCGCTGGTCGCGGCCTCCACCATCTCGTTGATGGCGGCTGCGATGGCCAAGTCAGCCTCGGCGCTGGCGTGCTGGTAGATCAGGGCGGCGCGCGGGCTGTCATGGCCCATCCGGGTCATGAGGTCCCGCAGGCTGGTTCCCGTCCGCGCGGCCAGGGTATTGCCGGTGTGACGCAGGTCGTGGAAGTGCAGCTCAGCCGCTCCGATGCTGGCGACCGTCTTCCTCCAATCGACAAGCTTGTTGAAGTTCCCCCGCCAGATCGTCGTGCCGCTGGGCGTGGTGAAGACGAAGGCATCGGGCTCATCGATCACATACGTGTCCATGTGTGCACCGATCTGCGGAAGGATTGCAGCCGGAATCGCTACGACCCGTTTCCCGGCGCGTGACTTGGTGGGACCCAGCACCATCCCCTTGCCCGGCTGTTCGGTGAATGCCTCCCGTACCCGAACGGTGCCGACCACTGCATCGACGTCCCGGCGCTGGAGCGCAGCCACCTCGCCCCACCGCAGACAACCGAAGGTCGCCAAGAGAATGAGCGCGCGATAGCGCTCCGGAACTTTTGCTGTCAGGTCGAACACCTGGATGACCGTCAGTGTGGGTCTTTCGGCGGCCCTCTCCTGATCGGCACCCGGGATCTGACACGGGTTCCTCCGTATGATTTCGTCCTCCTTGACTGCGGTCATCAGAACCGCGCGAAGCAGCCGGTAAGCCTTCGCAGCTCCACCCTGCGAAACCCCCGCGGCGAGAAGGTCGGAACGCCAGTCCCTGACCATCGGCGTGTCGATCAGTCCCACAGGCATTCCACCCAGGTACGGCGTGACGTGCTTTCCCAGAATCCACGTGTAGAGGTCCACGGTGCGTGGTCGAAGGTTCGGTCGCTGGGAGATCCAGCGCTCCGCGTAGTCCTTCAGGAGGATCTTTGCCCGCTCTGGCGCGATCCATTCGTCCCGCGCCATCCGCGCCTCGGTGAGCGTGAGCCAGCGCTGCGCCTCCTCTTTCCTTGCGAATGTGAGCGGAGCGCTACGCATGACGCAGTCGGGTCCGAGGTAGCGCACCTGATAGCGCTGCGAAGGGAGTCTGCGAATGTTGCCGAATCTGCGGTGTCCGCTCTTGTTTGCCATTACCCAACGCCCCTGAGGTCGTTCCACACGGTGGTTTCGCTGATGGGATCGATCCGGCCAGCGGTGACGAAGGCCGTAAGCTCGGCGGGGTCGATCCGAACGCTGCGCCCGAGTCGATAGAACCCGATCCGACGTTCGGCAATGAGCCGGCGGACGTAGCGCGCGCTCATCCTGATCCGGTCGGCGGCCTGCTCGACGGTAAGCAGCTCGCCCGCGTACGTGGCCGGCGGCACGGGCCGGGGGTTCATCGCTTCCCTGCCGCTGAGGCGTCGAGACGGGTGTCGAGGTCGGCTTGGGCCTTCGCCGTCCCTCCGGGCAGACCCAGCATGTCGAGGATGTTGCGCTGGGTAAGGTGGGCGCCTGTTGCGATGCGGGGAATACTCGACGTCGCCAGTGGTGGGGGGTCGCTCGTCGACGAAGCTTCGGCGACGGACTTGAGCAGATCGGTGGTCCTCCGCAATGGTGGACTGGTCTGCGTTTCGGGGCTGATCATCGCCGAGTCACCTTTCGTCCCTTCGGCCGAGCTTGGGCTGCTCGTCCTTGACACCCCTAAGGCTCGGGAAGGCTGTCTGCGGTCATTGCGGTCTGAAATAGCACTGCAGCTGCGCGACCGCCGCCGGGGTGTCCCCGAGGTCCTGGTTGATCGTGTCGGTCGTCATCCCGGGCCCAGTTCCTATCTCGTGCGGGTCTTCCTGCCCATCCAGCCATCTCACCCGGTCTCGGTGCCGGCCTTGGCCGGCACCTGTGGATAACTCGCCGTCGTGCCGAAGGGTGGGACCGAGCCTTAACCTCGAAGCCGCGAGGCGGCCCAGGGTCAGGTCAGGTCTGACATCGGGTCGCGTCGCGCTGGGCAAGCTTGCGGCGCTCCTTCCACTGCGAATCCTGTCGATGCCAGCCCTCATGTCTGATCGATTGCTGACCCATCAAGTCGCCGTTCTCGTTCCGAAACGTCGCACAGCCTTGCGACGGCCGACCACTGCAAACGGTCACCGAACCCCGACACCCTCACGACCCGCGCACCCCCCAAGAAAACGCCGAACTCGATGTGGCACACACCTCATGCATTCTCGGCCTGCTAAAGTCGTTGGCACGAAACAATCAGGAGGGGGAACGTGTGTGAACACCGACGGCAAGCGCACCACCACCGACGGCCCGATCCAGGCGCCACGACGCCCGGGACAGACCCTGGCGTGTGGCTGGTGCGGGTCACCGATCTTGCTCCCGGCGCGGGGTCGGATCCCGAATTGGTGCTCGTCCTCATGCCGTCACCGGGCCTGGGAGCTCACCCGTGCGGCCGCGTCAGGTCGCGCCGCGATCCAGGTCGTCGACCGGGTCGTCGAGGTCGACCGGCTCGTCACCGTCGTTCAGGAAGTGCCCGTGCCCACCGTCCCCAAGGGCGCGGAATGGCCAGCGGCGCTGGCCCAGCTCGCCACCGCCCTGGATACCGGGCGTGTATATGACCGGGACCTGCCCGCCCTGGCTCAGGCCCTCGCCGATGTCGCCGATGCACTTGACCGGCGTCCGGGATGGCGACTCCGATCACACTGACGACCAGCGGCGAACCAGACCAAACGGAACGGCCCAGCGCGCCCGGCGAGGTTGCCAGACTGCTGACCCACTGACCCAATGCCCAAGCCCAGCGGCGACGCGAACACGTGCTGGTTAGGTATTGTCTCGCCGCCCTAGACGTCTCTACCCTCTTCCGCCGCAGCACTTCACGGTCGCCTGCACTGCCGGCGGCAAGTCCAGTCTCCCCGGCAGGCCTGTCAGATGCTCCGAAGAGACTGGCCTTTGATCGCCGGCATCGGCCTGCGCGCCGAACACCAAGGACTCTGGAGAATACGACAAGATGAGTGGCGTGACTGCGCAGTGGAGGGAAGTCGAAGACAGCCCACAGCTGCGCAAGGCACGGGGCGCGTTCTTCACACCCCCCCTCCTATGCGAGTACGTCGTGGACTGGGCTGTCCGTCGCGCCGATGACCAAATCTTGGAGCCGTCGTGTGGTGATGCGGAGTTCCTCCTCGCCGCGGCAAGGCGACTCTCTCGTCTCGGTGGTTCCGTCGAGGAGGCCCTACACGGCGTCGAGTTGCACGAGGACAGCGCAGCCCAAGCCAGGGCACGCCTGCGGAGCAACGGACACGACGCCAAGATCACGGTCAGTGACTTCTTCGACGTCACGCCGACCCCGATATTCGATGCTGTGGTGGGAAACCCACCGTATGTGCGATACCAGGACTTCACGGGGAGTGCGCGGTCTCGATCTCGGGCCGCTGCGCTTCGAGCCGGCGTCGCCCTAACTGCGTTGGCTTCGTCCTGGGCAGCGTTTACCGTGCATGCAGCACAGTTCCTCAAACCCGGCGGGCGAATGGGCCTCGTTGTCCCAGCCGAGCTCCTGAGCGTGAACTACGCAGCCGAAGTTCGAAGGTTCTTGATGGAGAACTTCGGGGAGGTGCGACTCGTCCTCTTTACGGAGCGCGTGTTCCCCGGTGTGCTGGAGGAAGTCGTTTTGCTCCTCGCGGATGGCTACGGAGAAGGGCCCGTTGCTCACTGCGAGTTGTATCAAACTCGCAACGCGGCCGAGCTTCCCACAGCGACTGGGCGTCGTTGGACTCCGGTCAGACCCCACGACAAGTGGACCCCGTCCTTGTTGTCATCAGTCGCACACGAGGCCGTTGCTTTCGGGGCCGAGCACGACGGATTCACGACGCTGGAGAGTTGGGGGGATACGACCCTTGGCATGGTCACCGGGAACAATCGGTACTTCGCGATGTCCCCGGCCGACGCACATAAGAGGGGCCTGGCCCCGGACGAATTGCTGCGCCTCTCACCTCCTGGGTCGCGACACCTGAGGAACCTCAGTCTGAGTAACACGGCTTGGGAGGCGTTGGGAGATGCAGGCGCTGCCACCTACCTCTTCCGACCGCAAGCTGAACCTTCGAGGGCGGCCAAGCGGTACATCGCTGCTGGCGAAGCCGTTCACGTTGAGCAGGCTTACAAGTGTCGTGTGCGTCGGCCTTGGTGGCGCGTACCGCTTGTCGACGTCCCGCACATGTTCTTGACCTATATGAATGCGGATACGCCTCGGCTAAGCGCGAACCGTGCCGGGGTGCGTCACCTGAACTCGGTGCATGGGGTCTATCTACGACCAGGCAGCGTCCGTATCGGGCAGGACCTGCTGCCGATCGCCTCCCTGAACTCGATGAGCATGCTGGGAGCAGAGACCGTTGGCCGCGCTTATGGCGGCGGCATGTTAAAGGTGGAGCCGCGCGAGGCCGACTGTCTCCCCATGCCCACAGCTTCACTTCTTGAAGCCGCCCGGGACGACTTGCGGGCTCGGCGGCCAGAGTTACGAAAAGCCCTGGCGCTCAAAGATGTCAACGCAATCTCTGAGATCGTTGACGGCATTCTGCTTGTGCGGCACTTGGGCATGCATGCGGCTCAGGTACAAGCTCTCCGTGACGCTCGCCTGGAGCTTCACAACCGGCGCACGAGTCGCGGCGCAAAGCCTGCCCTCAGCAAGTTGGGTTCGCTGTGATGGCCGACAAGGACGACGTCTTCTCCGCGTTCGAAGCAGTCCTCATCGACCAAGCGCAAACGAACCCCTGGCTCACTCTGCCTGGATCCGAACCCGTGTATCAGCCGGACTACGGATTGCTGGAGCTCCTGCTGCGGATTCCGATCGCTGAAGGCAGTGGTTCGGAATCTGGAAGGTTGGCCAAAGCGATAGATTCCTGGGTCGCGTATGAGCTGCGTCGCTCTGGGTTCCCGCCCGATGAGGTCTGGCCCCGGCTCACTCGGCCCCGTGTCTTGCCGCGCGAAGTTGGACTATTTATCGATGGTCTCCCCAAACGACTCCAAGGTGAGGTGCGACAGCAACTCCTGAAGAACAAGTCGGTCGCCCCCTCGGATGCGCGTGTGCTTGGACGTGCCTACGTCAAACAGGTGGATGTTCTCGTGGCTCAGTGGGCCAGGGGTCCTGAATTGCTCGTCTCAACCAAGTCGATGGTGTCGTCTTTCCGCAACAACCTGTCCAACCGCTTCGAGGAGTCCTACGGAGACGCCAAGAACCTCCGGGGTAGATATCCCATGGCTTCGATGGGGTTCTTGTTCGTGCTGCGCTCTACCGTCCTGGATGAGCCGGGGACCTTTGAGAAAGTCCTAGACATGCTGCGCAAGCTTCGGGCTGAGACTGACGTCTATGACGCAACTTGTGTCGTCGTGGCGGAGTGGGAGGATCGCGAGTTCGCTGGAGTCACGGTGAGGCGGGACGTGGTTCCGGAGGACCTTGGGGTCGCGAGATTTATGGAAACTCTTGTCAGAGCGACTCTCGATCGGACACCGATCGAGATGCATGTGGGGGTGCGCGAACGCCGGGAGCATCGCATCATCCCGCTGGAGGAGTCTGACTCGGGCGAGATAGTGCCGAAGGGCAGCAGAACGACGCAGACGAACCCGGCTCCCACTCCATCCGGTCCAGATTGAGGACCAACCCGGCCAACGCGGCCGCGGATGTTGGCTCCGGTCGCGCCGGGAGAACCTGCGGATCAGCGTGGCTCTGGGTTGGCACACACACAGCCGAGAAAGACTCGCTCAACACTCAGGCGGGCGATGCCGTCAGGCGGCGGGGATGCGGAGTCTCAAGTGCGACTGGCCTCTGTGACTCGTTGGAGAGCGGACTGCAACCGTTTGCGTGATATCGCGTTCTCGACTAAGAAGCTTGAAGGCGCATCTGCGGCGAGGCGTTGGGCGGACGCACCAGCGGGGTCGCGCATGAGAGTCTCCGCGATCTTCAGAGCTGCCCCATGCGAGTCCCGCCACCCCTGCGACTGGAAGAGAGTCAAGACACCCCGGATTGCGGCGCGCTCGTTGTCGCCGAAATGGTTCAGTTGGACACGGTTCTGTCGGGACACGATGAACCCTTTTCTAGCCCTGTTTGGCCCTCATCCAAGACTACGCATGTCGCCGGTGTCACGGTTCAGATACCCGAAGGCAGCAGCAAGACGGGCAGTGTCGGCTCCGTCCCACACGGTGCCGGTGGCGGTGTGCCCCTGATATCTCCGGGCGAGCACTCCCCTCTCAAGTTCGCGCCGCACCCCGACGACGACCTTGTGCACGTGTTGGACAACGAAAAGTTCCGCTGGCTGGAGGAGCAGACGGTCGATTTGGTCCCCATTTTTTCCGAGGTTCTTCTGCTTCATGGGTCCTGAAAGACCTCTACCCTTCAGGAGAAACGAGGCGGTGACAGACCGACCGCCGAACTGTACTTGCCCCGTGAAGAGATCATCGAGTTCCCCACCCCAATCTTTCTGGTGATACGGCTCGCCGAGGATCTCCATCAGCATTCGTTTGATGTATTCTTCTGGAACATCAAAGGGAGTGGCAAACTCAACGATTTCCGCGGCAGAAATACCGCGGGCAGCCGAAAAGGTTTCAATGTCGTCGATCTGAACTAAGGCTGGCTTGAGATCTGGGTTGGCGCGGCTGATCAAGCTGATGAGCATCGCTTTCTGGGCCAGGATTGCCTTGGCAACGACCTTACTTGTAGTACCGTTGGCGAGCGTGAAGGAATCTGGCACAACCTTTCGGATTGCATCTGGATCATCAAGCAAGGCTGGGTCAGCAAACACCGCGTCGACCACACCGAGAGCCATTTGTTGGGAATCGACCCAACCTCGGTCGGCAAGCACATTCAGGAGAAGTCTCAAAGCCGCGTGGTCCGTAGCGGTGTTCACTTATCTTTGCTCGCTCCCGGCCGCTTGGCCTTGTGCTGGCCCTTCTCCAACGCCCGCTTTACCTTAAGCGCCCTCGCGAGCGAAGTATGTACATAGATGATGCCAGTTGAAGAACGGTCTGTTGGCCGCACGAGGTCCCAATCGTGGACCAGCAGGTCGATCTTCCGCGAGACAGTTGCTTGACTGACTCTTTGCAGTCCGGCCGCGGCCATCGCTGAGATGATGCCCTGCTGAGTTCTCGTTCCATCGACTTGGAGGAAGATGTTGGCGAGGATCTCGCGTCCTTTCCCATCGCTTCAAGAATCTTTTCATACAGGCCGCTCTGCCGGGTGAGTGCTGACACTGACCGGTTCATGTCATCGACCTGGTCTCGCAACTGCGCGACCTCATTGAACAGTTCCCTACTTTCACCCATTGCCGGTCTCGCTGCCCGTGTTTGGGGTCTTGACATTGCGCGCCGGCTTCTTCGCGGGTGCGGCTTTCGCTCGGTTGACGGCCATGCGCACACCATCCGGGGTGCGACCTGTCAAGTCTGCGATCTGCTTGTAGTTGAACCCTGCCAAGGTCAACAACTCAATGGACGTCCGCGGCTTGGGCGCGTCTCCGTCGCGACTATCTAGGAGCAACATCACGACGGCTCTCAAGAGGGCTATCGTCTCGTCGGCGGACTCGTCTGCTCGACTCTGGGGCACCGGTTATCCCTCGCTCGTCTTGCTCTTCGACCGCGCTCGGCTTATCGCCTTCGCCACGGTTCCTGACTTCTTTCCGAGCACGCTCCCGATCTCCGCGGTTGACAACCCCGCGTCAGCCAGAACAAGTTCGGTCCGACGAACCGGTAGGTCGTTGATCTTTTCTTCGCGGTCGGCAGCCAGCAGGGCCAAGATGCCAGCAAGCGCCGCATCTTGACCGATCACTGTGCCCCCGGCCTGAGGATCAGGCTTTGGTGTTGCCATTGTTCGCCTTCTTTAGCTTTTGGATTGGGTTGCTCCGCTTCTTGGCGCGGTGGAGGGCTGTCGCGACTGTCCCCGGCGTGGTCCCGATCAGGTCGGCAATCCTCGCCGGCACAAAGCCCGCTCTGTCTAGTTCGAAAATTAGATCACTCTGGCTGTCGAACTCTCGGCGGAGGCTCGCCACGTGGAGTCGGACGAGTTCATCCTGGTAATTCGGGACTTCAGGCATCCGGCGCTCCAGCTTTTGGCGTCACCTTCGCGGAGGCGGCTGCCGACTTGGAGGGGGACGCCTGTGCGTTTTTCTTGTGCTTCGCTAGGACTTGGCTGACCGCCTGAGGAGTCTTTCCCAGCAATGCTGCGATTTGGACGCCGGAGAGACCGAAGTCAGCCAGCATGCCGTCGATAGACCTCGGCCGAGGCTTGCCAATGCCGGAGTCGCGCAAGAACTGGTCGATCTGGATGCCAAGGATCGAGTTCAGAATCTTCTCGACCCGCTCCAGAGCCTCCAGAGTGTCGTCTGCCATGGCCCCTCCTCGCGTTGGTGTGGCTTGATCATGCCAAGAAAGGGAGACATTCATGTCGAATTGGCCCCATGTCGCCTCGCGTGGCCAGGTTGGTGCGCAACAGGGGCCACCGCCACCAGCGTGACGCCCCCAGCCTCACCCGATCCTTTCCCGGCTATGCCGTTGCACCCAGAACCACATGTCAGTATCAGTGTTTGATCGAGGAACAGCACGCGGTCGCGGGTTCCTGAGTCAAGATGGCGCCTTCCAGCCACTGGGCACCTTCTTGTCGCCGGCCACACCGGGGACAGCGCGGAAGATGAACGGCGGTCGGCACGGTAACCACGCCATCTCGCGGCGCCGTGAGAGACCCGGTGGCCGGTTCACGACGGCAGCGTGGGAGTAATAGCCCAGAACTAGTCAATTTCGGGCGACTCGTTCTTGTTGTTGTAAATGCTTGGGCCGACGTCAGCGGAGGGCCTGCCGGTCCGATCGCCATACACAAGCAGTAGCAACCGGCAATCTGCCGCCGAGAGCTTCGGGTCCCTCAGGATGGCGCGCTCGACGTCCGTAAGTATGCCCAGGGTCCGATCGACGATTTCTTCCCATGACACGCCCAACAACTCGGTCAGCGGATTGATGTACTTCGCCGACAGTGCGACATTGCCACGTTCGATGTTGCTGTAGCCCGGCTGGCTCAGGCCAAGCGCAGCGGCAACTTGGCCTTGCGTAAGTCCCTTCGACTCACGTTGCTGTCGGAGCCACTTCGCCATACCCGTTGATTGCATACGCTTATATTACATGGCCACGCGTGTCCACGCAAGAAGCTATTTGAGCCAGGTTCCGACAGGCATGCCGGCCCGCCATCACCCGCTGCCCAAGGCGCCGGACAACCTGGTCCGCGTCAGGTCTGCTACGCCACCGCAAGCGGTCGCGGCCCTTAACGCGAACCAGAACGCCTTGCGGTCTCTGACGGTTGCGTGGTGCTGGACTCCAGTGTTTCGGTCAAGAAACGCTGCTGCACCTGTACTTACGAGACCAGCGCAACGCCACCAGAGCGACCCGTCATCTACCTCATTAGGGTGCCACCCTTCTGTGTTTGACCGGCAACATGATGCGGCTGCGGGGGCAACGCGAGACGACGACACCCGTACTCCAGAAAAGTACGGCAACGACCCCACCATCAGCCGCGCATCACACCCACCACGTGCGCTGCGTACGTGCTCAGCGACGGCAGTTGGCGACTCGGCCGCGTCTTTGCAAGCAGGGACCTGGGGCACTGCAACCGATCTTCAGCGTGCCATTGGCGTGCCATTACGGCGGGCATCCAAGGGACACTCCGGGCCGCTCGGGACCGCGAAACTCGCAGAGAACCAAGCACATACCCATAGGTTCGAGCAGTTCCCAAGCTGACAGTGCGGGTTCGATTCCCGTCACCCGCTCCAAACGCGAAA
>Ga0066789_10000569_pt1 | contig 15122 bp, 11 predicted proteins | sample OrgsoiDNA2013049_FD_70960 | JGI IMG/M metagenome (GOLD analysis project Ga0066789, IMG submission 70960) | Permafrost soil microbial communities from the Arctic, to analyse light accelerated degradation of dissolved organic matter (DOM) -... | ecosystem: Environmental > Terrestrial > Soil >...
CCGACGCTCAAGGTCGCGAAGCAGTTTCCCAAGGTCAAGTTCGAGCACGCTACCGGCTACAAGACCGCACCCAACCTGGCGACGTATCAGCCGCGCTTCTACGAAGGCGCTTACCTGCTTGGGGTTCTCGCGGGCAAGTTGACCAAGACCAATACGTTGGGTTTTGTCGGCTCGTTCCCGATTCCGGAAGTGATTCGCAACATCGATGCGTACACGTTGGGCGCGCTGAGCGTGAATCCCAAGATCAAGACCAAGGTGATCTGGGTCAATACGTGGTACGACCCGGGCAAGGAACGGCAGGCCGCCGAAACGCTGGTCGCGCAAGGCGCGGACATGCTCGCGCAAAATACCGATTCGCCGGCCGTGGTGCAGGTCGCCCAGGAAAAGGGGATAAATGCATTCGGATGGGACTCCGACATGGCGAAGTACGGCCCGAAAGCGGAACTTACGGCGAATACCCAGAACTGGGGCGTCTATTACATCAGCCAAGTCAAGAAAGTGTTCGACGGCACATGGAAAAGCGGCGAGACGAGTTGGGGGATCAAGGAAGGCATGGTCGTACTGACGGCGTTGAATGCGTCGGTGCCACCTGACGTGGCGAAACTGTTCAACGAGAAGAAACAGGCCATCATCGACGGCAAGCTGATTCTTTTTGCGGGGCCGCTCAAGGACAACAAGGGTGCCATGAAGATCCCGGCGGGCCAGGAGATGCCATTCAAGGACCTGATGGCGATCAACTGGTATATCGAGGGCGTCGAAGGGTCCATTCCCAAGTAGGTCTGCATCGTCGGCAGCTGCCGGGTCGATGCGCGTCAGCGATGAGCGACACTCGCGCCACTGGCGCCAAAGACATTGCATCGTTCATTGCGGGAATCCCGAAGGCTGAGTTGCACATTCACATCGAGGGCTCGCTTGAGCCCTCGATGGCTTTCCAGCTGGCCCGAAAGAACGGTGTTGCATTGGGCTATGCATCGGAAGCCGCGCTGCGCGACGCCTATCGGTTCGACGACCTGCAATCGTTTCTCGATCTGTACTACGCCTGCGCGGACGTCCTGCGTGACGAAAGCGACTTCTACGCGCTCACGTGGGCGTACCTGCTGCGCGCACGAGCACAAGGGGTTGTGCACGCCGAGATTTTCTTCGACCCGCAGACGCACACCGCCCGCGGCATCGCGTTCGAAACCGTCTTGCGCGGGATTCGACATGCGCTCGATGCCGGCATGACCGAACTTGGCATCTCCTCCCGGCTGATCCTTTGTTTCCTGCGCCACCTGAGCGCGGACGACGCAATGGCAACGCTCGAACAAGCCCTGCCGCATCGCGACACGATCTTTGCGGTCGGTCTCGACTCCTCCGAAGCCGGCAATCCGCCGGAGAAATTCAGCGAAGTATTTCAGCGGGCGCGCGACGCCGGATTTTTCGCGGTAGCCCACGCCGGCGAGGAAGGACCGCCCTCCTACATCGAACAGGCGATCGACTTGCTCAAGGTCACACGCATCGATCATGGCGTGCGCTGCGAGGGGGACGACGCACTGTGCGACCGTCTGGCCGCCCAGCAAATCCCGCTCACCGTCTGCCCGCTGTCCAACATCAAACTGGGCGTGTTCAAGACGATGGCCGACCACAATCTCAAACGATTGCTCGATCGCGGTCTTTGCGTAACCATCAATTCCGACGACCCGGCATATTTCGGCGGCTACATCGCGGACAATTTTGTCGCCGTGCAACAGGCGCTCGGCCTCTCCCGCGCGGACGTCGGCAAGCTCGCGCGCAACTCGATTGTTGCGTCATTCCTGCCGGACGCGCGCAAGCAGTCCTGGCTTGCAGAGATCGGGGCCTATGCCGCGGCGCACGCTTCCTGAGCGCCTCCTTTGCGCATCGACTTCGGGGATACCGCTTAAGCGCCGGCAGAGTCGTACTGAAAACTGACAGCCGGCGGCCGCCCGGGCACCGCAAGAGACGCGATCGCCGGCGCGGTACGCGCGATGACGCGGCCACGTCGAATCACGGCCACGCGCGCTGCGCGCAAGCGGATCGCCTCGATGGGATCGCGCGCCTGCAGCAGTACGAGATCGGCGTGGCAGCCAGGCGCAATGCCATAGCCCTCAAGTCCGAGAATCTTCGCCGGCGTATCGGTTACCGCCCGGAAACAGGCGCGCATCGCGTCCTGCCCCGTCATCTGCGCAACGTGCAGCCCCATGTGCGCGACCTCCAGCATGTCCGCCGAACCCAGGCTGTACCAGGGGTCCATTGCGCAATCATGGCCAAACGCAACCTCGACGCCCGCGGCCAGCAGTTCCGGCACGCGCGTCATGCCGCGCCGCTTCGGGTACGTATCATGCCGCCCCTGCAAGGTGATGTTGATCAGCGGATTCGCGATCGCACTCACCCGCGCCTCGGCGATCAGGGGAATGAGTTTCGACACGTAATAGTTGTCCATCGAGTGCATGGAGGTCAGATGCGAGCCGGTCACGCGGCCCTGCAAGCCGAGACGAACCGTTTGCTGGGCCAGCGTCTCGATATGCCGCGACATCGGATCATCGGATTCGTCGCAGTGCATGTCCACGCGCAATCCGCGCTCGGCGGCGAGTTCGCACAGCACGCGTACGCTCTCCGCACCCTCGGCCATGGTGCGTTCGAAATGCGGAATGCCGCCGACGACTTCGACGCCAAGGTCGAGTGCGCGCTTCAGATTGACGAGCGCTTCCGCCGAGCGCAGCAGCCCGTCCTGCGGGAACGCGACGAGTTGCAGATCGAGATAGGGCGCCACGCGCCGTTTCACTTCCAGCAGCGCTTCCACGGCGATCAGTCGCGGATCGCAGATATCGACGTGCGAACGGATGGCGAGCAAGCCCTTGGCGACCGCCCAGTCGCAATACGTCAGAGCACGCTGCATGATCGCGTCCGCCGTCAGTTGCGGCTTCAATTCGCCCCAGAGCGCAATGCCCTCCAGCAGCGTTCCGCTGCGATTCACGCGCGGCACGCCGTACGACAATGCGGCGTCCATATGGAAGTGGGCGTCGACAAAGGGTGCTGACAGCAGCTGGCCCGCGGCGTCGATGGTCTCCCTCGCGTCGCCGGCGATACGCATGGCGACTTCGACGATGCGTTTGTCAGCAACGGCGACGTCGATCCCCCGGCGGCCGTCCGCCAGGGTCGCATTGCGGATGAGCAGATCGATCATTCGTCCTCCCTATGCCTGACCGACAAATCCCGGGCTCCACGAAGCAGAGCGTCACAGCTCATTCGAGCGCGAATACTTCCGCGCAACCCAGCGCGAAATACTCGCCTTTTTCCGCTGTCGGCGAAAACACCAGCTTGGAAATCGTCTTCGCGTCGCCAATGACGAGCGGCAGCTGGTTGTGTGTGATCAAATTCATGCACGGCCTGGACTTGAGCGTCTCGTCGAAATACCAGGGCTGATCGCGATGCACATCGTCGATTAGCAGCGACTTGAGATTGTGCTCGCGAAACGAAGACAGATTGGACGAGCGGATGTTGACGCAGGCGACGGCATGCGACTCCATTGGCCGGGGAATCAGGTATTCGACGGTTGGGCGTCCGGCGATCGCGACCAGCAGCTGCACGCCTTCCGCTACCTCTTCCACCGGGCTTGCACCGATGATCCTCTGCGGCATCAGCAGCGTGCGAGTGAGCGAACGCGTCTTGCGCAGGTCATTCGCAAATGAGAGCGAATTGCTTTCATCGCGCAGATTGATGCCGTTGAACTTCTCGACGGTCGACACGGCGCACGTGGTCGGGAAGACATCGAACCCGCACATCTGTGCCATCCGGGCAAGACTCTGCGGACTGTGCAGCCAGCGATGTCCGGAGAAGCGCATGCCCATATTGAGGGCATCCGCACCGGTGTCTACGCCGAATGCGTGGTGCAGCAATTCACCCGGCTCGGGTTTGTAGTCCGCACTGTAATCCACCAGTCTGGGGAGGCTCGGCATCAGCGTACGCGCGACTCCACCGGGCTGCAGAACACGGTTGATGTTGCACAGGATGTATACCTGTTCCGCGTGGAAAAAATGCTCGAGCATATCTTCCGAGTACACGCCCTCGACCATGCCTGCCAATGCATCGGGCCAGAGGTCGAGCAAATTCCACTTGAACACGCGCTCGTCATGCGGAATGAAATCCAGATTGACGAACCCGTCGAGGACCTGTTCTCCGCAGCCAAGGTGCAGAAACAGTGGCGCGCCCGTTGCGGGAACCGCATTGGTGCGCCACATGAAGGAGTCAGCCAAACCCGGATTCTGCTGCGCGAGACGGTTCAGCGAGAACGCCGATGGCGCGATCGCCGGGGCCGAGTTTGTCGCCTCGCCATAAAGTGAACGTAGCAAGCGTTTCATCATCGAGGGAACGCCGTCGAATTGGAATGCGAAGGACCGTTCGCGGACAAATATTCGTTCACGCAACCCCGGTCGGTACCGGGAGCGAAGCGGCCTGGGGATTGAGGACCGACTCGACAATGAATTTGGGCCGGTGCTTCGTTTCCATGTAGATCTTGGCCAAATATTCACCAATGACACCCAGGCTGAGGAGCTGGATCCCCCCGAGAAAGTACATCGGCACCACGGTGGAGGTCCAACCCGGAACCGCTCTGTCCGTGAAAAGCCAGACGAAGACCGCCCATAGGGTCACAATGAATGTGCCAAGCGAGACCACCAGGCCCGTGACCGTTATCATGCGTAGCGGCGTAGCGGAAAAGGACGTGACTCCCTGCACCGCCAAGGCAAGCATGCTGGCAAGCGGGTACTTGGATTCTCCCGCGAAGCGATCCGCCCGGTCGTAGTACACCATGTCCGTGGCAAATCCCAGTTGCGGAATGATGCCCCTCAAGAACAAGTTCACCTCCTTGAATTCCTTCAGAGCGTCGATGGCGCGCCGGCTCATGAGACGAAAGTCGGCGTGGTTGAAGACGACGTCTACTCCCATTGCCTGGAGGATGCGGTAGTACGCTTGCGCAGGAAAGCGTTTGAAGAAGGTGTCGACGCTGCGGCTCTTGCGCACGCCATAGACAATGTCGCGCCCTCCCAGGTGAGCATCGACCATTGCCTCGATTGAACTCAGGTCGTCCTGCAAATCGGCGTCGACACTGATGACGGCGTCGCCGGGCGCAAGAAGAAGCCCAGCCATCAGGGCGTTCTGGTGCCCGCGGTTGCGGGAAAGCCTGATGCCGCCGACGCTAGGGTACTGTCTCGACAAACCCTCGATCAGTTGCCAGGTGCGGTCCGTCGATCCGTCATCGACGAAGTACACGCTGCTGCCCGCGCTTACCTTGTCCGCGTCGCGAAGCCGGCCGATCAGTGCTAGCAGACGCTTGGCAGTCTCCGGCAGCACCGCTTCCTCGTTGAAACAGGGAACAACAATGCTTATGGTGACCATATCAAGGTTACCTTTCCCTAGTCGGCGCCGCGGGCAATGAAAACGAAATGCTTGCTGCCGAGGTACGAAAGAACCGCGTACGGAACGACGCCGAGAGCCTGCGCAATGAAACCATTGACGCCGAGACGCAGCGCGCCGAAGACTGTCATCAGGTTGACGAGGTAGGCGAAAAGAAGCACCGCAAGAAAGCGAACAAACGCGCTGGTGTTGTTCCCGAGATGGTCGAATGTCCAGCGCTTGTTGAAAACGAAGCTGAACGCAACGCCAATGCCATAGCCCACCAGATTTGCTGCCAAGTCGCCGAAGTGCAGAAACCACTTCGCCGCGTAAATGACGCCCAGACCGAGCAGTGTATTGGCGAGCCCCACCGCGACGAATTTCATCAACGAATTGTCGAACGATCGAATCATTTTGTTGCGAAAACAGAGTACTGCGCACCCAGCGGACACCATGTGAGAAACCGCTCGAGCGGGCGCAGCGCGCGAAATACGTGCGGAAAAAAGATCCTGAAGCGGCGCTCGATGCGCAAGTATCCGGCGCGCCGGATACGCCGTGTCATTGTCCATGCGGGAAGCAGGATCGCATTCTCGTCGAACGGACAGGTGTTGACGGCATGAACTGTGAGCGGGTTCAGCGGGTTGTGCTCGAAAATGATCAACGTCCCCCCAGGCCGGAGAACGCGTCGGAGTTCACTCAACAGCCACGCCTGATCTCCCACCTCGACGTGATGGAACACGCACGCGGCGAAAGCCACGTCAAACGTCCCGGCGTCGAATGGTATGGTTGTTCCGTCGAATGCCCGGAAATCGGCCTGCCCCGAAAATCGGGAACGACCGATTTCGAGACTCTTCTCCGAAACATCGAGACACGTCAGCGACGCATCGGGAAGATAACGGCGAAAATAGGGCACGGACGTTCCAACGCCCGCACCAAAATCCAGGACGTTTCGCGCATGGCTGCCGCGCGCAGCGAGGGCGCGCGACGCATCGAGCACCTTGTATTCGGCGAAATATTCGGGAGTCTCACCCGAGACGCGGACGTTCGCGGCATGGAGCGACCGATATTCTTCCGCAAACTTGTCAAACTCGCGCTGTTGCATTTTATTCTGCGGATACCCGAAACGCTCATTGCATGAAGCCCTATTGGGCTCCTTGCGGCATGATCACCGTTCAAGCCCGAAGTGTAGCCCATACCGACATCGCGCCGGAAGGCACCATGCGTTGTTCAAGGCTCGCTTGATTGACGATTCCGCGGGATGCACGTTACATTCTTCGTCGGAAAGAAACCTCACATTGCAGCGTGGCATCGACGTCATCGGCCTCGACCGTATCGATCGCCGGATCGCGCAACCCCCAACCCAAACCGTGCCCCGCGAACAATTCCGATAGCGATGCCACCGAACGTCCATCGCAATATTGCGCACACCGTGGCCGCGCACAGCGAAGCACCTCTCATGGCCCGCCCGCCGCATCAGATCATGGAGGGTTGGCAAAGGCAACGCTTACGCGTGCTGCAGTTCGGCGGCATGGTGTTGCTCGCGATCGCAATTGCGCTGGTGTACTGGCCTGGTCTCCGGGGGTTCTGGGTGCGCGACGATTTCTTCGTTGTCGCGTATATGCGGCTGGTCGATAAGCCTTTGGCGTTCTTCGTGAACGACCATTTTCCGACTCCTGGCGCCATTTTCCGCCCGCTTGGTTACGCCTCGATGTGGATCACGCAGGCCCTTTTCGGCGCCGAATACCGCGCGCAAAGTCTCGTCGATCTGGGATTGCACATTGCCGTTGCCGTGGCCTTGTTTCGCGTCATCAATCTCGTGTTGCGATCGCGGAATCTGGCGCTATTGTGCACGCTCGCATTTGCCATCCACCCCGCCGTAATATCCACGGTGCTCGTCTGGACCAACCGGTTCGACGTCCTTGCCGCGCTGTTCTGCCTGCTCGCCCTGCGTGCAGCATACGACTGGTTGGATGACCGCCGGCCGGTCATGCTCGCCGCAACGCTGATGTTTGCGTTGGCGGCGATGGCTTCGAAGGAAGTCGGTATCGCGGTATTGGCCCCAGTCTTCCTGCTCTGGCTCGGTGCGGCAATTCACGAGCCGCGCGATGCGGGCGTAAAGAAGGCAATGCTTTCGCTCCTCGCGACGACCCTCGTGTATGTCGCTTGGCGATGGACTGTGCTCGGGACCCCGGCAAGCAACCTCGCCGGCGGCACGCCACTCGCAGAGTTGGTCGGCAAGGGAATTTACAAGTGGCTCGACTATTCGCCCGATTACTTGTCATTCTGGCCACGCCTGGAATCGTGGCAGCGCGGAGTACTTACTGGCGCGGCGTTGACTTTCACAGTCGTGTTTGGTTTCGCATGGCGAAGAAGTCAGGCCGGGCCCTGGCATGACAGGCGCGGCGAGCTGCTCTTGAGCGCGTTGGCCATATCGTCTTCGCCAATCCTGTTACAAGCCCCCGTTGCCGCGCTCAACGCTGCACCGCTCAGCGCTGGCATCTCCGCAGTGGAGGTGGCCATGCAGTCGAGGCTCTACTATCTCAGCACCGTCGGGGCCACCCTTTTTCTCGCCGTCGTGCTTGGCGCGGCGTGGGACACGCTGGAGGCTTACAAACCGCGATTGCGGGCCGCGGTGGTGCTGCCGCTTGTCCTCATGATCGCGACCTTCGGATCGGCCGCGTATCGAACGACGACGGATTACGGAGTGCGCTCGAGGGAAATCGGCCTCCTCGCCCACGCGGCCGTTGCATCGATCGCTGGAGTCAACTTGCCGGAGCAGGACTGCCACGTGTATTTCCTGGACATTCAGCCTCCGCCCGAATGGTCGATCTACGTATCAATGGACGCGGTCGTCAAGGCTTTGGCGCCCGATCTACACCGCGTACAGGACTGCCTGTTTCACAACGAGTACCCGACCTTTTTCTATTTTGCGCCCCATGGTCATCTCGACCCGCGCAAATCCCTTCCTTTCCGGCCTCTCGAAATGAACGGCGTGATTGTGCCCTGGCTGCATGTCGGGGGATTGGACATTGCGTATCTGAGCGCGCCGCCCAAGGTGGATCGCGACAATGCCGGCAATGGAATGTTTTTTTCCTATGAGCAAGGGCAATTCCGCGACGTGACTTCCGAGATCACCGCTGGGCGGCGAGAAGTGCACCTTCAGTAAACTTCGGAGGCACGGCAGCGGACCGGGTTGGCCGTGTCGCGGTCAGCGGAACACCCACAGCCGGTACATTGCGTAATTCGCGAATGTAAGAAGAACGGTCGTTGCAATCTGCGCCGGCCAAGTCGACAGGCCGAGTCCGAGAAATGCCGAAAACAAGGCGCCGTTCGCGACGGCTTGCACGGCAAGTGCCACCAGGAAACGGCCAACGGCGACGCTTGCGCCTTTGGTCGGCTCGAAGACATGAAAATACGAAAGCAGGAACCGTGTGAATGCGCCGGCGGCGAAGCCAATCGTCGTCGCCAACAGTGCGTTACTGCCGAAGTGAAGCAGGATCGCCATAAGCGTGTAATGCGCAAGGACCGCCAGCACTCCGGTCAGCACGTGCAGTGTGAAGCGCCAACACTCGGCGAGCCAGAACCTGACCGAATCCCTGTTCACGGGTGATCGCTTGCGCGAAAGACCGCCGCCCGCCAAATGCCCGTCCGTGCGAGCAATCCCAATACGCCAACGCCGAGGACACCGATGCCGTAGCGCACCGATCGCCGGAAGTTGATGGAGCTTGCGTCGTCGAAATACTTCGTCGGCACCGATATCTCTCCGACCTGGCTTCCGCCGATCAGCGCCTGTGCGAGCAGCTGATTGTCGAAGACGAAATCGTCGGAATTGCGGCGCCAGGGAATGCTCTCGAGCGTCGCTCGCGAATAGGCGCGATACCCGGTATGGAATTCGGAAAGCTTGGAGCCGAGCAGCAGATTCTCGGACGCCGTGAGCAGGCGATTGGCGACATACCGCCACACGGGCATGCCGCCGCGCAGCGCTCCGCCGCCGAGGATGCGCGATCCGAGCACCATGTCGTACACGCCCGAGGCGATCATCGAGCCCATTGCGGTGACCAGGCGCGGGTCGTACTGATAGTCGGGGTGGACCATTACGACGATATCGGCGCCGCGTTCGAGCGCGGCTGCGTAACACGTTTTCTGATTGGCCCCGTAACCCATGTTGGCCGGGTGCAGGATGACTTCGAGGCCAAGTTTTTGCGCGACGGCCACGGTGTCATCGTCGCTCGCGTCGTCGACGACGATTACCTGGTCGACGACATCGTGCGGCAGGTCGCGCCAAGTCGCTTCGAGCGTGCGCCCCGCCCGAAAAGCCGGCATCACGACTACGACGCGGCGGCCGCTGATCACCGGGTCGTGCTCCCGCGTGAAGGCGGCAATTTGAAAGCGATCAGCACGCTGTCCTCGTATTCGGGAGTTCCGAATGTTGCCCGCAGTGTCGCTTCGCAATCCGCAACGTCGCCACCTATCTTATCGCCGGCGCCGCCCGCAGGAATTGTGTACGGGCGGATCCAGACGACCCACGCAATGCCTTTCGCAGGAAGTTCGGCAGCGTCGGCAACATAAACGGCGTTTCGCGGGACGAATCGCGGTTCGTGCGGCATCTCGCCGAACCTGCGATTTCTGCAGGAACCAGCCAGCCACGCGGGAATGATCCGTTGACGGCTGATGCGCTCCCACGAAGCGCCGTTCCACTTGAAACTCTCGAACTGAAACGGCGCCACCGCGATGCGCACGCTGTCCGCGGGCGCGCTGGCGAAGCGTTGCCAGAACGGGGAAACCGGCGCGCGGCTCACCCAGTCGGCGGCCTTGTTGTGCGGCGGCCGATAGTCGAACTGCGCGACGATGCTCGACGTATACGAATTGGGGTGGTGGAGCAACGGCAGCAGCGGCGAGCGAAATGCAAGCGCAGCGCAGGGCATGAACGCGAGGGCCGCGATCGCGAAACCCGGGACGCCCCGCCAGCGCCGGCGCGCGGCGTTGGCCAGTGTTACGCACCCGGCTGCGGTAAAGAGAAGCAGCAACGGCACGACGGGCAGCAAATAGCGCGCCAGCACTTCGGCCTGCTGGATCCACATCGGCTGCGCAACTGCAACCAACAGAGCAGTCAATATCAGGCCCAGAATTCCCGAGCGAGCAATCGGCACGGATTTCCAGATCGTTGGCACACCGATCGCGGCCAACACCATCACGAGAATCAACTTGCGCGGTGAAGCTGTTCCGTACCACGCAAACCAGACGCCCTCCAGCGTATCCAGCGTTGGAATATTGGCTCCGCCCTTCGCGATCAGCGAGTGATAGTCATTGAGTAGCGGCGGCAGGATCAGCGCCGCGATCGTTGCGCCAGTGACGACCGACAGGCCGACGAAGCGCAACGCTACCTGTCGGCGGGCGCCTGGCGCCGCACTGACCACGGCCGCTACACCGAAGACGAGCGGTGCCAGCACGAAGGGGACGACGACCGGATGCGCCCAGGTGGCGAGCGCCGCGCAAACGACGTACAGGGCGGCAGCACCCCACCCGCGTTCACGTTGTGCGAAAAAGTGGAGACAGGACGCATGCGCGAACCATCCGAGGAGCAGCGTCAACGCGTAGGGTCGCGCGATGCGGCTGTAAAAAATAAGCAGCGGCGATATCGCCAGCAGGAATGCGTGCGTCAGGGCCACCGCCGCGCCGACGCGTGGCGCGAGGTACCAAGGGATGACCAGCAACGCCGCGATCCCCGCTGCCATGATCGGCAGGCGCATGGCCGCTTCGCCGAGTCCGAAATAGGCTGCAATCCATGCATCGAGCATGCCCAATGGAATGCTGTAGTCGGCGTAGCCAAATGACAGGAAGAGTTGAACGGGCGTGTGCTCGATGACCTGATGGAGCGCGTGCCACTCGTCGTCGATCAGCACCTGATCGAGCCATTGGTCGAGCCGGAGCCATACGCCCAGTGCGCTCAAAATGCCCAGCAGCGCGAGCGTTCCCGGGCGGACGAGCGCGTTGGCGAACGGCCTGGCGTCAGCCGGATAGTGCGACGTCGACGAGGCGATGAGGGTCATTGGAATAGGTGCCGGCAAAGCCGGTGGCGAGGGACCCCAAGCTATCTGCGGAAAAGCTGGAATAGACTGCGCATCCTCGTTCGGCCTGGCAGCAGCCCCGCCAAAGTGCGATCCATCGGCTGTCCCGATGGCTCCATACCCAGTGCGCGACACGCTGAATGATGAATCTGAAGACGTGAAACGGCATGCTCCTCCGCTCCCGCGGCGTCCGCCAGCATGTCGCTGTAGAGATCTCGCGCGAGTTCGGCCGCGTGATCGCCTTCCCCGAATACGCTTTTCGCAAGTTGCGCCTTGCGCCCCAGTTCATCTCCGCGCTCCGGCGCCGTCAACGCCATGAGTTGATCGAGTATCGAATCTGCATCCGGCCATCCATCCATGATCCAACCTGCGCCGGTGGCGAGGACCCGTTCCCGCAACGCACCCTCGGGCGGTACAAGCGCCGGACGCCCGGCCATCCACCCCTCGCTGAGCGTATAGCTGAACGTTTCCGGCCAGACAGTCGGGAACAAAGTCATCGCGATCCGGTAATGATCGAACAGGGCCTCGATCTCTTCGCGTTGGTAGGGACCATGGATGGTCAACACCTTGTCGCTCGATTGAAATCGCTGGTCGCGGTCGGTATAGCCTACTACGACCATGCGAAGGGGAAGGCGTCTTTCCCTTATCCTCGCGACCATGCTCTCCAGGTGGCGGGCGCCCTTTTCCGATCCGATCGCGCCAAGCACGCCGATGTGTCGGCATTCGTCGACCGGCAACTGGAATACGTCGGGGAATGCACGTGCCGGTTTGCTGGGCTGGAGTCCGGGCCATGGTGGCGCGATGTCCACCTTGATGCCCGGATAATATTTTGTCAGAGTGTCGCGCGCCCATTTTGAAGGCGCAATAATTCTGCTCGCCTGGTCGAGAAAGGCCCGGTAGCGCGCGCGCCATCGTTCAATATCGATGTCCTCCAGGCCATTGATCTTTGACAAGCATTGTCGGCAGGCGGCGCTGTCGGTCGTCGCATTGCAATACTCGCCGTCGCTGTCGATCAAATAGACGGTTGGACACGCCAGATACATGTCGTGCACGGAATAGCAGTACGGCACCGAAGCCGCTTCCAGCACCTGAAGCAGATCGTCGCCGCTTCCGACCAGGCTATGAACATGAGCCAGGTCGATGCGGAGCCACGCGCAAAGCGAGCGCAGCCAGTCGCCTTGCGCATCCTCACCCTGCCGCAAACACTCGTAGTTTGCCGGTTCGGCAGCATTGGTATCGACCAACTGCCAGCGATCATTCAGGATTCGCAACAGATAGTGGCGATAGTCGTCGCGCGAATCCGTTATCACCTCCTGCACGTATTTTTCCGTTCCACCGCCGCGCGGATGAACGACGTGCAATATGCCCGGCTTGTCCCGCTGCGCAAGCACCGCGAGTTGAGACGCAGCCATGCACCGAATAGGCTTGATCGGGTCCTTCTCGATGAACTCGCGCACGCGCTCCATGTAGTCGGGATGCTTTGCCAGGACCTTGGTCAGATTCTGTTCGATCATTCCTGGCGTACGGCTCCCAAACGAACGCGATCCCTGGTGAACCACGAACGTATCGTCACAGAGCACGTTGCGGTAACCCGCGCTGCTGGCACGCATGCTGAAGTCGTTCTCCTCGCCGTAGCCCTTGCCGAATACTTGATCGAACACGCCGATTTCGCGAATAAGCCGGCGACGGATAAACATGCAGAATCCGACGGCGGTCGGAATCTCAGGGTACGTGGGCACGGCGGCCAATTCCATCGCCTGGTTGACCCGTTCAGGATCGTCCGGTGCAGGATTGTTCTGGCAGAAGCGGGGAAAGGACAGGATCTCGGCGTTGTTCGAGAACGGCGTGATGGTTCCAATCCTGGTATCGGAGTCGGCGCATCGTCTCAGCTTGTCGAGCCACGCGTCGGTGACCACGGTATCCGAGTTGAGCAAGACAACATCGTTGCGACCGTAGGCCATGCCGCGGTTGACGGTGGCGACGAATCCGAGATTGCGCTCGTTGCGCAGCAGGACGACATGCGACGATCGCTCCGCGGCCAGTCGTTGGAACAGTGCGCCGATGCGCTCGTCCGGCGAGCCGTCGTCGATCAGGATCAGCCGATAGTCGCCGCCGTGCTTCTGCACGCTCGCCAGGCAGGCAACGAGTTCCTCGTACGCGTCATAGATCGGAACAATGACATCGGTAGTCCGTTGCTTCGACATTTCAGAGCTTGCCTTGGGTGCGGGGCGATCAGACGAAGGTGATCGCGTTAGTTGGGACGGCAAGGATTGTCGCGTCCGTCAGTCCGGATTTGACAGCCTTGCTGCGCAAATGCGATGGGCGCTAATTGTGCGCGCCTCCGCCGGATTGCGCGCAACCGCCAATGAATGCGCGTGCCTGCTCGGCGTATGCCACCCCTCCCAGTTCATCGAAACATGCAAGCGCTTCACGCGCCTTTTGCGTCGCGAGTGCGGCGCTTCCGTGCCGCAGTAGGATCCTGGCCTCCCCGAGATCGGCGAGACCAACATCGAGTCGGGCCCCAACGGTGGCTAGCATCTGACGGGCATCGGCGATCAGCTCGTGCGCGCGAGGCCAATCGCGGTATTCGTCTTCCGCATGGATTTGTGCAAGGACCATGCGCGCGTAGCCGGCCTCGATTTGAATTCCAAGCGGCTCGGCGATTGCCAGGCACTCGCTGCACAGTCCCCATGCTTCTGCAACCCGGCCCAAACGCAGCAGGCATTCGGCAGCTCGCGCCAAGACAAAGCATGTTTCGGACCGATACCCAACCATCCGGCGCGCCATGTGGACGACTTGCATGAAGGCATCGGCGGCGGCGGCGTGGTCCCCGCGCTTGGCCGCTCCCGAACCAGTCCATGCCAGCACCCACGCAACCCCGCGATAATCTCCGTGGCGCGTGGTGATCTCCCGCGCGTATGCAAGATGCTCGTCGGCAGTCTGGAACTCGGCGAGCATATATTCGGCTTCGGCAAGCATCAGCGAAGCCCACGCGATCCGGCGCTCGTTGTTCGATGTCTTTGCGGCATGCAACGCACGCAAGCCCGTGGCTTTTGCACGAACAGGTTCACCAAGGCGAATCAGGACGCAACAAACAAGCGTCGATTCCACCGCAATGCCCTTGAGATCTTTTTGCAATTCGGCGATTGCACAGGCTTCGAGATAATAGTCGCGCGCGGCGCCCAATTCACCTACTGCCATGTGTACAGACCCGAGCAGATGCAGCGCATTGCCCTGCCCCGCAATGTCGTCATAATCGCGCGCCAACGCAACTGTTTCGTTTAGCAGAGTCTGCGCGCCGTGGACATCGCAACGGTGTCCGAGGATCGATCCGATGCGGTTGCGCGCCGCGACCATTAGACGCATATCGCCGCCTGCCTCGGCGGCTGCACGCGCCTCTCGAAACCGCTCATAGGACTCGTCGACGCGACCAAGCAAAAGGTGGATATTCCCGATCTTGAGCAGTACCAGCGCGCGCTGGCGCTCTCTGTCATCGCTTGGCGGCAACCGGTCGAGCGCGGCCAGCGCATTGGCGTAGGCGCCAACCGCGGCATCGTTGGCGTGGCTGCGCGCAAGCTCATCGCCATGTTCTGTCGAAAATCGAACCGCCTTGCCGCCAAGATCGCCGTTCAACGCGTGATAAGCCAGCAGGCCAAACCTGTC
>Ga0066789_10000571_pt1 | contig 15092 bp, 10 predicted proteins | sample OrgsoiDNA2013049_FD_70960 | JGI IMG/M metagenome (GOLD analysis project Ga0066789, IMG submission 70960) | Permafrost soil microbial communities from the Arctic, to analyse light accelerated degradation of dissolved organic matter (DOM) -... | ecosystem: Environmental > Terrestrial > Soil >...
GACGAGGGGCTCAAGGGGCGAAGTCCCCCCAAAGACAGCTACTTGATGACCACGTTCTCCGAGCACCCTGACTGGTTTCACACCATCGCGAACCTGGTACGGGCCGATCCACGCTTTATGGAGATCAACCAAGAACCCCCGACCTGGGACCGAGTCCATGATGAGGGTCTGCCGCCCACGGAAATCGCTCTCTATGTGGATGTCCTTCAAAAACTCGATGCCAATCAGGACCTCACCGACGTGGCCGGTCTGGGTCGCGGCTGCCTCATCATGGCCGACATCACCTACGGACTCTTCGACAACGGCGTCATCAAGGGCTACGTCTGGTCACCCAGCAACCCCAAGCCGCTGGTCGAGGATCTCGACCTGTGGAGGGCCGACTCGATCGCGACCACCGCCTATCGGCGCTTGGAGGGGAACTGGTACCTGTTCGAACTGGTGCACTAAGGGGCGGAATGTCACCCCGCGGAATGGCGCCGAATATGTTGGTTACGCGTTCGAGGGCGCTTGTGATTCGATCTTAGGAGTCCACCCGCCCGCACGTCGACGCAATACACAGTAATACCAGAGCAGTCCCGCCCCGATCATCGCTCCGAGTATCAGGATACTGGGTCGACCAGCATCCTCGTCGAGCAGGTCCGCGACGCCAAACGCCACCGCCAGCAGAAGACCCAGAATCGGTGCCAGGGGAAATAGCGCCGATCGCCAATATCCAGGTTGTCCCGTCAAGCGCCGCGAACGCCCGACGAGCACGGCGAAACTCACCAACAGGAGGACGTACACCGTGAGGCCCGATATGAAGGCGACCAGCATGTGGGTCCGCAGAAGGCAACAAGCCGCGGAAATCGCACCAACAACCCAGGTCGCTATCCGAGGTGCACCCGATGAGCTGTGCACTCTGGCCAATACTGCATTCACGGCGGGGTGAAATATCTCGTCCCGGCCCAAACTGAAGAACAGACGCGCGAGAAACATCATCTGAGCGATCAGCGCGTTAAAGATCGCCAAGATTACAGCGACACTCAACGCGTGTCCGGCCGCACGGCCGGCGACCGACGCGACAAACTCACTGAGCGGTGCGGAACTCTTCAGGAACGACGGCAAATCGCGGACGCCGAGTACGACGGCAACGATCGGCAGAGCTGTGGCAAATGCTCCAATCAAACCCGCGAGCAGGATCACTCCGCCCATGTGGCGGTGAGGCTCCGTTAATTCTTCCCCGAATGCAATCGCCTGGTTGCCACCGCAGGTGGCGTAGGCTGCGCTGACACCCGACAACGCCATTGCCCCAATCGCTACCGGGACCATAGTTCCCGAGGCTCCGAGCGTGACCGGAAGAAGGACGACGTCTGTAATGGTGCGCGCGGGGTGCCACAGCCCCGCAACGACGAGGGCGAGTGCAGCCAGCATCTCGACGCCGAGAAAAACACCCGTCACAAACGCGCTGGTGCGCACAGCGAGCAAGGCAACGGCGGTCGCCGCACCGAGCGCGCCGAATGTGACGAGCAGCGGCGACGCTGTCGGCACCAATTCGTTGACATAGATGGCGATCGTCTTCGCGAGAAAGGCAGTGGCGGGCCCAGCGGTGACGGTCCACACCGTCAGGCTCGCAAAGCCTGCCCACGGACCGAGAATTGCACCGACGCCGACATAGTCGCCCCCAGCGTACGGGTAAGCAGAAGCCAATTCTGCATAGACGACCGCCCAAACAACTGCTGCCCCGATGCCGCAAATGAACAGACCTGCCGCACCGGTACCCGCATGCAGCACTACATCCGAGCCGATTCCATAGATTGAATATACCGGCGAGAGACACGACAAAGTTAGCAAAAGAACACCGAACGACGAGAGTTTGCGATGCAGCTGATTGCCCGCGAGCGCCATAGGTTCGACACCAAGGGTTCGGTCCAGCGGTTGTTGTTGTGTCATGTGCCTACCGAAAGTAAATGGTTGGCGGTCTGCCGGCTAGCCCAAAGCATGCCACAACGCCGATGGTCTTTGACCGCTTCGACTTGCCTCCTACGATAACGGGTAGGGATTGGCCGGGGGCTCGGCGGCGCGGAACTCGGATTTAAGGAGGCAGATAAGAAGAACGTAACCAAACTGCGCTCCGCATTTGCGGCGTTCGACCGCAGCAAGAACCGCGGACTTTTATTGATCGACGAGGCCCAGGCATTTTATAACTGGGTGCGTGTCGAACGGCTGCCGCTACTTGGCGAGGAGTTTGTTCGAGAGCTGACGCGGCGCCCTGCTGCCGGCGGATCGGCTCGTTCTGCCGTGGGCCGACTAGCGTGATTCGGAACTTTTCTGCGACCTTTCTACGGGCGGGCTTCGAGCACCAGATTGAAGGGTGTCTCGGTAGCGCGTCTAAATCTGCCGAAGCCGCCGCCGGTCACCAGCACCTCACGCAAGCGGTGCTCGCCCGCTTGAGCGCCAAGTGCGGGGCCATTTCGCGCAAGCGACACCGGCACGCAAATCTGCGAAGACGCTCCGTACATCACTCGGCCGACCGGATTCAGATTGTCTTGAACATTGTCGTTCGCAAACGGCTCGACGATCATTGCCGTGCCATCTTCCTTGAGCGCGCCTCGCGCGTGGCGCGACGCTCCGATTGGATCGCCCATATCGTGAAGGCAATCGAAAAATGCGATCAGATCAAATGACTTTCCAGGGTAACTCACCGCATCCGCCACCTCAAACTGCACGTTTGTTACGCCTGCTGCTGCGGCTCTTTCACGCGCTGTCCGAATGGAATCGGCGTGGTAGTCGTACCCAATGAATGTGGAGTTCGGATATGTTTTCGCCATGAGCACCGCACTGGCCCCATGACCGCAGCCGACATCGGCCACTTTTGCGCCAGCCTTGAGTTTTTCAATGACGCCGTCGAGCGCCGGAAGCCACGACGTGATGAGATTTGCGTTATAGCCGGCGCGGAAGAACCGCTCCGTTCCATGAAAGAGACACGCGTGGTGCTCTCCCCATTCCATGCCCTTCCCCGTCTTGAAATTGTCGAGCGTCCGGCCAAGCGCATGAAATGTGGCTTCTACAATATTGTAGGCGCCCGGCAGGTCGACGGGCCCGTAAGGGTCCGCGAGGCAAAGCGCCTGTTCAGGGCTCAGCGACCACTCATTCTTCGTCGCGTCAAACTGCACATATCCGCCAGCGCCTTGATTGCCGAGCCACTCGCGCACGTAACGTTCGTTCGCGCCCGTTCGCTTTGCAAGGTCAGTGGAATTTAACGGGCCCTTGGCAAGTTCCTTGTACAAACCAAGTCGATCGCCGACCAACATCAACGCAGCGCTCATCGCCGCGCCAAGATCACCCACTGCTTTGCCCAGAAACTCGTTGAGTTTCGCTTCGTCGATGGACATGTCGGAGTTCTCCCCAGTGCGTCGAATTATGCTCGTTCGGTCTGGTGCCGTATTGTAGTCAGGGTACTCCCGCAGAGCATCTGATGCCAATTTGTTGGCAGAAGATTAGGTGCGTCGCGTCAATGGCCAGCGGCGCGGCAAGAAAGTCGCCGGTCTCGAGACGGGCGTTCTGCGCGAGCAAGCGCTCGAGCTGGGTCTTGAACTCCGCCGACGATCCGGAGAGACCCTGCAGCCAAGCCGCCCGTTCGCCCGGAGGAAGTTCGAGCGCAGTGTCGAGCAGCGCGAACACTTCCTGCCATTCTCCCAACATGGCTTTCATGTTCTTCTGAGGATCCGTCCTGCAAAGGGCCGTGGAATTATTCCCATTCAATACGAAATTTTCATCGAAAGCCCGCCAACCCATCAACTGTGATCGTCCTCGTTCAGTTGGGCGTAGAGAAACAATCGGGCTTTTTGCCAATGGCGATGTACGGTGCGCGGGCTGATCTCCAGGGACTCGGCGATCTCGGCGTCGGTCAATCCGGCAAAGAAGCGCATTTCCACGATCTGAACCAGCTGCGGATCGATTTTGGCGAGGTCGAGCAGGGCTTCATGAATTCGCAGGGCCTCCCCACCCGACGTCGGCACCTGTTCCGCGATGTTCGTATTGAGCGTGAGCGCTCGATCGCCGCTGCCGCGCTTGTGGGCATTCTCGGCCCGCAGGATGTCGACGATAACCGAGCGCATGGCATTGGCGGCGTACGCGAGAAAGTGCTGACGATCGGCGGCGACCAATTGGCCCGCGCCCGCAAAACGCAGGAACGCCTCGTTCACCAGCATGGTGGTGTTGATGCCGTCCGGCTTGCCGCCGCGCACCCGCTGCTTGTGGGCCAGCGCGTGCAGTTCGCCGTAGAGCCGTTCGAACAGCACATCGAAGGCGGCGCTGCGCCCCGTGCGGGCATCCCGTAGCAGCACGGTCATGCGAGGTGAATCTGCCAAGCCGTCCGGAATCTCTTCGTTCATGTCGTGCGCCGCCGTGGGAATGGGCCCGCTGCGGGTGGCCCCAAGGAGTGGTTATCTTCGCGGACCCGGCTGCGCAACACAATTCGCAAATTATCCGCCGTGGGATGGCTGAATTCTGGGTCGATTTCCGTATCCATCAGGAGGAAAGGACGGGTAGTCCTGGCCGGAAACCAGTCGACAAGGAAAGGGAGACACAATATGTTGAAAGGCATCGTTCGAATAGGGGCCGCAGTGGCGGCGGTTGCGGTGTTGAGCGTGCCGGCGGTGGCTCAAGTGGATCCCGGCGTGCGCGGCGGACCGGTCGGAGCCGGCGGTCCGATCACCAGCCCGATTTCTCCGCCGACCACCGAGGAAATGTATCTGTTCACGGAGGGCGCGCGGCGCTTCAATCAGCTCGAGGCGGTGTGTGATTCCTGCAGCGACGTGGTCGTGGGTGCGGACACCGGCGAGAGCCCGCTGTTGGCGACCAAGACCAATTCGTCGGGGCTCGGGGCGCGGTTCAACGCCGATCAATGCGCCGTGTGCCACTCGCAACCCGCGGTGGGCGGCTCCGGCGGCTTCGTCGTGCCCAATCCGCAGGATCCCCTGAGCCAATTCCTGCCGCCGGAAAATCCGATGTTCCGCCTGATTCCGCATCGCAAAGGCGGTGCCAATCAAGTGCCGTCCTTCATTGCGCAGTACGGCCCCATCCGCGAAGCCCGCTTCGTGCGCAAACCCGATGGATCGCCGGATGGCGGCGTACATCAGCTGTTCACGATCGTGGGCCGCACCGACACGGCGCTGACCGGCTGTACCCAGAATCTGCTCCCGCAGCCCGACTTTGAAAATGAGCTCCGCGCCAACAACGTACGCTTCCGCATACCCACGCCGCTGTTCGGGCTGGGTCTGGTCGAGGCCATTCAAGATCAGGAAATCCTCGCGCATCACGCTGCCAGCGCACCATGGCGCAACCATCTGGGAATCCAGGGTATCCCGAACCGCAGCGGCAACGACGGCACCATCACCCGCTTCGGCTGGAAGGCGCAAAACAAGTCTCTCATGATATTCGCCGTCGAAGCCTACAACGTCGAGATGGGCGTCACCAACGACGGCTTCGGCCAATCCACCGACGAAACGCCGGAATGCAATGGTCCGAGCAAGAACGAATTCAACGACATCACCCGCACCGACCCGGACGATTCGCGCAATCAAAGCTACTACAATCCGCTGCACATCCTTCCGGACTGGCTGGCGTTCGCCAACTTCATGCGCGAGCTCGCGCCGCCCACACCGGTGTCATTGACGCAGAGCGCGGTGCGCGGCAAGGCCCTGTTCGGCGCGGGCGCCGGCGGCGCGGATCCCGGCGTGGGGTGCGCGCTGTGTCACACGCCGCAAATGACAACGCCGCGGGCGTTGGAGACGGCCACTCTCACCAATCGCACGGTCAATCTATATTCGGACATTTTGGTCCATCATATGGGCTCCAAGCTGGCGGATGGAATCACCCAGGGTGCGGCCGCCGGCGACATGTTCCGAAGCGCACCGCTATGGGGTGTCGGACAGCGCCGATTTTTCCTGCATGACGGCAGGACCAGCGACTTGGTGACCGCCATCGAGTTGCACGCCTCGGGACCCCATGACGGGTGCGAGGCTGACGGCAGCACGTGCTACCCGCCGTCAGAGGCCAACGCCGTGGTGGATCGGTTCAACCGGCTGTCTACTGATGATAAGCAGGCCATCGTGGACTTTCTACGGTCCTTGTAAGGCGCGCGCGTGCGACGTGGAGCGCTCATTGTATTGTGCGCGGCCGCGGTGCTGGGGCGGGGGGCAGCGGCCGATTCCCTCTTGCTCGCCCGCGGCGCGCGGCTGACAGGGACGGTGGGCCGCGTCGATGCGGACGCGGTGGAGCTGGTCTCCTGCGGCAGCCGACGCACGTATCTGCGTGCCGCCGTGCAATCGATCGAATTCAACACCGCGTCCGGGGAATGCTCGAAGGGACCCGTGGATGCTGACGGGGTGGCCGCGGGAGCGCGGCTGCTGGTCAAGCTGACCCGCCCGATCGATCCGGTCCGCGATCCGGTCGGGCAAGTGATCGGCGGATCGTTGGAGCAGCCGCTGTCATTCGGGGATCGGTTGCTGATTCGCGCCGGCGCTCCCGTGCTCCTGCAATTGCAGCCGGCGCCGGAAGCGCGGGCCCGCATCAACGCTGCCGGTGTGGCCGAACGAATGCCGATGGCATTGCACGTCACGGCGGTGCGGTTGGATTCCGGATGGATCAGCCTCGATGCGGCCGACGATGCCCCGCTGGGCGTTCACGCGCCGGGCGAACCCGCGAGGGTCTCGTCGGGATCGCCGGCAAATCTGTCACACGTCTTTACGGTGCGCAAATTTCAAACCGCGACGAGCGCCCGACACGCGATTGCGCTGCAGACGGAGCTGCCTGCGCCGCACACGGACGGTGAAGCGATAGCCGTCATTCCCTTGCCAGACGCACCGAATTTCGGGCATCCGAGATCGCGGAACTCGCCGGATCGTCATACCGCAGGCTCGCCTCGAGTGCTTGATCCGCCCAATGACGTGCTTCCGACCGGTCGCCGCTGTCGAGAAACAGCGCGCTTTGCACGAGCCACAGCCGGGGTTGCACGCGAACGTCGTACAACCCCTGCACTCGTCCCAGCACCGCAAGCGCCTGGCTGCTTTCACGAAGCGCCAGCGCCGCCTGTCCCCGGGCAGCGGCGATCCGGGAAAGCCCCGAGTGGGCGAGGGCGGTCTCGACCAGCGGCTGGTCCGGCGTCTCTTGCACAATCGCATTGAATTCACGCTCGGCCGCCGCAAAATCCGGCGTCCCCACCTGCGTGTGGTCGAGCAGAAATCGACCCCAACGCTCGCGCATGCGCGCCACCCATGGGGAGGAGGGCTCGTCCTTTGCCATCGATTCGTCGTAGGCGGTCTGCAGCAGGGTCCTCGCCTCGGCAGTGCGCCCGAGGCGATCATAGGCATCGCCCAGTTTGCGCCTGACCTCCCGCACTCCGTAGTCGTTCCGGGCGTGCGCTTTATAGTATTGGTGGGCCGCTTCGAAAAACGGCACCGCCTCGCCCGCCCGGCCTTCGGCCGCGAGGCATTCGGCGTAGGTTTCCCGTGCCCACTTGTCGTACCCGTTGGTCGCCCAGTCCGCGGGAATCGCCGCCAGCATCTGGGTGAAAAGGGCATTGGCGGGCTCTCGCCGGCCGAGCTGATGGAGGAGCTGCGCGTGGTGGGCGAGGGAGATCCAATACACCGCATTGCGCTCGCCATAGGTTTTTTTCGCCTGCAGTTCGGCGCGCGCGTAGGTGTCTTCCGCGGCGGTCAGTTGTCCCAGCCGCTCTTGATTTCGCGCGAGGTCGTACAGGTAGTCTGCAATGTTGGCGTCGTCGCGATCCGGCGCCGTTTCCGCGACCGCCAACGCCTGCTGGAGGAGTTGAGCGGCTTGCGGACCGTTGCCGTGTTCGGTTTGGGCGAGCGACGCGAGACTCAGCGCTTCGGCGTAGTCATTGCTGTGCGGTGCAACCCGTGCGTACAGCGTCAGCGCGCGATCCAACGCCTGGGCGAACTCGGTCTGACGTCCCAATGAACCGTTCACGCGCGCTTTCGTGCGCCACCAGTTCGCCCGCATCACGCTCTCGTCGAGGCCGGCTTTTTTCAGCGAAACATCCGTCTCTGTCAGGAGCCGATCCGCTTTGGCGTAATCCTCGCGCAGGCAGGCGGCGCCGGCTTCCCTCAAGAGGCCCTCGATGACGACGGGATGGTTGGATCCGTAATAGGCGCGTGCCAGCTCGATGCGGCGCTTTTGGGCCGCCGCGTAGTGGCCCTCGTCGGACATGTAGTCATACATGTCGGTGGTGAGACCCAGCAGTTCGATCTGCAGCTCCGGCTGTGACGAAAAGTCCTTCTCGATGCGCGCCGAGCCGATATCCAATAGTTCCCGGGCGGTGATTTCCCCGCGAGGCCGATTCGAGGCGATCCGCGGGTCGTTGGCCCGAAAGACGCCGAGCAGAAAATTCTTGGTCGCGGTGGCGCGCTCCGCCTGCCGCGTCGCCTCCCGCGCCTGTATCAATGACACCGTCGTGGCGGCGAGCAGAGCGAGCAGAACCGCGATCGCCGCACCGAGGCTGACGCGATGGCGGCCCGCGAGTTTGCGGAGACGGTACAGCGCGCCATCCGGCCGCGCCACCACCGTTTCGCCATCCAAGTAGCGCCGCAAGTCGCCGGCAAAGGCATCGACGGTCGCATAGCGCTGCGAGGGAGTTTTCTTCATGGCCATGTTCAACACGGCGTCGAGATCCCCGCGCAATTGACGCCTGGCCAGTTTGTCCGGCGTGGCATCGCTCGCGACCGGCGGATCCACGTTCGTGATGGCCTCCGCCAGTTCGGCCGCGCTGTGCCGCTTGAGGCGATAGGGACGTTGGCCCGTGAGCAATTCATAAATCACCACCGCGAGCGAATAGATGTCGGCGGCGGTGCCGATGGCCTCGCCCCTGATCTGCTCCGGCGACGCGTAATCGGGCGTGAGCGGGCGTCCCATGAATTGCGTTTCATTCGACTCACGGAAAGCGTCGCCCGCGATGATTTTCGCGATGCCAAAGTCGAGGAGCCGCACGGCGCCCGCGGCGGTGACCAGTATGTTGGCCGGCTTCAGATCGCGATGGACGACCAGCTTGGAATGGGCGTACGCCACCGCCTTGGCGACATCGAGGGCAAGAGAAAGACGTTCGCGAATCGACAGACCACGCTCGCGGCAGTACACGTCGATCGGCTGCCCTTCCACGTACTCCATCGCCATGAAGGGGCGGCCCAGCGCGTCGATGCCCGCGTCATAAAAGCGGGCGATGTTGGGATGCTCGAGGCCGGCCAGGATGTCCCGCTCGCGGCCCATCCGTTCACCCAGCCGGTCGGTCCATGTCGCATAGGGCAGTTTCAACGCCACCGATCGTTTGAAGGCGCCATCCGCACGATTCGCCAACCACACGAACCCCATGCCGCCCCGGCCGATTTCCCGCACCAGTTCATACGGGCCGACGTGCTCGCCCGCCTCGAGTTCCACGGTTGCGGTTTGGGCCGCGGCAACCTGCACGACAGCTGCAATTTGCAGGTGCAAGCCGGTGCTCTCGCGTGGCTCCTGCGTTGAGGCCTCCGACAGCATGCGCCGCAAGGTAGGCCGCAAGGCTGCATGGGCTTCCGGCAATTGGTCGACCCACCCTGCGCGGACCTCGGCCGGCATGTCCAGCGCCTCGTCGAGGAGCGCCAGGATCACGGCATAGTCACCGGCCGTGCGCTTCATCGCGAGGCGCGGTGCATCCGCCTAGTCGACCGCATCGAGCAACAGCAGGCGCACCTTTTCGAGGTCCCGCCGCACTGTGCGGCCCGTGACCCCGAGGCATTCGGCGATTTCGTCGTTGTCGAGGGCCGCGAAGTAGCGCATTTCCACGACGGTCACGAGCCGGGCGTCCACCGCCGCGAGTTCGGTGAGCAGGTCATTGACGCGGATGATCTCATCGACCGGCGACTCGATCGACTCGGCGAGATTGGTATCCAAGGTGACGTGCACGCTCTTGCCGCCGCGCCGCTGTGCCTGAGCGTGCCTGACATAGTCCACCACGACCGACCGCATCACGTGGGCCGCGTAGGCCAGAAACTGCTTATGGTTCTGAACGGCGATCTTACCGGCCTTGACGAACCGCAAATAGGATTCATGGACCAGAGACGTCGTATCGAGCACTACGGCGCCCCCCGAACTCCGGACGCGTTTATGCGCGAGCGCGCGCAATTCCGGGTAGAGGATGCCGTACAGTTGATCTATGGCGGCGCGGTCTCCGCCGGTCGCCGACGCGAGAATTTGCGATAAATCGGCAGCCTTCTCGTTGTCCATCGCGCCCAAGGAAATGCGCCGGAGGAATTCCCGGCAGATGTGCCGCAGAGTAGGCCATGGATGAGCGTGAGGCACAAGGAAGCCCATCCCACTGGGCAACGCCAAGCGTCCGCCGCCGCCGTGCAAGGGCTCAACAAACTTCAACGTTATCGGTCGCTTAGGTGTCCGAAAGGAGGGCGGCGCTCGATCTCCCGACTGTCGCGAACAAGCGCGCCGCCCGCGCCGAGATAGGGAAATGGACCGCTATTATTCATGGAGACAATCTGGGCTTCGCCGTCTGAAAAATCTTCCGGGCCTTTGCCGGCGCATCGTCCACTCCGGAAAAAATCAGTTTCATGAGATCTTCGCCGGTTCTGATCATGAGGGTGGGTCCGATGGCCACGGCCTGATCGCCGACCCCGTCCGGGACGCCGATGCCGGGCTGGTTGCGGTTGAGCAACGCGAATGCACCCATCGCGGTCTCCCCATCTCCCCAGTCAACTTCCAGTTGCACCGTCGGGAATCCGGAAGGCGCCGAATAGGTGCAGGCCGTTTCGCCCGCGGAGTGCGTCGTGTCCTTGGCGGCAACTGGCGCGCCGAGAATGGCCGACATCTCGGATTGGGTGACCATTTCGCAGGCGGATGCTTGTTTCACCGGTTCAGCCGTCTTCGAGGAGGGTGCTACCGTGTCGACGTTGCCCGGCTTCTTGGTTGAATCACACCCGGCGCACAGCAGGGCGACGAGTGCGGCGCCAAGAGTCGCGGCGGCGATGAGGGGCTTGGAGCGCATCATTGCCGCGTCAATTCCACCCGCCGATTGCGGGCGCGGCCTTCAGGCGTGTCGTTCTTGGCTTGCGGTTGGGAGGCGCCGAAGCCGCCGGTCGTCAATCGGCTGCCGTCGATGCCGTAGCGCTCCACCAACGCCGCCCTGACGGATTGCGAGCGCCGGCGCGACAGGTCCAAGTTAGCCGCATCACGGCCGACGTTGTCGGTGTGACCCACGATGGTGAGTTTCCACTCCGGGTTGTTCTTCAATATGCCGGCGATTTCCTTGAGCACCGGCTCCGACACGGGCCTGATGTCCGCCCGGTTGAACTTGAAGTAAATCCCATAGACGAGCGCCTGCCGGTCCTTTGCCAGGCGATTCTCGAGCGAGCCCGCGGCGGCTGTCGGCACCGGAAATTCGATTCTCGTGACGGAGGTGGAAAACTCCGGCCCCTTGGCTCGCAGGATCAACGGATTGTCGGGATCGTCGAGAACCACGTAGTCAAAGTCCGCACCATCGCCGTCATCGGCGAGGCGTCCGGCCACGTGCAACGCGCGCAGCGCCTCGGGTACGCCGTTCACCGGCACGGTGAAGGTGAACGTTCCGGTACCGACGCGCTTCAAGGAACCCGTCATCGTGCGCGAGACAACGGTGGTTCCGAATTCGGGTTCGATCTCGAGGTAAGTCGCGTTGGTCTGTCCCGTCGAGCGAACGTCATTCACCATCGCCGCCGAGAACATTGGTGAGGTGCCGGGAAATTCCTGCGCATCGAATTCGTGAAAGTAGGTGCGCAAGATCTTCGAGTTGCGCAGATCTTCGCGCCGCACCACTCGCGTCACGTTGATCTCCCGCACCTCGCCGGAATCATCGGCTGCCTCCGCCGAGCCCGCGATTCTCACGGAAATCGGCGTGAGTTCGCGGAAGACTTTGATCGACTCGTAATCACCCTGGCTGTCACTCACGACGGCGGTCATCACCGTGAGCTGCTCCACCAGGGGAACCTGATGACTGTCATCGGCGACGCAAGGGCCGGTCAAGAAAGCCGCCGCCCAGGTGATCCCGGCGAAAGCCGGACCCCATCCCCTGCGGGTAATGCGCCGAGAGTACTTGAAGCATTTAGCCTTCACGCTTCAACTGCCGGGACAATTGGGCAACGCGTCGTCCGCCTGTTGCTTGGGCGTGATTTTTTGCCAACCGGCCGGTACTTCGAACTGTTCGGCGGACACGGGCGCGGGATCGATCGCCGTGGTTTCCATCGTAATTTCCGCCACGGTCGTCAAGCCAGCGTCGGGTGCACCCGGCTGAGCCGCGGGGGCCGCCTGGGCGCCTGCGGCGGCGTCCGGCTTCTTCTTTTTGCCGAACAGCCCGCCCACCATGTTCTGCGCGAAGGCGCCGGCCGCGGATCCGGCCACATAGCCGCCGAGGCCGCTGCCGGTCGCGCGCTGGACCGTCTCGGCAGTTCCCCAGCCCGCGGCACTCGTGGCGGAACTCTTGCCGGCATCGCCTGCAGCCGTACCGGCGTTTTGCAAAGTGCCGTCCGAGCCCGAGCCGGCCGCTCCGCCGCCGGGCACGAGGCCGCAATGCACGCCGCCCGCGGCGAAGCGGAAGGTGGTCTTGAGGGGATAGCCCTTGAAGTCGGCGGATTTGGCCTTCAGCTGCTTGAGACTGTCCGCGTACGGCGCGAGAAGCGAAGACAATTGCTCGGCGCCAGCGGGAGTCGCGGCCGTGAGTCCGAGCTTGCGCTGGTAATCGCCCTGGAAGGTCTTCCGGTCCGAGAGTCCCGGCAGGTCGTCCTGCGTCAGCCACACATCGAAGGAATAGCTGAATTGGCAGACATCGCCGCTGTCCTTGATCTTGCAGCTTTGTGTCATCGAGACGTTCGTACGCTGCGCCACGTGCCCGATGAGCGTCGCCGAATCCTGTGTCTTGTTGACCGCCAGCACGGGCGGGCTCATTTCGCATTTCGAGGTGTCGACGCTGCTCTGCGCGGGCTGCGCGGCAGGACAGGATTTCAGCTTGTCGATGACCGCCTGCTGGTGCTGCAGCAGGGCGCGCTGCTGCTCCGGCGTGGGAAAGGGCCTTTCGGTATAGCGCTTCTTCTTGGGCTCCATGTCCCACGTCACGTCGCGATCCAGGCGCACGATGTCGATCGTCTTGTTGTGGCCGCAAAACATCGACATGACGCCGTCGCAAGCGAATTGCGCCTCACTGCGCTGCTTGTCTCCCGACACCTGATTGGTGGTGCTTCCGTGCGCCTTCACGACGAACGCATGGATCGTCGTCTGCTCTTGAATGGTCACGTCCGCCATTGCGGACTTACAGGGGCTCAATGCCGCCAGTGCCACCATTGTTCCAGCGACTCCCATATTGCTGTTCATTCTCGTTGCTCCCTCGCACGTGCCGATGTCGATTCGACTACTAGGTAAGACGCGTTTCGGGCGCGATTTGGACATCGGACGCGAATTCAAATGACGGGCGGTGTCTCGCAGTCAGTCGAGAAGCGCCGTTCCCCCGAGCGTGTAGGCGCGGACCAGATCCCACGGCAAGTAGACATAGCCGGCGTCGCCAAACCAACTGCCCCAGGAGTTTTTGAGGATGAAGTAGCCACCGCCGGCCCCTTGGGGAGCATTCGGCACGCGGGCGGCCAAGTCCGCGTTGGTGATGTAGCCGATGACGTTCATCGCATGTTGTCCGGTATTCGTCATGCCGAACGGAAACAGGGTCACGAAGCCGTCGGCATCCGGGAACCCAAACTCCATGGGGAGGATCATGTCGAGCGCGACGGGGTGACCGAAGAGGAGGTGCAGCTGCAAAGATGCGATGGACAGGTCGGGGTTGTCCACGTCCCAGAAGCTCACGAAGTTCTGCGGCGTCGCAGCCAGCCGCTCATGCTCGTCGATCACCGGAGAGGACCAGCCGTACATCGGCCCCTGCGGCGTCTGGGTGTCGAACTCGTGGCCCTGATGCGAGGCGTTGGAGCACGTCTCCACGTAGCTTTGGCAGGAATTGAAATAAACGCCGAAGAACGGCTCGCGCTGCCACGACGGGTTGTAGTCCCAGGCCCTCTCGTAGGCCAGGTGATATTGCGTATCGCGAAGGCCCGTCAATTCCTCCCAGACGAAGCCGGTGTCCGTGTAAGTTGCCGGGTACCACCACAGGCGATATTGGTTCATGAGGTCCTGTTCCGAGAGATTGATCCACCGCTGATGTTGTCTCGCGAAGACCTCTTCGAGCATGGCGACGGTGGCAAAGCTGTGGCAGGTTGCGCGATGGCCCTGCTCCTTCACGCAGGTGGCGTAGGACTTCAGGGGAAAGGGATAGTTTGCAAGTCCCATGATGCCGCGCGCCGAAAACACATTCGCCACGGCGCTGCGGTCGCCGACAGTGCCGTCGGATGGGCCGGCTCCGAGTTCTTCGCCGCAGGTGGCGGGGGGCGTGTTGTCGATGACGGCAACGGGAATCTGATTTTGAATGATGGCCCAGTTCCCGACGATCAGATTGTTATAGGCCTGGATGTCGGCGGCGGTGGAATCGATCAGGACATCGGGTGTCGGCAGCGGACCGTCGATCGGGATCTGTACGTGATACTTCTGCAGACTCTGATAGAAACTCGCATAGATGGCGTATTGATTGTCGTGGCCAGGGAAGGTGCGGATCCCATGGGCCAGGGTGGCATAGATCGCCGAGGTGCCCAGCGTGGCCCGAGTTTGCGGCGTGCCCGCCGCGTCGACGTAGGAAATCAGGTAGTTCCCGTCTCCGGCCGGTTTGATCGGAACCCGCGCCGGGTCAGGAATCAAGTTGATCGGATTCGCCAGGAACGAGGAGGAGGGGTGGGAGGCAAAGAACACGTCGACCGTGGCTTTGTTGGCCGCATCCAAAGCCTGCTGTTGGGCCTTCTGCCGACGAAGCTCAGCACAGTCGATGACTTTCAGGGTCCCGCTGGCCTGTAGTCGCAGAAAGCTCGCGTTGTCGAGCTCGGTGACGCCGCCGCGATCCTTGTCCCCATGGTCTCCATCACCGCGATCGCTATCACCGCGGTCTCTACCACCACGATCGTCGTCGGCCGCCGCAGGCGCGAAGCAACCCGAAT
>Ga0066789_10000572_pt1 | contig 15079 bp, 16 predicted proteins | sample OrgsoiDNA2013049_FD_70960 | JGI IMG/M metagenome (GOLD analysis project Ga0066789, IMG submission 70960) | Permafrost soil microbial communities from the Arctic, to analyse light accelerated degradation of dissolved organic matter (DOM) -... | ecosystem: Environmental > Terrestrial > Soil >...
AGGCCAGCATCGCGATCATGGCTTCCGGCACCATCGGCATATAGAGGATGACGCGGTCGCCCTTGGCGACGCCGAAATCACCCATGATGGCGGCGAGCGTTTTCACCTCATGCAGCATCTGCGCGTAGGTCCATCGGGTGACGCTGCCCGCCAGCGGCGAATCGTGGATCAGCGCCACCTGATCGGCGCGGCCGTTCGCAACGTGACGGTCGAGCGCGTTGTAGCAGGTGTTGACCACGGCACCCGCGAACCAGCGGCCATAAAGGCCGCTTGCCGGATCGAACACCTTTTTGGCCGGCTCGATCCAGTCGATCTCGCGCGCCGCCTCGCCCCAAAAGCCCTCGGGGTCGGCCAGCGAGCGGGCATGGACCTCGTGATACCGGCTGTTGTCCTGAATGTTCATGGCGTTGCTCCCGGCGGGTCGATTTGTCTGTCCGTCATGCCCGCGCCTGTCGCCGGCATCCACGTCTTTATGCTCATCGGCGCATCAAGACGGGGATGGCCGGGACATCTAGCGTAAAGACGCGCTTCGCGCTTTAGCCCGGCCATGACAAGGATCAATTTCGGCCAAATTTTTTCGAGGCTATTGTCACGCGAAGCAGCCTTATTTCAAGGGTGAAATAGTCCTGTTCTTGATCGCCATCTGCGCCCCGATGCGCTCCAGCTCCAGGGCCAGCGATTTATAGTTGGCGCGCGCGGCCTCGTGTTGCGGATTGAGCTTGATCGCGGCGCCGAAATCGGCGAGCGCGCGGGGCCGGTCGCCCTTGCGGTGCCAGAGTTCGCCGCGGGCGTTGAAAATATCCGAAAGCGTCGGGTCGAGCCGCAGCGCGGTGTCGTAGTCGCCGATGGCACGGTCGATCATGTCCTTGCGGTCGTAGGCGCCGGCGCGCGCGATCAGCGCCTTGATGCGGTCGGCCTTCAGCGTCTTGTCGTTGTCGACCAGCGCGCCGCAGACCGCGATGATCTTGTCGGCGTCATCGGCCGCCGCTGCCGCAATGCAGGGCGCGGCGTCGGCTTGCGGGTCGGTAGCGGGCTCGGTGCCGGTGGCGCAGGCTTGGTACGCCGGTGTTGCCCACAGCACGGAAGCGACAGCCACGGTGCGGATCAAGCCTCGGAAACCATCTCGCATCGATTTGTCCCGTATGTCGCTGTTCGATATTGCAACGACCGTAGCAAGCGGCAGGCGGTTCGGACAACGGCGGATTTCGGGCGATTAATCCGGCGCATTTCGGTGCTAGTACCCACTGTGACAGATAGGCGAGTCGCTTGTTGCCCATGCTTCGAGACGCTCGCGTGGCTCGCTCCTCAGCATGAGGTTGTTGTGTTTCAACAAGTTAGACCTCATCCTGAGGAGGCCGCGAAGCGGCCGTCTCGAAGGATGGGCCGCAATACAGGTTTGTGATTCCGGGTGCTAGATTGCTGGCGACTGACCGACACAAAGACCCCGACAAGGACCCCAGGTTTGACGACATTCGAATGGCTGATCGGCTTGCTGCTTGGCGCCGTGCTGCTGTCGGCACTGGCCCGACAGATAAAAGTGCCCTACCCGACCTTTCTCGCCATCGGCGGCATGCTGCTGGCCTTCGTACCGTCAGGCCCGTCCTGGACGCTGGAGCCCGACCTGGCGCTGGCGCTGTTCGTGGCGCCGGTATTGCTGGACGCCGCCTTCGACACCTCGCTGCGCGACCTCAGGGACAACTGGCTGCCGGTCTCGACGCTGGTATTCATCGCGGTCGGCGTCACCGCCGCCACGGTGGCGGTGCTCGTGCATTGGCTGCTGCCGGACCTGCCGTGGGCAGCCGCGATTGCGCTCGGCGCCATCGTGGCGCCGCCGGATGCTGCCGCGGCGACGGCGATCCTGCGCCAGGTCAATCTGCCCTACCGGATCCTCAAAATCCTCGAAGGCGAAAGCCTGCTCAACGACGCCAGCGCGCTGTTGATCTATCGCGTCGCCGTCGGCGCCGCCGCGGTCGAGCATTTCAGGTGGAGCGAGTTTGCACCGTCGATCGTCCTGGCGCTGGCGGGAAGCCTGGTGGCCGGCTACCTGTTCGCCAGGATTTCCATGTTGCTGACCAAGCGGATCACCGATGCGCCGAGCTCCATCATCGTGCAGTTCGCGGGCACCTTCACAGTGTGGATCGTCGCCGAGCATATCGGCCTCTCCGGCATCCTGACCATCGTCGCCTATGCGATCACCATCGCGCGCACCGCACCGGCGCGCACGCCGGCGCGGCTGCGCGTGCCGTCCTATGCGGTGTGGGAAACCGCCGTCTTTGTTCTGAACGTGCTGGCGTTCATGCTGATCGGGCTGCAGTTGCGGCCCATCTGGGTACGGCTCGACGATCCCGTGCGATTAAAATATTGCCTGATCGCCGCCGCCGTGCTCGGCGTCGTGATGCTGACGCGGATCGCCTGGGTGATGACATACGGCGCCACGCTTCGGTTCCTGATCGCGAGCGGAATCTTTCACCCGAAACGCTTGATGGCCGTGCCCACCGTGCAAGGCGGCATCGTCGTGGCCTGGTGCGGCCTGCGCGGCATCGTGACGCTGGCGGCGGCGTTCGCGCTGCCGGAAAATTTTCCGTATCGCGATCTGATGTTGCTGACGGCGTTTGCGGTGGTGCTGGGCTCGCTGGTGATCCAGGGCCTGACCTTGCGGCCGCTGATCTCGGCGCTGCGGCTGAAGGACGATAATCCGGTGGCATCGGAAGTGGCGCGCGCCCGCGCGATCGCCTATCGCGCGGCGCTGGAGGAAATCGACGGCGAGGCGTCCGAGGAAGGCGAGATTCTCAGGCTTGAGTACCGCGCGCTGCTGCTGCGCGCCGAGGGCGATCCCGATGGCGGCGTTGCCACCGGCGAACTGCCGGCCGATCCGCTGCGGCGGCGCGCCATCGGCGCGGCGCGGCGCTCGATCATCGGCTTGCGCCAATCGGAAGATATCGGCGACGACGCCTTTCATCGGCTCGAGGAGGAATTCGACTGGGCGGAACTGAGCGCGCAGGGTTAGGGCGTGGTCCCGGCGAATGAGCTTGTGAATATATCTCCGACCTTATCCTGAGGAGCGCGTCCTTGCCGGCAGCGCACTTGCGCTGTCGGGTGCGCGCGTCTCGAAGGATGGCCGCCAGGCCGCACGTTGCGTCCATCCTTCGAGACGCTTGCTTCGCAAGCTCCTCAGGATGAGGTCAAAGGAGTCAGCCCGCCTTCAGCGTAATCCCGCCATCGACGATCAACTCGATGCCGGTGACGTATTTCGACTCGTCGGACGCCAGAAACAGCGCCGCGTTGGCGACATCCCAGGCGTCGCCCATGTGGCCCATCGGCACCTGCGCGTCGCGGGCGCGCCACATCGCCTCGACATCGCCTGCGGCATAGCTCGCCGCCAATCCGGCGGAATGCTCGACCATCGGCGTTTTCATCAGGCCCGGCAAAACCGCATTGACCCGGATGTTTTTCGGCGCGTATTCGACCGCCGTGGTGCGCGTCATCTGGTTCATCGCGGCCTTGGTGGTGGCATAGGTGACGTAGGAGATGCCGAGATGGCGGATCGAGGCGATCGACGAGATATTGATGATCGAACCGCCCCCCTGCCGCGCCATCACGGGGATGACGTGCTTCATGGCGAGGAACGCGCTTTTGAGATTGACGTCGAAGACGTGATCCCAGCTCGCCTCCGACACATCGACGACGTTGCCCATCTCGGCGATGCCGACATTGTTGTCGAGCACGTCGACGCGGCCAAAGGTTTTGAGGCATTCCGCCATCATCGCCTCGACCTCGCCGGCGTTGGCGGCATCGGCGGTGAAAGCCGCCGCCTTGCCGCCTTCGGCGGTGATGATCTCGACGGTTTCCCGAGCCGCCTCACCGTTGCGATCGACGCAAAACACCTGCGCGCCCTGGCGCGCAAAAGTCACCGCGGTCGCCTTGCCATTGCCCCAGCCGGGGCCGATCGAGCCGGCGCCGACCACCATCGCTGTCTTGCCCTTGAGCCGTTCCATCGGACTTCTCCCTCTTGATGTCATTGACGCTGTGCAGCCCGGATGCAGCCCTTGCGAAATCCGGGGTTCTGTTATGTCGTCTTATGCCATTTTCCCCTGCGGATTACAGGCGCTCATCGTTGCGGGCGCGGCGCACTGAGCGCGGCCGTCGCCCGGCTTCATCGTGGTCGGGGCCGGATATGGCGCGGCGTTCCTGTTTCTGGCCGCGGTCGCGGCGGCTGGATTAAGACTGTTCGTTATCATGATGCCCGAAACCGGACCGCGCGGATGCGCTTCGCACTGGCAACGGCGCGGTTCCCCGCGTACGCTGGGGTTCTAAAAACCGGCTCATCAGAGGCCGGTCTTATCCGGGAGAACGCCACAATGCCTGTCACGCGCACAGTTGGACTATCTTTGGGGGCGGCGATCCTGCTCTGCAGCTCCAGCCTCAATCTCGCTCACGCAAAACCGTTCATGATCGTCGGCAGCGACGAGAAAGTCTCGTGGGACGATGACGGAAAGACGGTGCTGTCGGCGCCCGGCAAGGACACGGTTCTGATCGTCGATCTCGCCAATCCCGAAGATCCGAAGATCGTCGCCACCCTGCCGCTGAAGAACTCGATCGTCGGGCCGCCGGTCAACCTCGACATCGATCCGACCGGCTCGGTGGCGCTGGTGGCGGATTCGGTCGATGTCACCAAGGATGGCGAGGCGCTGAAGCAGGTGCCGGACAACAAGATCTACGTCATCGACCTCAAGGCCAACCCGCCCAAGCTGGCGGCGACCATCACTGGCGGCAAGCAGCCGTCGGGCCTGAGCATCAGCCCATCCGGCAAGATGGCGCTGGTCGCCAACCGCGGCGATGATTCGATCAGCGTGCTCTCGCTCAACGGCACCGACGTCAAGGTCACCGACACACTCACATTCCCCGACAGCGTCGCGCATGTGGTGTTCACGCCGGACGGCAAGCGGGCGCTCGCGGTGAGATTTCCCGCGCACAAGGTCTCGGTGCTGGATATCGCCGGCGACAAGGTGACCTACAACAAGGTCGACCTGCCGACCGGCCAATGGCCCTATAATGTCGTGGTCACGCCCAACGGCAAGCTCGCGCTCACTTCCGACAATGGCGGCGCCGGCTCCTCCGACGGCAGCGTCGACACCACGAGCGTGATCGACCTCGAGGCCAACCCGCCGCGTGTCATCGATCGGGTGGTGATCGGCGACGGCCCGGAAGGATTGGCGATGTCACCAAAGGGCGATCTCGCGGTCGCCGCCATCCTGCGCGGCTCCAACATGAAGAAGGCGTTTTTCTACCAGAAGAACGGCAGCCTCTCGATCCTGAAGATCGACGACAAGAAGGTGACCAAGACCCAGGACATCGAGGTCGGCGGATTGCCGGAGGCTGTCCTGTTCACCCCCGATGGCAAATACATTCTGGCCGGAAACTACATGACGCAGGATTTCTCGATCCTGAAAGTCAATGGCACCAGGGTCACCGACACCGGCAAGCGCTTCAAGGTGCCGGGACATCCGGCTTCGGCGCGCATGAGCCGCTAGAACCGCACGCACCCGATCGCAACAGGTGACCGATTTGGAGGCAAGCCAGGCCTCGCGCGATATGCTGACCGGTCTCGGAGGAATCCGGCCAGCAGTTCATCATTCGCCGTCGTCAAGCTGGAATGAGTTTGGGAGCGAGCAAGATGGGCAAGATGGGGATGGCACGCAGTGCGCTGGCCGCAACGCTTCCTCACCAGGACCTCTTGCTTGCTCACGGTACCGTCATCGAGGCCGCGGAAGAACTCCGGTGCTTCGCCGGAAAATTGAGCGACCACTCATCCGCGATTTCATTGCTCCATAAGATACATTCACCGATGAGCAAAGTTGACCACGCTTTAATTCCTGAAGAGCCTATAGTCGGGTAGTGGACCCTGAATCGAAAAAGCTCACTCGCGGAGAGTTTGCCTCACTGCTCAAGGTGGGCAATACGTGCGCCGTACTCGAACCTCCGGCAATATTCCCGCCGAACATAGTGTTCGGTTAATCGCGCTGGGTTACGTGGCTGACCTGTCCGGCAGGCTACGAATGACCACGTTCGGCAGGTTGCGATCGCGGGTGGGATTCTAAGCCGTTGAGTCCCCTGATGGCCGACGTTCGCCAGCGGGGTCGGCAAGTCCGAAAAGTGCTGCCAAAAGCCGACAATACGAAAGAGGCCGCCAACAGAGGCGCCCTTATTTTATTTCACCCGACGATATCATCGCTTGTGAAATAGAGTTTGATGAAGTCGTTGAACCATTGATCGTCCTTCAAAAGGTTCTTTAGCTCTGCCAGCAGGTCACCGGGTTCATCATTCGATGCCGTCTGGACCGGCCCCGGGGTTGGCGACGCTGCTTCGGTGATCAGGGTCATGACGCGATCCTTACTCGGGCGTTTTGAGTTCGCCGTGTAGCCAACCGTGGTGCAAATCGGTCATGGGATCTCTTGATACAATCATCGTGTGAGCGCGGTCGCAATTTGAGCATTGGAAGGTGCGGTAATCGAAATCAGATGGTCCCGGCTCGGTCTTTGAAAGAAGCATGCCTAATTCGTCGCATCCCGGACAGTGAAGCGATCCAATTGCGGGCCGATTCGTTGACAATACTGGATTGGATTCAGGCATAGCGCATCCCCGGTTGAGGCGGGAGCGTTACCGAACTCTCTGTCACCGGAAAGAGCCCTTGGCGATCGGTGATGGTGGATCAAGGCGCTTGTTCGCGGGCAAAGTCGCGATCAACATTGCTCACTTTCGAACGTTATTTTTCCGACCCGCCTCGGACGTCAAACCACTCCCGCACTGCGATATTCAATTAGGCCGCTCAAAAGGGAAAGCGGCCGCCGACCGAGGCGGCCTTACTCGTGGAGCTCGGCTATGACGCGAAGGCTGAAAAGAGGCTTGCGGGCCTCGTCTACAACTTCCATCCGCCATTCCGAACCAGCTTCAATTGGATAGTTTAAATCACGGAGTATTTCGCCGGTGGATTTTATCGCTTCCAGCTGAACCGCGCCGATGTCGGGGAACTCGATTCCGTCGCTGTGGTGAGACGTCTGATCACCGTGACGGACCACAAAAAAGTATTTCGGCATATTTCCGCAGCCCTTTGGGGCAGCCTTCCCGGAGAGATCCGACACTGAATATGCCGCCGCATTGGCGTCGTGATCAATCTGATCTGCCAATGCTTCCCAATTGAGCGCCATGATCGATTGTTCAAGTGACCGTTGGGCCGGAATATCAATCGACGACGCGCGTGCTTTGCACTCCGTCGCGCGCATTCTGCATTTTTCCGCGGTGATCATAGCCATTTCCCTGGTTTGAAGTGTGGGAACGCAGCACTCTTAGTCACCAAACTGACGGCCACGGGCGAAGCCGTAATGAAAGCGAACAGTGGATGGTTGCTGCTGTTTCGCCGATGCAATGCTCACTATTCAAAATAGACCGACATAGTGGCGCGGGCGTTCCGTTCAGTCCGTCTTGCCGCCATCGGACTGCCTCGGTTCAATTTTGGCGTGTCTCGCTTGCGACCTGCTCATCAGCTTCGGTTGCATATATTTCGGCAAGTGCCGCAAGCAGTTTGGTTGTCAAAGGGTCGTTGATTCCACGGGCGAGACGGCTGCAATGCTCGGCTGTGTCTCTAAGCTGCGCGGTAGTCAATAGCTGCATCATCTGCCTCATACGCTACGGCAACAACGCCTTCGACCTCGTCCAGTCTTCGCGCGAGGAGCAACCAGGCTTCGGCAGCCGATGCAAGTTTTCTGCGGTGGCGCTTGTCGTGCTTTGCCTGTGTGATTTTTTCAAGAGCTATCGAGCGGCATTCGGTCGCTGTAAACATTTGCGTTCCCAGATTCGTCGCCGGGACCCTATGGGACGAGCCAAAAGTAAATCTGTTCAAAACAGCTCACCGCGCGATATTACTTTGTCTTGACTTTCGAGCCGAGTCACGCGCCGGTCGCCGTGTTGCTCGCTCCGATGTCCGCTCTGCAGCACATCGCGAACCTAAGTCAGACATCGCGCCACGTCGGAAAAGTGCCGCGTTGGTTTTGTGCTGTCCGGCCTTCATCAACTCGCATCAGTCCGTATTCGGCTGCCTCCAACGAATCGCACCCCGGCTGGCGGTTGGATCAGCCGGGTGCGGGCGCGGCCGCGCTCATCGAAATTCGCGTCGGCGAGCCACGCGTGGATGGCTGAACGGCGAGCCGGCCACTCCCGGGCAAGAATCGCGTGCCACGCCTCGTCCCGGCGATGTCCCTTGATGAACGCCGAGCCACGCCAAATACCCTCCGGCGCAAAACCATAGCGCGCCGCGGCGTTCATCGACGCCTGGTTGGCAGTGAGGCAACGCCAAACCAGCCGCTGGTACTTCAACTCGTCCATCGCGTACCGCATCAGCAGAAAAATCGCCTCGGTGGCGGCCCGGGTTCGTTGCAGCGCCGGCGAAAACCAGATGCTGCCGATTTCGATCGCGCCATCCGCCGGATAGATATCGCAGAGCGAAAGCCAGCCCTGAGCAACGCCGCCAGTTTCCGGCCGCACCGCCCAGAACGGCTGATCGGCTCGGCCGGCAAGCTCGATCACCTGCTCAAGCAAGTCATTCTCTGCCGCGAACGGTCCATAACGCAGATAGGCCCAGGACGCTTCGGCTCCTTCCGAGGAATGCCAGAGTTCGCCGGCGTGTTCGCGGACGAGCGGTTCGAGACGCACCGAACGCCCCTGCAACGGGACACGTTCAGGAAGCGGCCAGAGAGGTGCTGGCGAATCCGGCGCGGACACGGCGGCTGGTAATTACGCTGGCCCGACCATCACTGAAACGTCATGTCGAGACATTTCGAGATGTCGGAGCCGAGGCCGGAGGAGATGATGATGCAGCCGCGCACTTTTTGCACGGTGTTGTCGCTCGCCCACACCGCATAGCCGCCGGGACCGAAAAACGAATTGGTGTTCGGCGGCTCGGTCTCGGTGGCGTCGAACGAGTAGTTGGAATCGGTCTCGAAAATGCGAGGCTTCTTGCTGCAGCTGCCGTCGGTCTGGACGTTGATGACTTCCTTGTTGTCCCGCGTCAGCGCCAGGCTGACCTGGCAGCGGAAATATTCCGAGGTCTTGATGTTGAAGATGTAGGCGTAGGATTTGCAGGTCGCGGTACTGAGCTTGCCGGCGCTTAAGCCCCGGCTGCAGGAAATCCGCTGATTGTTGCTGAGCTTGAAGTCATCGGCATAAGCCACGGGAGCCAGCGTCACAAACAACAGCGCGACACCAAAACAAGTCTTCAAGACGTGGTTCATTCGAATCATCCCCCGTGACGTTTTTTCAAAAACGGTTCTAGACTGAAACCGAAAGATAGTCGCGAAGTCGGATGCGGGAAATCACAAAGTCTAAAGTCTAATGCAGCGCGCGGCCATCAATGGACCGGTCATATTGACGGGAGAACCACGTTCGTGGTTTGTTCAAAATGGGCAGACCGACGAAATTTGAAGACCGGACGCCGGGGAGAAAGATGATGACGAGATTTTCAACCAAAACCCTTCTGATCGCAGCCGCGCTGACCGCGCTGACGACATCCGCATTTGCGGAAGCCGCGGCGCCGACGCCCTGGGTTCTGGCGCCGGATATGGGCTATGGCTACGACAAGGACGGCAAGACGTTTTCCTACCAGATGGGAACCAACAATGCCGGCCAGCTTCTGAAGGGCGCGAAAAAGGTGCCGAAGGGCACGTTGTTTTTCATCGGCCACAACGGACAGCTCTATATGCGGACCGGACCGTTCCTCGAAGGCGACGGCAAGTTCATGTTCGGGACCAATTGAGCGCCAATCGGTGCGCGAAATGATGATGTCATCATCCGCGAAAGTGGATGATCCAGTCATCCGCGCCGGCCAAGTTTATCGCACCGTCGCGGGTTACTGGATGCTCCTTCGCGGGGCATGACGACTTCGCGGCTCAAAAACCCCTTCAAAACGCCGCCGCAAGTTCCTTCGCGCCCGGCAGATTGCTGTTGCTGTCCATGCGGCGGTCGGTGACGTCAAGCAGTTTGGCCACGGTGTTGTTGCGGATCGCCACCGGATTGCGCTCGTAACCGGCGCGCTGGAAAAAATTCGAGGTCGGAACCTGCTCGCGCATGGCCGGCGGCATCGTCACCATGTCGAGCCCGGTGCCGTCGCCGGTCAGGTTCATCATCTCCAGTTCGGCGGCGGTCAGCGAGCGGCTAAAACCCTTGGCGCGCGCGAAGATCACGGAAGTGAGCAGCTTGTGGGTCTGCAGCAGCGGGCCGACATCGATGTCCAGCACCATCGCATGAAGCGCCCAGCCCTGCGGGGTATCGCCGATTTTCTCGTGCTGCGCCCATTCGTCCGGCACCGACCGCGCATGGGCCACCATCCGCTTCAGCACCGCGATCTTGCGGTCGATCGCCTGGCGCGGCGCGCCTGACAATTGCGCGGCTTTCTCCGCAAGCGCGCGGACGATTTCGGGGCCCTGCTCGGCCAGCAGTTCGACGGTGTTGGTGGTGAGCAGCTGATTGTAGCCGATCGCGGTGGAGATCGCGCGCGAGCCCGGCCGCGAGGCGCTCAATCCCGATTGCATGTCGTGATTGCCGTTGCCGCCGGTCTCGAACGAATAGACCCGCACCGCCTGCTCCCGTGTCAACCCGGCCGCGGCGGCCACGCGGGCATAGGCCCGCTTGAAATCGACCTCGTTGGCGGGCCGCTGCGGGGTGAACTGGAACTGCTCCGCGGCGGCCTTCAACAGATCGGCGACGACCGGAATATATTTGCGCTGGCGCGGCTCCTCGGGCTCGGCCGGCTCTGGCGACGGGTCGACCGGCCGCTTCGGCCCGGAATACACCGGCGGTTGCGTCAGCACATAATCATCGAGCGCGATCGATTGGCGGTCTCGCCGCTTGGCGTTGCGAACCCTCCGCTTGTCGGCAATCGAACTCCAATAGGCGCTTGCTTCCTGGTCGAACGCCGCGCGCGCTTCGAGATATTCCTTCAGCTTGCGGCGGTATTCCGCGATAGCTTGCGGCGACGCCGCCTGCGCCATTGCATCGGCCGTCGCAGCCGGGAGCACGGCCGCGTCCATCGCGACCGCCTGCTGAGCGACCAGCAGCAGCGCGAGTGCAAAAAGCCTGGGGTGAAAACGAATCGCATCGGGGCGCATGCGCGTGTTGTAGAGCAAGCGTGGCGCGCAAGTCAGCCCCCGAAACGGCGCGATTGCGGCGTGGGACATGCCTACTTCCAGGCAAATACCGGTTGTTCCAGCTCGGCCACGCGGGTATCGCGGCCGGCCAGCACTTCGCGGAACTGATAGATCAGGGCCGCCGTCGGCGCGTGGATGAACTGCCCGCCGTGACGAAACCGGATCACACGCCGGGTGCTTTCGGCAATGGCGACGAAATCGAAGGCGCCCGCCTGCTCGAGTTCGCCAAGCGCGATGCGATGCACCGAGGCAACCTCCGCCGGATTGGGCGAAATTGCGGCGCCTGCGGTCGCCCACACCACGACCGGCGTGATGAGATAGCCGGAGCGCGTGGGATAATCGTCGAGCCAACCCAGCACATTCTCTTCGCCGAGCTCAAGGCCAAGCTCCTCGTGCAGCTCGCGCAGCGCCGCCTTGACCGGTGTTTCGCCCTCGTCGCAGCGTCCGCCCGGCAGCGCCCATTGACCGCGATGGGCGCGCAAGCCCGCCGCGCGCAGGGTCAGCAGCACGGCCGTTCCGTCTGCCGCATCGGCGGCCTCGGTGAGCGCGATGGCGACGGCGGCCCGCTTCAGCGCCGGCGCCGGTTCACTTGCCGGCAGCCGCGTAAACGCCGCGCAACGCTCTGCGATATTCCGCCGGGTGGTATCGTCAAATCGCCGGGTCATCCCGCTTGACTACAACACGTCGGCCATTGATGAAATGACCGCAGGGTCTGCACGACCTGAATTCGCTGCCGAGACTGGAAACACCCGATATGATCGAAAAGGCCACGGAGCAGCTCAAATCCTCCGGCTGGACCATCGTTGACACCACAGGGTTCCTGCATCTGGTCGGGCCTTTATGGCAGCGGGTTATCGATAACGAGCACCAATATGCCCTCGTCGCACAGGACAAGCACCACAACCGCCGCGGCCTGGTCCAGGGCGGGCTGTTGATGACGTTCGCGGACCGCAGCTGCGGCATGACGGCACGATACGTATCGGGCCGTCCGACGCTGGCGACGGTCCAACTCGACACCCATTTCGTCGACAGCGGCAAGATCGGCGATATCCTGATATCCCGGCCGCGCGTGGTCCGCTCGACCCGCAGCCTGATTTTCGTGACCACCGAGGTAACCGCCGGCGAGCGCTGTATCGTGATGGCCAGCGGTGTGTTTAAGATATTGAAGAATGATACCTAGCGCTTCCCGTCATTGCGAGCGCAGCGTCGAAACAGTTCCGTCATTCCGGGATGGTCCGCAGGACCAGGCCCGGAATCTCGAGATTCCGGGTTCGATGCTTCGATCGCCCCGGAATGATGGTGCACAATAAGAGGACCAACCCATGCAATATCGTCAACTCGGCCGCAGCGGCCTGAAAATCTCGCCGATCTGTCTCGGCACCATGATGTTCGGCGGCCCGACCGACGAGGCGACCTCGATGCGGATCGTGGCGAAGGCGCGCGAGGCCGGCGTCAATTTCATCGATACCGCCGACGCCTACAATGGCGGCAATTCCGAGCAGGTGGTCGGCCGCGCCATTTCCAACAACCGCCACAACTGGGTGCTCGCCACCAAGCTCGCCAATCCGATGGGCGACGATCCCAATCGCGGCGGGCTGTCGCGGCGCTGGGTGTTGCAGGCCGCCGACGAAAGCCTGAAGCGGCTCGGCACCGACTACATCGACATCTATTACCTGCACAAGGAAGATCATTCGACGCCGCTGGATGAAACCGTGCGCGCGATGGGCGAACTGATGCAACAGGGCAAGGTGCGCTATTTCGGCGTCTCGAATTACCGCGCCTGGCGGGTCGCCGAAATCTGCAACATCTGTGACCGGCTCGGCATTGCCCGCCCGGTGGTCAGCCAGCCCTATTACAACGCGATGAATCGCATGCCCGAGGTCGAGCACTTTCCCGCATGCCAGTTTTACGGCCTCGGCATCGTGCCCTACAGCCCGTTGGCGCGCGGCGTGCTGACCGGCAAGTACAGCCCCGATGCGCCCCCCGACAAGGACACCCGCGCCGGCCGCAACGACAAGCGCATGATGCAAACCGAATGGCGGCCGGAATCGCTGCAATTGGCGCAGGAAATAAAACAGCATGCCGAAGCGAAAGGCATCTCCGCGGGGCAATTCGCGGTGTCGTGGGTGCTGAACTCTTCGTTCGTCTCGGCCGTGATCGCGGGCCCGCGCACCGAAGCGCACTGGGACGATTATTTGCGCGCGCTCGACTATCGCTTTACCGCCGAGGACGAAGCCCTGATCGATCGCCTTGTCACATCGGGCCATCCCTCGACGCCGGGGTATAACGATCCGGCGTACCCGATCGAGGGGCGAAGGACGCGCACCTCGGATTGAAGAAAGTCATGGCTATTCGGGCTTAAAAGGCGCACAGTTTTTCGAGTGTTCGCCTCAAGCGCCGGGTGCACGGCTGTCTCTGCGAGCTGCGAACAGACGATTTGCAACAGAAGCTGGCCGGAAAGCGCGAAAGCGGTTCGATTTTCGTTGAATCGCCCGCAGCCCGCGCCAATTTTGAGGGATGGTGAGCTTGACGAGGTCGCGACGCGAAACGGTCACTTTCAAGCATCCGTTCCGGATCAAGGGCATCGATCGCCAGTTGCAGGCGGGAGCCTATGAAGTCGTCACCGACGAAGAGCTGATCGAAGGCCTGTCGTTTCCGTGCTTTCGCCGCGTCGCCACCATGATCATGGTTCCCCGCGCACCGCCGCACCATTCCTCGACCGAGATGCTGGCCATCAGTTCGGTCGATCTGGCCGATGCGCAGCAGGCCGACGCGGTCGCATCGCTATGAACATGCACCCCGCATCGATCGAAACCACGCGTTGCGTCCAGAAATAACATCGCACCTCAAAGGAATCTCCATGCAAATTCTCTCCGCGCGTCACGTCAAAACCGAAGAGTCGCTGCGTCTCGGGGTCGTATCCGGCTGGTACAGCACCAAGGTGAGCGGCACCTTCGTCACCGGGCCCCATACCACGCAGGAAGATTGCCTGACGAAAATAGCCGAACTCAATCCGGCGCCCCTCAAGAAGAAATTCTGAGCGGACAGCCGGTTCGACCGAGGAGACCAAAGATATGGCGCTCACCCAGGGCAGCTATCAGGATTACGACTTCAACCGGATGGTCGTGCGCTTCACGATGAAGAACGACGAGGCCAGTGTTGCCTGCGCCATCTCTACCGATGCGATGGATCAGCTCGAAGGCTCGTCGCGGACGCCGCCGGCCCAGCGCGAACAACAATTCCTGCGCCTGCGCGACCGGATCGAGGCGCGCGCGGCGCGGAAATTCAGCGACGTCGAACTGGAAGGCAATCCTCCTGGCGTGATCCTGCGCGCGATCGATTTCCGCACGCCGCTGAAATGATCCGGCGAACGGCGCGCCGGGCCAATCCTGCTGACGGCTGCGCCGCCAGCTCTTCGAAATCAGCCGCGCTCCGCGATCACTGTCTGATAGAGCCCGCTGAAACGGGTGCGCTTGCTCCAGCGGAAGGCTGAGGCGCCGGATCCGGCGAGTTCCTCAATCTCCCGTGACCACATGGCCAGCGCAAAAGGCTCAAGCCACGCGAACACCCGTTCCATCACCGGCTTCAGCGGATGCCAACGATGCGGCCGATGGTAATCGACAAAGATCACCTTGCCACCCGGCCGCACCAGCCGCAGCATCGCCCGGACGATCTGGACCTTCACGTCATCAGGCACTTCGTGCAGCAGAAAGAAGCAGGCGACCGCGTCGTATTCGCGCCGTTCCGGACTAGCCGCATTGCCACATGCCACGTGAACCTGCTGCAGACCTTTAAGCTTCTGCCGGGTCAGCGCGACCTGGAGCGGAGCGATATCGCGGACGTCGAGACGGCCCAGCCGGCCGATCTGTCCGGCGAGTTGGCGT
>Ga0066789_10000573_pt1 | contig 15076 bp, 15 predicted proteins | sample OrgsoiDNA2013049_FD_70960 | JGI IMG/M metagenome (GOLD analysis project Ga0066789, IMG submission 70960) | Permafrost soil microbial communities from the Arctic, to analyse light accelerated degradation of dissolved organic matter (DOM) -... | ecosystem: Environmental > Terrestrial > Soil >...
GGAAGGTCTCGAACTCGCCGAAGTCGCCGTAGGCGGTCGACTGGATCTCGGCACACGCCGCGATGAGGCGCCGCAGCGTCGCCTTCTCCCGCACCAGGCGGGCGTAGTGGAGCGCGTTCTCCGCGGTGGGGACGGCGTTGGCCAGCGCGATCAGATACGATTCGCCCCCCTCGAGACGCCCCAGCATGCCGCGCGTCTTGAGCTCGTCGGCCACCGCGACGTAGTCCAGCGCCTGCCGGCGCTTGTCGATCGCCAGCATCGCCTCGAAGATCTCGCGGTGCACCGGCAGGAAGAAGTCGTCGACCTCCAGGTTGGTGCCGACCTCGTCGAACGCCGACGGCTTGATGAAGATCGCCCCCAGAACCGACTTCTCGGCCTCGATGTTGTGCGGCGGGGTGCGGGCCGCGGGCGCCGGATTCGAGCTGACCACTTCCAACATCGGGGCTGTGATTCTACTCTTCTGAATCGACGCGGGATCGGCGAACAGGGCTTCGAGCTGTGGACAAAAGAAAAACGGGCGCCGCCCTGAGGCAGCGCCCGTTCGCATTCTCCGAATGGAGAGAGGCGTGTCAGAGGAAGGGCTAGTCTTCTTCCTTTTTCACGACCCAGACCTTGACGGTGGCCGTGACGCCGCGTCCCAGCTTTACCGAGACCTCCGCCAGGCCGAGCGCCTTGATCGGCTCGTCGAGGTGGATCTTCTTGGTGTCGACGACGACCCCCTTCTCCTTCAGGGCCTCGGCGATGTCGCGGCTAGTGACCGAGCCGAAGAGCTTGTCCTCTTCGCCCACCGCGCGGGCGATCGAGACCGACACCTGCGAGAGGTTGTCGGCCTCGGCTTGCGTCTCCTTGGCCAGCTTGGCGGTGCGCGCCGCGATGACCCGCTTTTCGTGCTCGACGCGCGCCACGTCGGTCTCGGTCGCCTTGATGGCGTGCCCGCGCGGCAGCAGATAGTTGCGCGCGTAGCCCTCTTTGACGTTCACCACCTCGCCGGACTTGCCGAGGTTGTCCATGTCGTCTCTCAGGATGACTTGCATGGTCTCACGCTCCCGTGACCGCGAACGGCATGAGCGCGATCATCCGCGCCCGGTTGACCGCCACCGCGATGGCGCGCTGGTGCTTGGCGCAGTTGCCGGTCAGGCGGCGAGGCACCAGCTTGCCGCGGTCGGTGATGAAGTACTTGAGCAGCGAGGCGTCCTTGTAGTCGATCTTGATCGCCTCGTCCGCGCAGAACTTGCACTGCTTGCGTCGGCCGACCGGGCGCTTCTTGTCGTCGCCCCCCCGGCCACCACGCTCGCCGCGCTCGCCTTTGTCATTCGTCTCGGATGCCATGGCTTAACCATCCCCCCGGCCGCGGCCCGGCTCGTCGACGCCGCCGAACACGGCCTCTTCGAAGTCGAACGCACCCTCGTCGTCGTCGAACGGCGAGCGGACCTCAGCCTGGCCGGTCGCGATCGCTTCCTCGTCGGGCCCCGGTGTCGAGGCCTTGGTAAAGGACTCTTCCGTCAGCTCGGTGACGCGGACCGCCGGATCGACGTTCTCGTGAATTTTCACCGAGTAGTAGCGGATGACGGAGTCGGTGAGGCGCAGGTTGCGCTCGACCTCTTCGACCAACCCGGCGGTGCCGAGGTAGGCGAAGAACAGGTAGATGCCCTTGAGCTGCTTCTTGACCTCATAGGCGAGCTTGCGCTTGCCCCAGTTGTCGACCTTGAGCAACGTCCCGCCGCCCGCCTCGATCACGCCGCGCACCTTCAGGTTCACCTGAGAGATGACGTCGGTCGTGCTGTCGGGACGCAGGATGTAGATCGTCTCGTACTCGCGTTTGCGGCCGGCGAGATCGCGGGCCGATCCGCGGCGTGTCGGTCCCGTCGCCGCGGTGGGCGAGGGGGCTGCGCCGGCGCGCGTCGCCGGCTCCGTTCCAGTTGCGCTCATCTTGTCTCCTTATGGGCTGTCGTTCTCATCGCAGTTGTCCGTGTTTCCACGGGCAAGGAGAGCGGCCGTGCGTGACCATCACGCGCGATCGCTACTGACTCTTCTGTGTGTCCTTGCTGCTCTGACCTTTTCCGTTGAACTTGTTCATCGCTAATGTGAGGCCGGATTTGACGATCGCCTCGACGGCGTCGGCGGCGAGCCCCACCAGCTCGGGGACGTCCTTCGCCTCGGCGCGCGCGAAGTTCGCCAGCAGATAATTGGCCGGATCATGGCCGGCCGCCGGGCGGCCCACGCCGACCCGCACGCGCGCGAAGCCAGCGTCGCCCAGATCGCCGAGCAGCGACCGGACGCCGTTGTGGCCCCCGTGCCCGCCGCCCACGCCCAACTTGAGGCGGCCGAACGGCAGATCGAGCTCGTCGTGCACGACGACCAGATCGGCCACTGGAACTTTCCAGAAGCCGGCCACTCTAGCCACCGCCTGTCCGCTGAGATTCATGAACTCCATCGGCTTGCAAAGAAGGACGCGCGTTCCCGCCAGCGTGACCTCCCCGATTTCGGCGCCGAACTTGGCCCGCGGCGCCAACCCCGGTTGGAGGCGACGCGCGCGGGCGTAAAGCTCGTCCACCACCTTGAACCCCAGGTTGTGCCGGTTGTCCTGATACTCCGGTCCAGGATTTCCAAGCCCAACCACGAGGTTCATGTGCGGGGTCCGCCGCTCGGGAGGTTACGCGTCCGCTACTTCTTCCCCTTCTTGTCTTCCTTACCAGCGCCGCCCTCTTTGGCAGCCGCAGCCCCGGCTGCGGGCGCAGCGCCAGCCGCCGCGGGCGCGCCAGCCGCACCCTCCGCCGGAACCGCACCCTCGACGGGCGCCGCCTCGGCCTCGACCTTCTCGGCCTTCGGCGCCACGACCGACGCGATGGCGTCGCGCGGATCGAGCAGCGCCCGGACGCCTTCGCCCAGCTTGAGGTCGCTGACGTGAAGCGCGTCGCCGATCTCCAGCGGGGTCACGTCGACCTCCAGCTTCGTCGGGATGGCGGCCGGCTTGGCGGCCACCGGGATGACGTGCAGGCTCTGGTGCAGGTTGCCGCCGTTGGTGGTGCCGATCGCCTTGCCGGTCAGGACCAGCGGCACCGTCACGTGCACCTCGCTGTCGAGATCGACGCGCAGGAAGTCGACGTGGACCAGCCGCCGCGACAGCGGATTGATCTGCGCCTCGCGCACCATCGCCGTCACCTCTTCGGACTTCCCGCCACCGGTGATGGTGAGCTGGAGGACGGTGTTGCGGCGCTTTTCCTTGTCGAGCGAGGTGAGCAGCTCCTTCTCGTCGAAGGTCACGGTGACCGGCTCGGCCTTGCGGCCGTAGACCACTCCCGGAACCTTGCCCGAGGCGCGAACCTTGCGCGATCCGCCCTTGCCCGTACCGCTCCTGACCTCGACGTTGACCTTTGCGAAATCCATGACTTCTTTTCCTTTGTTGTCCGAATTGTCCGTGTTGTGGTCGGATACGCGTTTCGCGTCTCCGTTCAGTATCCGTTCAAATGAACAGCGAGCTGATCGAGTCGCCGTGATGAATCCGTTTGACCGCCTCGCCCAGCAGGCGCGCGACCGGGAGAACTTTAATCTTTGGACAGTCGCGGACCTCGGCGCGGACCGGCACGGTGTCGGTGATCAGCAGCTCCTCGAGCGGCGAGGCCATGATCCGCTCGATGGCCGGCGGCGAGAGCACGCCGTGGCTGGCACAGGCGTAGACGGCGCGCGCCCCCTGCGCCTTGACCGCCTGGGCGGCGGCGCAGAGCGTGCCGGCGGTGTCGACCATGTCGTCGACGATGATGGCGTCGCGCCCCTTCACGTCGCCGATGATGTTCACCACCTCACTGACGTTGGGCGCCGGCCTCCTCTTATCGATGATCGCGAGACTGGTGCCGAGCCGCTTCGAGTAGGCGCGGGCCCGTTCGACGCCGCCCGCGTCGGGCGAGACGATGACCGCCTCCTGCGTGAAGCGCAGGCGGAGATCGTCCATCAGCACCGGCATGGCGTACAGATGATCGACCGGGATGTTGAAGAACCCCTGGATCTGTCCGGCGTGCAGGTCGATGGAGAGCACGCGATCGACGCCGGCGGCGGTCAGGAGATCGGCCACCAGGCGCGCCGAGATCGGCGTGCGCGGCTTGCTCTTGCGGTCCTGGCGGGCGTAGCCGAAGTAGGGAATCACGGCGATGATCGAGCCGGCGGAGGCGCGCTTGAGCGCGTCGATCATCACCAGCAGCTCCATCAGGTTGTCGTTGGCGGGGGCGCAGGTCGGCTGCACCACGAAGCAGTTCACGCCGCGGACGTTCTCGTTGATCTCGACGTAGACCTCGCCGTCCGCGAAGCGGGTCACCTCGGCGCGGCCGAGCGGCGTCTCCACGTAACGACAGATCGCCTGCGCGAGCTCGCGGTTGGCGTTTCCGGTGAATATGGTGAGCGCTTTGAGCACGACAAAACCGGGGGGGGAACCCCGGGGAGGGCGAATCCTGCCACCGCAGGACCGTGCCGTCAACGACGGAAGAGGGGACGAGAAAGGAAGAGGGCGGGAGAAGAAAGCGGGGGAATTCGAGCGGTTAGAGGTCGATCGCCGCGAGACCGAACTTCATGTTGCTCTCGTCGACCATCTTGAGGCTCTTCTTGCTCTCGGGCGGGACCAGCCCCTCGAGCTGACTCATCCGGGAACGCTCGATCAGGAAGAAGGCGCGGTGCCCCCGGTGGCGGCCCATCCAGGCCTTGAGGTTCTCGACGTTCTTGTCGCCGAGGAAGATGGTCCGGTCCTCGGCCGGGCCCTCGTAGACCTCGTTCTCCGTGTAGAAGTTTTCGCCGCGCCAGTACATCTGCCAGACGAGCAGGTGCTCGTCGGGCGAGCGGCGCATCTTGTAATAGTTGGCGATCAGCCCCTTTTGGGTCCAGTAAGGGGTCACCTTCATCATGTAGCCGTCGAGCAGGTAGAAGGTGAAGCCCACGGCCAGGAGGCAGAGGCCGACGGCGGCCGCGCGCTGCACGCGCCGCCAGGCGAGCGCTGCCGTGGCGATCGCGAACAGCGTGGCGAACGCGATCAGCCCGGGGCGGAAGTCGAGCGCCGCCGGCCAGGGCCGCCCCTGCGGCGTGTTGATGTAGTCGTACGAGAATAGCCAGATGAAGTGCTGAGCGTCCTTGGGGGCGAACGTCAGGTCGACCATCACCAGCGCGAGCAGCGGAATTCCGATCACCGCGGCTGCGGCCGCGGTGCGGCTGGCACGGCGCGAGAGCAGATCGTCGAGGAAGCAGCCGACGACGATCGCCAGGCCGGGGAGCGCCGGCAGGATGTAGTGGTGGAACTTGGTGACCGAGAGCGACACCAGCGCGTAGGCCGACACGAACCAGATGGCCCCGAACCAATAGATCCCCTGCCGGCGCGATTCGCGGGGGCCAGCCTGGGGATCGGGCCGCCGCATCACCACCGCCGCCAGGGCGGCCGGCGCCAGCGCGATCCAGGGGAGCACCGCGTACCCGAGCTCGCGCAGGAAGTACTCGAACGTGCCGCGATCGCCGTGGCGCCCGACCATTAGCCGCCGCCAGTGGTTGTCGCCGTAGAGCTCGTCCCAGAACGGCTTACCGTGACGGACCAGCATCGCGTGGTGCCAGGGGACCGCCACCACGGCGACCGTCAGCAGCGCCAGCAGGATCCCGAACCCCAGCTGGGCGCGGCGCAGCCGTTTCCAGTTCCAGGTGAAGCCCAGGTAGGCCAGAAAGACGATCACCGGCAGCCCGAGCCCCGCAATCCCCTTGGCCAGCGTGGCGAGGCCGCACAGCGTCGCAGCGATGTTGAGATAGAGCGGCGCCTTCGTGCGCAGGCGCCCAATGAGCGCGAAGTAGGCCAGGAAGCCGCCGATGTAGGGGAGCATCACCAGCACGCCCGGGAGCGTGACCAGGCGATGCCCGAGGTTGAAGGTCCAACGCAGCTGAAGGGTATTGACGATCAGCTGGGGCAGCGCGACCAGGGCGAAGAGGCCTGCCGCCAGGTAGAGCAGGGGGTGGTCGGGCCAGCTGAGCTCGAGCTTGCCGAGGCGCGCCTCACGTCGGGGGAGGGGCGTGTCCTCGTCGTCGAACAGCGCCAGCGCGCCGAGCGCCAGCGCCATCGTCATCGGGCCGACGAAGGCCATGTCGGTCATCGCCTGGCGGGCCACCAGGCTGTAGAGCGGCGAGGTCGCGGTCACCAGCGCGGCGAAGAGCCCGGCCCGACGGCTGACGAAGCGCGAGACACAGAGGTAGATCCCGTACATGCCGAGGACGCCGAGCAGACAGAACGGCAGCCGCATCGCCCACTCGGCCCGGTGCGACAGCGCCATCGTCCCGGTTGCGGCGTGCCGCAGCCCGAACAGCTGCATCGACAGGCTCATGATCCAGAACGACAGCACCGGCTTCGACCAGAAGTGGTCGGCGTCGATCGGCGCCCCCGGCCACCAGAGGCTGATGTAGTCGCCCCGCTCGGTCATCTGGCGGGCGACCTCGCCGTAGTGCGTCTCCCAGGGGTCGTAGAGGCCGTACGATCCGGCGAGCGGGATGTAGAGCAAAAGGCCGATCAGGATGACGAAGAGGCCCGTCTGACGCTCGCTCCAGTCGTCGGGACGAAAAAGCAGGCGCGAAGAGAAGCGCGAAGTTAGGCCCATGAAAGCGGCGATGCTAAGCGCGCCGGTCCCGGCGCGCAATACGACGGTCGGCGCCTTCACGACGCCCCCTGTGACCGGCATCGCCAACGCAGCCCTGTGGCCTTACAATTATCAACATCATGTGCGGCATCGTCGGGTACGTGGGACAGAAGCAGGCGATTCCGATCCTGCTTGGGGGATTGCGGCGTCTCGAGTACCGGGGCTACGACTCGGCCGGCGTGGCGATCGTCGGCCCACGCGGCACCCAGGTGCTGCGCTGCCGCGGCAAGCTGGCGGGGCTCGAGGCGATGGTGGCGCGTGAGGCGCCCGAGGGGACCCTCGGGATCGGCCACACCCGGTGGGCGACGCACGGCCGCCCGAGCGAGGCCAACGCCCACCCGCACAAGGCCGGCAGTGTCTCCGTCATTCACAACGGCATCATCGAGAACTACCTGTCGCTGCGGGCGCGCCTGGAGGCGGCCGGGCGAAAGTTCGCTTCCGAGACCGACACCGAGATCGTCGCCCATCTGGTCGACGAGGCGCTGATCGCGGGCGCGCCGACTTTGGTCGAAGGGTTGCGACGGGCTTTGCGTCAGGTGCACGGCGCCTACGCGCTGGTGGTGATCTCGGACAAGCACCCGGGCGAGCTCGCCGCCGCCAAGAACGCTTCGCCGCTGGTGCTGGGGCTCGGCAAGGGGGAGACCTTCCTGGCCTCCGACGTGCCGGCGATCCTCGAGCACACGCGCGAGGTGATCTTCCTCGACGAAGGGGACGTCGTGGCGGTGACCGCCGGCAAGGCGGTGATCACCGACCTCGAGGGGAAGCCCCGCGAGCGGCAGGCGCGCACCATCACCTGGGACGCCGCGCAGGCCGAGAAGGGCGGCTACCCGCACTTCATGCTCAAAGAGATCCACGAGCAGCCGCGCGCCATCACCGACACCCTGCGCGGGCGCCTGCTGCTCGAGGCCCACGACGCCGATCTGGAGGGGTTCGAGATCGATCCGCGCGGGCTGCGGCGCGTGCTGCTGCTCGCCTGCGGCACCTCGTACCACGCCGGGCTGGTGGGGAAGTTTCTCATCGAAGGGATGGCGCGCATCCCCTGTGAGGTCGATCTGGCCAGCGAGTTCCGCTACCGCGATCCGGTGGTGGGGCCGGAGGATCTGGTCATCGCCATCTCGCAGAGCGGCGAGACGGCCGATACCTTGGCCGCGGTCAAAGAGGCGCGAGCGCGGGGCGCGCGCGTGCTGGCGATCTCCAACGTGGTCGACGCGGCGATCCCGCGTGCTTCGAACGGTGTCCTTTACACCTACGCAGGGCCCGAGATCGGCGTCGCCTCGACGAAGTGCTTCACCGCGCAGCTGGCCGCGCTGGCGCTGATCGCCATCCACATCGGGCGGCGCAGCGGCAACCTCAAGCCCGACGCGGCCGCCAAGCTGGTCGAGGAGCTGGCGCTCACGCCGACCAAGATGACCGAGGCGCTTGAAGGACTAGGCGATCTCAAGCAGCTCGCCCGCGAGTACCGCTACGCCCGCGACTTTCTGTTTCTGGGGCGCGGCACCAACTACCCGATCGCGCTGGAAGGGGCGCTCAAGCTGAAGGAGATCTCGTACATCCACGCCGAGGGTTACGCCGCCGGCGAGATGAAGCACGGTCCGATCGCGCTGGTCGACGACGGCGTCCCGGTGGTGGTGCTGGCGCCGCGCGGCCCCGGCTACGAGAAGGTGCTGTCGAATCTGGCCGAGGTGCGCGCCCGCAACGGACACATCATCGGGATCGGAACAAAGGGGGACGAACAGCTCGCCTCGCAGTGCGACCGGGTGCTGTGGATCCCCGACGCGCCGGCGCTGCTGCAGCCGTTCCTGACGGTGCTGCCGCTGCAGCTCATGAGCTACGCGATCGCGGTTGCCAAGGGGAACGACGTCGACCAGCCCCGCAACCTCGCCAAGAGCGTCACCGTCGAGTGAAAGCGAAACCGCGGCTGTCGCACGTCGACGCCCGGGGGGCGGCGCGGATGGTCGACGTGGCGGCGAAGCCGGAGACGGCGCGCGCGGCGACGGCCTCGGCGGTCGTCAAGATGACGCGCCAGACGTTGCGCCTCGTCGAGCGGTCTTCCGATGCTCGCGGCGCGCGTGGCAAAGGGGATGTGCTGTCAGTGGCCCGCCTGGCCGGGATCATGGCGGCGCGGCGGACGGCTGAGCTCATTCCGCTCTGTCACCCGGTGCGCCTGACCAGTTGCGACGTCGAGCTGACCATCGATCGGGCGCTGCCGGGCGTCCGGATCCAGGCGACGGCGCGCGCCGTCGATCGCACGGGCGTGGAGATGGAGGCGTTGACCGCGGTGGCCACCGCCGCACTGACGGTCTATGACATGGTCAAGGCGGCCGAGCGCGGGGTCGAGATCCGCGCCGTTCGGCTGGAGGAGAAACAGGGGGGGCGAAGCGGTCACTGGCGGCGCGGAGGCCGAGGCCGCAAGACAGATTGAAACCGATTGCCAGCGGCCCGGCATCCAAATAAACAATCGAGACCAAGGATCTCCCCATGCCACTCCCTGAACGAACGAAGGTCGCCATCATCGGTTCCGGTCCGGCCGGCTACACGGCGGCGATTTACGCCGGCCGCGCCAACCTCGATCCGGTTCTGTTCGAAGGCGGCGGCGCCGCGATCGAGCCGGTGACGCTCCCGGGTGGGCAGCTGATGATCACCACCGAGGTGGAGAACTACCCCGGCTTCCCCAAAGGGGTTCAGGGGCCTGAGCTGATGGAGCTGTTCAAGGCGCAGGCCGAGCGCTTCGGGACGCGCGTCGTGACCGGCGACGTCACGGCCGTCGATCTGTCGGACCGCCCGTTCAAGATCACCTCGACCGAGGGAAATTTGCTCGCCGAGACGATGATCATCGCCACCGGAGCGTCGGCCAAGTGGCTGGGGATCCCGTCCGAGCCGAAGTTCCAGAACTACGGCGTCTCCGCCTGCGCGACCTGCGACGGCGCGCTCTTCAAGGGGCGCGAGCTGATCGTCGTCGGCGGCGGCGACACGGCGATGGAAGAGGCGAACTTCCTCACCCGCTTCGCCACCAAGGTCACCATCATCCACCGGCGCGAGGAGTTCCGCGCCTCGAAGATCATGCTCGACCGTGCGCTACACAACCCCAAGATCACGCTCATCACCAACGCCGTCGTCGAGGAGATCCTGGGCGAGCTACCGCGGCCGGGCGTCACCGGCGTCAAGCTGCGCGACACCCGTGACAACTCGATCCGCGAGATGCCGGCAGGTGGCCTCTTCGTCGCCATCGGCCACGAGCCGAACTCCAAGCTGTTCCGGGGCCTCCTCGACATGGACGCCGCCGGCTACCTCAAGGTGCAGCCGGGCTCGACCGCCACCAAGATCCCGGGCGTCTTCGCCTGCGGCGACGTCGCCGACCACGTCTACCGCCAGGCCATCACCGCCGCCGGCACCGGCTGCATGGCAGCCATCGACGCCGAGCGCTTCCTAGGATAGCGCTCGCGTCCGACGCGGCCCTCAAATCGAGCCGACGCTGGTCGGCTGGTGCTACGGCGCGGCGGCGGGCGCGGCGGCTTTGGGCTTGCGGGGCTTCTTGTGGCCCGTCGACCCGCCCGCGCCGTCGGCGCCTGCCTTGCCGGACTTGCCGCCTTCTCCGGCGACCACCAGGGGAGTCCCCTTCAGCTTGAACTGCTGATTGGGAGCCGATTTCCAGTCCGCCTGGCTGACCGCGGTGCCGTCGGCCGTTCCGCCGCCGGTCACATCCAACGTCTTGCCGCTGTGGCGAGCCACGAAGCGGACAGTTCCGGCTCCGCCGTCGGCGACGATCCAGTTCTGGTTGAGCCCGGCGTTGCAGGTGTACTGCTGCACGAGAGCACCGTCACCCATCGCGAACGCCGAAACGTCGAGGCACTTTTCGGTGCCGGCGCTGACGAGGGCGTAGTAGCCGCCCGCCACCGGTGAGAGCTTGAACTGCTGTCCGGGCGTGCCGTTGCACGTCGCGATCTCCGCGCGCGCGAGGTCGGCCTTGCTCCCGCTGGCGAACTGCAGGCACTTGCCGCTCGCGGTGGCGATGGTGACCGGCGCTTTGATGTCGACGGTCAGCGAAGCCCGGGCCGGCTCGGGTGGAGGGGCCGGCGCGGGCGCCGGCGCGGGCTCCTCCTTCTTCTCATCTTGCTGGACGCAGCCTGTGGCAAGCGCGATCGCCAGCATCGTCATCAAGGAACACGAGGACCATTTTTCGATTTGCGTCATGGTGTTTTCCAGTGCAAGGCAGGGGCGGATGCTGACGACGGGCAGAGCGTGCCTCGCTCCCCCCTCCAAAGTCAACGGGGCTTGTCTTTCGGTTCCTGTCCGATTCTCATTCGGGTTCCTGGCATACTCCCTGAGCGATGAGCAGCGAGCCCGTTGCGCCCAACGGAGATTCCGAGCCCGAGTTCGAGCTGACCGAGGCCTCTGGCGTGAGCGGGGGGGCCATGCGGCCCGAGCCTGCGCCAGAGCCCACCGTCGCGCCCGAGCGGTCGACCATCCCCCCCGAGAAGGCAGTCGAGCTGCTCTCGAAGATCAGCCTCTTCTCGGCGCTGCAGCCGAGCTATCTGCGGCGAATCGCCAACCTCGGCATCGAGGAGGACTACCCGTCGGGCGCCGTGATCTTCAAGGAGGGGGCGCAGGGGGACAAGATGTACCTCATTCTCTCGGGCGCCGTGCGAATCGGGCGCCAGGTGGCGGGGATGGGCGAGGAGGCGCTGGCCATCCTGCGCGCCGGCACGCACTTCGGCGAGATGGCGCTCATCGACGACTTCCCGCGCAGCGCCGACGCGCGCGCGCACGAGGCCTGCCGCCTGTTCGTGGTCCGCAAGGAGGACATGGAAGACCTCCTCTTCGTCGACCGCGATCTCGCCTACGATCTGCTCTGGTCGTTCGTCCGCACGCTGTCGTCGCGCCTCCGCGAGACGAACGACAAGATGACCTTCATGGCCGTCACATCGAAGTTTTGACAGCGTCCTGACCGCGACGCGCCGTTCCACTTCAGTTTGAAAGAGATCCCTCCGATTCACAGCCGGAGGATCCGACATGGCATGGCGATCCAAGCCTGAGAGCGGCGGCGGAGCGACGCGGGACGCGATTGAAAACGTGCTGGGGCGCTCGTGCACCGTGCGCGGCGATCTGAGCGCCGAGGGCGCGTTTCGAATCGACGGCACCGTCGAGGGCTCCGTCGAGTCGCGGGCAGCCGTGGTCGTGGGCGAAAGTGGTGTCGTGCGCGGCGTCGTACGGGGCACCGACATCGTCGTCGCGGGCACCGTCGTCGGCGACGTGATCTGTTCGGGCCACCTCGAGATCCTCGCCAGGGGGCGAATCGAGGGGGACATCAGCGCCAAGAGCATGCGCATCGAGACCGGCGGGGTCTTCCGCGGGACGAGCAGCATGGGTGACGAGGCCGGCGGCGCCGAGCCCGAGGCGGCCGACGAGCGCGGCTCGCTCTCCTCGGTCGCCTAGGCGAGGCGATGCCGCTCCGGTCGCCGACAACCGGTCCCGGCGTCGACCTCGAACGGATCCGCAAGGAGCAAGCGAAGCCGCGTTACGCCCGGCTGCGGATCATGATCGCCGGGGACCCCACCCGACCGATCCGCACCATCTCATTGCCACGCCGGCTGCCGCTGGTGGTGTCGCTCATCGTCGGGACGCTCGCCCTCGCGACGGTCGTGCTCGCGTGCGGCTCCTGGAAGCTGAGCGGCGCACTCTCGGGCCTGCAGCGCCGGATGTTCGCGATGGTGCGCGCGGCGGACAGCGCGGCTCTCGCCTCCGGCGACGCCATCCCGGTCGCATCGGCCGGGATGCTCCCGGCGGCGACGGGGCTCGCGGGCGGGGTACGCCTCCCCGCCGGCGCGATCGGCCGCTTCGTCATTCAGTCGGCGAACACGGGCGAGGAGCTGGAGGTGAAGGTCAACCTCGCAACGGGGGAGGTCGAGGCGGAAGGCTACCGCCGGCTGCGCCACCTGATGCGCTGCCTGCGCACCACCGCCGAGACGCCGACGGATCCGCGGCTCATCAGTCTCCTTTATCGAATCTCGCAACGGACCGGGCAGAAGATCATCCTCGTGTCCGGTTTCCGCGCCCCGATGTTCTCGCTGGCGGCGCTCAGCTACCACACGCGCGGGATGGCGGCCGACATCCGAATTCCTGGCATGACGCCGCTCATGGTGCGCGATCTCGCCGAGTCGATGGGCGTGCGCGGGATCGGTTATTACCCGGTATCCGGGTTCGTTCACGTCGACGTGCGCGACCAGTTCACGACCTGGACTGACTACGGCCGCGATCGGCAGGACACTGAGGGGGCGGAGCACGGACCGGAGCACGGCGAGCAGGTCGGCCCCGAGCCCGACGACGGCGCTCTCTGAGCGACGCCAAGGTCGTCAACCCCGGTCCAGCGGGGGATGGTCCCCCTCAGCGCAGGTTCACGCAGTGCGAGTTCTCGGCACGCAAACGCGCGAACGCCGTCGGAGCTGGGCGAAGCTTCTGAGCGCGCAAGGCCGCCACGTACTCTCCGGCCGCATGGCAGGCGTCGCCGTGGCCGCTCAAGGCGTGTCCGAACCGCTCGGTCGCCCGGACGAGATCACCGGCGAGCTGCGCGGCGAGGCCGTCGAGGTAGGCCTGCATCGGGTCGTCGTGAGCCGCTCGCGCGGTGATCTCGGGCGTGCGCGACGCCAACCGCCCGAGCCGCTCGAGATCGCCGTCGCGGGCGCGCGCCGTCGGTCCGAGCGCGCCCAGGGCCGCGCCGAGTGCCCCGACGCCGCCCGCCGCCAGCGCCGCCCGCGCGACGAGGAGCGCGGTCTCCGGATCCGCAGGGCGCGGTCCACCCGGAAGCGCGCCGGCGTGCCCGCGACCGAGCGCGATCGCCGCCGTCGCCCAGACCAGCGTCGGCATCTCCGCCGCCGCCCGCTTTCGTGACCTCGTCACCAGAGCAGCCGCCTGCTCGACGGCGCCGAGCTGCGCGAGCAGCAGGGCGGCCCGGGCGAGCAGACGCGGCTCGTCGGGGACGGCGCGCGCGGCCCCCTCCGCATCGGCGCGCGCCTCGGTTCTGTTTCCGGCTCGGCGCTCGCGCTCCGCCCGCGCGAGCAAGCACGCCGTTTCGATCGCGGGCGGCCGCCAGGTTCCCGCGCAGATCGAGGCGCCGTGCGGCGGCGCCTCGTGGTCGCGCGTCGCCAGCTCGACCTCGTCCATCAGAAGCTGCGCGCGCGGATCGCCGGGCGAATCGGATAGCGCGCCCTCGAGCGGCAGGCGCGCCCGGCCGACATTGCCGAGGTCGAGCAGAACCTCGGCGCGCGCCACCCGGGAGGCGAGAAACCCAGGCGCGACGACACCCGCTGCATCGAAGGCCCGCGCGGCCCCCTCGAGATCGCCGCCGAGGGCGCGGGCCCGGCCAAGCGCATAGAGCGGATAAGGGATTCCGGGCTGGGCGGCAGCCGCAGCGGCGGCGATGCGCGCGGCGCCCTCCCGGTCGCCGTTTCGGGCGGTGAGCAGCGCCTTGGCGCTCGCGGCCATCGTCGACGAGCCGTCCGACCGACCGTCCGGCAGGCCGAAGCGCACGAGGATCTCCTCCGCCTCAGGGGCGGTCGGGACGCCGTAGTCGAGCGCCAGGCGGGCGTCGACGAAGGCGAGCGCGGCGGCTTCGGACCGGCCACCGCCTGTCCCGAGCACCAGCCGTCGACCCAGCGCCTGGGCGCGCCCCAGGTCGGCGATGCCGCCGCGGTCGAGCGCCGCCGCCAGCTCAGCGTCGAGCTGACGGTCGACCGCATCGCCACGGGCGTGGACGAGCCACGCCACCGTCCCGCCCCCCACGACGGCGATCGCCAGCACCCACGCCGCGCCGCGCATTGACACCTGTGTATCGGCAAACCGGCGGTCCGTCCAAAACCGGACGGCGAAGCTGGCCTTTCATCCTGGGAACACCCAGGACACCACTCACGGTTCAGACGTTGAACTTGAAGTGGATGACGTCGCCGTCTTTGACGACGTACTCCTTGCCTTCGAGCTGCAGCTTGGCGTTGGTGCGGCAGGCGCCCTCGGAGCCGTACTTGATGAGGTCTTCCCACCAGATCACTTCGGCCTTGATGAAGCCGCGCTCGAAGTCGGTGTGGATGACGCCCGCGGCCTGAGGGGCCTTGGCGCCGCGCTTGACGGTCCAGGCGCGGCACTCGTCGGGGCCGGCGGTGAGGAAGGTGATGAGGTCCAGGATCTTGTACGCGGTGTGCGCGACGGCGTGGAGGCCGGGCTCCTTCAGGCCGAGGCTCTCCAGAAAGGCCGGGCGATCGGCGGCGTCCAGCGCGGCAATCTCCGCCTCGGCGGCGGCGCAGATGACGACGACCGGCGCCCCTTCGGTCTCGGCGTGGGCGCGCAGCGCGCCGACGAGCTTGTCGGTGGCGGCGCTGGCGAGCTGCTTCTCGGCGACGTTGGCGACGTAGAAGACCTTCTTCAGGGTCAGCAGGCCCATG